>Ga0209553_1000002_pt1 | contig 176441 bp, 160 predicted proteins | sample LauGreFBDMM110DN_2_FD_188217 | JGI IMG/M metagenome (GOLD analysis project Ga0209553, IMG submission 188217) | Freshwater lake microbial communities from Lake Michigan, USA - Fa13.BD.MM110.DN (SPAdes) (version 2) | ecosystem: Environmental > Aquatic > Freshwater > Lake | place: Lake Michigan...
GTACTGGACTTGAAGCGGGTATTGCCCAGACCGTGATAGCCACCACGTGCCACCCATCACGACCATGTTCGTATCATTGAAATCCGCAATGAGCTCTTCTGTATTTGTATCGATCACACTGGTTCCAAGCGGAACCTTGACCAGCAAGTCATCGCCGCCCTTGCCAGTGCAATTGTTGCTTTGTCCTTTCAGCCCGTGCTGGGCGCGATAACGCGGCTGGAATCGAAAATCCGCCAGCGTGTTCAAGGCCGCATCGGCTTGCATATAAACGCTGCCGCCGTTGCCGCCATCACCACCATTCGGGCCGCCTCTCTCAATATATTTTTCCCGGCGAAATGCCAGACAACCGTTACCACCGTTGCCAGCTTCTACCGTGATTTCTGCTTCGTCTACGAATTTCATACCAGGTTCAAGCCTTGCCGATCGATGATTGCCGCAACCTGTAAGGGTTTGAGCACACAAATAAAAAAGCCCCGTCGATTGACGAGGCTTTTGTGAAGTAACCTACTTCTGTATCAGGCCGTTTCGACGAACACACATTTGCGATTGCGCGGGCCTTTAATAGCAAAGCGAACGATGCCATTCGCTTTGGCGAACAACGTATGATCTTTCCCCAGACCCACGTTTTCACCGGGATGAAACTTGGTACCACGCTGACGCACGATGATATTACCAGCCAACGCTGCCTGCCCGCCGAATAATTTCACACCCAGACGTTTGGAATGGGAATCACGACCGTTACTGGTACTGCCGCCTGCTTTCTTATGTGCCATAACCTACTCCTGAATCTTTAAAGCAGCTGTTTCAATGCTGCAATACTGAGCTTGCTACCCGGATCTGCCAAAACGGACCTTATGCCTTGATACCTGTGATTTTCACTTCGGTGAACCACTGGCGATGTCCCTGTTCCTTCTGATAGTGCTTGCGGCGTCGGAATTTGATGATGGTTACCTTCGCGCCACGACCCTGTTTCATGACCTGCCCTGTGACATGGCTGCCAGCAATATAAGGTGCTCCAATCTTGACGGATCCGCCTTCGCCAACCATCAATACCTTATCAAATTGGACATTTTCGCCATTAGCGGCATCCAATTTCTCCAGACGCAGGACTTCGCCTTCCTTCACCCGGTGCTGCTTGCCACCACTCAAAATAACCGCGTACATAACCTTCTCCAGAACCATGCAAAATGGGCATATAGCCATTCCTTTAGGGGCCGGCATTTTACGGGAAGCAGGCTTGGTAGGCAAGTACAATTAATGCCCTGCGAAGCAGAGATCATGGGCTCCCCTGCCTCTGCACGCTGCTGCAATCATCCGTTGCAAACACCGGTGGTTCTACTGCCACTTTGCTTGACAGTGTGTACTTCGCTCCCTAGCATGCACACACCAACAAGGCGGCCCCTGTATAATCATAACCCTTTGTCAGTCATAACAATTTTTCTAATTTCGAGCAAATTCCACCGAGCCTATGTACCCACAGATTCGCGCCATTGTCGAAGCAGACTTGCTGGTCGTCGATAAATTCATCGTCGCACAATTGCATTCTGGCGTCCCGCTGGTGGAAAGTATCGGCCACTATATTGTCGAAGCCGGCGGTAAACGGTTACGCCCGCTACTGGTGTTACTCACAGCCCGCTGCTGCAACATTCAAGGCGGACAGCACATTCCGATGGCCGCCGTTATCGAGTTCATTCATACAGCAACCCTGCTGCATGACGATGTTGTGGACATGTCCACCCTGCGCCGCGGACGACCTACAGTCAATGCGGAGTGGAACAATCCCTCCAGTGTACTGGTAGGTGATTTCATCTATTCGCGCGCGTTTCAGATTCTCGTGGAAATCGGCGACATGCGCATCATGAAAATTATTGCTGACACCACCAACAAGATTGCAGAGGGTGAAGTGCTGCAATTGATCACCAAACACAATCCAACCTCTACCGAAGCGAATTACATGCAAGTGATTAGCGACAAGACTGCCATTTTATTCCAGGCAGCCGCGCAATGTGGCGCGATTCTGGGAGCTGCTGATTCGACTCTCGAAGTTGCTTTCACTCGCTTTGGCATGCATCTTGGTATTGCATTCCAATTAATCGATGACGTACTCGATTACGCGGGAGACAGCTCAGCGATGGGGAAGAATATCGGTGATGATCTTGCGGAAGGCAAGCCCACTCTGCCGCTCATCTATGCAATGGCAAACTGTGACGAACAACAGGCGCGTTTGATCAGGGAAAGTCTGCGTGCGCAGGAAGTGGTTCCCAAACTGCTAGCAGAGGTAATTTCTATTGTGCAGAACAGCGGCGCATTGGAATACTCGCACGCACTTGCGAAACAACAAGCGTCACTCGCACTCGATTGTCTCAAAATTGTACCTGATTCTGCCTACAAGAATGCATTACAGGCCATGGTGGAATTTTCGATAAATCGAAATAACTAGGTTGCTTTGCAAAAAATAAGAGCTGCCTGAATAATAAGAAGATACGGAGTAACTCTCGTGATCGAACCGGCAAAAATTCCGCTACCCGAACCTATTCTTGAAACTATTGAACAGGTTATAGCATTCGAAAAAATTCCACTTCTCCAGCAATTTCCATATACAGACAGCTATAATCTGATTATGAGCAGCGCACGAAGATTCGCAGCCGACACTGCGCTCGAATTCCTGTTGCAGGGATTGCCAGAAGAAGCAACCCAAAGAACAAGCTACACAGATCTGGGCGTCCAGATTACCCGCACAGCGAATCTGCTACACAGACTCGGCATTGCACCCAACGACGCAGTTTCGATTATTCTGCCGATTTTGCCACAAACGCATTTCGCCATCTGGGGTGCGCAGGCAGCAGGTATCGCCAATCCAATAAATCCGATGCTCGAAGCCGAACACATCGGCGAGATAATTGCTGCTGCCGGTTCAAAGATCGTCATATGCCTGGCTCCGTCAGCTCATTCGAATATTTGGGAAAAAGTGCTGGCCGCTGTAAAAGAGTACTCCATCGTTGAAACCATTATTGCAGTTGACGTAAATGGACTCACGCAGACAGCGAACACTGGACTTTCTGACATGCTCGTCACAGTCCTGGATTTTGACGCAAGTATTGCCCAAGAGTCTGGTACCTCTCTCAACAGCGGTCGTCAATTTGCTGCCGACCAGATTGCGGCCTACTTCCATACCGGCGGCACCACCGGGCGCCCGAAACTGGCGCAGCTTACTCATGGCAACATGGCATTTCTCGGACAACTGATGCAGGTCTACACCGCGCACATGACATACCACACCGTGTTGTGTGGTTTGCCGTTGTTTCACATCTACGGGGTGATTGTGCAGGGCGTCGCCGCATTCAGTGTTGGCTATCGCATAATCCTGATGACCCCTTCCGGATTTCGCTCTCCCATCGCCATGAAAAACTTTTGGCAGCATATTGATCGCTTCCAGGTGCAGCAGTTCTCCGCTGTACCCACAGTACTGATGGCTCTGGCAGACATACCGGTAGGTGACGCAGACATCAGTTCTCTGACAGATATCAATTCTGGAGCCGCACCACTGTCTTTGCCATTCGAGCTTAATTTCGAAAAGAAATTCCAGGTCGAAGTCGGCAATGGCTACGGCATGACAGAAACTACGGCGCTGATATCGCGCGCACCGGCACAACAACCTCCTGGCAGCGTTGGCATGCGCATTCCCTATTCACAGATTCGTATCGCTCAGCTGGATGGCGTCAAAGTGGTAAAAAACTTCGCACTCGGAGAGAGCGGAGTGATACTGGTAAAAGGCCCGCAAGTATTCGTCGGCTATAAGAGCGGAGCTGACAATGCGAAGGCCTGGATTGAAGACGACTGGTTCAACACAGGCGATCTTGGGTATCTTGATGCTGAGGGTTTCCTCTATCTGTCCGGTCGCGCAAAAGATCTCATAATCCGCTCCGGACACAATATCGATCCCGAGTTAATCGAGGAGCCTTTATGCGCACACCCGGCCGTAAGTGCCGCTGTTGCCATTGGCATGCCCGATCCTTTTGCCGGCGAACTTCCCATGGCATTCGTCGTCAGGAAACCGGGCGTGGAGATCGATAGCAAGACGCTCTTGCAGTACTGTGCAAAAGAGATTTCCGAACGAGCTGCAATTCCAAAACGCATAGAGTTCATCGAAAGCATGCCGCTCACTGCGGTTGGCAAGATCTTCAAACCTGCGTTGCGACAGCGCATCACCCAACAGATTGTCTCTGAGCACCTCGAGCAAGCCGGCATCAAGGCACAAGTTAACGTAATGCTGGAAAAGAAACGCGGAATCGTGGCAATGATTGAAGCCGTGGACAAATCGCAGATAGAAAGTGTGAAGGAACTATTACAGAGCTATACGTTTGCGGTGGAAGTGAGCTGACTGGTTCGCCCCGCAATGAATGCAATCAATTTCTCGAACCTGAAGGTCGCCCGCCAGGTGCTATAATACTCAGTCCGGGACTGGTTTCACGCAAGATGGTAGCAGCATCAATAATGCGCACTTTCTGCGAACTCGGTTTATAGATCTCGGCATTAGTAGCCAGCAATTCATTGGCAGATTCTACCAGCGACTGCGCTTCGCCTGCATTGCCTAACGCAGCGTACACCTGTGCCAATGCGAAATAGAAATTCGGCTCCGCCTTTTTCAGGCGCAGGGCGCGCCGAAATGCCACCCTGGCAGCTTCCAGATTTTGAGCTGCTAAAGCCAGATTCCCTTGTGCAAAGTGATAATACGGATTCTGCTGATTGAAACGCGAAATCGCTAGTTCATACTCGCGTGCCAGACGCGTATCTCCACTGCTACGGTAAAACTTGGCCAGGTTGTTGATTGCAGTTGCTTTAGTCTGATCATTGCTGAATGCCTTGCGATAGCTGTATTCCGCCAATTCTTTATTACTCAGCCGATTAAACGCAGTTCCAATATTATTCCAGGCCATTGAGGAGCTATTATCCAGAAACAAAGAATTCTTGAAATACACCAGCGCCTGTTCAGTGTTACCAGCAATTAATTCCTCAACACCGAGATTATTGAAATAATAGGCCCGCGCTTGCTCATCAGTAATAATGGAAAAGGTAAGTTGTTGCAAGGCTATCTCGGGTGTGAAATCCACTATATAGCGTCGCCTTACTGTGATGCGACCAGTCGCATTGATATGCTGGCTAAGCACAAGCAAATCACCACGACGATCCCAGCTTGGCTGCACATCCACTGTCTGGAAGCACGCCTCGACACCAGTATATCTCGCCATCGCTATGTATAGATTAATTACCCCCAGACAATTACCCGATTGCGCATAGAATGCTTCTAATGCAGTATGGGTCTTTTCATCCGAATATTGCACGTTGAGAAAGTCTTCTCCGTACAACAAATCCTGCAGTATTTCGACCCGCTCTTCTGTGGTCGCCCGAAAACTGATATTCGCGTCGATTAATTGTTTGACCTCGTCATTTATAAAGAGCGGATCGACATCGGCAAACAAGTCCTCCTTCTGGGTAATAATTTGGGCGTGCAATTCAGGATTTTCCTCGAACTGCAAATCGAGATCAATCGACAAGCAACCGCCAAGCAAAATGCACGGGAGCATTACCTTGAGGCATGAAACTGCTTGTGAGTGAATCAGATTCATTTGCGATGCATACATCCTAATAGCGCGCTGGTGTGCTGCGCCCGGTCTTGTCTATCTTCATAAAGGCATAACGTCCCTGCAAAAATGGCACTCGCGCCGCGTCAAGCGCGCGCAACAATCCAATCCAGCCAGCATAGTTTGCCACCACTTCCACACTGGTTCCCAGACCGGCGTAGTCCAGATTATCTTGCAAGCGACCGGCATCGCGCCCCCAGTTACCTGTGTATGCAACTGTATCGGCAACTGACTCGTACTCGTATTCCAGTGCGACCCGGGTTTGCGCAATGCGCATATTGTCAGCTGACAAGAACCGCACTTCGAAGTCGGTCGCGAATTCCAGCGAGTTAGCACCGGTCGCTCTGAACCAGTTTACTGATGTGTCTATTATGACGCTTTTCGTCACATCCAGGTTACGCACATATTCGAAAGGCTGGGTATCCGCCGCCATTATAGCGAAGCCTGCGTCGGTATCACGTAAAGACGAGGCAATGCGCACCCGACCCTCAGCATCGATATCAACGATGGCGTCAGACTGTATAGTCTGCGAGTTGGCGACAAAGTCAAACAAGGCTTTCAACGTGGCTGGCGCCAACGTCGGTAACTCCCAACGTCGACCTTCCCCATCGATCAGCACAATTCTGTCATTGGCGAACAGCAGCGACGCTACGCTCAAGTCCAGCCGGGCGACTTCACCAAGCGCCACGCCTCCGGGCACGATTATTTCCCTGATAGTGGATTGATTGAATTCATCTCCAAGTGATTCTTTTAAAAACAGCGCTGGCTCTTCCCGCTCCGACCGATTCGCAGTTGCGGCACTTGCAGTTTTGAACAAGGAGTTACTATCGCGGCGCACCCGCTCTCCCAAATATGCCAACTCGGTCACTGCCAGCTGGTCACGCCGGGCGGAACGGGAGTCGAGTGCGAGCCGCTGCGCCGCGGTACTGTATAATTCACCTGCGGCAGCGACCTGCGCCGGATCGGTTGACAGCAGGTTTTGAAAGGCATAGGCCGCAACTACCTGCTGAATCTTTTCCATCGCAGGCAGATCATCTATGTGAAAAGTAATGAATATGCGCGCAAGGGATTCTGCGTTGAGCCATTGTTCCAGCGTGATGGCAGTATTCCTGTCGACGTTCGTCGACTCCTGCTCTGCGAGAATGGCCAAACCGCCTATCTGCGAATTCTGGAATGCTGCCTCCCATTCCAGAATCTCCCCGGTAACAGGCAACCTGTCCATTGGCAGATCAGGGAAACGACCCAGACGCGGCTGCTCGATGCGTTGGCGCACTACGTCGCGGACATTCAGGTTGGTAGTAACATCAATATCATAAGCGGCGAGTGCATTCGCTATCGGACCCAGCAACAGGTCTTCGCTGGTTGCAGCATCCAGCGTCGCTGCCTGCGCCGGGCTGACAAGGCTGATGCAATACAAACACAGAATCAACCAGAAACTGGTATTGGCTGACAGTTGATCGCTTAGCTTAATTGTTCGCACATGCATCATAGGTAGTGCCGTTACGCTTATTCAGCAATCTTTCGCGCAAGTCAGTGACCCAGTCAGGCTCACCCCAAAAATGCAGTGGCTGCGCCAACTCACTGATCAGGCGTTCTGCTTCCTGGTATTCCTGTGCCTCGATCGCATATTTTACCGATTGCTCCAATACAAATGTATCAGCAGGCAACAACTCGAAAGCCCGCCGCTGATAGTGCTGACCAGACTGCCAGTCCAGCTCGGCGAGCAAATGTACCTGACCCATGGCGAGGTTTGCTTCCGGACTGTCGGGAGCGAGCTCCACGGCACGTACAAAATGCTCGCGTATGTCAGCAACAATTGCGCTGCGCTGCACCGCTGGCCAGATCTTGTCACAATCAAGCAGTTCAGACTCCCAGTATTCGCCGTAGTCGAGCAATATATTCGGATCAGCAGGCGCCAGCTCCGCTGCCTGTTCAAAGTAACGACTCACACTCTGGTCAATGCCTTCCATTTCCTGCATGCGCAAGGCATCGCCAAGGCCGGAATAACTGCGCGCAATTTCCTGTCCTGAATCCATTGCAGCCTGGAAAAAAATCTGCGCGTTATCGAAACGGCCGGAATTCAGCGCCAATTCTGCCAACAACACCGCGAGCGCGCCGGGGTCCAGCGCCGTGCTCGCAGACTCCTCTGCTGCAGGCAAGGAAGCAGTATTCATAGTGCCGCCTGGCCTGCGACTGTTCGAGAGGTAGTAATGAAATTCGGCATCCAGCTGCGCCGGTGTAACCTCAAATGCCTGATCATAGGCAAAGCGATGATTGCGACCTTCCAGCAGCAGCGCAAGGTAACGCTGCAGATGGGCCCTGCGATCAGGAAATCCTTCCTCCTCATGGGCATGCAACAAGTAATGCAACAGAGATTCGGATTTGAGGTTGGCTATCTGAATCACGCGCGGAGATGCCAGAGCTTCTTCCCGGAATAACAGACGCTCCATGGAAAACGTTTCACTCAAGGCAGCCATTTGTTCATGATCCTCAGCGGTATAACGCTCAAACTCCCCTTCATTGCCATCAATGCGCAGGCGCGAGATGTAACCCGCCAGACCCTCTTCATACCAGCGCGGCAGTCTCAGGTCGGAAAAATTGCGCACCAGGAAATGCACGTAGTGGTGGAATGCAATTGCAGATGAAGTCTCGTCATCGGCAACGATTGCCATGTAATTGGCACGGGGTGTTGGCGAAAAAAAACCGGTCTCGGTGGCGAGAGTGAACAATTGATAGGTCACCGCATCCTCAAACAGATATACATACTGCGGTATTCGTGCAGTGGGATAGGACGCAGCACCGCTGATAGTATTGGCCGCTAACTGCCGCCATGTTTCCAGCGTGTTCGCGTAGTGTGCAGTCTGGCGCGCAGGCAATTGGCTCACCAGTATAAAATTGGCGCTTGTAACCTGCACCCAGCGCTGCTGCAACAATTGTTCCTGGCCCCAGACAGTTGGAGCGAACAACACCAGCAACAGTAGCAATCGACGAAGTAGGCAAATCAGGTTCATAAGTTTATTGCTCGACCGTTCGCATCCTCTTTATATGGCTGCTTCCAATATTATTCTGAATTACATGGCAGGATAGTTCGGGCCGCCGCCTCCCTCAGGTACCACCCAGTGAATATTCTGGGCCGGATCCTTGATATCACAGGTTTTACAATGCACACAGTTCTGGGAATTAATCTGGAAGCGTTTGCTTCCGTCTGCTGCTTCCAGCACCTCATACACTCCAGCAGGACAATAGCGCTGGGCGGGCTCGTCATACATCGGCAGGTTCATCGCAATTGGCACTGACGGATCTTTCAACTGCAAGTGACAGGGCTGATTTTCAGCATGATTGGTGCCGGACAGAAACACAGAGGACAGTTTATCGAAACTAATGACACCATCCGGTTTGGGATAGTTGATACGCTGACTCACAGCGGCAGGTTTCAATTGGCAATGATCCCTGGATTTGTCATGCACCGTAAATGGAAACCGGCCAAAGAAAATATTCTGCTCAATGAAAGCAAGGGCATTGCCCAACCAAAATCCAAACTTGTGGCAGCCGGCGCTGAAATTGCGCGTCTGGTGTAATTCATCGTAGAGATCAGAATTGACGAAGCGCTCGGTATACGCCACCGGCTCGATTGGTGGCGAGTCCTCCGCCAATGCGGCGAACAAGGTCTCGGCCGCAATCATGCCGGACTTCATCGCGGTATGACTGCCCTTGATCTTGGCAGCATTCAAGGTACCCGCATCGCAACCAATCAACAGACCGCCGGGGAACGTCATTTTCGGCAGGGAGTTCAAGCCGCCCTTGATCAACGCCCTCGCGCCATAGCTAATGCGCTTGCCGCCTTTAATATATTGTTTGATGACTGGATGATGCTTGAATTTCTGAAACTCATCATAGGGACTGATATGCGGATTCTGATAACCGAGATCGACAATCAAGCCAAGAGAAACCTGATTGTTATCTACATGATAGAGAAAACCACCGCTAGTGCCGGCATAGCTGGCACCAATCATGGGATATCCAGCGGTGTGTACTACCAGACCTTCCTGATGTTGCGACTCTGGAATTTCCCAGACTTCCTTGAGGCCGATGCCGTAATGTTGCGGATCGCTGTCCTTATCCAGGGCATACTTGCTGATCAATTCCTTGCCTAGATGACCGCGGCAACCTTCAGCGAGAATCGTGTACCGAGCGTGAAATTCGAAGCCAGGTTCAAATGCGGATTTGTGCTCACCCTGCGCATCAACTCCCATGTCACCGGTCGCTACTCCTTTGACACTGCCATCTTCCCGAAACAGGATCTCGGCGGCAGCAAAGCCAGGGAATATCTCCGCGCCCAGAGCCAAAGCCTGTTCCGCCAGCCAGCGACACAAATTGCCCAGCGAAATAATATAGTTGCCATCGTTGTGCATCGGGCGCGGCACCAAAATACCCGGAAACTTGAATGCCGACCCGGCACCGGAGAGATAATACACATCATCGCAAGTCACCGCTGAATTCAGCGGCGCACCTTTGGCTTTCCAGTCAGGAAACAATTCTTGCAACGCACTGGGTTCGAACACCGCTCCAGACAGGATATGTGCCCCTACTTCGGAACCTTTTTCGAGGACACATACCGAAATCTCCTTGCCGGCATCCTGTGCCATCTGTAACAGCCGACACGCAGCAGACAGGCCTGCCGGACCTGCTCCTACGATAACGACGTCGACTTCCATCGATTCGCGATGCATACATTTCCTTTCAAATAGTGCCTGGCAAACTGGCTTTGACGTTGACTGGTTCCAGCGCCTAAATTTAGTTCGGACGCTCCGGAAGCGAGGTTTATTATCCTCAATTCAACCAGCAAGCGCAAAACGCCAATGAGTGCATTTTGGCATTACAAAAAGTCACAATAAGTAGCACTAAACTCATGTTTTCAGGGACTATTTCTGGGCATACTACGGCGCCTTCAAGAGCCATACGGCTACAGCTACCAGCTAATTTTTCAGTATCGGAGCCAGTTCATGCCCTGCACCCCCAAGCCATCACGATTGGCCAACAGCATCGCCATCGCCTGGTTAAGCCTGTTGAGTAATTTTGCCTACGCTCAAGATCAACCTGTGACAGATGAGAATGCAACCGTCACTTATCCTGCTTCGTTCTTCGCACAGTACTCCCCATTTTCAGTCAATGACATGCTGGACCGCATTCCTGGTATCAACGTGGCCCGCGGAGGTAGCGGTGGTGGCAGTGGAGGTGGCGGCGGTAGCGGCAATAATGGCGGACCCGGTAGTTCTGGCGGCGCTGACCGGCGCGGTCTGGGCCTCGGTGGCGATCAAATTCTCATTAACGGACGCCGCATTACCGGTAAAGAGAATGAAGGCAACAGCCAACTGAGTCGCATTCCCGCGAGCCAGGTGCAATACATAGAAATTATACGTGGTACCTCCGGCGCGCTTGATGTGCGTGGCGGCAATCAGGTGATCAATATCGTGATGGTGGAAACCGAGACTCGCTCTACCATTTCATACGAGCTCAATACTGATCGTTATGAGGACGGCACCATTAAACCCGGCGCAAAGGTCTCGCTCTCAGCCCAGCGCGGCGCCTTCGAATATCTGATCAGCGCTGAAATCGAACCACGCTGGGAATTTCGAGACGGTTTTGAACGGAGCATTTTGGCTGATGGCAGACCCAATGACACTGTGAAACGGGATGATCTGCGCGACTCATCTCCAGTCACATTCACCACGAATCTTGGATATCGCTTTTCAGATGTCGACATCATGCATTTCAACCTTCAATACAGTGATGCTGCCAGTCCCGGCAATACCAAGCGCAAAATTACCAATTTGAAAGTGAGTCCTGCAACAAGCAGTGATGAATATGATGACAATTCTAACACCAGCGATATATGGGAACTCGGCAGTGACTATGAACACACCTTCGCCAATGGCAGCCGCTGGAAGACGCTCTTGATAGCAAATCGCAGGGAAGACGACAGCGCCAGGGAAACATTTGTTCGCAACACCACAGACTGGAAAAAAGATTTATATCTGGCGAATTTCAATCGGTACCAGGAACGCATCTTGCGGACCTCTTACTCTTTCAGCTTGTCAGCTACCCAGGATCTCGAAATAGGCATCGAGAGGGCGCATACCATTCTGGACTCTTCGCTGCAACTTGGATTGCTGACGAGCTCCGGGGCCAAATCAGCGGCATTTGGTGGTTTAACCCCGATTACCGACTCCAATGCCACAGTGGAAGAAATTCGCTATGAAAGCTTCCTCGTGCATAACTGGCAATTAAACAGCCGCATGTCTCTGGAAAGCACATTGATAGTGGAAACTTCTGAAATTGAACAGAGTGGTGACATAAGCAAGCAACGGAATTTTGATTTTATTCGACCCAAAGTCGATTATCGCTTTGATTTAACACCGGCATTGCAGTTCCGTGCCAGCATTGAGAAAGATGTCGCTCAACTCAGCTTCAATGATTTTACGGCCAATGTAAACGGCGGCGATGATGACCAGGATGCTGTTGCAGGCAATCCGGATTTACGGCAGGAACAATCCTGGCGGTACGATCTCAACCTGGAGTACCGGTTCAGCGAAGACAACGGGGTTCTGAATACGAACGTGTTCTACCACGAGCTGGAAGATGTTATCGATAAAGTCGATGTATCAACGTCAACCAAAATTCTGTCTGCCAACGGCAATATCGGTGATGGCGAACGTTACGGTATTGATATCAATGCCAGCTTGCGGCTCGGGTTGCTCAATCAACCTGGCATGCTGGTCACTTCTGGATTGCGTCTGGAAGATTCGGAAGTAACTGACCCCTTTCTTGGCATCAAGCGTCGTCTGCGTCAAGGTGGTCGTGGCAACGCTTCAATTGGCTTTCGGCATGACCTGGCACAAAACAGCCTGAACTATGGCTTTAATTATCGACATGGCTTCACTGGTAATCAGAAAGCGTACGACATTGACAAGATCGAAGATTACGCATCAGGCGATTTCATGACTGTGTTTCTGGAGACTCGCGGCTGGGCCGATCTTACTTATCGATTCGAAGCGATGAACTTGTTGAAAGGCGAACGCTGCCGAATTCGTTCACGCTTTATCGGCGGCACTATCGCCACCGGCAGGCTGAATGAAATCGAAGATTCATGCAGCGATACCGGCATCAAGTGGGCGCTTAAAGTGCGCGGCACATTCTAGTGAAAGTAAATCACCACAGTCGTAAACAGTGCCGGAACGACACTAGCTGCGAAAATATCCCTGAGAAAATGCCGTAACATAGCATGCGCGCGGCGAGGCGAAGCTGACAGTCTCCGCCCCTGCGCGCGATCGGCTAATTAAGTAGAATAATCGAGTTAACTGGCTGCGCTGTACAATCAGATCGATTGCACAGCGGGATCGCGGGTGGTTACTGCGCTTTCGTAAAAACCATCATGTGTTGCCATGGCAGGAAGTCCAGAGTGTCGGTCCATTCCAACCCGAACACGCTCATTTCCTTGATCACTTGTTCTTGCGTCATTTTATGCAGTGGCCGGATGGGAACGCTATCGTCCTCGCCACGATATTCCAGCAGAAAAATCCGTCCGCCAGGTCGTAACGCATCGTAGATGCCACTGATCATCTCGAATGGGTGAGAAAATTCATGATAGGCATCTACCATGATGGCAGCGGTTATGGAATTAGGCGCCAGATTCGGATCGTCGATCTGCCCCAGAACACCCTCGACATTGCTTATCTTGTTAATAGCTTTCTGATGCTCTATCAACGCCAGCATCTCGGGCTGGATATCTACCGCCATCACCTTGCCCGCGGGCACTAACTTGGCAATGCGGAAGGAGAAATAACCAGAACCAGCGCCAATGTCAGCTACCACTTCATCGGCAGCCAGATTCATGTTTGCCACGACCTCATCCGGTCGCTCTTCTTCAATCCGTTCCGGGCGATTGAGCCAGTCAGCTGCCTGATGCCCCATGACGAAGGCGATTTCGCGTCCCATATAAAATTTGCCTATACCAGTCGTACGCCGCTCTGGCGCATCGATGTAACCTGGATGCTCAGCAGCGCTAAGTGGCAATGCAAGGAACAGTAGAGCAAGACTACAAGTACTTAATTTGGCAACAAATGGACGGTTCATGCATGCATTCCTCGAGTCACAGCGACAGCGAAAGACGGGAAATTCGGGCCTTGGGCAGCCCGAACAGAGAGTCGTCATTGTAGAGTACTGACAGGAGCCAAACAAGAATCGGGATTTGCGCTGACTATTCCCGCTTTAGTGAAATGAAACCAATTGGTTTACTGCTATGAACTACAATAATCTGAGCAGGCGCTGGCCCGATCCCTTGCATTTTGGGCAGGTGCTGTGATCGGTGATCTTGCCTGCACCATTACAGACATTGCAGACATCCAGATACGGCTTCTTCAAAATGGACTGCAACTCTGTCAGTGCTTGTTTGGTTACTTTCTTATCTACCATGGTCATCACGGTACTTCTCCACTACTGGTCAGATTTTGAGAAACTTGAGGCCCAGTTCGCGCTTTTGTGATTGGCCTCACACTCGGCAAGGATTATGCCGAATCAAGCCTGAGAAAGGCGTTAACCACCTCACAGTTTCGAGATCACCTGTAAAATTATTTTACAGGTGAAAAAACCGGCTAAATTAGTCGCTTATGCTAATATCCTAAGGCTAAATTTAGCTATAAATCACCGCGTGGAACGAACATGACCAAGGTATTGGAAGGAATCAGGGTGCTGGATTTTGGGCGTTATATCGCCGGCCCCTACTGTGCGACCCTGTTGGGAGATATGGGGGCTGAGGTGATTCGCATCGAGAAGATAGAGGGCAGCGAAGACCGCTTCCTGTCACCCGTTACCGCCCAGGGTGATGGCGCACTGTTCCTGCAACTTGCCCGCAACAAATTAGGCATGACGCTCAACCCGATGCTGCCGGAAGGAAGGCAAATCGTGCAACGTCTGGTCGCCACAGCCGATGTAGTAGTGGCGAATTTGCCGCCGGACACGCTGGTTGCCATGGGTCTGGACTACGACAGTCTGCAGGCGGTGAAGCCGGACATAATCCTTACCATGATCTCGGCGTTTGGCCGCGGCGGTCCTTACAGTAATCGCGTGGGCTTTGACGGACTCGGCCAGGCCATGTCGGGTGCCATGTTCATGTCTGGCACTCCAGAACAACCCGCAAAAGCTTACCCGCCTTTCATTGATTTCGGCACCGCCAGCTTGGCTGCATTCGGAACCATGGCGGCGCTCTACGAACGGCAGCGCACCGGCATGGGTCAGGTTGTGGAAGGCTCCCTGTTCAGTACTGCACTGACCATGATGAACGGCACCGCCATTGAACAGGCCATGATCAAGCGCAATCGCGTGGCAACCCTGAATCGATCCCAGACTTCGGCACCAGCAGATACATTCAAGACCAAGGATGGCTGGGTACTCGTACAATCTGTGGGCGGCCCCCTGTTCAAACGGTGGGCCGATCTGATGGGCGAGTCCCACTGGCTTGAGGACCCGCGTTTCAAAGATGATATTTCCCGCGGCGACAATGGCGCACTGATCAGCGCGCGCCTGGCACGCTGGTGTAGCGAGCGCACCTCGGCGGAGGTGCTAGCAGCCATGGAAGCAGCGCGCTTACCGGCTGGCCCGATACTGTCACCGCAGCAGGTGTTGGATGATCCGCATATTGCCGCGAAGGGACTGTTCCAGGCGACTTCCTACCCCGGACTCGACCAACCCGCACCCTTGATGAAGACTCCAGTGGAATTGTCGCGCACGCCCGGGGAAATTCGGCAGCGCCCTCCTACACTGGGTGAACACACCGATCAGATCATGCAACAGCTTGGCTATGCAGCGGCAGAAATTACCAAGCTGCGCGCCAAACGCGTAATTTAACCCACACCAAAACAAACCGAGACAGCGATGGGAATTATCAAGCTTAGGGTCATGCTCGCCAGTTTGCTGCTTATTACGCTCCCTGCTACGGCTGCCCAAACAGACATCCTCAGCATTGAGCACTACGTCGCCAATGAGTCCAAGGCGCCGTCAATGGCAGGTGCCATGGCTCAAATCTACGTGCGCGAGCGGGTGGCCAGCGATGGCATCAGCAAACCAGTGGTACTGTTCATCCATGGCGCTGGCACACCAGCGGAAGTAGCCTTCGATGTTCCCTATGACGGCTATAGCTGGATGGCGTATCTGGCCGCTGCCGGCTATGACACCTTTGCCATGGATACTACCGGTTACGGTCGCTCCACGCGTCCCCATAGCATGAATAACATCTGTAACCTGTCGGAAGCCCAGCAGCAGGATTTTATTCCCGCTGTCATCGACGCGACCTGTATTGCAGACTACCCCTTTGCAGCCACTACGATCGAGTCTGACTGGGATGACATCGATGCTGTCGTGGAGTATTTACGCAAGCTGCGGGATGTGGAAAAAGTCCATCTGGTAGCATGGTCGCTCGGCGGACCCCGCGCGGCCGGATATGCAGCGCTATATCCGGAAAAAGTAGACCGACTGGTATTGCTTGCTCCAGCTTACGGCCGCACCCGTGCGACCAATCGGCCTGATTCATTGCCCGCACCGGGAGTCGCTTTCAACAAGCAATCACTGACTGATTTCACCGCTAACTGGGAGCGCCAGGTGGGTTGCGACAACCAGTATATGCAACCGGTAATGAATGCTGTGTGGGGCGCCATGCTGGAATCGGATCCGGTGGGGGCGACCTGGGGTAGCGGCGTTCGGCGCGCACCCGCAACTACGCTATGGGGCTGGAATCAGGAAGTCGTCGGCAAAACAGCCAATCCCATGTTGCTGGTTTCTCCAGTGCATGATGCTCAGGTGCCGGCCGCTCGAGTAAGGGAACTGTATGAAGATCTGGGCGCTGAGCACAAGGTTTTACTCGATCTCGCCTGTACCTCGCACAACGCGATGTGGGAAACGAATCGGGAAATTCTGTTCGACGCCTCCCTGCAATGGCTACGGGACGGTGCCGTCGATGGCATTCAGCACGGCGAACTGCGCAAGGGCTACTGAAACCTGCTAGCGGCTGCGGGGAGCAGCCGCGATCAGTGCACGCCAGAATGCATCATTAAAACTCTCGCCATCGGCCTCACCGGAATAGCCGAGGCGAGTCACGATCAGGTTCAGGCTTGGCACGAAGTATAGCTTGCGGTCTTCCGCACCCTGCATCGCTATCAGGTCAGCGGGGGCGTCGGGTATCAGCGCACCATCAGACCGTGTCGCTCTGGCACCCGCACCAAAAGCAAATTCCTGGCCGTTCACCCACCACAAAAAACCATAAGCGGGATTCAGTGCCTGGGATGGGCTCAACATAGCTTGCAGATAAGCAGTATCGCCAATCACTACTTCATCCCGCCATTTACCTCCCGCTTGAATCATCAAACCGAAACGCGCCAGATCTCTGGCACTGGTGGAAAAACCCACCCCAATATCAGCACTCGTCCAGGGGCGCGGAGTCCATGCCGAGTCTTGCATGCCCAATTTGTCCGTGATCCAGCTGCTGGTGAGCACATCACGCTCCAGGCCAGTCGCGGCAATTATTGCGCGCATTAGCAGATGATAGGCAGGCGTGTTGTAACGCCAGACTGTGCCGGGAGCGGCCTGCAGGGTGAGATCGTCGGCCAGACCGCTGGTCATGCTGAGCAGGTGCCGGATCGTGATCTGATTTTCATCAGCTACTGCCGTTTGTGACCAGCCACTGCCGAGATATTTAGCTACTGGATCATCGATCGCAAGATAGCCTCGCTCATGCGCCATACCGGTAATTACTGCGACGACACTCTTCTGGGCCGAGGCAACATCTTCAATCGCTCGTCCGGCCGCGTCATGCCCGGTGACATAGTTCCGGTAACGTAGCGGTGGGTCGGGCAAATCCCAGTATCGCTCTGCCAGTATGCGGCCTTGGTGCAGCACCACCACACCGCTGGAATTGCGTGCGCCGGCAATCTCCAATGCTTTATCCAGTTGCGCGGCATCCCATCCCGCTGCCGCCGGATCGATATGCTCCCAAGCGCCATTAGCGGGTGGGAAATACAACTCCTGCGCCAGTACCGCCTCATTAGTTAGCATCCCCAGTGCGAACAGACCCAGACACAAGCTCCGCAGATTGCGCATAAATTTTTTCCTGACAAGAATAGGTTTAAGGTACGGGTATAAGCATAATGATCACATCGGAGAACTTACCAGCACTTTACTCCGCCTGGAGCCAAGTATGAAAACAATAACAGCAATTCTGTCCTTGCTCACCCTGCTCACCGGTTGCGGTGAAGCCCCTGTAAATAGCCAAACAATAAATAACAGCACACCAAATAGCAGTACCAATTCAGCAGCACCTGTTTACATCTTACCGCCACCACTGGCAGCTGCTCAATTCCCAGCCGATATCGACCCGATTTCGCTGGCACGTTTGCCAGAAGTGCAACGGGCCGAACTTGATGCGGCGGGACAGGATGCGTTTGATACTTATGTGAGTCCCGGCACCGGCTACGAGACCGGACTACGCGGACCGATTGGTATGTGGATGCACAGTCCGGCATTGGCCAAGGCGATATTTCCGTTGCGGGAACACGTGCGCTTTGGCACCGCCAAGGACCAGCGCCTCACCGAGCTCACCATCATCAGCACCTCCCGGGAAATCAATAATCAGTATGAGCATACAGCCCATGAGGGTCCGGCTCGCGACGCGGGCCTGGAAGAAGAAATAATTGAGTTCGTAAAATACCGACGACCATTTAGTGAAGCACCCGACATTGGTGGCTTCGGCGCCGCCGAACGCACCATTATCCAGTTCGTGCGCGAAGTAGTCAGCGCGGAAAAAGTCAGCTCAGATACATTTGCCAGAGCCATCGAATTGTTTGGACGCGATGGAGTAACTGACCTGGTAGGATTGATCGGTTATTACAATCTGGTGGCCGTTACCTTGAAAGCGTTTGATGTGCATCATCCACCCGGCAGAGAATTGTTATTACCTGTAGCTGCAGAAAATTAGTCAATGCCTGAATAATCCAACACACCCAAAAAGGAATAACGAAATGCGTAAAATTATTTCCAGTCTGCTTGTTTTTGCTTGCGGCATTGGTTTCGGCGTGAGCCTTGGAAGTGTCGGTGCCGCTGAGAATCTGGTAAAACCAGCGTTTCTCATTGTAAGTTCAGATCGCAATACTGGTGTTACTGCCGCTGATTATGCTGCTTATCAACAGGCCGCTGGTCCGTTGGCCCGCGCCGCAGGTTTGTCGATGACTGCAGGTGCGCAGCAACCGGTGGTGTTTGAAGGAGCCTGGCCCTATCAGACACTTGCAGTAGAACGCTTTGACTCTATGGAAGCATTAAAGGCGTTCTGGTATTCCGCTGCCTATCAAGAAGCAAAGAAATTACGCGAGGGTTTATCCACGGTAAATTTTATTGTCGGCGTGGAAGGCAACTGATAGCCACTGCCACCAGCCATACAATTTTCGTTACAGCCCCTGCAGGAAGTCCAGCATGGCAGCATTGGTTTCCGCTGGCGCTTCCTGTTGCACCCAATGACCAATGTTTGGTATCAGGACCACTCCACGCAGATCATCAACAACGCGTGACATGCTACCCTGCAACTGCTCTTGGTTAGCACCAGCAATCACTACATCCCTTGCCCCTGCTATAAATAGAGTGGGGATTGTTATCTTTGCACCTTCCAACTGCGGCGTAATTTCCCAGTTGCGATGAAAGTTGCGATAGTAATTTACACCACCGCGGAATCCTGATTTCTCGAATTGTGCAACGATGTAATCCAGATCAGCCTGCGTGAGCCAGTCCGGCAATCCCTGTGCTGCGCCGAGGCGACCTATCCAACCACCCGCACTCCGTTTCGGATCGGTAATGGTGGGCGCTGCCCGCGGCGAACTGGGTGACAGATAGAGGCGACTCAACAGCCCCCGTGGATCCGCATCGTATTCCGCTTCGGCCACTCCGCCGGGTTCATTGTGATAGAGAATATAATAGAAGTTGTCACCAAAGCTTTGCTGCCAACTCGTCAAGGGGGACTGCCTTGCGCGTCCGCCATTGGGCACGCTCATGGCAATCAGCGCGGTAAATCGTTCCGGATGCAACAGCACTGTGTTCCAGGCAACTATAGAACCCCAGTCATGACCAACCATGATGGCGGTTTCTTCACCGAGCGCGTCCAACACGCCCACCATGTCAGCAGCCAGATGCACGATGTCATAATCGTTAACGTCTGCCGGCGCATCGGTATCACCATAGCCTCGCATCATTGGCGCGACCACCCGATAACCGGCAGCCACCAGTGGCGCAAACTGATGCCGCCAGGAATACCATGACTCCGGCCAACCGTGTGCCAGTAATACGAGCGGACCGGTAGTGCCTGTCTCGGCGATGCGCATACGAATGCCGTTCGTCTCTATATCGCGAAAACTGATTCCTGCTAAGGCTGCGTGAGTCGGCACATTATTCTCCTGTAGTGAACTTGTATCCTGTGCATATACTTGCGAGGAAACCAACCAGCTGAGCACAACAATTGCTGGCAGTAATCGAAACTGTTTTTGCATAAACATGATAAAGACTCCGTGGTATTTAAACTTCTGCAGCATTCGCCAAGTCGACACACAACACATTGAGAGTAGCACGCACTGTTCAGCAAACTCAAAAGGCTTTTGTCCATGCATTTATCCAGTTATGCTGTCACCAATCAAGGAGCTGACTCCGGGAGAAATGTGTGACCACCGCTTATGATGTGCCTTACATTCAGCGCACCCGGGACTATTATTCGGCGCAAGGTTATGACTCGGATTACAAATGGGCACATAACACCGTCACTCCTTTGCATCGTCTCGGAAAATCTCTCAACACCGCTACTGTATCGGTCATTACCACAGCCATGCCAGATACCCTTGCCGGTCGTACCAAGCGCCAGGTATACGCCTCTCCGTCTTTTCCGGTTCCCACCTCGATGCACACGGCAGATCTTTCCTGGGACAAAAAAGCCACGCACACGAATGATGTGGGCTCGTTCCTGCCTCTTGGCTTGCTAAAAGAGTTTGTCGAGCAGGGACTGATCGGCGCACTGGATTCGCAGTTTTATTCGGTACCCACCGAATACAGTCAACGCCATACGCTCGAGCAAGATGCGCCAGCAATATTGCAGTTGTGTCGGCAAGCGCAGACAGACGTCGCCTTGCTCGTTCCCTTGTGACCAGTCTGTCACCAGACCGTGAGTCTGGTAGCGAGACACCTGGAGGCCAACGGCATTACAACAATTATCATTGGGTCAGCGATTGATATCGTAAGTCATTGCGGCGTGCCCAGATATTTGCATACTGATTTTCCATTGGGCAATCCTTGCGGCAAACCATATGACATCGCCTTACAGACTGCCATAGTGCGCCAGGCACTGGATCTGACGCTCACCGCTGCGACTTCGAACACCATCGCGCGCGCGCCTTTCAAATGGAGCGATGACAACGGCTGGCGTGACGCCTATTTGAGAGTCGATGACACCAACCGCGAGCGACTGCGAGAACTCGGCGCCGAGAGAAGAAAGTTCCAAGCCGAAAAGAAAACAAGCGGCGAGCAACGCGCACCGATGTTATACCAGGAATAAGTACCAAGAATAAGTACCATGAATAGGCATCAATAATGAGCAGCAGGAATAAATGGTTAGCAGCTCACCTGCCAGCAAATGGTCCTGCGATGACTGTGCCCTGCGTATCCTGTAATTCACCCAACTCAGCAGCAACACCTCTGGCAATTGCCGCGGTCTCACTGCCGGCCTGAAAACAACTGAAGTCCGGACGGTCGCGCCATGCCAGCGGACCACATAGACGTACACCAGCACCGATAGCCGCATCATGCACAATATTGATGATGCGCTCGTAATCGGGATCACCCTGTTGATAGCCGGAGAAATTTCCCAGGTCGCCGCTCGCCGCAAAAATGGCAGTGACACCAGGCACCTTGGCGATTGCTGCCGCGTTTTGTACGCCCTCAAGGGTTTCAATCATTAACACCAATACCAGATTGTCATTCGCAGTTGCACGATATCCGCCTGGCACAGTCCCCCACATCTCAGCGGCGAATGCCTGCCCGCCACCGTTACTGCGTCGCCCCATTGGCGGAAAGTAGGCCCAATCCACGACTTCCCTGGCTTCTTCAACCGTATCTACTGTGGGCACTACCAAAACCAGCGCGCCAGCATCCAGCGCATGCTGAATTTCCCGTTCATCGGTATAGGCAATGCGCACGCCTGGTACCGCATCTGCGTGGGGACAAGTGCGCCACATCCGTGACACCGCTTCCCAGTCCCGCTGTGAATGCTGCATTTCTGTCCAGATGAAATCGTAGCCCGCCGCTGCCATCGCACAGTAAGTGCTCGGATCTGTAGCCGCGAACATCGTGCCGCCTGTAACCTTGCCCCCAGCCAGCATTTTCGCCTTCACCGGATTCCAGATGACCGGGTCAGAGGGCGCCGTAAAGGCAGTGCCATAATTCCAGCTGGTTGAGGCAAACGGACCGGAATTGCTTGCGCCAGCTGGTGCATTGGTTCGCGCCTCACTGTTGATTCCCGCCGGCGCCGCCAGGGGAAAAGCCTGGGCACCTGGATTCGGATTGTTCGCATAAGGATCTGCAGTAGCAGTGGTGGTTTGTTGAGCAGAAGCAGTTGCGGACAGCAGCAACAGCGTTGCGGACAGTGCTACATTCAGGATATTTGGTCGCATAAAAACTCCGCTCGATGATTATTAGAAAGGTAGCACTGACAGCTGCTTGATGCCACTGCCACCGCCTGCTGTATTGCGTAATGCGCCCATGAGACCTGCAGATATCTTTTGCTAAAGCACGGGCTCCGAGATGCCAGAGTATACAAAACGGATGCGATGATGGGTAATGGTCAGTAAGGGACCGAGATACACGGCTGCCATGGCGATTACCGGAGTTGATCAAATTTCACCGCTGGCTCAATTACCAAAAGTTTTACTGGCTTGATCTGCAATTGCTTGCGTTGCGAATCAATCATGCATTACACCACCGAATTGAATCGTTTCAACATGTTGATGTCTTCGTTTAGTGAATCAATAAATGCACTATTGATCAATTGACCCATTACCTGTGCAATTGTCGGCGAGTCCACAACCATTTCCCGTTCTGGAGCTTTGCCCGCGCCACCAGTTACCACAATAACAAACAAGCACTCAGCACCGAGATGCAGTCATTCTGTAATGTCTACGACGTAACATGCAGGTAACTTAAGGAGACGCGGCTAGCAAGCTCATTGCAGCTGAAAATAATTGTAAGAATATCTCCTACAGCAACGAGTTTGTGTCGTAGTTATAACTTATAAACTGCAGCGCAATCACTTGAAGGTTTTCACAGAAACGTTAACTCGGTACTTAAGTTTCATGAATCCAACTAGAATTGTTACAAGCTGCACCAGTGCATCAATCATCAAAACAAGGAATCGGTCATGATCAAGTCACATATCTACTCAGTAGGATCCGAACTGGCGAAAACCGTAGTAGCCACTCGAGACATCCTGGAGGAGGCCCGATTCGATGACTGTGAGCTGGTGGAGAAATCTCTGGGTATTTACCAAGTTCTACAGGCTCCAGATTCATTTCAACCTTCCGACCTGGCCGTACCAGCGGCAGAGAAGGCGCTACGGGCTTCCGGATTGGCTTATGCTGCAATCGATGCCGTCATTTACTGCGGTATAGAACGCGACTGCCCGGAACCGGCGACCGCCCATATCATCGCATCTAAACTTGGGCTGACTCCTTCGATTTGTTTCGATGTCGCCAATGCCTGTCACGGATTTACCAGCGGATTACAAGTTGCAAATTCCTTTATTAAATCCGGCGATATAAGGCATGTGCTGGTTGTTACGGCGGAATTGTCGAGCAAGGTGACACGCAGAGTAGCCCAAATGTTCCGGGATGGAGAATTGACGGCCGCGGATATCAAGACGCATATCGGCGCATTTACCGTTGGCGATGCTGCAGGCGCGATGATCTTGGGCCCTGCAGATGCAGGCAAAGGCATTAATCAGATTCGATGTGGCTCTATCAGCCGCCATCACAGCCTCTGCTCCTACAATAACAATCACGTTAAGTTGTCATTCAGTATGGATATGGGTCGCATCAGCGCGGTCACACTTAAGCTCGTCAAGGATTTAATAGGACCTACCTACAAGGATCTTAACTGGTGCCCGGATGATATTGACCTGTTCATTCCGCATCAGGTCGGTGAACGACCATTTCTCAAGGCCCTGGAAATTGTCGGCGTGAAGCAGGAAAAGTCCATTGCTACCTATCCCAGGTTAGGCAATCTGGCATCGGCAACTATTCCCGTGTGCTACGACATGCTGAAGCAACAGGGTCGCCTCCTGCCTGGCTCCAAGATGCTGATGGCATCCAGTGGCAGCGGCATTGTTGCCTCTTTTGTTGGCCTGAGTTTGTAAGAATATTTCCATAGCCAAAGTAAAAATTTGCCCTTAGACTCAGGCGTTCCACGAGTTTGGGTATTGTTACGTATAAAGGATTGTCACGGCTATGGAAGAACAAGGATTGGACTATCTTGCTGCGCTTGGTGCTTTTGCCCTAATAGACATTGTGCTGAAATGTTGCATTCTATCCAATATCAGTATCAAGAATAAAATATCCGAAAGCTTCGCCATCGTCTGTCTGCTGTTCCTTACCAATAATATTGCTGAATTTCTCGGCTATTTTACTTTCCTGCAATCAGAAAGCCTGAGTATGTTTTTCGTGCACCTTTATATGGTGTCGTTGTATTTTATATTCCCCGCTGTTTTGTTGTTGGCCCTTAGCCTGGTGGAGTTCCGCCATCTTCGGCAAGCTCGCCTCGCCTTGTTTGGTATGTCAGCGGCTTTATCTGTAGCACATGCGAGTGGCTACCTGATTTCCGGATTCAAATTTGTAGGGTGGACCGCAATCACCACTCCGGCAGAGTATTACTGGCTTGCTATCGCCTTTATTGTCTTGAATGCGCTGGTTACATTGGTGATTCTGGCGAGCAACTTCCTCGCAAATTCGAGTTTTGATGTGCGCAGTCGCTGCAAGGTAAACCTGCTCGCGTTCGCTCCGATGTTACTCGTTGTGTTTGGCGTCGTGATTGCCCGGGTTGCCGGTTACGATTCCTCGTCTGCACTTATCTTGCCGATCGCCACTGTGTTCTTTCTGGTGATCATGCTACTGCAAACCAATGGTAATATTTTCTGGGCATCACTGCGCCTGAAGATCCTGTTATCAGTGATCACCTTGAAGAATATCCAGACCCTCGATGAAATCCTAGTCAATATTGAAAAGGTACGCATCATCGAGGCCCTGAAAGCGACCAATGGCAAGCAGAACAACGCCGCTGATTTATTGAATATTCCCCCATCGACTTTAAATCGCAAAATCACCAAGTACGGCATCGAAGCCTCAGCCTATCGAAGCGACAGACTGCTACAGTTGGTCAGCTAAGCTGCGGCTCATGCAGGCGCTAAGGTGCCTGCAGCTCCCCTGGAATTTTTTCCCAAGCTCACCAAAAATCTGTGCAATTGCGGAATTATGTTCATTCGAACGAATAACGAATATTCGAAGCTGATAAATAAAAAAGCCCGCAGAAGCGGGCTTTTTTATTTATTGGCGCACCCGGAATGATTGACTCAGGATTTAGCGCAGCTAAATCCTTCGCCCCTGCGGGGCGGCGTTCCGCCGTCTGCGCTGCTGCGCAGCTTTCGAACGAATGCCGGGCAAATCTTCGAAGCTGATAAATAAAAAAGCCCGCAGAAGCGGGCTTTTTTATTTATTGGCGCACCCGGAATGATTCGAACATTCGACCACCTAGTTCGTAGCCAGGTACTCTATCCAGCTGAGCTACGGGTGCGGATCTCTTCAAAAGACGTTGCACTGCTACCTTTTCAAGAGGGCGGTATTATAGCGAAATCGGTGATTTTTCATAGACATAAATGCGTTTACCTATATTCGAATGGTTTCTTCAATAATTGCTCTGTAATACTATGCCCAGGTCATTTTCAGATCAGGAAGTTATTGCCTTGAATATCCGGAACAGTTTGAAATTGTTAGGTATTTATCTGTGTACGGCATTTATGCTCGGCTCTGCTCAGCTGCACGCTGACTATGAAGCCGGAGTGAGCGCTGCATTTGCGGGTGATTTTGATACGGCATTCAGGGAATTCAGTGTTGCCGCCGAGGCCGGACTGGATCTGGCGCAATACAATCTTGGAATTCTGTATTACACCGGCCAAGGGGTTGAACAGGACTTTGTAGCGGCCTTCAAATGGACTCTGGCTGCCGCCGAACAAGGGCATCTGGCAGCACAGTTCAATCTGGCCAGCCTGTACTACGATGGACAGGGTATAGAGCGTGACCGTGATGGCGCAGTTGCCTGGTTCAGCAGAGCCGCCATGGCCGGTCATCCTGATGCCGCACTGGCACTGGCGAAGCTATATGAAGAAGGCGAGCACGTACAGCAGGATCCGGTCCTCGCTCATGCCTGGGCCAGCATGGCTGATGCAAACTCACATGTCGACGGCGCGGCACTAGGTACGACCCTGGAACGCGGGATGAGCAGCGCGCAGATCAGTGCGGCCCGGCGTCAATTTGCACAATGGCAGCTGGAGCGGTGATAGCAGCGACGCAAAGTGTAATTGCTCGCCGACGTCTCTTCCCGCCATATCAGTTTCATCGAAACTGGCAGCAACCAGAAGCAGCAAAACTGGATGGGCCAATGCTGACCGTAGACTTCAAGCTGGGAGCGCAAATCTTGCGCACTTTTTCCACGTTGAGCCAGTTTGGCACAGCACTGGATATAGGTATGGAGGAGTTGATGATTGAGAGTTACTTCCCGGTCGATTCGGCCAGCCGGGAATTTTTTGCACAATTCGCTACTTAGTTACAGACCGGCGCTCGCGACTAATTCGCCGCCGCCTGTTCCTCCACCAGTTTCGCTTCGGCCATCACCAGTAACTGGGCAAGCCAGGCGGCAAAACTTTCCGGGTCGACAAATGGATGGGGGTCACCTTGCTGGCGATTCTGCAATCGCTCGTAGCGTGCGAACACATCGCCTGCTTCAGCATGGTTCGGAATATTTACTTCGATGCCTGGCAAGGTCTGCATGTTCTGCACGCTTTTGATGTACATCTGCGTGCGCTCAACTCCATCAAAATTAAGTCCTGCGCCGCCAAACATGAATGCAGTATGCGGATAGCCATTGTCGTATACAGTAAATTGCGTGGATAGTACTCCCGGGGTATGTCCAGGTGTTTCATAAAAACTCAAGCGGGTACGCCCCAGATTAAGTGTGCTGTTATTGGAGACACTGAGATGGCGCCTGGGTTTGGGGTATTCACGATATTCCGGCGGCTGATCCACCATTTCCCAGTCCGGTTCGGTCATCAACACGACCGCACCGAATTCATCCTGCATCCTCTTCGCACCACCGATATGATCAAAGTGGGCATGAGTAACTATTACATAACGTATGTCATCAGGATCCTTGCCCAGTTTGCGAATGCTGTCGATGACAATGTCGGTAAGGTCTCCATACAGTGTATCGAACAGAATCAAACCTTCATCTGTCTCCAGTAACCACGCTGCTACCCAACGCGCACCGACATAATACAAGTTATCGAATACCTGAAAAGGCTCAACACGCTGCACGGCGGGATCATCATTGGCTGATAATTCCTGTGCAACAGCAGGAGCAGAAGACAGCGACAGCAGCGCTGCAAGACTTGCTATACTTGCAATACTTCCAATACGGATCAGGATCGATAGCATAATAATTCCTTATTATTCAGTGCCGGTATTGTAGCTCACCTTCTCAATGCCCGCCAATGCAGCATCTTCATAGCGCTGGTTGCTTTGGTCAATATAAGCTTAATTCAAGCCGGGCGTGGAATCTGCTTGCATTCAAAACTGCCTTTCGCGTCACTCCGCTTCGCAAAGCACTGCCGGTTCCACCAGAAATTCGGCATAAGATCCGGGATTAGCCTACGCTGCACCAGAGCAAATGATTGCACTGTTATAACTGCATCAACGCGAGTGATTAATACGAACGCGGCAGTCCCAGCACATGTTCTGCTACATAGTTCAGGATCATTTCTTGCGATATAGGCGCCAGTTTCATCAATCGCGCTTCGCGCCAATAACGTTCCACATGAAATTCCCGCGCATAACCAAATCCACCATGAGTTTGCAGCGCACAATCCGCCGCAAAGAATCCGGCCTCTGCTGCCAGCCACTTCGCCATATTGGCCTCCGCGCCGCAAGGCTGATTGGTATCCAGTAACCAGGCTGCTTTGCGAATCATCAGTTCAGCCGCATCCAACCGTGTTCGTGCTTCAGCCAGCGGAAACGCTATTCCCTGGTTTTTGCCGATCGGACGGTCAAACACCACGCGTTCATTTGCGTAGTTAACCGCTCGGCGTAACGCGGCACGCCCAATACCCAGAGATTCGGCTGCGATCAGTATGCGTTCGGCATTGAGTCCGTCGAGCAAATACCGAAAGCCCTCTCCTTCTTCACCAACCCGATCAGCCACTGCAACTGGCAAATCGTCATAAACCACTTCGCAAGTGCGCACGGCATTGCGGCCCAATTTTGCGATCGGTGATATATGCACCTCGGGTTCCTGCAATTTTGCGAACAACAAGGTCATGCCGTCTGTCTTGCGCTTGACCTGCGCCTTCGCTGTGGTGCGCACCAATAACAAAACACGCCCCGACTCCAGCGCTTTCGTGGTCCAGATCTTGCGACCCTTTACCAGATAATGATCGCCTTCCCTGCGCGCGAAAGTTTCGATAGAAGTGGTGTCGCTGCCCGCATTCGGTTCGGTGACGCCAAACGCTACATGCAGTTTGCCCGTTGCTACATCCGGCAAATATTTCTGGCACATCGCAGCGCTGCCATGCTTGACGATGGGATGCATGCCGAAAATAGAGAGATGCATGGAGCTGGCACCATTCATGGCCGCGCCGGAGGCGGCCACTTCTTCCAGCACAATCGCAGCTTCCTGAATTCCGCGACCGGCGCCGCCATATTGCTCCGGCATTGCGATTCCAATCCAGCCAGCAGCCGCCATGTTATGGAAAAACCTGTCGGGAAATACACCCTCACGATCATGCCGCTCCCAATACTCATCGGGAAAATCACTACATAGTTTACGCACTGATTCCCTGATTAGTCGGTGCTCTTCACTTTCTTCAAAGTTCATCGCTGACCTACCTGATCGGAAAACTGCTCGGCCATGGCCAAAATTCGTTGCGCGCGTTTCAGGTGCGGCACATCCACCATCTCTCCATGGAAACTGAACGCCATGCGACCTTCCCGTTCGTGCTGCGCAAACGCTGCAATCAATTCGGCGGCGAAGGTGATCTCTTCTGCAGTCGGGGTAAATACCTGATTTACAATTTCAATTTGGTCCGGATGCAGAGTCATCTTGCCGGTGAATCCCATATTCGCCGCGTCAGTACACTCCTTGAGCATGCCCGCATTGTTTTTGATCTCTACATATACCGCATCGATTGCCTGTACTTCGGCCGCAACTGCAGCCAGTAAACTCATGGCACGTACATAGCGAAATACATCCAGATAATTTCCTTCCGCATCGCGTTTGGCGCGAGCGCCGATCGCGACAGACAAATCCTCAGCGCCCCAGGTTAAACCATCGACACGTGGATGACTCGCCATAGCCTGCAAATTGAAAATCGCGCCAGCTTCTTCCGTGCCGATCAACAGCAGCTTTACCTTACGACTCTCCATGCCGGCCTGCTTTTCGATGTTGAGTATGCAGCTATCGATACTCGCGACTGTTTTCTCACTAAGGACCTTGGGTAAAACAATGGCATCAGGCCGCAGTGGTATAACCGCTTCAAGGTCCTGAATACACCATTCTGAATCCAGCGGATTGATACGCACGAGTCGTTGTTGCCTGCCAAAATTCGCGGTGCCTAACCATGCGCAAACCTCGTCTCGCACTTGCGTCTTGCGCGCAGGCGGCACCGAATCCTCCAGATCGAGAATCAAGGCATCGGCGGGCAGGCCTAGCGCCTTGTTAAACATCTTGTCATTGCCGGCCGGGACGAAATGGATCGAGCGTCGAATCCTGCTCATGCCGGTTTCCTCAGCATCATACCTTTACGCAAGCATTCACAGACAACGTCACCAAGTTGATTTCTACCTGTGTGCTGAAACCAGACTATGCCGCGATCTGGCTTCGACTTCGATTCGCGTTTATCTACGACGCGAGTCTGCACCTGAATGGTATCCCCAATAAATACCGGATTGGGAAATTCGACTTTTTCCATGCCCAAGTTTCCGAGCGTAGTACCAAGCGTAGTCTCAGCTACGGATAGACCAATGACGAGCGACAGCGTATAACAGCTGTTAACCAAAATTTGTCCATATGCAGATTTGCGCGCAAACTCGGCGTCCAGATGCAGGGGTTGCGAGTTATGAGTCATGGTGCTGAACAGCAGATTGTCCGTCTCGGTTACCGTGCGATGCGGCAAGTGCTCGAATAGCATATCAATAGCCAATTCTTCAAAGTATTTTCCAGCCACTTTTGCCCCCCCTGTCGTGCGTTTACAATGGTAGTGATCGGTGCATTTGGCCACCATCTTGGCAGTATCGGACTTTGCCCAAGCCAATGGTTTTCGCGACCATATTAGTGGTTACTGCTCCATGTCGCCATTATATTCCCGGACGAATGTCCACAAGCATTGATATTTACTACTCAAACTGCACAATACTACCACCATGCAAAATAAAGCACCCAATTTCCACAACTGGATCGGCAATACCGAGACCAGTCATGCCTGCCTAACAGGCTTTCCTATGGCTGCATTGGCGGCGACTCTCAACAAACCCGAACTTGTTATTGAACAGGGCAACGTCATACCGCCATTGTGGCACTGGTTATATTTTCTCGAAACCTGTCCTCAAGCCGGGCTGGCTCAGGATGGTCACGCCGAGAAAGGAGGGTTTCTGCCACCAATATCCTTGCCAAGACGCATGTGGGCCGGCAGTCGAATTGAATTTTTTCACAGCTTGCATATTGGGGATATGGCAGAGCGAACTTCAACTATCAAGGATGTAATCTTCAAGAACGGCAGAAGTGGTGCGCTGGCATTTGTCACGGTAGAGCACCAAATTTCCGGGCCACTCGGTATTGCCCTGAAAGAGCAGCACGATATCGTGTACCGGGATCTGGCAATAGCGGACGCCACGCCCGCAGCCACGCGAGCAGCGCCAGCGACAGCCGCATTCAGTAAAATTGTTCAGCCTGACCCTGTATGGTTATTTCGTTACTCGGCGCTTACATTCAATGGTCATCGCATACATTACGATCGCGATTTCGCGCGCAGCTCAGAAGGCTATCCTGGTCTGGTTGTACATGGCCCGCTGCTGGCAACCTTGATGGTAGAGTTGCTGATGAGCTCTCACCCAGGAAGCAAATTACACAAATTTGAATTCAAGGCCATGTATCCAGTGTTTGATCTTGAGCCATTTACTGTGTGTTGTGACAACCCCGACGCCGCCGGTGTCGCTCAACTCTGGGTACAAAATCAAGCCGGCGCACTCTGTATGCATGGCTCGGCTGTATTAACGGAGGTTTAACTTGGCGCCACCACCACTCCAAGGAATAACGGTAGTCTCCCTGGAACATGCCATCGCTGCACCACTGTGTACGCGTCAATTAGCCGAATTGGGTGCACGTGTTATCAAGATAGAGCGCAGGGAAACCGGTGACTTTGCTCGCTACTACGACTCCCGGGTTAAAGGCCAGTCTTCACATTTCATCTGGACGAATCGCTCCAAGCTCAGTCTGACTCTGGATATCAAGCACGCAGATTCGGATGAAATCATGCAAAGACTGTTAAACAAAGCGGATGTGCTGGTGCAAAATCTTGCGCCGGGTGCCGCCACCAAATCGGGACTTGGTTTTACGCAACTGCACGCGCAATTCCCGCGATTGATTGTGTGCAATATCTCTGGTTATGGTAAAGCCGGTCCTTATCAGGGCAAGAAGGCCTATGACCTGCTGGTGCAGGCAGAAGCAGGTTTTCTGTCTATCACCGGCAACCAAGACAACATGGCCAAAAGCGGCATATCGATTGCGGATATTGCAGCAGGCACTCAGGCACACGCGGCAATTCTTGCAGCCCTTATCCAACGCGGACGCACTGGCACGGGCAGTGAAATCACCATTTCAATGCTTGAGGCAATGATTGAATGGATGGGATTTCCGCTCTACTACAGTTATCAGGGGGCACCCGCTCCGCTGCGTAGTGGAACCGATCATGCGAGTATTTATCCGTATGGCGCTTTCACCTGCAGCGACCAGCAAGTCATCATGCTTGGTTTGCAGAATGAACGCGAATGGCAGACATTCTGTGCAGAAATTTTGCAGCAACCCGAACTGGCTGCTGACGCGCGCTTTCATAACAATGCAGCACGCTCCACCAATCGCGAAATATTGCGCACAAAGATTGCGACCAGGTTCAATACACTGACCTTTGAGCAAATAGCCGCGCATCTCGACCGCGTCCAGATTGCCTATGCTCGCGTGAATGACATGCAAGCGGTGTGGAAGCATCCACAATTGCAGGCGCTGCAACGATTCATTGAATTTGAGACGCCAGCAGGGCCAGTGTCGGGTCTACGACCACCGGGTAGTGACAGCAGTTTTGAGCCGACAATTGGACCGGTACCTGCGGTGGGTGAGCATACGCGAGAGGTGTTAGTTGAGTTGGGGTTTGATGCGGTGGAGATTGAGGGGTTTTATCGGGATGGGGTGGTTTAGGGCGTAGTTTAATGGGCGTGGTTTAATGGGCGGAATTTATGGATCGTGCTTGGGGGATGGGAGGGATTCATTCGCAATTTCGCCAAGCGAAATTGCTCTCCCTGCGGGCGCCCTTTGGGCGTGTGCGCCGCTTCGCGGCTGTTGAACCGTTGGGGTTCTCGTCAGTCCTTCTCGCCAAAATAAAAAAACCCAGCTTTAGCTGGGTTTTTTTATTTTGGCGGAGAGGGAGGGATTTGAACCCTCGATAAGATTTCTCCTATACGCCCTTAGCAGGGGCGCGCCTTCGACCACTCGGCCACCTCTCCAGAAGTGGCGCGGATAATAGCACAGTCCAACTCGCATCGAACAGGCTGAATTTTTGGTCTAAGTGCAGGAAATACAAGGAATCTGGGTGCTTTCTCTGGGTAATTAGCGCAGCTAATGCTACTTGGGAAACCGCATATGCAGTTGTCTGCGCCGCTGGAGACAATTACTCCCCGGGGACTAATTGCTGAGTGAAAATAGCTTATTCGTGGTCGTCATCTGAGTCCTGGCCTGGTACTACACCGCCCTTTTCTTTCTGAATACGTTGATAGATTTCTTCGCGATGAACGGCTACGTCCTTGGGCGCATTGACCCCGATCCGCACTTGATTACCTTTTACTCCCAACACTGTAACCGTAACGTTATCCCCAACCATCAAAGTTTCGCCAATCCGGCGTGTCAGTATTAACATCGCATTCCTCCATTAATCATTCCATTGCAGTTCCAATCGTACGATCTTGCGTTCTCTGCAGACATCAATGCTGGCTCGCTTGAGCTCTGTTACTACTTGTCCAATACTTTCAAGGCGTCACTTTGCGCCACTCGACATCACTCTATATCACTCTACGTCACTCCACACATCACCACACACCACCCTCAGATTCCCACGAATTCCATGGGAATTGATGGTCGTATTCAGTACAGTATCTGCCTAACTAAACTTGTTGCCAAGTTATTGGACCCGGATTTAAGGCGCTTAATCCAATCCTACTCTGCCTGCTTGCCATAATCTGGATCACCCAACTCAAATGCGCTATGCAAGGCGCGCACTGCAAGCTCCAGGTATTTCTCATCCACAACCACTGAAATTTTGATCTCCGAAGTTGTGATTATCTGGATATTGATATTTTCATCTGCGAGCGTTTTGAACATCTTGCTGGCAATGCCCGCATGTGAGCGCATACCCACACCTACGATAGAAACCTTGCCAACCTTTTTGTCCAATACCACAGATTTTGCCTTGATGGATGCAGCCACTTGCTCGAGGATTTTCTTCGCGCGCTCGCCTTCGCTGCGCTTGACTGTAAATGTGATGTCGTTGGAACCATCCGCCGCCGCATTTTGAACGATCACATCGACCTCGATACCAGCATCACTCACCGGACCGATAACCTTGTACGCGCTGCCAGGCACATCGGGTACGCCAGCTACTGTCAGCTTCGCCTCATCCCGCTCGAATGCAATACCAGCAATAGTAGGATTTTCCATATTTGCATCTTCCTCTAGACTTATGAGAGTACCAGGGCCGTCTTCAAAACTGGACAGCACGCGCAGTGGTACCTTGTATTTACCAGCAAATTCCACAGAACGAATCTGCAACACTTTGGATCCGAGGCTGGCCATTTCCAGCATTTCCTCGAAAGTTATCGACTTCAACAACCTGGCGTCAGCAACTACCCGCGGATCAGTGGTGTAGACACCTTTGACATCGGTGTAAATCTGGCATTCATCCGCTTTCAGCGCCGCTGCAATTGCTACTGCTGTAGTATCAGAACCACCACGACCAAGCGTGGTGATATTGCCGGCTTCGTCCACACCCTGGAATCCCGCAACCACCACGACGTTGCCCAGCTTCAGTTGTTCACGCATAGGCTTATCGTCAATTTCGCGAATCCGTGCCTTCGTATGCGAAGTATCAGTCAGGATTCGCACCTGTGAACCCGTGAATGAGCGTGCACCGCAACCGCGTTTTTCCAAAGCCATTGCCAGCAGCGCAATCGTCACCTGCTCTCCGGTGGACAGCAATACATCCATCTCGCGCGGCGTTGGATATTCCATAATCTTTTGCGCAAGTTCCACCAGCCGATTGGTTTCCTTGCTCATGGCTGACACCACAACCACAATGTCATCACCACGCTTGCGGAAGCCGATGATTTTTTCCGCAACTGCTTCGATTCTCTCCACGGAGCCTACTGAAGTGCCACCGTATTTCTGAACTATCAATGCCATATTCGATCCGTTTTAGAGTAGTTCCTGAACCCAGGGTTTTACACTGGCCAATGCCGCCGGCACGGCTGCGGGATTATTGCCACCCGCCATTGCCATGTCTGGTCTGCCGCCGCCCTTGCCACCCACTTGCAATGCCAGCATGTTCACCAGATTGCCTGCCTGCACCTTGGCAATGAGATCCTTGCTTACACCCGCCACGATACTGACTTTCTCATCCTCAACTGTGCACAACACCACGATCGCGCTGCCCAATTTGTTTTTCAGTTGATCCACTGTATCGCGCAGTGATTTGGAGTTAAATCCTTCCACAGCGACGGCGAGCAATTTAACGCCGCCGATGTCTTCGGCCATACCAGCCAGATCACTGCCTGCTGCCGCCGCCATTTTCGCTTTCAATTGTACCAATTGTTTTTCCAGTGCTTTCGTATTCGCCGACATTTGCTGCACCCGGTCAACCAGGCCTTCCGGCGAACTCTTGATGATCTCGCAAACCTGCTTCAGCGTTTGCTCTTGCATTTCCACCAACTGCAGAACACCGAAACCAGTAACTGCTTCTATGCGGCGAACCCCTGCAGAAATTCCAGACTCGCTGACAATCTTGAACATGCCTATATCGCCGGTGCGATTTACATGGCACCCGCCGCATAGTTCTGTGGAAAAAGGTTCTGTGGAAAAAGCTTCTGTGGAAAATTCAGCACCCATACTCACAACCCGCACTTCGTTACCGTATTTCTCTCCGAATAAAGCCAAAGCACCTTTTTGCTTGGCATCTGCTATCGCCATTATTTCTTTGGTGACGGTACTGTTGGCGAGAATTTCCGCGTTTACCAGTGTCTCAATTTGTTTGATCTCAGCTGCCTGTAATGCTGCCGGCTGGGAGAAATCGAAACGCAGACGGTCAGCTGTGACCAATGATCCTTTCTGGGTTACATGCGTGCCCAACACCTTGCGCAATGCCGCATGCATCAAGTGGGTAGCCGAGTGATTAAGCGTAATTGCGTGTCGATCTGCCTTCGACACCCTGGCCGTTACTTTATCGCCTGATGCGATGGAGCCACCACGCAACACGCCCCGGTGCACCAACACGTCACCCTGCTTTTGAGTATCCAGAACTTCGAAGCGAGCCTTCTCATTCTCGATTACACCCGCATCTCCAATCTGGCCACCGGACTCACCATAGAACGGGCTGTTGTCCAACAGTACCAGCAGTTCAGTATCTCCAGCTGCTTGTTTCAGTTCCGAGCCATCGAGCTTGAACAGGCCAGTAATGTATGCCGATCCTTCCAGACGCTCATAACCGATGAACTCTGTTTTTGCATTTGGCGCTACTGCCAATTTGTCTACAGCCGAGAAATTGCTCGCAGCCCTGGCCTGTTCCTTCTGCACTTTCATCGCCTGATCGAATCCAGCCATGTCCAGTGACAGTTTGTGCTCCCGCGCTACATCCGCCGTCAGGTCTACCGGGAATCCATAAGTGTCATACAGTTGGAACACCATGCTGCCGGGAATGACAGCGCCTTTCAGCTCAGCAATGCCTTTCTCCAGAATAGCCATGCCATTTTCCAGCGTGCGTGCGAATTGCTGCTCTTCTGCATTCAATACTTTCTCGACGAAGGCTTTCTGCGCCACCAATTCTGGATAGGCCTCGCCCATAACCTTGATCAGTGCTGGAACCAACTTGTAGAAGAAAATTTCGTTCACGCCCAACTGGTAACCATGCCGTACCGCGCGGCGAATGATGCGGCGCAGGACGTAACCACGGCCTTCATTCGAGGGCACTACGCCATCGACAACCAGAAAAGCACAGGAACGAATGTGATCGGCGATAACGCATAGTGACGTATTGTTGAGGTCTTTCACGCCAGTAACAGCCGCGGTATCTGCCAACAAACTCTTGAAGATATCGATTTCGTAGTTGCTGTGAACATGCTGTAACACAGCGGCTAACCGCTCAAGTCCAGCGCCTGTATCTACTGAGGGTTTTGGTAGCGGGGTCATGGAACCGTCAGCTTTACGCTCAAATTGCATAAAGACCAGATTCCAGATTTCTATATAACGATCGCCGTCTTCATCTTTGCTTCCCGGTGGACCGCCGGGCACATCGGGACCATGATCGTAAAAAATTTCCGAGCAGGGTCCGCAAGGGCCAGTATCGCCCATCGCCCAGAAGTTAGCTTTTTCGCCGAGACGGGAGAAACGAGTCGGGTCGATCTTCATTTCATTCAACCAGATGGCGGCGGCTTCGTCATCGTCCCTGAACACAGTGACCCAGAGTCTTTCTGCCGGCAAACCGAATTCAACTGTGAGCAATTCCCACGCATATTGAATCGCTTCGCGCTTGAAATAATCGCCGAAGGAAAAATTACCCAGCATTTCAAAGAACGTGTGATGCCGCGCCGTATAACCAACATTTTCCAGGTCATTGTGCTTGCCGCCGGCCCTGACACAGCGTTGCGAACTGGTGGCACGCAGGCAAGCTCGCTGCTCCTGGCCCAGAAATGCATCCTTGAATTGCACCATCCCCGCATTGGTAAACAACAAGGTTGGATCATTGGAGGGGACGAGGGAGCTGCTACTGACAATTTCATGCCCGCGTTTCGCAAAAAAATCGAGGAACTTCTGTCGAATTTCGGAGCTATTCATTGGTTAAAACCATGGGTAATTCCAGTTCACATGAGCCCTGCCAAGCGCGGCTCACTATTGTCAAAAAAGTACAGAATTATAGCGTGTGCAATGGCGATTTTGCAGAATTTTTACCAAGCTTGCCATACGTCGTGGACTAGGAATCCGCCCCAGCCTTGGGCTTGCCTGTCCCCAACCGGTATTTCGCAGCAGGATTCATGGCCGCACTGAAAGAAAACCCTTCAAGTGACTTGTCCAGCGGCACTCGCAAGTGGCCGTCACTGGACTGGATAATGGCGATGGGTCGGGTTTTGGGGAAATGACTGAGAATGATGGTTATGGCAATGATGAGTGGTAACAGCAAAGCTTCACCTACCACCAGCAAGTAAAATACCAGCACGACGAATACGGCAGTTGCTGTGTAGTTGAGGACTTTCATGCGACTATTTCCTGGCTGAACTGGTTAACGCTTATTGAATCTAACTCTGTGATTTTGCGGGGAATATCACATATTCGAAGGCGTTGACTCATTACCCTAGGGTTGTGCAACTGCAGCCCTTATATGTGGCTCAAAAGATCGTTACAACGCAGGGAATATGATGCAACTGGACGGCTATTCAAACCTCATCAAAATCGGCGAAGGCGGCATGGCGCATGTGTTTCGCGGCATCCAGGATTCCTTGCGCCGACCTGTCGCGATCAAACTACTGATCAATGAGCTTATATCCGACGAAGAAGCCCGTCGCCGCTTCGAACTCGAATCCTACATTATTGCCAGACTTAATCACCCTAACATCATTCATGTAATCGATCGCGGTTTCAGTGCAGATGGCATGCCCTACTTCGTCATGGAGTATATAGAAGGCATCGATTTGAGCACCGCCGCAAAGATTCGTGAGCTGCCTCACGCCACCAAAATCGACATCATTATTCAGGTTCTGAAAGCGCTCGCTTACGCCCACCAGAACAACGTCATTCATCGCGATATCAAGCCGGACAACATCCTGATTGATGACAATGGCAACGTAAAGATTCTCGACTTCGGCATTGCCCAATTTTATGACGACCAGGTACATGAACTGGAGAAGACCAGTTCTGGGACGATCATGGGTACCTACAATTACATGTCACCCGAGCAACGTGAGTCTGCGGACAACGTCACTGAGCAAACTGACCTTTATTCTGTTGGCGTGCTCATGTATGAACTGTACACCGGCAAACTGCCCACTGGTCGCTTCCCTGATCCAGCTGAGCTGAACAAAAACATAGATGCTCGCCTGAATCGACTGATTCTAAAATGTCTCAACCAATCCCCCAAAGACCGACCGCGCTCCGCTGAGGAACTCAAGAACGAATTGTTGACCGTGTCTGAAGGCGCGCACCTGGATACAGAGCGCAAACTGCGCGCTGAGCAAGGCATCACCAAGATCAAAACCAAATTCTTGTTGCTGGATATCCTGCGTCAAGATCACTATGGATCAGTATATCTGTACCATCAGAAAGAGCGCGGCAATCTGCTAATCATCAAGAAGAAGATCGTCTCCAGCAGCGGCTTCGAAGCGAGCAACTTGCTGGCCTCGCTGGAGCACCCCAATATCGTTAACACTCTGGGCACTTCCAGAAACGACCGGCATTTTATTCTGGTACAGGAATATCTGAGTGGCGGCACGCTGCAAGACAAACTGTCATTCCAGCTGCATTGGAAGGAGACACTGAAAATTGCCAGCCAGATCTGCCAGGCATTGATATTCGCCCATAACAATCGAATTGTGCATGGGCATCTGCGTCCGACCAATATTCTGTTTACGGCTCAGGGTGAAGTCAAACTCACCGACTTTGCATTGCAGGATGATACGAGCGATGTTGATATTGCGCACTTCTACCTGCGAGAAGGTGAAACTGCTTCAATAGCAGCTGATCTCTACGCGGCTGGCATAGTGCTCTATCAACTGTTCACCGGCTCTCTCCCACGACGTGATGGCGAAACCAGCTTTGTCATTCGCAAGCAGTTCTCGAAATTACCGGAAGACATCCAGAATCTCATTACCAACATGATCTCCACGATTCCAGAAAAACGGCATACCGATAGCCTGCTGCGAGCGGTGGCAATATTCGACCAGCATATGACAGGCAATAACATCAAAACGTTTACGGAGAAACCGCCGCGTGATAAAAAACACCAGCGGAATTCGCGGTCAGGCACGCCGCTTTCCAATATTTTGACTGCTGCCGAAGGCGTGGTAAAACAGCAGGGACGCATGAACTGGTTGTTTGCGGTGCTAGTTGTGGTTTTCGTTCAATACCTGTTCTTGTTCGATGGTCAGGAAAAGATTAACCAGAGTATGCCGACGGTATACAGTATGGTGGTTAATCAATTAGAAGGTTTATTAGGAAAAGTCGATGTCAGAGGCACAGTTCCAGGTGAAAATAGCAGGATTTACTGACATTGGCTTACGCCGTTCACACAATGAAGACCATATCGGTTTTAGCCAGCAGCTTGGTATCGCCGTTCTGGCTGACGGGATGGGCGGACACCAGGCCGGTGAAATAGCGGCGCAGATGGCTGTTGCCAGCGTTATGGAGTCATTGCAGTCATTGCTGGCTCGCGAAAGCGCAGGACCGATAACCAGTTCTCAGTTATTGGAATATGTCTCCCATACAATTTCCGACAGCAATAGTAAGATTTTTCAGGCCGCAGAGGCCAAGGAAGCACACAAGGGAATGGGCACCACTGTAGTGGCTGCATTGATAAATGGCTCACGCTGCTATGCCGGACATGTGGGTGACTCGCGCCTGTATTTGTTCAGAGACCAGCAACTAAAACGGATAACGCGGGATCACAGTCTGGTTCAGGATTTAATCGACAAGGGCTTCTATACCGAAGCGGAAGCGCGCAATGCACACGTTGGGCACGTAGTAACCCGGGCATTGGGCACCAGGTCCGATGTCGAAGTGGACATGATTTATCAGGATCTTGAACCGAACGATACGCTGCTGCTGTGTTCAGATGGCCTCTCCGATATGGTCCCGGATTGGCAGATTTCAGAAACACTCTTTGAGCAACGCGATGACTTGAATATGGCGGCCAGGAAATTGATCAAACTGGCAAACAGACACGGTGGCAAAGACAATATCTCTGTCATTTTAATACAAGTACAAAGTGTCAGCTGAACTCATCACAGATTTAATTGGGTCTGTCATAAGAACCAAATACAGGTACAACAGCAATGTCAGGTAAACTGGAATTTAGTTTCAACTCAAGCAAATTAGCCGAGTTCATGCTGAACAAGGAAGTGATAACTATTGGGCGCAAGGAAGACAATGACGTTCGCATCGCAAATCTGGCCGTGAGCGGCCATCATGCGCGCATCCTCACCATCTTCGACGACTCCTTCCTGGAAGACCTGAGCAGCACCAATGGCACCTATGTCAATGGTAAGCTAATCGACAAGCACCCATTAAAACACGGTGATGTAGTAACTATTGGCAAGCACGAACTATGCTACCTGAGCGACAACAAACAATTTGCTGAAGACGGCGACAAGACTGTACTTATACGGCGCAAGCCGGACCCCACTGCGCAGACAGTCGCTGCTCATACTTTGGAATATACGCCTAATTTGCAAAAACAGGCGGCGCTGGAATCAGCCAAGTTGCAGATACTCAATGGTAAAAGCGCTGGCAAGGAATTGCCGTTACTGAAAGCATCCGTCAAGCTGGGCAAATCCGGTGCGGAAGTGGTGCAGATCAACAAGCGTCCCGACGGACACTTTATCGTAAGCCTGACACCTCCAGATGATGCTAATAACCCGCGGGTGAATGGTGAAGTTATCGGGGCCCGTTCAATAAAATTACATAATCACGATGTAATTGAGATCAATCGTTTGAAAATCGAGTATTACCTCACCAGCCGCGCTAACTGAAATTAATTTGAATTCTGGCGCGTCACCGCTACCAATGCAGGTGGCGATTGCTGCTGCACCGCGGGCAACAGGATATGTTGCTCTACCAGATCATACAATTGTGCCAAGTGCCCGCGACGATCGGGATCAGGGTTACTGTCAGAAGTGGCGACGACAACCAGATCGAGCGATTTAACCACGAAGATTAACTGTCCACCGTAGCCCCAGGCTACCGGCACCTGCATACCAGCGAGATCTCGCAGCCACCATCCATAGCCATAAAAGCGCCCTTGTCCGCGCGGTGATGCGGCGTGGGGCTGGTAAGACAATTCAATCCAGTTCGCTGGTAGTACCTGCTTTCCCTGATAGACACCATCGCGCAGATATAACTCACCAAACTTCAGCATCTGCCGTGGCGTCATCTCCATATCATTGCCGCCGAAATAAATACCCTGTGGATCCTGTGTCCAATATGAGAGTGAGAAGCCAAGTTCAGAAGTGAGATATTGCTGGGCGAATTGTTTCGTGTCCATGCCTGATGCGCGCTCGATGATGGCAGAGAGCAGATGCGTACTTCCGGTGCTGTACAGCATATTGGTTCCGGGTTTCGCTACAAGTGGTTGATCGAGCGCAAATTCGACCCAGTTTTCACTCAATACCCATTTGCCATAATTGCGATTACTGGTGGTCTCAAGCCCGGATTGCATGGCCAACAGATTTTCTATGGTGATCTGATTTTTATCGGCGTTGCGCGAATTGGAAAAAAACTCGGGAAAGAACTCTGCCACTTTGACATCTACCGAATCAATCAGTCCGCGTTCAATCGCAATGCCAACCAGTGCTGAAATGACACTCTTCGAGGCAGACTTCATATTGGCGGGTTGCGCGGCGCTACGTCCGTTATAATATTCCTCGAATACCAGATCTCCGCCGTGACCGATCAGCAAACTGTGAAGTCGCGGGAGCCGTTGAGCCGCAGCGTGTGCAGTCGTGTATGAACTGGAAACAGCCGGGATTGAATCAGCGGCTGCCAGTGTAGTTGCAATAAATGCCAGTGGAATCAGGGCAAACAAGTCAACTGCACGGCGAAGCACTGTATCCATATTTGTGAATCGCCTCAGATATTCCCAAAGGCCTCTGCCACCAATCCAGGTGTCAGAATTTGTGGCAGGATTACCGGCTCTTTGCTGGTATCGCCTGGATACAGCAAATACAAGGGAACGGACGGACGCTTAAACTGCTCCAGAACAGCAGTAATTTCTGGATCTTCGTTGGTCCAATCACCTTTCATATAAATGATGTTGTTGTCCTGCATGGCTTGTTGCACGCGTTCGGTGGACAAGGTCGTCTGTTCGTTGGCCAGACAGGTGATGCACCAGTCCGCTGTCATATTCACGAATACAGGCGTGCCGGCAGCCTGCAACTCGCTCAAGCGTTGGGCACTGAACGCTTCATAATTGCGGATCGGATTGCCGTCTGCGTCCAGTTCCATTGCCGCTTCTGCGCGCGCAGCAGTCTGCAGGAATGGTGTCTGGGTCAAATAGATCGCAATCGCGAAGACGCCGATGCCAACGGCGTAGTTAACTGTGCGCATGATCGGGCCCATGCTGAAGCGGCGCTGATACAGCCAGGCGGCAAATGCAAACAATACACAGGTCCCAAGCACGAGCGACATGCCCATTACACCAACCTGGTTACCGAGCACCCACAAGAAAAACAGGGCCGATGCATACAGCGGAAATGCCATGAATTGCTTGAAAGTTTCCATCCAGGCACCGGGCTTGGGCAGGTATCTGGTCAATGCCGGCAAATAGGAAAGCACCAGTATCGGTAACGCCATTCCCAAACCAAGCGCAATAAACACCACCATGGCAACGAACCAGGATTGGGTAAGTGCGAAGCCGAGAGCGGGTCCCATGAACGGAGCTGTACATGGAGTCGCAACCGTTGTCGCCAGCACACCAGTGAAGAACGAACCTTTATAACCGCCCTTCTGCGCCAAACCGCTGCCCGCACCCATCAAGCTGGTACCAATCTCAAAGACACCAGACAGGCTTAGTGCCAGCAGGAAGAACACGTAAACAATAGACGCCAGGAACCACGGCTGCTGGAATTGAAATGCCCAGCCAATACGCTCTCCTGCAGCGCGCAGAATTATCAACACTGTAGCGAGCGCCACGAATGCAATGATAACGCCTGCCGTATAAGCCAGGCCATCCATACGTTGTTTGTGATGCGACTGGCCCGAATTCTTGGCAAAGCTGAGCGCCTTCATCGATAGCACCGGAAACACGCAGGGCATGAGGTTCAGAATAAAGCCGCCCATCAGTGCAAATGCGACGTACAACAACAAACTGCCATCGGGACCATTATTCGTGGTATCAAGCGCCGCCAAAGGCATGATCGTAGTCGAACTCGCATTGGCCGCCGGATCAGTGAAATCGTACGCTATGCGTTCGCCTTGTGTATTCTCCAGTACCAATACACCGTAGACACCAGATAGATCTTCCAGCATACGACGCGGTTGCTGATGAGTTATTTGCAGCAGGCTTGGCTGTATGGAGACATCACGCAATGGGCCAGGTTGGATAATGCGGCGCTGTTCCGGGAAGAACCACGCATCGGAATAATTGGTAAATGCTGCTGTGGCTGACTCGAATCCGAGACTGACGCGCTCGCCAGCAACGGCAATGATCGACTTGATGTCATGTTCAGTTATGGGCAGTTCGGCCCGAGCGGCGGCAAATTGCGCGCTCGTGGCCGCATCGAGTTCCGCCACCGTTGCCACTGGCAGCGTAATGTTGATGCGTTGCTCTCCCGGAATACAGATCTGTTCACACACGTTCCAGAATGCGAGAGTGGATAGTTCGACACTGGCGCCTGCATAGTCAGCTGGAATAGTGACTGCTACGGGTAACAAGACTTCGGCTTCGTAGCCGAAGTTCACCAGATCAGTATCATAGAACGGTATCCAATGGGGGGCCGGCCATTGAATATCGCCTATAACAGTACCTTCTGGCGCCTGCCATTCATTCAGGCTGCTAGGTTCGCCACTGTTACCACCCATCTTCCAATAGGTGTGCCACTGTTCGGCGGGGTCGAGTCTGAGTGCTAACCAGGTCGTTTCTCCCGGCACTATGTTGGTGGTCTCTGCCAACAACTCAACTTCAATGCTGTGATCCCAGGCGACAGTAGTTGCTTGCGGTTTGATATCGTAGGCTTGCCAGTTACCTGCTTCATCCACGAATGACAACAAACCATCAAGCTCGCTCAAATCTGCTGGATAACGTCTGTGCTGTTCGGTCGAGATCTGGATTCGATTGCCATCCACCATCACCTTGCGAAAAGGCGCATATGCCATGATGCGGCGCTCAGTCGGGAAGAACCAGGCCTCATCGACATTTGCAAACAAGGCGGTGTCTGCCTGCACCATCACATTGACTTTGCCATCAAACGCGTTGAAATGAGCGGCCAGGTCATGCTGATCGATTGGCACCGGCGTATGCGCCCTGGTGTCTGCAAACAGCTGTTGCCAGCGCGTATCGACGGTGGCGCTGCGCGCCACTGGCAAGGACAGCGTAAAATCGGCAGCACCGGGAATGCAGATTGCGTCGCACACCTGCCAGTCAATCTTGGTACTCAGTTCGAAGCTTGAACCACTGTAATTCGCGGGGACTTGCACTGGAATTGGCAGCAATACTTCACGCTCATAGGTAAAGGTGACCAGGTCACTGCCGGGGAACGGTGTCCATTCCGGAATGGGCCATACAATGTCCCCTGCGGTAGCGCCTTCTGGCAATTGCCATGCGCTGGCCTGGGTGGCTTCACCACTGTCACCACCTAATTTCCAGTAGGTATGCCAGTGCTCGATAGGCTGCAAACGAATAGCGAGCCACAGTGTCTCACCCGGCACGACATTGGTGGTTTCGGCAATTAACTCAACTTCGATTTGCTCGGTATTGTGCACCTGCGCCAGCGCCATGCCTGAAAAGGCAAAAAATCCTAGCAATATCAATAAGTTATATAATTTAGTTCGCATTTGAGCTCCGCTCGGTTCGAGCCTGAATTTTACGCGACTGGACCATCGATGCTGTGCCAAAAGGTAACAAATTCAAGTTGTTCTGTCATCGCCGCCCGCAGCAGGTCGCACTTGTATACAGCAATTCCAGCAGTAGACCAGCTTACGCCGATATTCGTGCATTTGCTGCCACGTTAGTTGGAAATGTACGATGGCTTGAACGCGCCAGCCAGCTCATTTGCGTACCGCACAGGAACCTCAGATGACGGTATAGCCCAGGATATTTTCAATCATCAACTGCAGATTGCGCTTGCCCCTGAATTCATTGATATCCAATCGATAGGCAATGTCCATTACATTGACGCTGGCAGCGGGCCATGCATCCGCTTCGAGGTTGAATGCGATTGCGTCCAGCAATACCTCGGGCGCGTCCAGAGGTGTGACTACAAGCTTCAGATGTTTACCGGCCAAAATCCGCTGTTGCACGATGCGAAAGCTGCCATTGAAAACTGGTTCCTGAAACTCCTGCCCCCAGGGTCCGGCAGCATCCAATATCTCGGCAACCTCCAGCGACAGCCACTGGGTTGCTACTTCACCATCGCTGAGTATGCATGCTTGCAATTGGTCGGCGCTGAGCAAGCGTGTTGCTTCCAGTTGAAATGCGCGACTGAATTGTTCGAAGTTGTGCTTTTCCAGACTGAGACCTGCCGCCATCGCGTGTCCGCCGAACTTGCTGATGAGGCCCGGGTGTCTGCTGGCGACCGCATCCAACGCGTCACGCACATGGAAGCCCTTGATGGAGCGTGCCGATCCTTTTAATTCGATGCTGCCAGTTGCACTGTCGACGACTTCCGCGAACGCAATGACCGGCCGGTGGAACTTGTCTTTCACGCGCGAGGCGAGAATACCCACCACTCCTTGATGCCAGCGCGCATCCAACAGACACAAGGCGGCAGGTATAGTGTCAGCATCAAACGCCAACTCTGCGAGAAACTGGAATGCCTGATCGCGCATCGTGCCTTCGATCTGTTTTCGGTCCTGGTTCATCGCATCAAGCGCCAGGGCCAATTCATGGGCCCGCCCTGCCTGAGTCGCCAACAGGCACTCAATACCCGCAGCCATGTCATCCAGTCTGCCCGCGGCGTTCAAGCGCGGACCGATGCTGAAGCCCAGATCCGACGCAGTCAGCTTATCCGGCAAGCGATTGGCCACCTTAAGCAAGGCCAGGATTCCAGGCCGACTGCGCCCGGCGCGAATTCGCTTCAGTCCTTCGTCAATCAGAATCCGGTTATTCCGGTCCAGCGCCACCACATCGGCAACGGTGCCGAGCGCAACGAGGTCCAGCAACTCGGCCATATTGGGCTCGGCAATTGCTGCATCTGCAAACCAGCCGGATTCTCGCAACCGTGCGCGCAGTGCAAGCATCACGTAAAAAATCACGCCCACGCCAGCGATACATTTACTGGGAAACGTACAGCCCAGTTGGTTGGGATTAACGATAGCTGCGGCAGCGGGCAACGTGGCCGCAGGCAAATGATGGTCAGTGATCAGTGTCTTGATGCCAGCGGCATTCGCTGCGGCCACTCCGTCGATACTCGAAATACCATTATCGACTGTGATGATAAGGTCGGGATTACGCGTCTTCGCCAGTTCAACAATTTCCGGAGTCAAACCATAACCGTATTCAAACCGGTTCGGCACAATGTAATCCACATGCTTAGCGCCCAATAGCTGCAGCGCCGACATCGCCAGCGCACAACTGGTGGCACCGTCAGCATCAAAATCAGAAACGATGAGGATGCGCGCTTGCTCGTGCAGCGCCTTCACCAACAGATCAACTGCAAGGTCTATGCCTGCAAGCCGATCCGGTGGTAACAGGTTTTCGAGACCGAGCTGGATCTCGTCGGCGCTGCGCAAACTGCGGTTGCGCAACACCCGACACAAGAGGGGATGTGTAGAGTCTGGCAGTTTAAGCTCTGCATTAAGTGGCTGGCGTAGTTTTAATTCGGACTGTTTGAGTGCTGACATCAGACCTTATTTGGAGACATGACTCTGGACAAATTGTGTAACAGCGCTGAGTTGATTCTCGATTACTGTGTAGCGCTCTTCCCGCTCGAACAAGTCTTGCAGATGGGGTGGCAATCTGGGTGTGTCCAGACCCGCCGCAGTAATTGCCGCGCCAAACTTTGCAGGATGCGCAGTCGCTAGTGTAATTACCGGAACCTTGGTCTTGCTATTTTGTTGGCAGGTACGGGCCGCTTTGACGCCTACCGCAGTGTGCGGGTCCAGCAGCAAACCGGAGCTCTGGAATACATCAGCTATCACTTTGCAGGTGGTGTCGTCATCAACACTGGCGCTATCAAACTCGGCCCTCACCTGTTGCCACTGCTCGTCAGTTACGTGCAGGGATTCCTTGCCGAAACGCTGCATGAAATTGTTTAACGCAGCGCCGTCTCTTCCGAACAGATCAAACAGATAGCGTTCGAAGTTGCTCGAAACCAGAATATCCATGCTCGGAGAATATGTATGCGTAAGGTCTGTCACGGAGTAGTCGTTGCTGCTGATGAATCGATGCAGGATATCGTTCTGGTTTGTTGCCACGATTAAACGATCGACCGGCAATCCCATTTGCTTCGCTAGGTAACCGGCATATACGTCACCGAAATTCCCGGTTGGCACTGAGAAAGACACTGCCGTTGCAAGGCCATTCAATTTCAGTGCCGCATGAAAGTAGTACACGATTTGCATCATGATGCGGGCCCAGTTAATGGAGTTCACTGCGACCAACTGCAGTCCGGCGGGCAGAAACGACTGGTCCGCGAATGCGGCCTTGACCAGACGCTGGCAATCATCGAAGTTGCCATTTACCGCCAGATTGTAAACATTGTCACCGGGTACCGTAGTCATCTGCTTGCGTTGCACATCTGACACACGGTTATGTGGATGCAGAATAAAAATATCGACTCGATCAGAGTGCCGACATCCCTCGAGCGCAGCCGAACCGGTATCGCCGGAGGTGGCACCGAGTATTACTACTCTCTGCTTGTTCCTGGTGAGCACGTGGTCCAGCAAACGCCCCAGGACCTGCAAGGCAAAATCCTTGAAAGCCAGGGTTGGACCATGAAACAGCTCCAGCACCCACTCGCCTGCGCCCAACTGCACCAGTGGCGCAACTTCCGGGTGATCGAACTCGGCATAGCTCTCATGGATAATGCGACGCAACACTTCCTTGTCAATCTCATCACCAATGAATGGTGTTATGATTTGTAGCGCAAGATCCGGGTACGACAGGGATTGCCAGGACTTGATTTGTGCCTCGCTGAATCGCGGCAACTCAGCCGGCACATATAATCCGCCGTCCGGGGCCAGTCCAGTCAGGAGGACTTGTTCGAAAGACTGTGCGATGCCCTTGCCTCTCGTACTGATGTATTTCACGCACCGACCCCGCCATTGAATGGCTCAACCCGAATGCGATTGATAGGCCCAATCACGTCCGGCAACGCCTCTATTGCGCGCAACGCTTTATTGAGTTGTCGCTCTTCCGCCAGATGGGTCAATATGACAATTGGCACGCTGGCACTGACCGCTTCCTTCTGAATGACGGCGTCGATACTGATATCGTGTTCCAGCATTACATTGGAGATGCGTGCCATGACGCCAACTTTATCGATCACCGGAATTCGCAAATAATATTCTGATTCGATGGATTCAATATCGAGTACTTCGATATTGTCATGCATCTCCACATATCCCAGTGCCGGTATCAGTGGCCGTTTAATGCCTGCAAGCATCTGCCGCGCAATGTCCATGATGTCGGCTACCACGGCTGAACCGGTAGCACTGGCACCAGCCCCGGGCCCACTGTAAAGTGTTGACCCAACCGCATTGCCACGTACCAGAATTGCGTTACCGACTCCATTCACGTTAGCCAGCAATTGCTTGCGGGGAATCAAGGTGGGATGCACACGCAACTCTATGCCCTTCGGCGTACGTCGGGCAATACCAAGATGCTTGATACGATATCCCAACTCTTTGGCATAGCTAATATCATCTGGAGTGATCTGGCTGATGCCTTCAGTGTAGGTCTTGGAAAATTGTAGAGGTATGCCAAACGCAATCGAAGCCATAATAGTCAGCTTATGGGCTGCATCGATACCTTCTACGTCAAAAGTTGGATCTGCTTCGGCGTATCCAAGCTCCTGCGCCTGGCGCAATACCTGATGAAATTCACAGCGCCGCATCGTCATTTCAGTCAGGATAAAATTACCAGTGCCATTGATTATGCCAGCGAGCCATTCGATTCGATTTGCAGCAAGTCCCTCGCGCAGCGCCTTGATGATTGGAATTCCACCGGCGACACTGCTCTCATATGCGAGAGCCACATTATGCATTTCAGCTACAGCAAATAATTCATTGCCACGTTCGGCTATAAGGGCTTTATTGGCGGTGACGACATGCTTGCCATTTGCCAGCGCCTGCTTTACTACCTCAAATGCAGGGTCGAAACCACCCATGGTTTCCACCACTATATCCACATTCTGGTCATTGATTACGGCGAAAGGATCAGTACCTGTGCGCGCGACTCCAGCAGCATCGCCTGCTTCCAGCGACCGACTCGCAACGTGAACAACATCCAGATCGGCGCCGAGTCGACGACTGATTTCATCATTGTTGTCGCGCAACAGAGCCAAGGTACCGCCGCCAACGGTACCCAGTCCGCAGATGCCTATCCGGATTGATTTTTTCAATTTTGCGCTCAAGAGATTGCCTCGATCAGATAAAACAAAGCGCGGATTATACTGGAATCATCGAATAAACTCAGTATTTGCGCCGCTGTTGAAATGGCTTCCATGTTACTGAAAACCGGATGAGCTGGCACAGATAACCGCCGCGAATGCGGCGCACAATAAAATTTATTGCAGGAGTAATGGCTGGTTAGTTGATATTCAACATTTCCACGAGGCGTTCTGTTTCCAGGTAGCCCGGAATTACGCGGCCATCAGGGAATACCAATGCAGGTGTTCCGCTAATACCAAGCTCATTGCCCAGTTTGTAATGCGCCAGGATCGGCGAATCACAATTGCGCTCCGGGAGATCCTGGCCATTCTTGGCTTGAGTGAGGGCTTTTGCACGATCATCCGAACACCACACTGAAATCATTTTCGTATAGGACTCAGCGCTCTCACCACCACGAGGATAAGCCATATACCGCACCTCAATACCCGCTGCCATCAATTTTTCCAGATCGCGATGTAACGCGCGGCAATAAGTGCAATCAACATCGGTAAATACAGTTATAGTTGCCTTCACGACCTCAGGCGTAAAAATAATCATTTCTTCTTCAGGAATTTGCGCAATCTTGTCGCTATTCCGCTCCTGACGCTTGTTCGCTGACAGGTTTAACAGCCCCCCGGCGGTGGTCTGGTACATGTCACCAGCGAATAAATAGTCGCCGGAAATGTCGCTATAAAGCACTTCTCCGGTATTCAATTCCACTTCGTAGATATTGGGCAGAGCGGTTGCATTCAGGCTGACAATTTCCAGTTGGTTCTGGGAAGCCACTTCAATTGCTACTGCAAGCTTCTCACGCAATGACTGCGGCTGTTGCGCAAGCGCGGTGAAAGTGGAAGCCACCAATACCAGCAGGCTGATAACCATTATGCCAATCTTGTTGCTTGCAATCATGCTGGATTCTCCCGTAGCTCAACTTTCGGTGCACACAAACTGCGTATGTGTAGGCTGCTTGCGATGGATCTGGGGCATTGTAGCTCGAATTGCCATCCTGCTTAAAGTAACCGCTCGTCAATCCTTATACAGAGATATATCGCTCTATCACAAACAAAAATGAGAAGACTGTGGGACACAATCCTCTCATTTTGTAATTACCTTCGATGTTGTTACAAACTAAGTTGTTACAAACCAAATAGTTTTCACGCAGGGCTGATAGCTCTGTCCTGCGTGTGCAAGCTGGCGCCTTAGCTGGTCTTCTTATCCAGTTTTTCAGTAATGCGGGCAGCACGACCTGTCAATTCACGCAGATAGTACAGCTTGGCCTGGCGCACATCACCACGACGCTTCAACTCAACACTTTCTACTTGCGGGCTGTACGCCTGGAAAGTTCGCTCCACGCCGACGCCATGGGAAATCTTGCGCACAGTGAATGAAGAGTTCAGACCGCGACTGCGACGACCAATCACGACGCCTTCGAATGCCTGCAGACGCTCGCGGTCACCTTCCTTGATTTTTACCTGAACGGTAACGGTGTCACCAGGGCCGAAGTCTGGTAATTTTTTTGTCATCTGCGCATTTTCAATTAGCTGGATGATTTTGTTCTTGTTCATCTTGCTTGCTCCTGATCCTGAATTCGCTACCTGGCCTGCGCCAGATTAAAAAGTTATTTTCCGTGTTCGTTCTTAAACTGTTGCAGTAATTCGTTCTGTTCCTTTGTCAGTGCTTTCGACTCTAACAAATCTGGTCGTTTCAGCCAGGTCATTCCCAGGCTTTGCTGCAGGCGCCAGCGTTGTATCGCCCCATGATCACCGCTTAACAGCACTTCCGGCACATCCTTACCTGCAAAATTCTGTGGCCTGGTAAACTGCGGACTGTGCAATAAACCATTCGCGAAACTGTCCTGCTGCGCCGAGTCGTCATCACCCAGTGCGCCCGGCTGAAACCGGATTACAGCATCCAGCAGGGCCATTGCGGCGATCTCGCCACCACTGAGCACAAAATCACCCAGCGACCACTCTTCATCAATTTCCAGATCCAGCACGCGGGCATCAATCCCTTGATAGCGTCCACATACCAGAATCATGCTATCGCGTTGCGCCATTTCGATAATGGCTGGCTGGTCCAGCTTGCTGCCTTGTGGTGACAGGTAGATTACCTTGCTGTCGCCCTTGCCAGTTGCTGTTCGCGCCGCCCTGATTGAGCTCACCAACGGTTCGGTCTTCATCAACATGCCGGGACCGCCACCGAATGGCTTGTCATCGACCGTGCGATGCTTGTCTGTAGTGAAATCCCGCGGATTCCAGTATTGCAGTGACACCAGCCCCGATCGCACTGCCCTGCCACTAATTCCGTATTCTGTTAAAGCCGCAAACATTTCCGGAAACAGGGTGACCAATCCAATCTGCATCGAGCTCACCCAGCTTGCTGCGTTTCTCTCGCTAATGCAGCCGCCCTACTCTAACTGCCCTATTCCAGATAGTCCGCTTCCCAATTTACCCTGATTACTCCTTCAATCAGGCTGACCTGCTGCACCACCTTGCCGGTCAAATAGGGAATCAATCGTTCTCGTTTATCTATGCTGTCTGCCGTTGCCTGCACTACGAGTACATCGTTGGCGCCGGTTTCCAGTAGCTCGACCACCTCACCAAAGAGGTCTCCGTGCTGATTCATTACCTTTAATCCGTGCAACTGGTGCCAGTAGTATTCGTCGCCAATCAGTACAGGCAACTCTTTGCTATCGACCCAAACGCCCTTGCCTGTGAGCAGACTGGCTGTTTCCGGCGCATCGTAGCCTTTTATATGCACCACGAGGCCGTTGCCTTGCATACGGAACTGATCCAGTTCCAGGGCAACCCACTCGCCCGCAATTTCTGTCGCGAATGTCGTGTAACTGCAAATATTATCTGGCGGGTTTGTGAACGAATTCAGGCGTAACCAGCCCTTGATGCCATGCACCTTGCCCAGGCGTCCCAGCTCTATACGTTGCGGCCGCTTGTCTGTGCCAGTAACCATCGTAAGCACACCCGGCGGCGATTATCGCGATTCCGGATCAAGCCTTAGTAGCAGGAGTAGCGGCAGCTACCTTTGCCAGCGCAGAAACACGCGGGCTAAGCTGCGCACCCTGGCCTTGCCAGAAGCCGACGCGGTCCAAATCAAGACGTAAACGCTCTTCCTGACCTTTTGCCAATGGATTATAAAATCCAATACGCTCGATAAAGCGGCCATCACGAAATCTGCGGCTGTCACTCACAGTAATGTGATAAAAAGGCTTCTTCTTGGCGCCACCGCGAGCTAATCGAATCGTGACCATAATTTTTCCTGTTTTACTTAATGCTCTAGTGAGTAATTAATTACTCAATTAATTACAAGGAGTTAACTGCATCGAACCCCTGCATAGCTTGGGGCCGGGTAAAAAGGCGGGTATTCTATGTCAATTGCCGCCGCATTGGAAGCTGTCCTAGAAACGGCGTAAACCACCACCGCCGCCAGGAAATCCGCCGCCACCCGGGCCTTGCATGCCACCGAGTCCGCGCATCAGGTTGGCCATACCCCCGCCCTTCATCTTCTTCATCAGTTTTTGCATCTGCTTGTGCTGCTTGAGCAGTCGATTCAGGTCCTGCACCTGGGTACCGGAGCCAAGCGTAATACGCCGCTTGCGCGAGCCGTTCAGGATGTCCGGATTCACGCGCTCCCGCATCGTCATGGAATTGATAATCGCCTCCATCCGGCGAAATTGGGAGTCATCGACATGCTTGGCGGCGTGCAGGGGTAATCCACCCATACCTGGCATCTTGTCCATGATGCTGGCAACTCCTCCCATATTCTGCATTTGCTTCAACTGCTCCTTGAAATCCTCCAGATCAAAACCCTTGCCCTTCTTGATCTTCTGGGCGAATTTCGCCGCCTTTTCCTTGTCAACCTTGCGCTCAGCCTCTTCAATCAGAGACAACATATCGCCCATGCCGAGTATGCGAGAGGCTATTCGATCCGGATAAAATGGTTCCAGCGCCTCGGGCTTCTCGCCCATGCCGATAAATTTGATGGGTTTGCCGGTAATATGACGCACGGATAACGCGGCACCACCGCGGGCATCACCATCGGCTTTGGTCAGGATTACACCGGTCAGCGGTAGCGCATCATTAAACGCTTTCGCCGTATTGGCGGCGTCCTGGCCGGTCATCGCATCGACTACAAACAAGGTCTCGACCGGATTTAACTGCTGATGCAGTGCGCTGATCTCGGCCATCATCGCCTGATCAATGGCCAGCCGACCGGCGGTATCCACGATCAATACATCGATAAATTTTCGTTTCGCTTCTGCCAGCGCCGCTGCAACTATCAGCGCTGGTGTCTGTGAGCTATCACTGGCAAAAAATTGCACCCCCACTTCCTGGGCCAATGTTGCCAATTGCTGAATCGCGGCAGGTCGATAGATGTCAGCACTGACCACCATTACCGATTTTTTCGATTCGCGCTTGAGGTAGTAAGACAGCTTCGCAACAGTAGTGGTTTTACCGGCACCCTGCAGTCCTGCCATCAGCACCACAGCAGGAGGCGTGGTGCGCAGGTTCAGCTCAGTATTAGCGGAACCCATGATGGCTTCCAGCTCAGCCTGCACCACTTTGATAAATGCCTGACCAGGACTGAGACTCTTCGATACTTCCTGCCCTACCGCGCGCAGACTTACGCGCTCTATGAATTCCTTCACCACGGGCAATGCGACATCTGCTTCCAATAATGCACGGCGCACTTCGGCCAGAGCATCCTGAATGTTGGCGTCGCTTAGAACTGCCTTACCGGTGATTTTGCGGAATGTGCCCGTGAGTCGATCTGTTAAGCTGTCAAACACTGCTGGAAACCGCCCTGAAATTTGCTGAAGCGTGAATTGCTGGAAGAGGCGCGCATTATAGCCGCATCAGCAGGCGAGAAAAAAGAACTTCATCCACCACAGCATATGTGCGACACTTTCTGGCCTACATGCCCCTGAATCTCTATCCGCTAGCAATACTATGCAAGTAACCGTCATCTCAGGCCTGTGTGCCGTGCTGTTCTACCTGATTGGATTGGTATTCCAGGCGCGCAACTTCAGCTCGAACAAAGACTCCAGGAATCAGGTATTCATTTTCGGCCTGATTGCAGTGAGCGCCCATGCGATCAGTGCCTATGGCGTCATCAAAACCACCAGCGGCTATCATTTCGGCATCTCAGAAATAAGCACACTGATCGCCGTATCCATTTCCCTGGTCGTACTGATCAGCAGCTTTCGCAAACCACTGCAGAATTTATTTTTTGGTTTGTTCCCACTCGCAATAATCGCCATTCTGTTTTCTCTAACGGCGCGCAGCAATTATCCGCCAACGAATCTGGACATGGAAATGGCGAGTCATGTGCTGCTTTCCATTCTGGCGTACAGCTTCATCACAATCGCCGCAGCTCAAGCGGCATTGCTCGCGTATCAGATCTATCAATTGAAGCACGGTAAAGCCGGCGGCCTGATCAGCAAATTTCCACCGTTACAAGACATGGAAGTTTTTCTATACGAACTGCTTTGGGTCGGTCAGATATTGCTGAGTCTCGGTATTGTTGCCGGTTTGTTATTTATGGATGATATCTGGGGCCGCGATGGTGTCATCCACAAGACATTCTTTTCCATCCTGGCCTGGAGCGTATTCGCTGTCCTTTTATGGGGACGCCATCAACTTGGCTGGCGTGGCGTGACAGCCATTCGTGGTACGCTCACCGGCTTCGGCTTGCTTATAATCGGATTTTACGGTTCCAAAATCGCCCTCGAATATATTCTTGGTTAGGACATAACACCGTATGGCTGAAGACGAAACCTCATTGGTTGTCCTGGTTGTGTCGTTCCTGCTACTCCTGCTCGCTTCGGCTTATTTCTCCGGCTCTGAAACCAGCATGATGAGCCTGAACCGCTATCGACTAAAGCACTTGCGCCGCAATCATCATCCTGGCGCGACTCGAGCCAGCAAGTTGCTGGAAGCACCCGACAAGCTGATTGGCGTAATCCTGATCGGCAACAACTTCGTCAATTTTCTCGCGGCTTCTATCGCCACTTCTATCGCAGTGAAGGTACTGGGCGATCCGGCGCCTTTAGCTACTGCCATTGTGTTAACACTGGTCGTGCTGATCTTCGGAGATGTAACACCGAAAACAGTCGCCGCACTGCATCCGGAAACGATTGCCTATCCTTCAAGTCTGCTATTGATATTATTGCTCAAGGTTCTCTATCCAGTGGTGTGGATAATCAATGTCGTTTCCAACGGACTGGTGCGGCTGCTTGGTTTTAAATCTGTAGGTGATGACAGCCAGCAGCAGCTTACTCAGGAAGAGTTGCGCACGGTTGTGTATGAATCATCCGGCCGCATGCCACGCCAGCGCCATGGCATGTTGCTCAACATCCTTGACCTGGAAAAAGTCCGGGTAGATGAAATCATGGTGCCGAAGAATGACATCATCGGTGTTGATATCGATAATGATCTCAAAGATGTCCTCGATCAGATCAGTTCAGCCCACCACACTCGCATTCCTGTCTATAAACAACACATGGATAACCTGATTGGTATTCTGCACATGCGCAGCACCGGCAAGTTTCTGAAAATGGAAACGCTGAACAAAGCGGCGATTCTGCAGGAGACTACCGAGGTCTACTACATACCGGAAAGCACCCCGCTGCACACACAACTGTTCAATTTCCAGAAGAAGAAGTTGCGCATGGCAATAGTGGTGGATGAATTCGGTGCGATCAAAGGCATGGTCACCCTGGAAGATATTCTCGAAGAGATCGTCGGCGAGTTCACCACGGACCTGACTACCAATAGCAAAGATATCCACATTCAGGAAGACGGCAGCTTTCTCATTGATGGCTCTGCCACCATTCGCGACATCAATCGATCATTGTCCTGGGAGCTGCAAGCCAGCGGTGCCAAAACTCTGAATGGATTATTGATGGAAATTCTCGAATCTATCCCCGATTCGCTGGGAGGAATACGACTGGACGACTATTACGCGGAGATTGTGCAGGTGAAAGACAATGTCATCCGCACAGTTCGCATGCGACCAATTGAAGAGAAATCTGATCTGACCGATTTACTGCGTTAGGACTGTCGAATAACTGGCGCATCAGCAAGCTGTAGCTTGTGTGGCGTACTGTCTCCATAGAACTGGCCCATGCGCACGCGCAAGGCCAAATTCCTTTGTGCCGGATTGCAGGCCAACGCCAGCGTATGGGATGGTCCCGCTGCAATTTGCCAAAAGCGCCAGTGACTGGCGTCGTCCAGCAATTGCGGGGCAAACTCCACGTTAATCCGCTTATCGGCGCCAAACTGGAATGCAAAATGCTGCAATGGTATTGCCAGACCGAGTCCCCGCGCCTTGATGTATGCCTCTTTCAATGTCCATAAATGATAAAACCTGGGCAGTTGTTGGTGCACGGGTAAAAGTTGCAACGCCGTCACTTCTTGCGGCGCGAAATACCGGTTCGCAATTGCCCCGATGCGCCGTGGTCTGGTGCTCCCTTCGACATCCACACCGAGCGCCTCGCTGGCGGCTATTGCGACAACGAGTTTGCCCTGGGAATGAGACAGATTAAAAAACAACGGCATGGGTAACGCGTGTTGCTTCTGGTCGAGCACTGGTTTGCCATATGAATTTGTTACGAAACACCAGTCTTCAGGCCTGTTGCTTTCCGCGTACAGGCTCAGCACGGAACGCACCAGATACCGACTCAATAATAACTGAGTCCGATGACGCTCCAGCTGCAGACGACGGTAGCGTTGCAACTCCTGTGACCGCAACCAGTGCAGACTGCGTTGCTCCAGTTGTTGCAAGGTAAAATCAGACTGATCCGCATACCAAAGGTGGATGGTGTCTTGCTCAAGCTGCATGGTTGTCACCGTATACACATTCACCGTATACACATTCACCGTATACACAATGCAACTGCTTGCGTGCGACGCGCTCTTCCTGCGGATAGGCAAAAGCATTATTGACGTAGCGGATGTTATCCAGCTCTACGGACTGATTCACGTGACTGTGTCCATAGATATGTATATTCGGCTGTAATTGCTTAACCTGTTCGCCCAGGGCCACACTACCGAGTACCGGGTACACGCGCCGCCGCTCCAGCGGAATTTTCGTTGGCATAACATCTATTCTTGGTATGAAGTGCGAAAAACTGATTACAGTGGTGTTACGCGTGTCTAACACGGATTCATTCATGGCTAGAAAATATCGATTGATTGCTGCGCTGTCTGGTAAGTCAGCTGGCCAGGCACAGGCCTTGAAATCGCGCCAGGCCCGACGCAGATGCCGATCCGGTTCGCCGAAGGAAAAGTCGTACCAAGAATAGAGAGGAACGAAGCTCACCTCACCGCATTCATACGCAGATTGCCGAATACCCTCGGCCGCACACAGCTCTGCGATCAAGCCAAACTTTTCTAGCGAGCAATTCACTGCGTCATTCTGAACCCACAATTCGTGATTGCCCGGCACAAACAGCACTTCCCGAAATTTGCTCCGCAAGGCGCGGAATACCTGCGCCAAAATCTGCAGACTGTCGGTGACATCACCGGCCAGCACCAATATGTCCTGCTGGTATTCGCTATCGCTCAAGTCAAGAATCCATTGCAGGTTCTCGGGATAATCAGCGTGGAGGTCAGATAAGGCGAATACTCGCATTGTGATGAAAAATCCCTGCAACTATTTTCGCTGGCGCAAATGAGTCATTATAAATTCGGCTAGCAGCAAATAGTCACCGCGGCGCGGATCAGTCTTGCGCCAGGCCATGCCGATTTCGCGGCAGACATTATCAGTCGTGAAATGCTTCAGCTGCAGATGCGTGTCACCGAGCACGTCGCCCTCGATCGCCAGTTCGGGCAGCAGGGTCACACCGAGTCCATTGGCGACCATTTGCACGAGTGTGTGCAGACTGGTGCCCTGATAGACCAGCGCAGTATCAGCGCTTTCCAGCTTGCAGACCCCCAACGCATGGTCACGCAGGCAATGCCCCTCTTCGAGCAATAACAGGCTCTCACCACGCAACTGCTGTTGGCGTACTTTTTCCAGCTTCTCCATCTGGTGCCCTGGTGGCAGGCAGAGCAGGAATTCGTCCTTGAACAACATCAGCGTCTCCACATCATGCAGCTTATAGGGGAACGCGATGATGATGAGATCCAGTTGTCCCTGCTGCAACTTCTGCACCAATACGGCTGTAAGATCTTCCTTCAAGAACAACTTCAACTTCGGGTAGCTTTTGCGCAAATCAGCAAGTATTGGTGGCAACAGGAACGGTCCGATAGTTGGAATCACACCGAGTCTGACCTCACCGGACAGGGGCTCATCATTGGCGCGCGCCAGACTGGCAAAATCCTCAACATCTCCCAGAATTTTGCGGGCCTGTTGCAACAGACGCTCTCCCAGCGGCGTAATCAGTACCAACTTGTTGTTGCGCTCGAAAATAACCACACCCATTTGTGCCTCCAGTTCCTGAATCGCGGCGCTGAGGGTGGACTGGGTAACGAAGCAGGCTTTTGCCGCCTTGCTGAAATGCCGATGTTCGGCTACGGCGCAAATATATTTCAATTGCTTTACGGTGGGGATCATAAGACCGAATGGTAATCGATTAATCCGATCATGGCATCTGAAAAATCAATTAGATTTGATGGTAAATATCGCGTAGCTTACGATCCAACCAGCGCGTCAGGTCAATTCTGGCGAGTTTTTCCCGAAAACCACACAACGATTAACACGTTTATTTCACCAAACCAATTTACAAAACTAATCCACAAAATAACGGAGAATGAGCATGTCATTGAAAGGATCCAAGACTGAAGAAAACCTGAAAGCAGCATTCGCTGGTGAATCCCAGGCCAATCGCCGCTATTTGTATTTCGCCCAGAAAGCTGACGTAGAAGGTTATAACGATGTATCTGCACTGTTCCGCTCCACCGCAGAAGGCGAAACCGGACACGCCCATGGTCATCTGGAATATCTGGAAGAAGTAGGCGACCCGGCCACTGGCATGCCCATTGGCGGCACTTCGGACAATCTGAAATCTGCTGTCGCCGGCGAAACCCATGAATACACTGATATGTATCCCGGCATGGCGAAAGACGCACGCGAAGAAGGCTTCGACGAAATCGCTGACTGGATGGAAACATTAGCGAAAGCCGAACGTTCACACGCGAATCGCTTCCAGAAAGCGCTGGATGCATTGGACGGCTAATTTCCAAAGTCTGCCGAACCAACCCTGGTATTGCTGTCGCTGGTTGCGGCGACAGCGTACCAAACACCACCGAAATTGAATTAACAGCTTACCCGGAGCTACAGCATGGCGCAGCAAGGCAGAGAAGGCGGCCTCGGCGCGCCCACCAGACACCCGTTAAATCAGGACGATCCGAAATTCTGGGATGTGACTGATTTAAACCAGGAACTCGAAAGGGTCTATGACATCTGTCATGGTTGCCGTCGCTGCGTGAGTCTGTGTAATGCCTTCCCCACCCTGTTCGATCTGGTGGATGCCAGCCCCACGCTGGAAGTGGACGGAATTCCTAAAGCCGACTATACGAAAGTCGTTGACCAGTGTTATCTGTGCGATCTGTGCTATCTCACGAAATGTCCCTACGTGCCACCGCATGAATGGAACGTGGATTTTCCGCACTTGATGCTGCGGGCCAAAGCAGTCAAGTTCAAGCAAGGCGACACCAAGCTGCGCGACAATCTGATTACAAGCACCGACCTGATCGGCAAGCTGGCCTCGCAACCAGTAATCAATACATTGGTGAATGCGGGCAACAAGAACAAAACCATACGCGGTTTGTTAGACAAGACACTCGGCATTCATCAGGACGCCGCGTTACCAACTTATCACCGCCAGCCAGCGCGCAAACGGCATGCGAGCCTGACGTACAATGCGGCCTCGGCAAAAACACAGAAAGTCGCCACGAGCACCGAAACCGTCACGTTATTCACCACCTGCTATTGCAACTACAACGAGCCAGCAATAATCGATAGCGTCATCAAGGTTCTGCAGCATAACAATATTGCAGTAGAACTACCGGAACGGGAGCATTGCTGCGGTATGCCCAAGCTGGAACTGGGCGACCTGAAGACGGTGACAATGTTAAAAGACTTGAACATCCCGGCCTTGTACGCGAAAGTGCAAAAGGGTCACGCGCTGATTGCCGCCGTCCCTTCCTGCGTACTCATGTTTAAACAGGAACTGCCCTTGATGTTCCCCAATGACGCACAAGTTCAGGCCGTCGCGAAGGCCTTTCACGATCCATTCGAATATCTGCACAAGCTACACAAACAGGGCAAACTTAATCTCGACTTCAAACTAGCCCTGGGAAATGTCAGCTACCATGTGGCCTGCCACCAGCGCGTGCAGAATATCGGCCCAAAAACACGGCAGATACTCGAACTGATTCCAGACACTGCGGTCAAGAATATAGAGCGCTGCTCCGGTCACGATGGCACCTATGGCGTGAAAAGCGAGACCCTGGAATTCGCTAACAAGATTGCCCGCCCCATCGTCAAACAGATCACAGACCAGGCGCCGGATTACTACGGCAGTGACTGTCCGGTGGCCGGCAAACATATCGAAAATAATTTGAACACTGACCAGAAGGCGATTCACCCTATTGATCTGCTACGTCTGGCGTATGGCCTGGCCTAAGCAGTAGCGCAACCTGAGCTGGCACCTGAACCACAATTTATTCGCTCATTCTCAGAGCAGGATTGACCACATGAAAAAACTGACTCTTGCAGATCTGCTGACCATCGATGAATACAATTCACAACGTCCAGCGCTGCGTCTGGCGATGATGGAACACAAGAAATCCCGCCGAGTCGCTTTAGGCCCGAACGCCATGCTGCATTTTGAAGACTACATGGTGATGCGCTATCAGGTGCTGGAATTAATTCGCGCAGAGAAAATTACCCAAGAAGCAGATCTGCTACAGGAATTGGAGGCCTACAACCCGCTGATACCCGATGGCCGCAACCTGAAGGTCACCTTCATGCTGGAATATCCAGACCCGGTTAAACGCAAGCAACGGCTGTCGCAATTGATCGGCATCGATGAACTGATATCTATTCAGGTGGCAGGTTTCGATGCTGTCTATCCTATAGCCAACGAAGATCTACCCCGCACCACCGAAGATAAAACCTCTTCAGTCCATTTTCTGCGCTTCGAGTTTACTGATGCCATGATCAAAGCCGCCAAAGCCGGTGCTGACATCTCTGTGCGCAGCGAACACCTGAACTACCAGCACAGAGTTGACGCCCTTCCTGCCGGGATTAAACAGTCCCTTTTGCGCGATTTCGCCTAGATCTCTGCATCTGTCGTGTGTCCGTTGTGGGTGTATTCTGATTCGGATACCATCGGCACATTAACATGAACGAGGATTTCCTGATGAAACCAGTCCGCAGACAACTCCAGGCAGGAATAGCATTTTTTGCCCTGCTTTTCACCATAAGCATTTCCACTCTTGCCTTCGCCGCCGATCACAGCGGCACCAATCTCAGCTCCATAAAACCAATTCACTCGACCAACTTCGGCATCGACCAAACCGAGATCGAAGCGATCAAAGCGCAAATGCAGGCCGCCGTTGACACTGATTTCCTTCCTGGCGCGCTGTTGCTGGTGGGTAACGGCGAGGGTGTCGGCGTGCTCGAAACAGTTGGTTACCAGGCAAAGGGCGATTCAACACCTGTAAACAAGAATACGATCTTTCGCATCTACTCCATGACCAAACCCGTCATCAGCGTTGCCGCGATGATATTGGTGGAAGAAGGCAAGCTGGCTGTGGATGACCCGGTGAGCAAATACATCCCCGAGTTTGCCAATCTGCAAATCATTAACCCTGAGACTGGCGCGGTGAGCGCAGCACGCAACACGATGACCGTGCGCAATTTGCTGACACACGAATCAGGTTTGATTCAGGCCATATTCTCTCCCGACAGCGAGCTGGGAAAAATGTACGTTCGTGATCTCGGCGGCGACATGACAGCTCGTGAATTCGCCGCGAAGATTGGCGCCCTGCCAGTTTATTTTGAACCTGGCACTTCTTGGCATTACGGTCATTCTACGGACGTACTTGGCGCAGTAGTTGAAGTCGCCTCCGGCAAGACACTGGATGCATTTCTGAAAGAACGCATCTTTGATCCACTCGGCATGGAAGAAACCAGCTTCTGGGTACCGAAAAGCAAAGCGCACCGCGTTGCGCAACCAATCCATGGTGAAATGACTGACAACACTATCGTCAGGAAAATGCTCTCAGGTGGCGGCGGCTTGAACTCTACCACGGAAGACTATGTGCGCTTTGCAGAAATGCTTTTAAACGGCGGAGAATATCGCGGCCATCGCATTATCAAGGAAGCAACTCTTGACCAAATGCTGGTGCCCCACATAACAGCTGATGTCTCCAGAGGCAACTTCTTCTATGGCAATACTGGAGACTGGGGTCTCGGCTTCCACCTGCAACCCACTACCGACGATGCCAGCGGCCCGTTCAACTTCGGCTGGCGCGGCATTGGCGGCACTATATTCATTGTGGATCGCGAGAATGACTTTTACATGATCTATATGGAACAGCGCCGCGGTGGACCACATGGTGCACCGTTTGATAACAATGCGGCGCAACGGGAAGTGTATGCGGCGATGCGCAACTGATTCAGGAGTTTAGACTCCGGAAAAAAAAGGAGGCTTAAGCCTCCTTTTTTGAATCTAATGAGATCTGGCTAATTTGATCGGGAGAAGAATAATGCATTTCCGTTTCCTACAATCATGTTTGATCCTGTCGATGATCACAGTGCTAACACTGGCTGAGAGCGTCGCGCAAGACACAATTGCCCCAAGAGATTTCGAAGCCGAGATCGAAGCTGCACTGCGCTCGGCCAAGAATGCGGCGGGCTCTGAATTTCTCGGCACACTGAGCCGCATCTGCCTGCTACCAACCAGTGGAGGCGATAACACTTCGAATAATATACCTGGCTACGTGTCAGACCCATCTACGGCTCCGGCACGCGAGACCTGGTATGTCGAACCCACCAAGGTCTTTGATAATCTTTACTTTGTCGGCGGCAAAGTGCACTCGTCCTGGGCGCTAACCACGAGTGACGGCATTGTCATCATCGATACTATTTTTCCGTATAACTCAGAAGAACTAATCATCGGCGGCCTGGAAAAGCTCGGGCTCGATCCAGCAGATATCAAATACGTATTAATTTCACACGCGCACGGCGATCATATTGGCGGTGCAGAACTGTTACAAGAACGTTACGGTGCACGAGTTGTCATGGGAGCTGCTGACTGGAATCTCGTCGAAACTTATCCTAACCGGTATAGCACAATGGCACCGCGGAGAGACATCGTCGCTACTGACGGCATGGAAATCCTGTTAGGTGACACCATAGTCAAGTTGTGGGAGACCCCAGGGCACACCCCAGGCACATTGTCCTACACGTTTACCGTTTTCGATAATGGCAGGCCAGTGAATGTGGCGTATTCTGGTGGCACCGCGTTTAACTTTGTAAACAATACCCCAGTACCCGGCATTCAGAATTTTCAGATCTACATCGAATCGCAACAGCACATGGAGCAGCAAGCCGCTGCTACCAATGCCAGCGTGATTCTTTCCAATCACTCCGAATTCGATAATGCAATTAACCGCAACCGGATGCTGGCTGGTCGTGGTGACGGCCCGCATCCGTATGAAGTTGGAACTGAATTGGTGCAAGCCTATTTTCAGGTTATGCAAGGCTGTGCTCGAGCTGCCCAGATTAAACTTGAGCAAGAACTGTTCGATACGAGCAAGCAATAGGTCTCAGAATTATTTTCTTGCCGCATCGAGTTTGTAATCTATGCTACTCAGAAAATTTACGCTTGACGACGTCGATCGACTTGCCAAGCTACTCAACGATGAAGAAGTTTCACGATGGACTGCAACGATCCCCTTTCCCTATTCCCGTCAAGATGCCATAGATTGGCTGAATAACATCCTCACTCAAGATTTACGGCATCCCTTCGCCGTAGTCACGCACGATGAAATCGTCGCTTGCGTTTTATGGTGGCCAGACGACGCACAAAATATTGAAGTGGGGTACTGGGTAGGCAGGGATTACTGGGGCAAAGGTATCGCCTCTCGCGCATTGTCCCTGCTACTGGCTTTGCCGGAAATCCCCAGGAACAAACCGATTGTCGCCAAGGTAATGTCAGGCAATGAGGCATCCGGTCGGGTCTTGCTCAAGAATGGCTTTCAATTCACTGGCGAATGTCAGTTCTACCGAATGGGAAAGCCTGTAACTGGAAATACTTTCGTTCTAAAAAAGCAGAGTTGATTATTACTGCCCCGCCGCATCCAGCCGCCCCTGCGTCTCCGTGATGCCGAATTGCAGCCAACCGGTTTCATTGGAATTCGCCGAACTGCGCAACTGCAATTGCAGTGCCGACAGGCGCACTGCCAATGCTGCAACATTATCTGGATCCGCTTTCAGAGCGATGTCTGCGGCATGCAAGGCACGAATGGCATCATCGGCTGCAAGATAGCGCTGCGCCAGCGTCACCACCGCTTCGGCTCCGCCAGCCAGTTCCACCAGATCGGGATAGACATCGGCAGGCGGGATGGAATACATGGTCGCCGGATTGCCATCGAACCAGCCCATATAGCCTTCGAAAATTCCTCGCACTGTCCACGCAATCGTGCCATAGCTCTCGCCTACATTCAGGTCAGAAGGCAATTTGATTTCCTGCATCAGGGTGAACACGTCCTTGCCTGCATTCATGCCAGCCACAGTAGTGTCGTGCACATACTCGATGGCATCACGATATTTGCCTACTACCTGATTGATCAAAGAGTGGCCATAGAGGGCGTCGCCGTGACTAGGGATAAAAATCTCAGGTTCCAGCGCCAATACCCGGTTCAATGAATTGACATAGTCCAGCGCCCAGCGGGGCTTGGTGCCTCGCAAGGTATAAATATTGGGGAATGAACCGTAGAAATTGTCACCGACGAACACTGCCTGGAGTTCAGGAATCCACACACTCAGATGATCATAAGTCTCGCCAGGTGTATGCATAATCTCAAAGCTCAGACCACCGAGACTGAAACTGAATTCTTCATCGAACAAAATGTCAGGCTGGATGGTTGCCCCGTAGTTATCAGCCTCTATGACCATAGGTTCCGCGTTAGTCTGACGATTACCGCCCAGCCCGGGGAATTGGGCGGAATTACGATCGGCAAACATACCCCGCAGACGATACTGGTAGTTCATGAATTCCACATGCTCTTCCTGCGCAATGACTTGCGTGTCAGATTCACGCCAAAGGTTAACCCCGCCGGTGTGATCGCCGTGTCCATGGGTAAGTATGATGTATTTTACCGGTCCCGCATTGACCGCCTGCAACAGCTGCTGGTGGCGTGGCGCTGAGGCGGCAATTGAAGTATCGATTATGACATTACCTGCACTGGTAATAATCAGAAAGGTATTGCCGAAGCCGGTGGCCTGGTAAATCTGGTCGGTGATGCGCAGGGCTTCGGTCTGATTGGCACCGACCTGGCCAGGATCACCAGCAAGCGGCGTCTGGGCCAGACCGATTGAGGATGAAATCAATAAACCGCAGAAGAAAATCGTAGACAGGTGACGCATGGCAACCTCATTGGTGAATTCCACCTATATTAGTATGTTCGTCTTCAATTGGTTTAATGCCAGTTCATTGGTTTAAAAGAACTGCGGAGAGTTTCTTGAAAACCTGTGCTGTGTCTAGCTGAGCAAATCATATTTGCGCAGGTACCCGCGCAACTGATGATAACTCAGATCCAGAAACTCGGCCGCCTTCTTCTGATTAAACTGGTTTTGTTCCAGTGCCTGCTTGAGCAGATTGATTTCAAACTGTTGCACTTCATTTTTAAAATCAAAAGATTTTGTCATCGACAAATCCGGTACCGCGGCATTGGTCCGAGCGCTATCACTGATTTCTGCGCTGTTTGCTTTGATAGTTTTGGTAATTCGATAAGGCGAGTCGAATGGATTAAACACGAGCTGTTTGATCTCTCCCGCCCCGTGCTGATACACCGCACGCTCAATTACATTTTTCAACTCGCGAATATTGCCGGGCCAGGAATAATTCACCAGTGCTTTCTCGACCCTGTCGGAAAACCCCGCGAAGAACTCGCCACCTAACTCCTTTACCATGCCGACGGCAAAATGTTGCGCGAGTATCAAAATATCCTCGGCGCGTTCCCGCAGCGGCGGTAAGGTCACGACATCGAACGCCAATCGATCCAGTAGATCTTCACGAAAACGATGTTGACGCGCGAGTTCTGGCAAGTCCTCATTGGTAGCGCCGATAACTCTCACATTGACCGAAATCGTGTCATTGCCGCCGAGACGCTCGAACTCGCCGTACTCGATCAGGCGCAGGATCTTTTCTTGCACCGGCATGGCCGTATTGGCCAACTCATCGAGAAACAAGGTGCCACCGTCCGCGCGCTCGAAGTAACCCTTGCGCAATTTGGTGGCACCGGTAAAGGCTCCGGCCTCATGACCGAACAGCTGGGATTCCAGTAGAGTCTCGCTCATCGCCGCGCAATTAATCTTGAGGAAGTTCTGCTGCCAGCGTCGGGACAGGAAATGAAGTCTGGCGGCGATCAGTTCCTTGCCGGTGCCGCGCTCGCCGACAATCAGTACGGGCTTGTCCAGCGGCGCTACCCGGGAGATGTGTTCCTGCATTCCCAGGAAACTGGCTGATTCCCCGATCATCCGCGGGGCCGCTCGGTCATCTGACATATAAATCCATCAATAACAATAGGTTACACTTTTAATCAGGAGACGCGGGAAGTTCGAGGTGCGGTTGCGTTACCAACTTGCAGCGATAGCGAAAATTACCACTAGTTAACCTATTTGGCTATCAAGGCGATCCGCTGTCCAAGCATCCTAAATATACCGTATGCATATCAATGAGTTACAGAAAACAAAAAGTTGGCACGCTCCATGCTATGTTGTCCATAACGGCAGTATTTCAGAGTCCCATGAGGTATCAGCAATGAGTATATTTACCAGACTATCAGACATCGTAAACTCCAATATCAGTTCCCTGCTGGACAAGGCGGAGAATCCTGAAAAGATGATTCGCATGGTAATCCAGGAGATGGAAGAAACCCTGGTGGAAGTGCGCAGCGGCACGGCCAAGGTTATTGCCGAGAAAAAAACGCTGACGCGCCGCGCCGAGCAACTGCGCAAGCAGGCCAAGGATTGGGAACAGAAGGCCGAGCTGGCCCTGTCAAAAGGCCGTGAGGATCTGGCCAAGGCAGCACTCGTTGAAAAATCCAACATCACCGCGAGCGTTGATATCACCGAGAAGGACTTGCAGAAACTGGATGAGACCCTGGACAAGCTCAGCGTCGAGATCGAGCAGTTGCAAGCAAAGCTTAATGATGCGCGGGCCCGACAAAAGACCATTGTTATGCGTACACAGGCTACTACTTCACGATTACATGTGAATATGCAGCTGCACAACTACTCTATTGACAATGCGATGGACAAATTTGAGTATTACGAAAAAAAGATCGACCAGATGGAAGGTCAGATGGACAGCATCCATATAGAGCGTCGGGGCTTGCAGAGCGAGTTTGATGAACTGGCTCGTCAGGAAGCGATCGACAAAGAACTTGAAATTCTCAAAAACAAGTTAAAAGACAAATAGGTTAAGATCATGGGTGTACTGCAGTTCATCACAGCAATTGTAGCGATGGCCCTTTGTGCAATTACGCTCTGGATAATCCTCTTGCGGAATAACCGCCGCATAAACAGGATCGAACCAGAAGGCAACTACGACATCCGGCAACTGGCCAGCGTAGCGGAGTCGATGAAACAACGCATCGATATTCTCGAATCAATCCTTGATGCAGAAGTACCCGATTGGAGAGAGCAGAATGAGCGTACGTCCGGGTAGTTTGCATCTTGATCGGGAGCGTGGTCGTTTTCTCGGCGTATGCGCCGGTATCGCCGCCTGGCTCGATGTGCCACCTGTTTTGGTGCGCATTGTCTTCATTATATGCGTGGTGTCCTGGCCGACCATGGCCATTGCTTACTTCATCCTATATCTATGTCTTGACAAGAACTTGAGCCCTGATCGCATGAAAGACTATTTCGCCAATGCCAAGACCGCCGAACATTTCCGGCAATTGAATTACCGCAAACCAATTTACAAAAATTCACGCAACAAGCGTATCGCAGGCGTGTGTTCCGGCATTGCAGATTATCTGGAAGTCAGCGCATTCGCGGTGCGCATCGTAGCCCTGATTTCATTATTCATCTTTGGCCCGTTCGCATTCTGGGCATACATAATCTGCGTGTTCGCATTCGACGCTGATCCCCACGCAGACCCCAGTGATCGTTCCATGCGTCGCGCCGCGCGCCGCCAGGCTCGACACGAACGCAAAGCTGAACGCTACGCGCGTAAACATTCCCCACCGAACAGCTACGTAAATGAAGAGTATGAGGCGCAGGGAAACGGCACCGAGTCGGCAGCAACGGCAAGCGCACAACGCGCTGGCAAAACTGAATCCGGCAACCAGCAGCAGTCAAGCGCCTTCACACGTGCGCAATGCACTGAAATATCCAGTGAATTGGAAATGCGTCTGCGGGAAATAGAAGCCTATATGACCTCAAAGCGCTTCCGCCTGCATTGCGAGATCAATCGCATCTGAACAATCCATGTTGGCGCAGGGTTTAACCCTGGTCGGGCGTGGCTACCAGCCTGCTCGCGCGATTTTCCATTCAGCACCTGAAACCAGTACACTAGCGCCTTCCAGAACTTCGCGTGTATTTCAGGATCTATGAAGTATTGCCAGCACTGTGCAGCCACTCTTGTTCAACGCATTCCAGCAGGCGATGATAAACTCCGCTATTGCTGTGATGCCTGTAGCACAGTCTTTTACCAGAATCCGAAGAATGTCGTAGGCACCTTGCCAATTCAGGGTGATCGCGTACTCATGTGCAAGCGCGCCATCAGTCCGCGCCTCGGTAAATGGACTCTGCCAGCCGGCTTCATGGAGAATGGGGAGTCAAGTCTCAACGGCGCCATTCGAGAGACTTTCGAGGAGGCTGGCGCCATTATCAAAGTGAGTGAGGACAGCCTCTATACGCTGTTCAACCTTCCAACAATCAATCAGGTCTATATGTTCTTTCGAGCGGAAATTATTTCTCTGGATGATTTGCCGGGAATCGAAACTGCAGAAATAGCCTTGTTTACTGAGGCGGAGATTCCATGGCAGGAGATTGCTTTTCCGGTCGTGCGCAGTACCCTGGAATGTTATTTTCGGGATTTACCGCAGCGCAAATTTCCAGTGCGGATGTTCGACGTCCACCATCAGGAAGATCGCAGCATCACAACTAATTTGATCAGCCACAGTCACAAATCTGAAAAATAACCACAAGCTGATTCCGCCAGGCCGGTTCAGATCGCGTCAGAAATACCAATTCAATGAGGGAATACGCGACTGTCTCACAGGGATGCGCAGCCAACAGGTGCGTTATGAATCGCGAGGCTGCCTACTCCAGCCATTTTCGCGCATTTCGGAACAGGCGCATGCTTGGCGCATCTTCCTGCCAGTCTGCCGGATGCCATGAGTTCTGGCTGGCGCGAATGACACGCTCCGGGTGCGGCATCATCAGCGTTACACGACCATCCTTGTTGCAGATGGCGGCGATCGCAGCCGCTGACCCGTTTGGATTGGCGGGGTAGAGTTGGGTTGATTGTCCATGATTGTCCACGTAACGCATCGCCACACAACCACTGTCAAGAAACTGTTGCTCACTTGCAGCATCTGCGAATTGTGCCCGGCCTTCACCATGTGCAACTACCAGCGGGAACCATGAATCCTGCATATCCTGCATAAATACTGAAGGTGACTGCGTTACCGCCGTCAGGATCTGCCTGCCTTCGAATTGTTCAGAGCGATTGCGTTCAAATTTGGGCCAATTGTCTGCACCTGGAATCAGACTGTGCAGCAACGATACCATCTGGCAACCATTGCACACTCCGAGCGTCAACGTATTTGGATTTTCGAAGAATCGCTGAAATTGCTGGCGCACACGCTCATTGAACAATATGGACTTGGCCCAGCCACCGCCTGCACCGAGCACGTCGCCGTAGGAAAAACCGCCGCAGGCCGCGACGACATTGAACTGATCCAGTTTTACACGCCCACTTATCACGTCTGTCATGTGGACATCGACAGCGGCGAATCGAGCACGATCGAAAGCGGCTGCCATCTCTACCTGACCGTTGACACCCTGTTCCCGTAACACTGCTACCCGTGGCTTGTGCTTCACGCTGATATAAGGCGCTGTGATGTCGGCATTAAGGTCGAACTTGAGACCCACATTAAAGCCCGGATCGTTTACATCGAGCAACGAATCATATTCTTCCTGAGCGCATTCGCTGTTGTCACGCATGCTAGCCATATGGAAACTGGTGGCAGTCCAGATGCGCTGCAAGCTTGAGCGAGACTGACGCAGGAGTGATTTACCTGCGTGTAGTATTTCGATGACATCATCCTGATTGAGCGTCGCTACCTTGTGCAGCAATGCGCCCAACTGGTGCCGCTGCGCTATTTCGTGCACACGGGCTGCATCAGCACTCCTGATCTGCACGACAACACCCAATTCTTCGGTAAACAAATTTTCCACTACATTTTTATCTGCAATCAGACTGCGCATTTCCACAGTCAATCCGCAATGACTGGCGAAGGCCATTTCGGCCAACGTGGCGAACAGGCCGCCATCGGAACGATCGTGATAAGCCAATAACAATTTTTGCTGCCGGCATTCGCGCAGAAAGGCAAACAAGTTGCGCAGATCGTCCGGGCTATGCAGATCCGGGGCTACTCCCTGCATTTTCCTGAACACTTGACCGAGCACGGAACCCGCGAGTCGGCAATGTCCATGGCCAAGATCCAGTAACAACAACTCAGTATCGCCCTGATCAGTGCGCAATACAGGAGTCAGTGTGTTACGAATATCCGCGACGGGGGCGAATGCCGAGATGATCAAGGACAGCGGCGCCGTATTACTCTTCTGCTCACATTTCTCCTGCCACACCGTCCGCATGGACATGGAATCCTTGCCAACCGGAATGCATATGCCCAATTGCGGACATAACTCCATGGCTATGGCTTCAACAGTGGCATACAGCTTTTGGTCTTCGCAGCCATGTCCGGCCGCTACCATCCAGTTGGCAGACAATTTTATGTCACTGAGTTGCTCGATATCGGCGCTGGCAATATTCGTGAGTGCCTCAGCTATTGCCATGCGTCCTGACGCCGGGGCATCAAACAACGCCAATGGTGTGCGCTCACCCATTGCCATTGCTTCACCGGTATAAGATGTGAGGCCTGATGACGTGACGGCAACGTCAGCGACCGGAACTTGCCATGGGCCAACCATTTGGTCGCGACAAACCATGCCAGTAATCGAGCGATCGCCAATGGTTATCAGAAAACTCTTGCTGGCCACTGTAGGAGCTGACAACACGCGTCGCACTGCATCATCCAGTGCTATCGTATTCGTGGTAAATGCGGCGACTGGCAAAACCCCAGAGCGCACGTCGCGATGCATCTTCGGTGGCTTGCCGAACAATACATCCATAGGCAGATCGATAGGGCTATTGTCGAAATAACTATCATCCAGACGAATGTGTTTCGCGGCGGTCGCAGTTCCAACTACTGCATAGGGGCAGCGTTCGCGGGCACAGATAGCATCGAAGCGTGCGAGCGCATCAGGTGATACTGCCAGCACATATCTCTCCTGAGATTCATTGCACCAGATTTCCAGCGGTGATAATTGCGACTCGGCACTGGGAATGGCGCGCAGATTGAATATGCCACCCCTGCCCCCGTCCTTGACCAGTTCCGGCAGCGCATTCGACAATCCACCCGCACCCACATCATGAATAAAAGCAATCGGATTATTCGCGCCCGCTTGCCAGCACTGATCGATCACTTCCTGGCAGCGTCGCTCCATTTCGGCGTTGTCACGCTGCACCGAGGCAAAGTCCAGTTGCTCATTGCCAGCTCCCGCAGCCATGGAGGAAGCGGAGCCACCACCCAACCCGATAAGCATGGCCGGACCACCCAATACGATGAGATTGGCTCCGACTATGATTTCACCTTTCAGCACATGGTTGTCGCGAATATTACCGATGCCACCAGCGATCATGATCGGTTTATGGTAGCCGCGAATCTCTTCCACTCCAGCTTCGTTTATTACCAGGTCTTCGAAACTGCGAAAATAACCACACAAGTTTGGACGACCAAATTCGTTATTGAATGCGGCGCCGCCAATTGGTCCTTCCAGCATGATGTCGAGGGCTGAGGCTATATGCGCTGGTTTGCCCAGATTCTGCTCCCAGGGTTGCGGCAATTCTGGTATGCGCAAATTGGATACACTGAAACCGGTTAATCCAGCTTTTGGTTTGGCCCCGCGCCCGGTAGCACCTTCGTCACGAATTTCACCACCGGATCCGGTAGCGGCGCCAGGAAACGGCGCGATTGCAGTCGGGTGGTTGTGGGTTTCCACCTTCATTAGTATGTGCACCGGTTCATGCATATAACCGTATTGCCTGGAATCGGAATCGGGAAAAAAACGGTCAGCGGTGTGACCACGCATCACCGCCGCGTTATCTGAATAGGCAGACAAGACATTTCTGGGCGATTGTTTGTGGGTATTGCGAATCATGCCAAATAACGAGTGTGGTTGCTGTTTGCCGTCAATACTCCAACTCGCATTAAAAATCTTGTGGCGGCAATGCTCCGAGTTCGCCTGTGCGAACATCATCAGTTCGATGTCATTGGGATTTCGGCCCAATTCGGTAAAGCGTTGGTACAGGTAGTCGATTTCATCTTCTGCCAGAGCCAGGCCCATACTTTTGTTTGCCGCATGCAACGCGGCCTTGCCATCTTGCACAATAGTCACGGCATTTACTGGTTGTGGCCGCGCATGCTGAAACAGAATTTGGGCTGAATCCAGGTGGTCGATGACAACCTGCGTCATTCGGTCATGCAACAACTCGTCCAATAATGTCTTCTCTACCGGGTTCAGTAGCGCTGACAAATGCACCGTATAAACCGTCACTCGCTCCACCCGGCTCACTTGCTGCAAGCCGCAGTTATGCACGATGTCTGTGGCCTTACTCGACCAGGGTGAAATGGTGCCGGGACGCGGGATGACAATGCGCTCAAATTGAAAGGCATTGCCGCTATCGCCAACGCCAGCATATGGACTGCCATAGTGCAGCAACGATTGCAGAATTTCTGTCGAATGGGTATCGAGGTCAGAACTCTGATCAAGCAGATGCACGAACTGGGCAGAGACAGCGACTATTGCGGGGATTTGAGCCTGAAGCGAGACTAGCAATTTTGAGGTTTTAAATGCAGAAAGAGCCGCTGCCCCAAACATCACTTGCATTGCTGCGTTGTCCTGACCCTAGGGTATTGGTTGATTTAATCTGGACGCCATACAGCGCATCACGCGGGCGTTTTAAGGAGCGGCAATGATAATCGATTTGGGGATGAAATTCAGGAAAAACTTTTGCGAGGAACGGCAGATTGGCTGCTAACGACTGACACTCTGAGGCAGATAGCGCCCCGATTCGCGCGACACAATTTCATTGCCGTCGAGGTCTTCAATCCAGAAGTCTACATACAATAAATCAGTGATGTCGCGACGCTGGGAATTGAATACTGGTTCCGCCCGCACGATGTAGCGTTCACCAGACAATGCATTGAAGCGCAGGGTGCGACTCATGGTGTCCCGATTCGCGGCGTAATTTACCAGAGCCGGTGCCAGACCGCGCTGACTACCCATGTCCCAGGAGAAGTACACCTTAAGATCGTGGTATCCGGGCTCGATGTGGATGGAATGGAATTCTTCCGGATTATCAATGGACATGCCATCAACCGACAGGAAGCGCACTACATCAAGATAGCGATTGATCCAGTCAGTACGAACAAACTGGGCACCGTCAATTTCCGCGACCTGCAAATCAGCCCGTGGAGTTCCAATGTAGGCTTTGTACACGCCGACATCCATGCTGCAAGCGGTCAATACTGTCAGCAATGGCAACAGGATGAGAGCAGTACGCATGGACTTCCCTGTGAACACCGATGAAGTAAACATAGTTTATATAGTTATAATGATTTTGCAGCGGAGACCAAGGTTTATACCTGCTGACCCTTGCTAGCGCAAGCGATTTAACCCTTGCGCCTGCTCTGGAAAAAATCCTGGATCAAGGCAGCGCAGCGATCACTGAGTACTCCTTCGACGTATGACACTTTATGATTGTAAAACTGAGCATCCAATAATTGCTGCTGGCTGACGACTGCTCCAGCGCGTGGTTCGCGGGCGCCGAACACCAGCGATTTGATCCGCGCATGCACTATGGCACCTACACACATTGTACAAGGTTCAATCGTTACATAGAGCGTCGTATCTGGCAGGCGATAGTTTTGTCTGGCCTGCGAAGCCTGGCGTAGCGCGCAAATCTCGGCGTGAGCACTGGCGTCGTGACTCGAAATCGGCTGATTAAAACCAGCACCAATAATGGCTCCGTTCGCAACCAGCACGGCACCTATCGGTACTTCACCCAGTTCACTGGCGATCTGCGCTTGCTCCAGTGCACGCTCCATCCAATAGCCATGCTCTTTTTCCGTTAGCATTGTTGAATCCATTTCAATCACTGCCTACCAGCTTTGCCCTTGCCGCAGCAATCCAGGCGGAACACCAGGCTACGACATAGAGCCCGATTGAAACTGACCAACCTATGCCAAAAGCGCACATCAAAGTGCCCGCCCCTACTACACCACCAAGCAACCAACCCAAAATCACCACGACTATTTCGATAGCCATGCGCACCCATGCAATCGGTAATTTACTGCGGCCCTGCAATCCAGTCATCAAACCATCCCGTGGCCCTGGTCCCAGATTCGCAATCAGATAAAAGCCACTGCCCAAGCCAGCTAACAAGATACCCGCAACAGCTTGGAGCAGTTGCGGGAAAAGGTGATTCGGAGATGGCAGATACGGTAGTGCATAGTCCATCACAGCAGCGATAATCAATATGTTCATGACCGTACCGATGCCCGGTCGTTGCCGCAATGGAATCCAGCACAGCAAAACTACCACGCTTACCACAAACGTAGCCAGGCCAACACTCCAGCCAGCGATATTCGCAATTCCCTGCGCCAGCACCACCCACGGGCTGACACCGACTCCTGCGGCAATCAGCAAGGCATCGGCAATGCCAAACAGGGTCAGACCAATACATAACAGCAATAGCGTGATAAAACGCGGCCGCAAGTTCAACGGATGCGTTGAACTCCAATAAACTATTGGCACTGCTTTGACAGACAACAGACGCATAGATACGGTTTAACTGTTCAGGGATAAATCAGAATTTGGCCGGTGACGGACAGAGTTCTGCGGAAAATTATTCCCACTCAATCGTGGCGGGAGGCTTGCTGGATATATCGTAACTGACACGTGAGACTTCAGCGATTTCATTCATGATGCGACTCGATACTGTCTCCAGCAATTCCGGCGGCAGTCGTGCCCAACGTGCCGTCATGAAATCGATCGTCTCTACTGCTCGCAGTGTTATCACATAGGCATAGCGTCGGGCATCCCCCACCACGCCTACCGATTTTACTGGCAGAAATACGGCAAACGCCTGACTAACCTTGTTATAGAAATCAGCCTTGTGCAGTTCTTCCATGAAGATGGCATCGGCGCGGCGCAAGATATCACAATAGGCTTTCTTCACCTCACCCAGGATGCGCACACCCAGACCGGGGCCAGGAAATGGATGCCGGTATACCATTTCGTATGGCAGACCCAGTTCTAGCCCGATTTTGCGCACCTCGTCCTTGAACAGTTCCCGTAGTGGTTCAACCAATTGCATTTTCATATTCTCTGGCAGGCCACCCACATTGTGATGGGACTTGATCACATGGGCCTTGCCGGTTTTGGAGCCCGCGGATTCAATCACATCCGGATAAATCGTGCCCTGCGCCAGCCAATGCACATCTTGCAGTTTGGTGGCTTCATCATCAAACACTTCGATAAAAGTTTTGCCGATAATTTTGCGCTTCTGCTCTGGATCGCTGACGCCGGCAAGCCTGGAAAGAAACAACTGTTCCGCATCTGCACGGATTACCTTGATGCCCATGTTGCGGGCGAAGGTTGCCATGACCTGGTCACCTTCCTGCAAACGCAGCAGGCCATTGTCAACAAACACGCAGGTGAGTTGATCGCCGATGGCCTTGTGCAATAATGCAGCGACTACAGAAGAGTCCACGCCACCGGACAAGCCGAGCAATACCTTATCTTTGCCGACGCGCGCGCGTACTGTGGCGATTGCGTCTTCGATAATGCTGGCAGAATTCCACAGCGCATCACACCCGCAGATCTTGCACACGAATCGCTCAAGAATACGCAGCCCCTGCAAGGTATGAGTTACTTCGGGGTGGAACTGAATACCATAAATCGAGCGCTTGGCATCGTACATGGCCGCAATGGGCGCACTCTCAGTTGCCGCTATCAATGTAAAACCTGGTGGTACTGCAGTGACCTTGTCACCGTGACTCATCCAGACATCGAGCTGCGCCTGGCCGGCACTGTTAATACGATCTTCAATGTCAGCAAACAGCGGATTCGGTTCGATGATGTCTACTCTGGCAAATCCGAATTCGGAGGTGGGAGATGCTTCAACCTTGCCACCGAACTGTTCAGCCATAGCCTGCATGCCGTAACAAATTCCGAGTATGGGCAGTCCGGCGCTGTACAGAAAATTTGGCGGTAGCGGCGACTCGGCTGTGTTCGCTGACTCGGGACTACCAGAAAAAATAATTCCCTGGGGAGCGAACTCAGCGAAGAGCTGTTGGTCGACTGCGTAATCCCAGATTTCGCAATAAACCCCCAACTCACGCACTCGGCGCGCTATCAGCTGGGTATATTGGGAACCGAAATCCAGAATTAGAATTTTCTGGCTATGAATATTTTTTACTTTCATTAATTTTTTGGAATTGCGACAAGCGTTTAGTGGGAAGTAGCAAGCGCCCATACATAGTTCATCGGTGCTATGAAACTCTGTAGTTGGGCGCCTCTTTGGTAATTAAAACATCGTGTACATGGGACTCGTTCATTCCCGACGCTGTGATTTTCACAAACTGTGTTTTCGTGCGCATAGCCTGAATATCGGGTGAACCGGTGTACCCCATACTGGAGCGCAAGCCACCCATCAACTGATGCACTATGGCAGACATATTACCCTTGTAAGGTACGCGACCCTCGATGCCTTCCGGAACCAGCTTCTCGGTGCCCGAGTCAATATCCTGGAAATAACGATCGCTTGAACCTTGTGAGTGCGCCATGGCCCCCAACGATCCCATTCCGCGATAGGCTTTGTAGCTTCTGCCCTGATATAACTCAACTTCACCCGGAGCTTCTTCCGAACCGGCCAGCAAGCTACCGACCATGACCACGTGCGCGCCTGCGGCAATCACCTTCGCCAGATCGCCCGAATAGCGTATGCCACCATCGGATATGACGCAGACGTCAGTGCCTTTTACTGCCTCTACTACATTTGCTACAGCAGTGAGTTGTGGCACACCGACGCCGGTGACAATGCGCGTGGTGCAGATTGAGCCGGGACCGATGCCAACTTTTACGGCGTCAGCACCGGCTTTCACCAATGCGCGAGCAGCATCGGCAGTGGCGATATTGCCACCGATAACGGCGATTTCAGGGTATTTCTGCTTGATGCGTTGCACTTGATCGAGCACGCCCTGACTGTGTCCATGGGCAGTATCTACTACCACGACGTCGACACCGGCCTCGATGATGGCATCGACCCGATCCACCGAATCGGCACCGGTACCCACTGCAGCGGCAGAGCGCAAGCGCCCGAATTCATCCTTGCAGGCATTCGGGAAATCTTCAGACTTGCGAATGTCCTTGAGCGTGATAAGTCCTTTTAATTCGTAATCCTTATTCACCACCAGCAGCTTCTCGATGCGATGGCGGTGCAACAACTCCTTCACTTCATTCAGACTGAAATTTTCGCGAACAGTTACCAGTCGATTCTTGGGTGTCATAATGGATTGCACTGACGCATCCATATTGGTTTCAAAGCGCACGTCCCGGCTGGTCACGATGCCCACAAGACCGGTACTGCCAATTACCGGCATGCCGGAAATATTATTCTCGTTCATGAGCGCAACCACTTCTCGAATGGTCGCAGAATCGGTGATGGTGATAGGGTCCTTCACCACTCCGCTTTCAAATTTCTTCACGACGCGCACTTCTCGCGCCTGTTTCTCCACACTCATGCTCTTGTGAATAACCCCGATGCCGCCTTCCTGGGCCATGGCAATAGCGAGACGTGACTCGGTTACCGTGTCCATAGCAGATGAAATCAGGGGAATATTCAACGCGATGGAACGCGTCAATTGAGTAATGAGACTTACTGATTTGGGTAGTACGATGGAGTGAGCAGGCAGGAGTAGAACGTCATCGAATGTTAGGGCCTCTTCAGCTATACGCAACATAAGATTTACCACTATCCACAAAACCGAGATTATACAGAGTGCATCTAGCCTTGTATAGATTAGCCTGCCTTGGCTTTTGAGGGTTAACACCGTAATAAATTCAAACATACTGCGACCGCCCTGCACTTTATGGACTTGCATCCACTGCTGGCAGAATCCAAACTACACGCACTTTCGGACCAGACCATTCGCCCATGACTGCGACGCAATCGACCCTGCGCAAACTTGCACAAGAACCCACGCTGCATTTCCTGATCATTGCGGCACTGCTATTTGCGTTATATGGCATAAATCAGTCCCGCTCTGGCACTGTTCTGGAAATCGAACAGAGTGAGATTGACGCACGCATCCTCCTGCAAGAAATGACCAGCGGCCAGGCTCTTTCACAGGAACAGCGCGATTTCATCACTGCCAGTTATATCGAGGAGCAGATTCTGGTACAGGAAGCGCTGGCGATGAATCTGGATGAAGATGCACGTATTCACGACATCCTCGCGCAAAAAATGCGACATGTACTCAGTGGCGACATCATCCAGCCTTCTACCAGCGAGTTAGAGAATTATTTTGCGGCGAATACTGACCGCTATCAGTCGCGGGCTACAGTTACTACTGATGAGTTGGTATTCAATACCAATGATACCCTGCCTGCAGATGTGCTGGCGCTGCTCGCCGCTGGCGCCGAACCCGAGGCTATGCTCGATCTCAGCGAAGGCAGCGTGGCGCCATTGCCGCATGTGAATCATGGCGATTTGGCCAATATTTTTGCGCAGGAATTCGCAGACAAGGTATTTGCCGCCAACACCGGGGCCTGGATTGGTCCGTTTCCCAGCAATCGTGGCCAGCATTGGCTGCGGGTGCTCGAACACAATCCGGCGCGCACTCCAACTCTCGAAGAAATCAGCGATCGCGTGCGACTCGACTGGATCGCTGCAGAAGAGGATACCCGACTGCAACAGGAAATCGATGCGTTGTGGGCACGCTATACAATATTGATAAACGCCATACCTGAATGAGTAACGGTATGAGCAGCATCATTTGCCAGCCTTTGCGCGCATTGCTGCTTTGCATTGGCTGCTGCGCAAATTACGGCGCGCTCGCACATGACATCGATGTCACCGGTGTCGCGCGTGTCTTCATGGACGAGACTGCCAGCAACCAATACCGACTCTCCATTGTCGATCAACAAGTACCACCCCTGTTTAATATAGAACGCATTCTGCCAGAACGCTGCGAAGGATTGCCGCCCAGCGCATTCAGCTATCGATTCCAGTGCACACCAGCACTAAATGTAGATGATGAGTTAATTTTTCCCTGGGCGCTGGCCGGAGTCGTCGTGGTCGCACGCTGGCAGGATGGCAGCGATGTTTCGGGCTATTTTCCTGGAAGTGGCAATATAGTCGCAGTACCACTCGCTGAATTAAAGGCAGGAGCCGGCTCCCTCGGCAGTCTCGCCCAACGCTATCTGGTACTCGGCGCAGAACATATTTTACTGGGTCTCGATCACCTGTTGTTTGTACTTGGGTTGTTGTTGCTATTGCAGGGATTCTGGAAGCTGTTGCAAACCATTACTGCTTTCACGATCGCGCACAGCATTACGCTGGCAGCTGCGGTGCTTGGCGTATTTCCTGTACCAGGCGCACCCATCGAAGTACTAATTGCGCTCTCAATTGCGTTTCTGGCACGGGAAATCATAATGGGCATGCGCGGCCAGCAGACCTTGATTCACAGTCGCCCGTGGATTGTTGCGTTCGCGTTTGGGTTGGTGCACGGATTCGGTTTTGCCGGAGCGCTGGGTGAATTGGGCCTGAGCAATGCCGACATTCCACTCGCTCTATTGTTCTTTAACCTCGGGGTCGAGGCTGGTCAAATCGCGTTTATTGTAGTGTTGCTCGCAATACACCTGCTCATCACCCGGTTTCTGCAACCATTGCAGTTCAGCATTCAGCGCGGTCTCGCCTATGGCCTCGGCGGCATTGCCACTTACTGGTTCATCGAGCGCATACCGAACTTGTTTCTGGTCTAGGTTCGCTACTGGGCCTGATACTGCTGATGACAGGATTCGCATGGCGGATATAAACCTTCATTGCCGGCAGCAGACAGTGCCTCTTCGTCCTTCACGGCCACTGCCGCCAGCACAGAACGTGCAGCGCTGATCATTTGCTGATTATAGCGTTGCCAGTCAGGCTCCAATGCAAGAGCGGTTTGAGCATCTCCGGCACCACCGATAGCGAGCAGATTGCCCGCCGCCAGCACTCCCAGCGCCGCATTCTCAACTGCCAACCACTCGGCATCGGTTTGCAGCTCATAAGCACCCCAAATCACTGTCGTCATCGGTATCAGCAAGGCATTCATCACCTGCTTTACGGTAAGCAGCGGTGCTTGCTCAGCTGTTTGGGCAGAAGACGTCAGTAGCACTGTGACAGCGCCGACGAAACTCGCGAACTGCAGTAATTTTTTCAATGTTGGTCGCATCTGTGTGCCTCTCTATTTGCTCCATCTTATATCTCGCATCTGCATAAGAGAATTGTACCGGATTCATGCTGAAATACAGCAAACCTTAAAGTTATGCTCTTGCGCGAGATCAAGTTACTTACAACGCATTTGTGCTTGAATTTGAATCCGTATGATTCATTTTGCCGGGGAGCTGGTCATGCTTAAATCATTCAAAGTGTCGTTACTTGGCTGCCTGATGTTGCTGGTCGGTGGCTGCTCCAACAATCCTGTCGCTTATAACCCGCTGGACGACTTCGAGCAGCTCGATCCCACTACCATCTTTGCTCTACCCGAAGCCGTGCCCTCGTCGAACTACACTCCAGAGCAATTGCAACGCGGCCGTTATATGGTCGGATTGCTGGGTTGTGGTAGTTGTCACACCGATGGCGCTCTGGTTGGAGCGGCGAATCAGTCGCGACTGCTGGCGGGATCAGGCACTGGCATCGCTTATACCAGCCCGTTCGTCGACACTTTCCCGGGCATCGTCTATCCACCTAACCTGACGCCAGACATGGAAACGGGCTTGGGTAGCTGGACCATGAATCGCCTGGTACAGATGATCCGGGTCGGCACTAGTGATCACAGCTCACGCTCAATTCCAGTGATGCCCTGGCCTGCCTTTGTCAGCATCACCGAAGAAGATGCATTTGCGATTGGCGCCTACCTGAAGAGCCTCACCCCGGTGCGCCACCAGGTGCCGGCAAATGTGTCGCGCGGGCAACGCGCTAGCGCGCCCTTTGTGCATTTTGGGGTTTACCAGAGCCGCTGGGTCAGCAAGAGCGGACGCTAGCTCTTCTATGAATCAGCGCTGGCGCCTGGAACTATCTGATTGCAATCTAAAAATTCCTTGACTAACAAGGATTTGCCTGTAAAATCGCGCTCAGCTTGAAAGTAAGCGTACTATTTCACCCCATTTCGAAGTCTACGTAGTAATACCTCGTCCTGAAGTTTATAAGTACCAGCCTAATTTCTAGCACGACCCCTACCGAGTAGGATTTTTTTACCGATTACGGAAAATTTAGCATGGCAGAAAAAATAACTGGAACCGTTAAGTGGTTCAATGAAAGCAAAGGTTTTGGCTTTATCGAAAGAGAAGGCGGACCAGATGTATTCGCACATTTCAGCGCGATTCAAAGCGCTGGTTACAAGACACTGGCTGAAGGTCAACGGGTTGAATTCCTGGTGACTCAAGGTCAGAAAGGCCCACAGGCCGAGCAAATCGTCGCTATCTAGTCGTCGCCGGCTGGGTCCCAGGACGCGGCCGCTTTAACTGGTTCGATTATTTCCAGAATAAGGGTGAACGAGCAATCGTTTACCCTTTTTCTTTTTACGCTTACTCACTACGTGCGGTCGTTACCCACTCTGTGGTATGGGATTTTGCCGTGACCGCCGAATCACCTATTATGTATAACTTGCAATCCGCCTCTCCCAGACAGTTTATACGAGTTACTTGTCAGCTATTGCTGGCGAGCTGGCTGATTCTCGCCCAATTTTCCGGCGCAAGCGGCGCCGCTGCGACACCAGTACTGACCGGAACTACGGCCACCGGCATTCGCATAGAAATTTACAGTGATCTTGATCCGCTGCTGATCAATCAAATTCACACCTGGTATATCAGGGTACTCGATGCCAATGGTGCGCCATTGCAGGCGCAAATGAGCATCAGTGGCGGCATGCCAGAACACGATCACGGTATGCCGACCGCTCCCCAAATCACACGGCAGCTGGATAATGGCGACTATCAGTTGGAAGGCATGCGATTTCATATGCCTGGACTGTGGCAATTGTTGTTCGAGCTAACTATCAACGGGGCCGAGGAAACTGCCGTAATTGATTTCCGCCTGTAATGAAAAAACTGCTGCTTATATTCATAACGTTTTTGATCACAGGATTCCTCGCCTGGGATTATCTGGCTCTGCCAGTATCACGGGATTGGTCACCAACAGAAGTGGCCTTGATCCATTCCCTGTCATTATCAGCATTGCCGCCACTCCTCGCCGACAGCAGTAATAGTGTCAGCGACAACGAGCAAGCGGTCGAACTCGGCCATCAACTATTTTTCGACACGCGCATGAGCGGCAGTGGCAAGGTAAGTTGTGCCACCTGTCACCAGCCAGACTTGATGTTTACCGACGGCATAGCCCTGGCAGTCGGCAACGGTATTGGCACACGCAATACACCGAGTCTCGCAGGTATATCCTATAGCCCCTGGTTTTATTGGGACGGTCGTAAAGACAGCCAATGGGCCCAGGCACTGGCACCTATCGAAGCGGGCCATGAACATAATTTTTCACGGGTACAGGTGGCACAGTTAATAGCTAATGATAGCTCTTACAAGTCTCAATACGAAGCGCTGTTCGGCGAATTAATAGATGTGGATGGAGTGCCGTCGTCAGCCACTCCGCTGGGTACTCCGGATCAGCAGACGCAATGGTCGAGCCTGACTACCGAATCACAGACGAACATATCACGCCTATTCAGCAACGTCGGCAAAGTGCTGGCGGCATATCAGCGGCAAATACTGCCTGGCATCAGCCGGTTTGATGCCTATGCGCAATCGCTGGCAGCAGATACGGACGCAGGCAGTAATCCATCCAACGTATTGAATGGTACCGAAATCGCCGGATTACGGCTTTTCATCGACAAGGGGCAATGCGTGAGCTGTCACAACGGCCCACTTTTTACCAACCATGAGTTCCATAACACAGGCATACTCAGCGTGGCTGGACAACTACCTGCCATGGGTCGCTACGATGGCATTCGAACGGCGCAACAGGACCCGTTCAATTGTGTTGGCGAGTTTAGTGACGCGAGCTCGACGCAGTGCTCTGAATTACGTTTCGCGCGTACTGCCAATGATCTCGTTAGCGCGCACAAGACACCGACTCTACGCAATGTCTCTCTTACAGCGCCCTACATGCACGGTGGCCAAATCGCCAGCTTGCGCGCAGTATTGCAGCACTACAATTCAGCGCCAGTCTCGATGCTCAGTCATAATGAAGCAAAACCTTTAGGATTGCGCACAGTAGAACTGCGTCAACTCGAGGCATTTCTGCTGACACTGACCGCACCGCTGGCGACTCCTGCCAAATGGCTGCAAGCACCGTAGGACCGATGTGTGAGAGGCCTGTTACATAATTGTCGGAATCTGGTTTTGTTGGCACTGGCAGTGTCTGCATGTTTCCAGATCAATGCAGTGGCGGCTCTGCACAAGAATGCGCTGCTAACAGCACTCAATGCACACACACGGGATGTGGCACATCTGCTGCGCGCAAACCAGTGGCAGTGATGGAATTTCTGGAAATTGACACCGGCATGCGCGTCCTCGATGTTTATGCAGCCGATGGCTATTTCACCTATATCCTGTCCCAGGTGGTGGGCGCTGACGGCACAGTGTTTGCTCAAAACCCTGCGCCCGGCTCGAACGTGGAAGACATACGCCAGATGTATTCATTGGCAGATGCTCTGGATCAGCGGATTGAAATTGCCGAGCTCTCCAATGTGATACACCTGCGCGAAAATTTCTTCGATTTGTCTATCGAACCGGAATCACTCGATGTCATTCTGCTCGCCCAGATCCTGCATGACTTTTCCAATAGCGACCCCAGCTACGCCGCAAATTTATTATCCCATCTGCAGACTCTGCTAAAGCCTGGTGGCACCCTCGCAATAATTGATCATGCAGGCGATGCCGGACAGGACAACAGCCGTCTGCATCGCATGCTGCAGTCACAGGCTGAGGAGTTGGCCGCACACGCCGGTTTCGAATTGCAGGCAGCAAGCGCAATTCTCGCCAATGCCGCCGATCGCCGTCGTCGCCCGGTGTTTGACCCGATGCTTGGTCGCAATACTGACCAATTCCTGCTGCGATTTACCAAATCAATCCCGGCAGAATCACCTAACTGACAGCAGGCTAGACCTGAGCGCTGGGCTTGCATATGCTTGCAGCCTGTTGTGATGGTTTAATTCAGGGAGTTCGTATGTTCATGAATGCTCGCGCGCTGACCAATTGCAGCCTGCTAACCGCAGCTGTGTGTACCTGCAGTATCGCATTTGCCCAGTCCGCTGCTCCGGACCCGGTGCGTGAAATGGTGAGTCGCCTCGACCTGGAAAGCTATAAAGCAACCATCAAGGGACTAACCGAGTTTGGCGATCGACGTCAGGGCACCACGCGCAATCGCGATGCCGTGGACTGGATTGAGCAGCAATTAATCGCGGCTGGCTGCGACAATGTGGAACGCTTGCACTACACATTCGATCCGGAACCGCCTGCGCCTCGCAGTCCTGCGCAAGCCACCGCTCCCGCAGCCACTACACCGGATTTGACCACAGTCACTGGCGGCAGTGTCGGTCGCAATGGCAGCGGTCCCGGCGGCTCTTCAATTTTTGGCTATCGTGCGCCCACCGGAGTAAATCGGGACCTCGATGCGCAACCGGACGAACGCATTCAATTGCTTAATGCCGAAGAACCCGTGAACGGCCCGCGTGAACAGGTGTATTGCACAAAAATTGGCAGTCTGTATCCCAATGAGATGTACATCATCGGCGCACATATGGATGGCCATGGCGTGAATGAAGCAGTGAATGACGATGCTTCTGGCACGGCGCTCGTCATTGAGCTCGCCCGTATCTTTAACGCACCGGGTGTACAGACTGAGCGCTCCATTCGCTTCGCACTATGGAATAACGAGGAAACCGGACTCAATGGCTCTACCGCCTATGTGGAACAGCGTGCGGCACTGCAAGGAATTGAAAATCCGGTGGGATCAGGACTCTATCCGGAACCACGCTGGCTTGGCATGATCCAGCACGACATGATGCTGTGGGATCACGGCGCGCCACGTGCGGATGGCACGGTTAGTCGTGACCAGCGCCCGGAGGCTGACGTGAATATCGAATTTCAATCTGCTTCAGAACTGGCAGACGCATCCATGCGCCTCGCCTTCGTCTTCAAGGCGGCGGCCGATGCCTATAACACTGATTATCCGGCCACTGTCGGTCCCCATATGACGAACACCGACTCCACACCTTTCATGAACGCGGTGCCTTCCATCAGCTTGCGGGAAAATGAGCGCGGCGCGCATACCGGCGGTGGCTGGAATCCAAGCTGGCATACACCACTCGATGTATGGACCAATTTTACTGACGATGATTTCCGGCTCGGTTTGAACGCCGCGCAAACGACGTTGTCAGCCGTGGCGCAGCTGGTTGGCGCGAAACTGGAATAAAATAATCCGAACACGCAGGCGGTTTCGCAGCATGGGCCAGTTCGGCGCATGCTGCAGCAAAGGCGCACTAATCAGGTAAAGCAAACACCCAAATGACGCCGCCTTGGGGAACATAATGTGAGCCGCCCGTAGTCATGTTGATCAAATTCTGCTCCCGCTCCGCATCCACACCCCAGCCGGACTGCACCGCAATATATTGCTTGCCATCCAGTTCGTAACTCACCGGTACGCCGGTAATGCCTGAGTTCGTGCGCTGCTGCCAGAGAATCTCGCCGCTGCGCGCGTCGAAGGCGCGGAAATAACGATCGTTGGTGCCACCCATGAACACCACATTACCAGCCGTGCTTAAAACCGGTCCCCAGTTCTGGCTGGCAAAGGTCTGCGTCCACACACGCTCGCCTGTGTCTACATTCCAGGCCTGCAATTCGCCGATGTGATCGGTACCAGGTCGCACAAAAAAGCCACCATTCTCGGATTGTCCACGACCCATATAGGAGCGGCCGGGGCTGTATTGAATCTCTTCTCCGACCATGGTCGAACACACGTTGTCATTCGCGGGAATGTAGAGCAAGCGTAATTCCGGATTGAATGCGGCTGGCGGCCAGTCCTTGCCACCCCACAGTGACGGACAAAAACTGGCCTCGTAGCCAGTGCCAGGCTTTTTCGTCATGTCATATTCCGGGCGACCAGTGACTGGATCGATACTGGTAAACACATCCTGATACACATAAGGATTGGCATCGACGAAATTGATTTGGTCTGCGGCGCGCTCCATAAACCACAGATAGCCGTTGCGCCCTGGATGCACCATGCCGTTAATCGTATTGCCATCGCGCTGGAAGTCGATGAGCAGCGGCGCCGACACCTCGTCCCAATCCCAGGAATCGTTCCAGTGGTATTGATGATGCGCCTTCAGTTCGCCGGTGGTGACATCCAGTGCAATGACCGAGGACGAATACAGGTTGTCACCGGGTCGGGTGTCCCCCATCCAGGGTCCGCCATTACCCGTGCCCCAGTAGGCCAGGTTCAATTCGGGATCGTAGGACCCGGTGAGCCACACCGGTACGCCACCAGTCTGCCAGGTATCTCCCGGCCAGGATTCTGATCCAGGTTCACCGGGGGCGGGAATAGTAAAGGTCTTCCACACTTCAGCGCCGCTAACGACATCATAGGCTGCGACGAATCCGCGAATTCCCAGTTCCCCACCGGAGACGCCGACCATCACCTTGCCGTCGGCAATTAATGGCGCCATCGTCATGTAATACCCGGTGTTATAGTCTTCGACTTCCTGCTCCCAGATCACCTCACCGGTGAGTGCGTCGAGTGCCACGAGATAGGCATCAACCGTGGCGAGATAGACGCGATCCTCATACAGAGCCACACCACGATTGGTCGGGTGGAACTGCTGCAGATCTTCCGGCAGGTAACGCACGTAGCGCCAGATCAAGTCTCCCGTACGTGCATTGATTGCCAGAATATGATTCTGCGGTGTTGTCACATACATATAACCGTCGTTGACAATTGGCGGTGCCTGGTGTCCCTCTCTGAGACCCGTGGAAAAACTCCACACCGGCACCATACGCTCCACGTTCTCACTATTGATCTGGTCAAGCTCGCTATAGCCATGTGAGTCATAGGTGCCGCGATACATTAGCCAATTGCGCGCTTCCGGATTCAACAGGCGTTCCGCTGTTACGGGATTATAGGGAGGCAGCGCTTGCGCGAGCGCAATGATTGACCAGCAGGATAGTAAAAATGTCGAGACCGCCAGCAGTATGGATTTATGTTTGGACATGGCACTTTATTCCTAGTAACAAGATTTTTTAGAATTGTTGGGTAAAACCGACGCGACCATGGAACTCTCCTGCTACCGTAATCACCCCATCCTGTATCAGCAGCGGCAACATGGCCAGAGGTCGCGGAGCTGGGCCACCCACCACCCTGGCGCCGTCATAAATATCAAATTGCGATTCGTGACAGGGACAGGCCATGCGCAGACGCTCTGCATCCCAGTTAATTACATCACAGCCAGTATGTGTGCACACTGCCGAGTAGGCGATGACGCCAGCGGCGGCATGGGTTCGAAATTCACTGGTGAGTTGCTCCATATCAATGCGGGTAATCATCACCCGGTTAAGCCGCGAACCATCACGTAGCACCGAAGTTGCCGGCTCCCGTGCCAATGCCGATACTGGCTGCTGATTCAATTCCAGCAACTCAGGCCGTACCAGTTCACCCTGATGCGGCCCCTCCTCGAATACCAGTTGATCACCCGGTTGTGGACGCTGACGATCGGGTGATTGCCCAATGGCCGCCATTGGCGCCAGTAAACTTCCCACGATCCCTGCCTTGCATACCGAGCGCCGAGTAAGCGTGGTTGACTCGCTCGCTTTTCCTGACTGTTGCTTCGTCATTATTATTCCTGCTGCTATATTTCTTTCCGCGTACTTCAGCGATGAAGGTAGCAGAGCCCTTCTGTTCCTGCAATCGCCGGACAGAACATGCCACTGGTCGCGCCGCTATCGCATTGCGCAAGGTATTCAGCTAATTTTGCTGCATGCCTGCTGACACCCGTTAAAGCTAGGCTCGAGGAGTTTTCAATGCTAACAACGCATCGAATTGCAGGCCTGGCCTGTTTGCTGCTTGCCACCTGTTCCAGTGTTATGGCGCAACAACCGGCAGCGGACGCTGTCTCCCATCCCGGCCGCCAGATCTATCAACAAGCGTGTGCGACCTGCCATGGCAATCCAGACATGCCACGCGCGCACAGCTTCGAAACCTTGCGCATGATGAATACCCAGACACTCACCCTGGCGCTGACTGAAGGCATTATGTCGGCACAGGGAGCAAGCTTGTCACCGGCGCAGCGCGCGCAAGTTATCGAATATCTGGCACGACCGGATGGTACTGATGCGTGGCTTGCCAGCATGCGCTGTGCCGCCGATCGACGCCAGGTCAACTTGCAGCCCGCTGCCGCGTTTTCCGGGTTTGGGGTAGACGCCAACAACTCACGCTTTCTGACCAGTGCGGCAGCCGGTCTCAACAGCGCCGCCATGTCCCGTCTCGAGCTCGCTTGGTCCATTGCATTTCCGGATACCACCACAATGCGCGCCGCACCTGTAATCGTCGGCAATACCCTGTTCACCATTGCCGGTGATACCGGCCACGTACTGGCATTGGATATCCAATCTGGTTGCGTGCAATGGGACTATGCCTCGCCAAATCCGATCCGCGCCTCACTCAGTTATGGTGAATTGGGCAATAGCGGACAGATGGCGCTCGTGTTTGGTGATACCCGCGGCAATGTGCAGGCCATCAATGCAGAGTCTGGCCAAAGCATCTGGATCAAGGATGGCAGGGCGAGTGATAACGGCGGGCGCGTGTCTGGCTCGGTTATCCTGCATGAGGACAAGATTATCGTGCCCATCTCTGATTCCGGTGTCGGCGCCGGCGCCAATCCTGAATTTGAATGTTGTATCGGGCATGGGGCCGTCACCGCACTGAATGCAGTAACCGGCGACAAGCTGTGGGAATACCACACCATGCCAACGGCAACTTACACCGGTGAGGTGAACTCCGCCGGTATCAAACTGCGTGGCCCTTCCGGCGCGCCAGTGTGGGCGAGTCCCACTGTCGATGGGAAACGTGGCCTCATCTATATCACCACCGGTGAAAACACCTCACATCCCGCCACCGATACGAGTGATGCCATTATTGCGCTCGATCTGGAGACTGGCAGCGTCAGATGGTTGTTCCAGGCGCTTGCGAACGACGTCTGGAACATGGCTTGCGGTCGTCGCGCAGGACCGAACTGCCCCGATCAACAGGAGAGCGCATTAAAAGATTATGACTTTGGTGGCTCGGCCATTCTGGTAGAACGTGCTGAAGGCGATGTGTTGCTGGCTGGCCAGAAATCAGGCGATCTATGGGCACTGAACCCGGACACTGGCGCGGTCCTCTGGCATCAGCGCATCGGCGATGGAACTGCACTCGGTGGCAATCATTGGGGCATAACTACAGACGGCGAGCGCGTCTATCTGCCGATCAATGATCCCGGTGTCGCGCGCCCCGGCTTCAACCCTCGCCCCGGCATGTACAGTTTCTTTGTAGGCAACGGCGAATCCAGCTGGACTTATCCCTTGCAAGCGGATTGTGGCAACGGCCGTGATACCCGTGTACTGCGATGTGATTCCCGCTTCGGTTTTTCGGCCACACCACTCATGATCGATGGTGCACTAGTCAGCGGTGGTCTCGACGGACGCCTGTTCATTTTCGACAGTGACACTGGCAGTGTGTTGTTCCAGTTCGACACAGCGCAGGAATTTGTCGCCAGCAACGGCATCCCCGGCAAGGGCGGCGCGATTGATGCACATGCGATTGCTGCTGGCAGCGGCATGCTATTCGTAGGCTCTGGCTATGGCAGCTTCGGGCAGACTCCGGGCAATGTATTGCTCGCGTTCAAACCGCGAGCGGATTAGGCGCTTTAGTTCAGTGGTGGATAGAAATTGCCCATGCGCAATTCGATCGCAGAACCTGTCAATTCTTGCTGCAGGCGGGTAATGGATTGTTCGACCGTGAGCCCTTCTGGTAATTCCGGACCAATATAGTCCGGTTGCAGTGCGCGCCGCGCGTAGTCCTGATCGTAATGATATACATACAGAATCCGCGGATTAAGAATGCGCGCACACGCGGCGGTAGCCGCAGGTGTCATTCTTCCCAGCGGCACATTCATGGCCATAAACGCCACATCGATATTTTGCAGTGCCTTCACCTCGTCCACGCATTCGGTGACGCCAGCGAAAAAGAAACGCTTGCCGCCAAATGTCACCACGTAACCATTCGCCTCACCTTTGGGGTGCGACGGCTCACCTGGAATGATGTCGTAAGCGGCTACCGCTTCAACTGCAACTCCAGCCACAGTCATTACTTCGCCATTTGCCATCACTTGACCATAGTCGATCTGATCGGCGCCATTTGCTGCCATTACTACCGGCGCACCCGGTTTGCGCAGTTTTGCGATAGCGGCAGGATCCAGATGGTGGCCGACGTCATCAGTAATCAGGATTAAATCTGCCGGCTTGGCACCAGCCAACCCAAGCCGATCCCATGGATCAATCTGAATGACTTTCCCCTGATACTCAAGTTGCACACTGGAATGAATCAGCGTCTGGATATCGATGACACCATCGGTACCATCAACGGTATCCGCCAACGCATTGGCACTGACTATGAATAGCAAAAGTGAACCGGAAAATGCACACAATACTTTCATTGAGCTCTCCATCTAATCCCTCCATCTAATTTCGTCGCCTAACATTTAATATCAGGGTATCTTGAACGCGAGTATTTCTCCCGAATAACCACTGCCACTCACCGCTACTACCAGATATTGTTCGCCTTCAAGACTGTAGGTCATTGGCGATCCGGATTGCGGCGCGGGTAAAACCAGTGCTCCTACCTCAGCACCACTGCTCTTGTCGTAAGCGCGCAGGTAAGCAACCTGCTCGCCTGCAGCATCCGACGTGGTTTCTGGTTCGCCGGCGATTAACAGACTGGCTGTGACGAGAGTGCCTACCGATCCATTCTGGCCTGTGCGCGGAATATTCATACCTTGCAAGAGCGGATGATTGCGCACTTCATCCGGGGTTTCGCCGTGGGGAATCTGCCATAGAATGGCACCCGCGTTCATATCAATCGCCGTGATCACACCATAGGGTGGCTTCAGCAGAGGCAGGCCTTGTACGCGCAAACTAACAGGAGGTCTGCCACGGGTCGATTGTGGCAATGCCGCCTGGCCGGCCGCAAACTCGACGCGACCGCCATCCGCTGAGGAGCCGGCGCCGCCTGAAGTACGCGGCCCCGTAGCTGCGCTGCCTTGAATATAAGCCATGTCAGACTGACCCGGAAATGGCGGCACCACACCAAGACTCGCCACTGAACCGTTGGAATGCACGTACAGAATTTTAGTCTCCGGGTCGAAGGAACCGCCGGGCCAGTTGGTACCGCCACCGGTAGCAGGTGCGATCAAGGTGCCAAGTGGCCCATTGATATTACTCACAACTGGCGGTGTGAATAAGGGGCCCAGCTTATGCCAACCGGCTATTGCAACTGCTTCGTCGCGCAGCGCCGGTGTGAAATCAATCAGATCCTCGATGGTAGTTCCCTGTCGGTCATAGGCAGGTGGCTGGCTCGGAATCGGCTGGGTTGGTGCATACCACTCGCCTGGCACATCACCTGCTGCTACTGGCTGTTCTACAATTGGCCACACCGGTTCTCCGGTGACGCGATCAAACACATACAGAAACGCCTGCTTCGTCGGCTGCGCGACTGCTTTGATGAGACGGCCGTCAACGACGATGTCGAGCAATATCGGTGCGCAGGGAATGTCATGATCCCAGATGCCATGATGCACTAACTGGTAATGCCATTTGCGCTCACCCGTGTGCAGGTCAACAGCAACGAGGGAATCGGCGAACAGATTGTTGCCGGGACGATAAGCGCCGTAGTAATCACCGGTGGCCGCTTCTATCGGTAAATAGACCGTATTCAGTTCCGGGTCGATGGAAATCTGGGCCCACACCCCGGTGTTGCCGGTATAGCTTGCAGAATCATTGAGCCAGGATTCATTGCCATATTCACCAGGCAATGGAATCGTGTGAAAAATCCACAGGCGCTCGCCGGTACGCACATTAAAGCCGCGCACATAGCCCTTCACGTTTTCGCGGCTGCGTGGATTGCCGCCAGTGCTGTGCGCGGCGCCAATGACGACCACGTCCTTGGCGATGACTGGCGTGGAATGCAGTCCGATATCGCTTTCAATCAAATCCATCTGTTGGTCTGCGTTCAGTTTCAGATCGACGACGCCATCTGTACCAAAACCTGCCACTGGCTGACCCGTTGCCGCATCCAGTGCAATAAGGCGATAGCCGGGCGTTACATACAGAATTCGCCGGTCATCTCCGTCAGACCAGTAAGCGAGACCACGCCCGGATAGCTGGCGTGGCGCTGCCGCCGCGCGCTCGCCTTCTTCGTAGCGATGCATCCACAACATTTCTCCGGTGGCAGCATCCAGCGCGAACACCGCGCGACGCGAGCCCCCGGTGGAATACATCACACCGTCAATCATCAACGGCGTCGTTTGCAATCGGTATTCCGGTGATGGTCCGAGGTTGTCGGTCTTGAAACGCCAAGCCACTTCCAGTTCCGAAAAATTTTCGGCATTGATTTGGGTGAGTGCCGAGTAGCGGGTGTGGCCAAGATCGCCACCGTATGTCGGCCATGCTCCGTCCGCTGCTCCTTGTTGGGCGACCGCAGCGTGCCAGCCCAGATTGCAGAACAGAACGCTGCATAACAGGAACAGCCATGGCTGCTTTTTAGCGGGATGGTTTGGCAACAAAAACCCTGGTCTGTGCATTATTTTCATATAGTTAAATGGCTCATTTTTAACGCCTGACTGGTGGCTAGCAGGCACTCGACCGTAGCATAGTGAACCAGCGCTGGAGGCAAGACAAGCCGCATTGAATGGGGTAACATCCCTGCGTCTCCAGAGATCGTCAAGTGCCGCCATAAAAGCCATAAGAGCCATAAAAACAGTAACAAGGCCTGTACCATGACACCTCATTCACCAGTTTTTGCAAAAATGCTGCCGGTGCTGCTTGCCTCATGCCTGCTGCCGGGTATTACCGCTGCCCAGCAGATTGAACTTTCCCAGCAAAGCTGGTCGGCTGAGGTGATCAGGCCGCGCGGGCAACCCGTGGTGCCCCTGTTTGACGGCTGGTTTACTAATGTCGATGGCACCCGCACCCTGTGCTATAGCTTCTTTAACCTGAATACCGAACAGAGTCTGTCGATTCCAACTGGTGCCGACAATTATTTGAATGATGCCCGTTTCGAGGCCATGCTGCCCACCCATTTCGATCCGTTGCCGCACGCCTATCGCCATAAATTTTGCGTGTTTACCATTACCGTTCCCGCCGACTTCCGCCGTGATGAAACGATTGAATGGCATCTCACCAGCGCCAACCAGCAGCTGAGTGTGCCGGGCCATATACTGCCTGAGTTTATGCTCGATGAGCCTGCCTCTGATGGCCGCCAGGATTTGGCGCCGCTGATTAAACTGGCGCCCGACGCAGCTGGCGTGCGCGGCCGCAAGGGCATGGTGAACTCACACACCTTACATGGCAAGACAGGCCAGCCGATTGAATTGCAAGCCTGGGTAGAACATCCGGATGCTCAAGTCTGGATCGGCTGGGCCAAACACAGCGGTCCGGGGCAGGTCGAATTCAGTGCACTTGAATACACTACCGCGACTGGCGCTACACCATTTACCACGCAAGCAACATTTACCGAGGCAGGAAGTTATGTAATACGCCTGCAAAGCATCGATGATGTGGATGCGTTTGAATACTATTGCTGTCACACCAATGTTTATTTCCCAGTGGAAATAAGCAACTAACTTGTGGGGGTCTCTATGACACATCCGCTTAACTTTACCCGTTCCGGTTTACTGCAAGCTATAGTCGGTTGCTTGTGTAGCTGTTTGACTATTACAGCTGTCGCGCAAACCGATCTCACCTATTCCAGGGATGTCGCTCCGATTCTGCAGGAGAAATGTGTCACCTGCCACAACCCGGAAGGCATCGGCCCGATGTCGCTGATGACCTATGAGCAGGTGCGGCCGTTCGCGCCGATCATCAAGGATCGCACCACTAAACGCATCATGCCTCCATGGCACATTGACCCCACCACCGGTATCCAGCAATTCAAGAATGATGCTTCTCTTAGTGATGCACAGATCGAACTTATTGCCGCCTGGGTAGACAGCGGCGCGCTGCGCGGCGATCCCGCCGACCTGCCCCCTCCGCTCGATATTCCCAGCGGCAGCGCGTGGCAACTTGCCGCTGAGATGGGCCCGCCCGATCTCGTGATCAGATCCACCCCCTATGACGTAATTGCGAACGGTCAGGACCAGTGGTGGGATCCGCAAGTACCATTTACCGGGCTCGACAAGGAACGATTCCTGCGGGCTGCGGAATTCAAGCCTTCTTACCCACTGGGCAAGCGTGTTGTGCATCACGGCCATGCCGTGCTGATACCTGAAGGCGAGAAACGCGAGGTCGCTCTCGCGCGTTACGGCGTCGGCAAGTCTTATGAAATATTCCCGGAAGGCACCGGTATGCGCGTGCCACCAAATGGCCGCATCGAATGGAACTTGCACTACTTCCCGGTCGGCACGCCGGGCGATGATGACGTGGTAGAGGTGGGTCTGTGGTTTTATCCCGAAGGGCAGCAACCTGAACTGGAAACTGTTGGCGAAGCCATGTTTCGCGTTGACGGCCTCAATGGCATGATGCGAGGGCAGGACATTCTGATACCGCCTAACAGTTATCAAGTGTTGACCGGCACTCACGTGTTGCAATCACCAGCTGTCATACACAGTTATCGCCCGCATATTCACATGCGTGGCAAGGTGATGAGCATGGAGGCGATCTATCCGGATGGCCGTAAAGAAGTGTTGAGCCAGGTAGACAAATACAATCACAATTGGCAGATCTCCTATCTGTATGCCGAGGAAGCCAAGCCATTACTGCCAACCGGCACCGTGCTGCAATTCACCACGGTGTTCGACAACACGGCAAACAACCCGCTCAATCCCGATCCCAACCAGTGGGTCGTGTTCGGGCGACGCGGTGTTGATGAGATGAGTCATGCCTGGGTAGGCATCACTTACCTGAATGAAGAACAGTTTGCGGCGGCAGTGGTTGAACGCAACGCACAGCAAAACACGCTGAGGCTGGATTGATTATCGGTATTGGCAAGCTGCAAGCGCTCCCGAAGCAGCTGTTAGCACTGCTGCCCCTGCTGCTTTGGTTCGCGCAGACGCCACTCGCACTGGGGCAGTCGCTGGCGCAGGCTACTTTTACGCAGGCCCAGGCGGACGCAGGTAGCCAGGTGTATGCACAGAATTGCGCCACCTGTCACCTGCCGGATTTGCAGGGCGCGTTTGAGGCACCGGCTCTGACCGGCGGTAATTTCACCAGCAACTGGCAGAATCGTAACGTGAGCGAACTGCTGGATCTGATGCGGCGTACCATGCCACCGCAGGCACCAAACAGTCTGACTGAATCCGGCTACGCCAGTCTCGGCGCATTTCTACTCAGTCGCAATGGCCGTGAAGCTTCCAACCAATCACTCAGCTTTAATTCGGCTGGCGTGACATTTCTCGGGGAATCCACCACAAGCACCCCACTCGTACAACGTCTTCCGGTTCCCGGTCGCGCCGGCACCATACCGTCACCGAATGGGCGCGATTCGATACCGGAGACAGGCACGGTCTACCGCAGTGACAGCGCCATTTCACGTTCCTATCAACCATTACCTGGCTTTCGCAACGTCAGCACCGACGAGCTGGCGAATCCGGCGGCGGCAGACTGGACATACTGGCGTCGCACTCCGCAAAGTCAGGGCTACTCGCCCCTGGACCAGATCAATACTGACAACGTCAAGAACCTGAGCCTCGCCTGGGTTTGGGGTATGGAGCCGGGACGCTCGCAACCGGCACCACTGGTGCGCGACGGCATCGTCTTCATTCCCAACTCCGGCAACGTGGTGCAAGCCCTCAACGGGCGAGATGGCACCTTGCTCTGGGAATATCGGCGGCAATTCGCTGAGGGTAGTTCCGGTGACTTGTTGCGCACACTCGCCATGTGGGAAGACATGATCTATGTGGCAACCACTGATGCGCATATGGTCGCGCTGGATGCACGCACTGGTGCCGTACGCTGGGATACGGAGATTGCCGATGACGCAAAAGGCTACACCAATACCAGCGGTCCCATTGTTGCGAATGGCAAAGTCATCAACGGCATTAGCGGTTGCGGACGCTTCTTTGAAGACAGCTGCTTTATTACCGCCCACGACGCGCGCACTGGTGTCGAACTCTGGCGCACCTTCACTGTGGCCCAACCGGGCGAGCATGGCGATGACACCTGGGGCGGATTACCACTCGCATTCCGCGGCGGCAATGACGTGTGGATGACAGGTAGCTGGGATCAAGAACTGAATCTGGTGTTTTTCGGCACCGCACAGGCGAAGCCCTGGATGGCCGCGAGTCGTGGCATGAGCACTGACGATGCGGCGCTGTATTCCAATTCCACACTCGCGCTGAATCCTGATGACGGCCGTATCGTCTGGTATCGGCAGCATGTTCCGGGCGAATCCCTGGACATGGACGAGGCCTTCGAGCAAGTACTCGTAGATCTGTTCGATGAACCGTTCCTGCTCACCATCGGCAAGAGCGGTATTTTATGGAAGCTGGACCGAAGAACTGGCGAGTTTCTGGGTTTGAAAGAGACTGTGTTCCAGAATGTGTTTCCTGAGGTAAATCTGGAAACCGGCGACGTGCGTTACCGCGAAGACATCCAGAACATGCAATTCGGCGAATGGCTCTCGGTCTGCCCTTCTACCGCCGGTGGTCACAACTGGCAATCCAGCAGTTATCACCCGCCTACCCAACAGCTCATCATTCCCCTGAGCCAGTCCTGTATGGAAATGTCACCACGGGAGACCACTTTTGAGATTGGCTCTGGTGGCAATCAGGGCGACCGTGTGTGGATGGAGATGCCTGGCACTGAAGGTAAATTTGGCAAGCTGGCTGCCTATGACGTCGGCTCCATGAATGAGTCATGGAGCGTTGAGCAGCGCGCGCCTTTCCTCACCGCGGCTCTAAGTACCGGTGGCGGCCTGCTATTTATCGGTGACTATGACCGCTTCGTGCATGCCTTCGACGTGACGACTGGTGCCGAGCTGTGGCGCACGCGTCTGGCTACTTCAGTGCAGGGCTTTCCCGTGTCTTTCGCCATCGACGGCGAGCAGTACATCGCCATCCCCTCTGGCCGCGACGGCGGCAGCCCCTGGCGCATCGGCAATTTTCTGACGCCTGAACTGATCAGCCCCAATGAACATAACGCTTTATATGTGTTCAAGTTGCAGTAGACCCGGCCCCGCATATGACACACAGCAGCGCAGCTTGAGATTGGGTAGCAACTGGTGAATGCGTCCGCGCAGATATTGTTGGGACTCGGTCTCGGGCTCGGTGGCGGTATCCTGTTCTCGCTAACCGAACCACCTCTGCTCAGCGAACTTCCCGTCTGGATCGCGCCAATCGGTGAACTCTGGATAAATGGCATCCGCATGACCGTCGTGCCAATGCTAATGGCCTTGCTGATCACTGCGGTGGCAGGCCAACCAAGTAGCAGCGCAGCGGCAAACCTCAGCGGCAAGACACTTGCCCTGCTGGTCGCGCTCATCACAGTCGCTGCATTGTTCACTCTATTGCTGGCTCCGCCATTACTTGCGCTGGTCCACATCGACCCGGCCGCCAGTCGTACTCTGCTTGAGAGCACCGGCGTGACTGCAATTGGCGTGAATCAATTGCCCCCATTCAGCGACTGGTTTGTTGGCTTGTTGCCCGCCAATCCAATTCGCGCTGCCGCTGATACCGCCATTCTCCCTCTGCTGATTTTCACTGGCTTGTTTGCCATCGCACTGATGCATATCGGTCCTGATTCCCGCGCCCATGTGGTCGCATTCTTTCAAGCCATTAAAGATGTCATGTTTGTGCTCATTGGCTGGGTGATGAAACTGGCTCCTGTGGGCATCTTTGCCCTGATCTTTCCTCTTGCCGCCACTTTGGGCCTGGCGGCGATTACCGTGCTTGGCTCTTTCATTTTCATCACCAGCAGCCTGATCGTAGTGCTGACTTTACTGCTCTATTTGCTAGTCGCCGTTGCTTCCCGCGTGCCAATCAGCGAGTTCGCCCGCGCGTTGGCACCTGTGCAGATTATTGGCTTCAGTTCCCGCTCCTCACAGGCTGCACTTCCCGCCACCTACGCGGCCACTGCTGAGCTGGGAGTAGCACCGAGAATCGCCGGCCTGGTCCTGCCAATTGCCGTCACACTGTTCAAGTTTGCCTCTCCGGTTGGTCGCATTACAGGCACGTATTTCATCGCCAATCTGTATGGCATAGAACTCGAGTTTACCGCTATGGTGATTATTGCGGCCGCGATTGGCCTGTTCAGTTTCTACTCGCCGGGAATTCCCAGCGGTGGCTTGCTGATTATGGCACCGGTGTATTTAGCTCTGGACCTGCCGGTAGCAGGCATCGGCCTGCTGATTGCTGTGGATCTGATCGTGGATATGTTCATTACCGCCTCCAATGTCACTGCCAATGTTGCCGTTGCGGTGCTGATATCGAAAGCCGCCAACTAAGCAGTTGCAACGAAATTGATGTAAGTCAATTTCATTTTTCTACCTCCCATTAAGATACTTACACCTGCCAATAGCTTCCGGCCCATGGCCGCACGGGTGTCTTATGAAAACCTTCAACTCATTGCTTGGATTTGCCAGTGTCTTGCTGCTTGCGTCTTCTGCCTTTGCCGACGAACTGGTGGACGGCACCTACAAGACTGTCACTGACGGTAGCGAGGGTAGCGCAGCATGCACACTCGTAATCCAGAGTACCGATACCAAACACAAATATGGCGATGCAACCTATACACTGGAATCGTCCGGAACTGGCGCCTGCAACTGGAGCGCCGTGGGCGTCGCCAAGAGCTATGCCATTACTGGCGGCATGATTACCAACGGCGGTGCCTCGGCTTTCATGAAACTAACGTTTCCCTTCGGCCCGGCCGGCAAGCGTATCGAAATAACCGCACTCGACCTCGATGGCACGGTGCGCAATAAGGAATTATTTGCCAAGCAATAATCAGGAAAATTGCAAGGCGACCCGACTTAGCCCGCTATAACGACTCTCCCCCTCGGGAGTCGGTACCACGACCCGGACCTGCCTCTGAGCGTGGTACATATAGCGCGGCTATTAATTCAAATTACTCCGCATGTCCCGCTAACTGAGCTGATCTGGCTGGCACCAAAAACAGCATAACGCTCGAATCATGGGTATATTGACCGACTATTGATAAACCCGCGATAGGAGTGAAACACAAACTCAGCCATCTGCCTTTTCCGTTAACACTGCAATTATCAATTTACCTGGCGCGATCGCAGCGCACAACGCATAAGATTGTGTCTTTCTGATTAGCCCAATTATAAACCGGTAAAGCGATACAGATTCACGGTAGCCTGCGGTAAACTGCCTGCATGTTCAACGATGACCATGTCCCCGCATCACCAAATCCTGGAGCAAATGTCTCGGTATTGTCCGTGACGAGCCTTAATCGTCTGGCGCGCGACCTGCTGGAAAGAAATTTTCCTGCGGTGATTGTGGAAGGTGAAATATCCAATCTGGCACAGCCCTCATCTGGTCATTGGTATCTCACGCTCAAGGATAAATCTTCGCAGATTCGTTGCGCCATGTTCAACAATCGCAATCGAAGCGTTCGCTTCAAACCACAGAATGGCAACCAGATCATTATCAAGGGCCGCCTCAGCATCTATGAAGGCCGTGGTGATTATCAGCTGATCGTCGACAGTATGGAGGAAGCCGGTGATGGCGCACTGCGTCGTGCCTTCGAGGAACTGAAGGCAAAATTACAGGCCGAAGGCTTGTTTGATAACGCCAGCAAGCAGGCAATTCTCTCTCGTTACGATCATATCGGCGTCATCACCTCAGCAACTGGCGCGGCAATTCAGGATATTCTGAGCGTATTCGCACGCCGCTTCCCGGCGACTTGTATCACGCTTATTCCTGTTGCTGTACAGGGTAAAGACGCGCCAGCGGAGATTGTGCGCGCCATAGAATTGGCGAATAAACTGCGCGACAAATTGCAGCTACAGGCTTTGATCATTGGCCGCGGGGGTGGCTCGCTGGAGGACCTGCAGGCATTCAATGAAGAAGCGGTGGCGCGTGCCATCTTTGCCAGCGAGTTGCCAACCACCAGCGCTGTCGGTCACGAAATCGATTTCACGATTGCCGATTTCGTCGCCGATCTGCGCGCACCAACCCCATCAGCAGCCGCCGAGCAGATGAGCCCTGACCAACAGGATTACTTCGCGACGTTCTATGGTTATCAGGCTCAGTTCGCTAGTTTGATATCCCGATTGCTGCGGCAGGCTCGACAGCAACTGGTCTGGATAATGCGACAATTGAAACATCCTGGCAGACGCCTGCAAGAACAGTCGCAACATCTGGACCTGCTGGAAGCCCGCTTGCAACGCGCTCTGCGCAATCTACTGCAGGCTCAGCGCAGTGAATTACAGCAACTGCGGCGCAGCCTGCTGGCCAGTTCGCCCTTACAACTACTGCGCCGCTCCAGCCTGACACTCGGGCATCAGCGCCAGCGACTACAAACCGCGTCGAAGTCAGCGCTCGAATCCAAACGCGCCACACTGGCTGCGCTTGGTCGCAGTCTGGCGGCGGTGAGTCCCCTGCAAACACTGGCCCGTGGCTATAGCATTACTTACGACGAAAACGCACGGGTTGTACGCCGCAGCGAAGATGTAACTATCGGCGGCACAATTATTTCACGATTGAGCAAGGGCACTATTCATTCAGTGGTCTCGGCAATCTCGAGCAAGGTCGGTTCCGATGAAAATGCCGGTGAGTAAACACAGCTGGCATTGACGGCATTTCTGGTAAAATCCAGTCACTCCCCTGCTGCCAATTTTTGCCATACTGTTACTGCATTTGACACTAAAATGCAGTTTAGGCAGTGTAGGTTTTTTTTACAAAAATCCGAATAATCAATGAGTTAAATTCAGTAGCACGACCTCATGGGCAATATCGGGTCTACATCACTCCCTTGAATGTGAATCAGCTAACAGAATGACAATATCAAGCGTTCAGTTGGAACTTTTAATGCTTATGATCAGGTCATAGAAGTATCAACTCGAGGGTGCCACATGCCAATACTTGAAAATCTGTTCATGCTGATCTTTGGCCATGCCCTCGCAGATTTCGTGCTGCAGCCTGAAGCGATGGGTTATGGCAAGAATCGCAATGACAAGATTCATGATAAAGAGCATAGCCTGTTCCCGGTCTGGTATTACTGGCTCACCGCCCACGCACTCGTGCATGGCGGTATCGTCTATCTCATCACCGGCAGCCTGCTGTTCGGTGTCATTGAAACCGTGGTGCACTGGCTCACCGATTTTGCCAAATGCGAAGGCTGGATCGGCATGCATCAGGACCAGGGGGTTCATATAGGCTGTAAAGTGGGCTATGCCTTTTTCCTGTAAATCCAGCCAGAATTGACTCCCGGGCCCAACCCTTTATAGTACCTAGCTTTGTGATTCATACGGGTTCAGGATTATGGCTACTAAACGGGACGAACAGAAAAAGCGCAAGGAAGACATGCAGCGCTCGGCCGAGCAGCGCGTGCAGACCCAAAAACTGATGGGCAAGATCGGCCTGTTCGGCGTGTTACCGATTTTGACCTTGGTGGTGCTGTATACACTTTTTAGCCAGGGCCCAACCTATTCGACCGTAGAAATTGCACCGAATGACCATGTAAGGGGTGAAAGCACCACGCCAGTGACCATCGTCGTGTATGCTGATTTCCAGTGCCCGGCCTGTGCCACTGAGCATCAGGACATGACCGGAATCTGGCCGCAACTACGCGACCGAGCCCACCTGGTATTCCGTCATTATCCCATCACCACAGCACACCCCCACTCCTGGACCGCCTCTCTCTATGCGGAAGCTGCAGGCAAACAGGATCGATTCTGGGAGATGCACGACTATCTGTTTGCAACCCAGAGCCTCTGGTCAACATTGCCCCGGATAGAAGACGAATTTGACAGCTACGCGCTGGAATTGAATCTCGATCTTGAGCAGTTGCATGCAGATATGGCGGCGGATGCAACCGTGGCAAAAGTGCGTAATGACCAGCGCGGCGGCAACTCCTCAGGTGTGCGTTCGACACCAGCTGTATTTATCAATGGTCGCATGTTGGCCCGACCAACTGATGCACGTATCCTGGAAGTAGTAGCGGAGGAATTCGCCAAATTAAATGGCGACGCCTGAGTGTGCGCGTGCATAGATGATATTGTGGTGCCGGTTTTCAAGATCTGAATTTTTTTCGACATTGGCAGGCACGGTTTCTGTGAAAAGACCTGGTCCTGATTACCCATGCAAATATTTTCACATTTAGGCATGCAAAGATTGCGCTGCCTCCATTCGACAGAATATCTTCTGTATCTGTATTAACTCGTATCTAACGCCTGCACCTTAGCTGTTCGGATTCACGAAATATACCGGCTAACGTTAGCAGGCATCTGCGCTGCCTACCAAGGAGTACGCCTATGCTGGGCAAAATCGGATCTGCGTTGGCCAGTTATGCCGAAGATCAACAGAACTGGACCTGGACCTTGTTCAGAATACTGTCTGCTGCGATGTTCATGACGCACGGATACACGAAGTTGTTTGGCGAGAGCCCGCAACCGATGACAGGCGGTGGCATGACTACGCTGAATATAGCTGATGTCATCGTGTTCCCGGTCCCAATGGCTATCAACCTGCTGTTCATCGCCGGCGTCATCGAATTGTTCGGCGGCTGTTTGATTCTGCTCGGACTGTTTACCCGGTTTGCGGCTTTTCTGGCGGCGTTGCTGATGCTGCTGGCCTATCTCACCGCCCACATCGCCTGGTTTCCAACGCTTAATCGTGGCGAATTGGCTGCCATGTACTTTGTCGCTTTTCTGGTGATTTTCGCCTATGGCGGCGGGCCTTTCAGCATTGACAGCTGGCGCGCTGCGCGGCGCGAGCAGAAACAGCAAGACCAGATTCAGAGCATGCTGCGCTCGTGATTCTGTTACCATGACCCAGGCAAATGACACCCAAATTGAATAATTTATTGCCACGATTTAGCACCGCATTTTATTGCCACCACCTATCAGGAACACCTACATGAATTACCAGAAATTAGCCCGTTTTAGCGCACTTTTAGCCGCAATATTGTTAATCACCAGCCCGAGTAATTCGCAGGATGCTGACCAGCAAATTCCCATCACTGACGCATTGTTCAAGTGCCTGACCGATATGAGCAAGTCTGCCTCCGGCGCCTTCTTCGTCGATAATCTGCTCGGGGACAAGGCAGCAACAGAAGCTGTAGCCGCTGCCAGCAGTGGCGGACAATATCCGCCAGGCTCGGTCATCTCACTGGTACCCAGCGAAGTCATGGTTAAACACCAACCCGGCTGGAATGCAGCGACTGGCGATTGGGAATTTATTGAACTGGAAGTTTCAGCAGCAGGATCCAAGATCTTGCGCCGAGGTACTACCGATGTCATCAACCAGTTTGGTGGCAACTGCTTTGATTGCCACAAGCTGGCACGACCTGAATGGGATTTTATCTGTGGTACTGATCACGGTTGCGCGCCTTTGCCGATTGATCGAGCAACCATAATGGCGGCTCAATCCGCCGATCCGCGCTGCATCAAGGAAAACTAGATTCCTGCCAGCCTCACGCGCTTTCTGGCTATGGTTTTGAGAGGAGATAGTTTTTGACAGGAGATGGTTTTGACAGGAGTTGGTTTTAAAAGGAGATAGCCACGACACGCTGTCTCCTGCGCCCTGTTACTCAAACCGATAGCGCATGGCTACATTGCAACGCTGATAGCTTGGCCCAAAGCGACGCATGATTGCAGCATCATCGACAAATCCATGCTTGCGATACAAATGAATCGCTGCCTCACAGATCTTATTGGTAAGCAGGAACAGATTTTCGATATGCATCTCCTGCGCCGAGCGAATGACCTCTTGCAGCAACGCTTCGCCAACTTTCAAACCACGAGTTTGCTCCAGCACACCCATCTTCGTTAGCTCAAACTCACCTGGTCCTTTCTTGAGCAGGGCACAAGTACCCACCACGCCATGGCTGGCATGACTGGCGAAAAAAATTCTGCCGCCGGGTTCCAGAATCAGCCTTTCCGGGTTATCGAGCACCTCGCGGTCCGTCGCTTCGAGCTGGAACATGCTGCGGATCCATTGTTCGTTGATAGCTTTGAAGTACGGCAGTAAAGCAGGCGCATAATCGAGTATACGGACACTATCCTGTGCAGAATCGACCGCGACTGGAGTGTGGCTTAAGTCATTTTTATCATTAATAGCGTGCATCGTTGTTTCCCGCACTTGCTGGACCAGGTTGCTGGATGAAATAGCCCACATAAGTTAACTAAAGTACTTGCTGAAATCCACCCAAAAGCGGTGACTCTGCATTCCGGGTTTTGCTATAGTGCTCATGTACTTAACTTTCCTGTCAACGCTATCAACAACTACGCTATCAACAACTAATCGATAAGAATTATAGAGGTGGTCACATGTTTGTTGCTTCTGCCAATACCCAGAATCTGCTCAAGGCAGCGATATCCCTGCTCCTGCTGGCAGTATGCAGTCTCACCCAAACCGCTTTAGCGCAAGACGATACCCGCTACCGGCCGCAAGGACGGGAGATTGGTACAGCAGTCGGTCGCGAATTTCGAGAACAGGTGTATGAAGTACGCATTCACGACGCCCAGCCCGCTGTCGCCGAATTCGCCAAAGCCACGATTTTTTATCCGCTCACACTCAGCTTTGCACCCCCTTATGGGGCGGTAGTGCTGGTGCCGGGATATCGTGCCCCGCAGTCGATTTACGACTGGTGGGGTCCGGCACTGGCCTCGCTCGGCCTGGCAGTCATGATCATTGACACCAATCAACCTGACGACGCCTTTGAGGCGCGCAAACAAGCCCACATTGCCGCTGTGGAGTTTCTGCATGCAGAGAACGCGAAGGCTGACAGTCCCATTAAGGGCAGGATCGACACCTCCAAAATTGCCATCATGGGACATTCGCTCGGCGGTGGTGCGGCCTTGGCAGCTGCAGTCGAACTGGGTGATCGCATCAAGGCGGTAATACCGCTACTACCCTATTGCTGCGAACTTGGTCAGTCTTTCACCGGCAATTACAGCAACCTGACCGTACCTACCCTGATTTTCGCCAGTGCGGAAGACACCGTGGCAGCGCCTGCCCAACACGCTCGCGCTCTGTATGATTCCATCGCCGCAGGTACGCCCCGGGTATATGCCGAGTTTGCCAAGGGTGACCACAACATGGCGACAAATTCCGGCGAAGAACTCATGGCAATGGGCCGCTTCACCTTGGCCTGGTTAAAACTCAATCTTGATGGCAAAGCCAATTTCGCGGAAAGCTTCACCAATCCTGGCGACAATTGGGCTGAAAAATTTTCAACATTCGAATACCAGCCCTAGGAGAAATTGCATGTTCATTCCAAAGCAGACCAAACTCGCCGCAGCCTTGCTCGGTCTTGCAGTGGCCCTGTGCGCGACGAGCAGTCAGGCGCAGGATGCCGCCAGACCTGATCTCGGCGGCGTCTGGACCAACGCTTCCCTCACCAGTCTGACCCGACCGAACGGGATTGAAGCACTGGTAGTATCTGAAGAAGTTGCTACCCAAATCGCCGCTGGCACTCCGATCGCGGGTATTGGACCAGGCGATTTCGATGCCAACGCACCGATTGATGAGACCACTGGGGCTCCGCCCGCGGGCAGCATAGACTTTGGACTGCGCGGCTACAATTCTTTCTGGGTTGATCCTGGATCGCAACTGGCCATAGTGAAAGGTGAGTTCCGCACTTCCTATATCATCGACCCACCTAACGGCAGGATTCCACGGCTTGAACAACCCAAGGTGGTGTTTCAGGATCGTGGCTTCGGTCGCCGTTACCTCACCGGCAACGGCGATAACTCCGGTCCGGAGGCTTTACCGCTGGCAGAACGTTGCCTGCTCGGGTTCGGCAATACTTCCGGCCCGGGCATGATGGGCACGCTGTACAACAGCACCTACCAATTTGTGCAGACTGATGACTACGTGATGATCCTGGTGGAGATGGCCCATGACGCGCGCATCATCCCGACTTATGCCAGTGCCGCAGAAGCGCGCGCCAATCCACGTCCGCCAGTATTGAAACCCTGGCTGGGAGATTCTCGCGGTTGGTACGAAGACGGCGCGCTGGTAGTAGAAACCATCAATATCAATCCGCAGCAGATGGAACAAAGCTCAGTACCGATAACCGCCGATGGCAGAATTATTGAACGCTTCAGTCGTTATTCCCCCACCGAGATTGTGTATCAGTTCATCGTGGAGGATTCGAATCTGTATGTTCAACCCTGGACTGCAGAACTGAGCTTCCACGCTACTGACGGTCGCGTTTACGAGTATGCCTGTCACGAGGGTAACTACGCGATGCCCGGCATTCTCGCCGGGGCCAGACTGTTGGAAGCGGAGGCTGCGAAACAGTAGTTCGAAAAAGTCAGGCTAGGTAAAAACTGGAAAAAAAGGGGGACTGTGATGCATGCATCGCAGTCCCCTTTTTATTGGCGAGGGCAGGTATCAATCCGTATGGGCATAAAAAGCCCGTGCTGCCAGATACAGATTGTAAACATCTACCTTCGAACTCACCTCGTATGGCGTGTGAATCGACAGCAAAGGCACGCCTAAATCGATTACTTCCATATTCTGTGACGAAAACTCGCCACCAATAGTACCGCCACCCGCACTTCCCACTTTATAGGTAATGGTCTGCCAGGGTATGTCATTACTGTCCAGTAATTGGCGCGTCCAGGCAGTGAACTCGGAGTTCGCGCTATTTCCCTGTCCATACAGCTTGAGGTTGATGCCGTAGCCCAGTTTCGGCGCGTTGCCCAACTCCCATACACCGGGATCCATCGGATTCACGCCCGGATTCACATCAATCGAAACAAATTTTGTATTACGCAATGCCGCGCGAAACAGGGGTTCACGATATTGCTCACCGAGTTCGGCGTAGAGCAGACGTGACAGCAAGTCAGCGAAGTAGTCAGACCCGGCACCGGTATTATTGCGGTTACCTACTTCCTCATTGTCCACCAGATAGGCCATCGTGGTTTTCTGTGGATTGTTGATTTCGGCGATTGCGCGCAGTGCCGTATAGGAGGCGAGGCGATCATCCTGACCGTAGGCGGCGATTAAACCGCGATCAAAACCCATATCCCGCGGTGCGTCTGCGGGCACCAGTGACAATTCCGCAGAAACCAGATCAGCACGGGTTATGGCATATTCCTGCGCCAGATAGGCCAACACCTCATCAACTACATCGCTGTCTGCGTCATTGCCAGGTATGTGTCCTACCACCGGGTCCATATCTTCCGGTCCGAGATAGTCACCCAAAGTCTGTGAATCGCGATCACGATCAACATGGGGCGACAATTCTGGAATCATGAAGATAGGATCATCGGGGTTCAGCCCAACGGAAATATTGACGACGCTGCCATCCTTGCGATCGATGCGTCCTACCAAAGCGAGCGGCAGGTTGGTCCATTGATGGTACTTGATGCCACCATGGTAGTTGGTCTGGAACAATGCAAACTCGCTGTCCAGGTAGAGTGGGCGCGCTTTCAGCTCCAGGCGCGGCGTGTCAATGTGGGCTCCGATTACGTGAAATCCATTCTGTAATGACTCCTGTCCAATCACCATCAATGAAATGGTACGATCGCGATTCACTTCATATATGCGCGCACCTGGACGCAGGTCGGAATTCGCTGTCAATTCCGAAAAGCCATTGGCTTCAGCGAATGCGATCGCTTCAGTAACGAACTGTAATTCTGTGCGCGAACGACCGATGAACGCCTTATAGTCTTCAGCAAAGGCGAATACAGTAGCGCGCTCCGCTGCGGTCATGCCAATCCAGGATGACGCACAGTTTAGTGTATCTGTACAACTTGTATCCGACTGTGCATGCACGTTGCCAGACGTGAACAGCAAGAGACCGCTCAGCAACGAAAATTGCAGATGCTTGTTCAAGGAGATTTTAAAGCTTGAATGACACATTGAAATTGCAATCATAAACATAGACCTTTCAGTTATGTAAAAGAAAATTCAGGCCAAGCGTAGCAATGAGTCTGTTACGGTGCCGGAAATTTTTCGAGGCAAGCCTGCAATGTCTGGCGATCAATATTGCCACCAGAAAGAATGATGCCGATCGGAGCCTCGGTTGCTGGTAGTTTTTGACTGAGCAGCGCTGCCAATGCCACCGCTCCTCCCGGTTCCACTACCAGCTTAAGATATCGAAACGCGAAGCTGACTGCGTGCGCAATCTCGTCTTCTGAAACTACCAGAAAATCAGTTACCGTTTTGCGATTGATTTCCCAAGTGATCTCTCCTGGCATGGTAGCCATCAGCGCATCACAGAGAGTCGCTTGCTGAGGTTTTATCTGCACCCTCGCGCCGGCTTGTTTCGACAAGGCATGATCTGCATAGTTTTGCGGTTCGACTCCGAACACCTGCGTGGCAACATTGCTACCCTTTACCGCTGTCGACACACCTGCCAGCAAGCCGCCTCCCCCGCAGGGACTCAGCACCATTGACGGCACCAATTTCTGCTCATGCAACTGCTGCATGAGTTCCAATCCACAAGTTCCCTGACCCGCAATCACCGCTTCATCATCGAAAGCGGGCACCAGTACAGCACCGCTAGCCGCGGCGATCTCTGCGGCAATCGCTTCCCTGGACTCGCGCTGGCGGTCGTAGTAGCGAATCGTAGCGCCCAGCGCTGCGGTTCCCTCTTTCTTGATTGCAGGCGCATCAGTCGGCATCACAATGGTCGCATGCATACCGAGCAATTTCGCCGCGTAGGCTACACCTTGAGCATGATTTCCGGAGGAAAACGCGACCACACCCAGGGACCGTTCGGCAGGATTGAGTTGTAAGAGGCGGTTGTAAGCGCCGCGAAATTTGAACGCTCCGATATGTTGCAGGCATTCCGGTTTGAGAAATACCTGAGCAGCAACCCGGCTATCCAGTTCCGCCGAACGCAACAGCGGAGTCCTGATGCAGACTCCTTGCAGGCGCGTAGCAGCGGCTTCTATATCTGCATAGGATACGGTCATACTGTTTTACCGTTTAGCTGGTTTCCGACTGTCCGGCTTGCGAGCTTTCTGGGAAGGTGGTTTGCGCGGCTTGCCATCTGCGGTCTTGCGCGTACTCGCGGTATCTACATGGCGCGCTTTGTCGCTCTCGGTTTTCTTGTTCCTGACCAGTCGCCGTTTGCGCGCGACCTGTTTCTGGTTCAGGTTCTCTTCACTCTTGACGAACGGATTGTCATCGCTGCGCAATTCGATCCGAATCGGAGTGCCTTCCATTCGCAAAGCTTTGCGAAATGATTTCTCCAGGTACCGACTGTAATGATCTGGAACCTTGTCGGTTTGTTTGCCGTGAATAACAATGATCGGGGGATTTTGGCCGCCAGCGTGGGCATAGCGCAATTTGATGCGGCGTCCATTTACCGTAGGTGGCGCATGATCAGTCACCACGTCCTCCAGCATTTTCGTCAATCGGTTCGTCGACAACTGCATGCGCGCCGAGTCATACGCCTTATGAATCGACTTGTACAAATCGCCAACGCCAGTGCCGTGCAATGCAGATATAAAATGGATTTTGGCGAAATCGACGAACATGAAACGACGCCGTATTTCTGACTTGATCTGTTCCTTCGCGTCGTGCTCCATGCCATCCCATTTATTCAGGGCAATCACCAACGCTCTTCCAGTTTCAACTATGTAGCCCAGCAAGTGCAGATCCTGCTCCACAATGCCAGTGCGCGCATCTGCCACAAATACCACTACGTTTGCATCCTGTATCGCTTGCAATGCTTTCACTACCGAGAACTTTTCAACTGTCTCATTGGTGCGTCCGCGCTTGCGAATACCAGCCGTATCGATAAGCGTATAACGCTCACCATGACGCTCGAAAGGAATATAGACACTGTCGCGGGTGGTGCCAGGCTGATCAAATACCACGACGCGATCTTCGCCCAACATGCGATTTACCAGCGTGGATTTGCCCACGTTTGGACGACCAGCGATCGCAATCTTGATGCCAGTATCGGCATCGGACTCTGCCTCCAGCGCAACTTCATCGTCAGCGAACGCAGCCAATACATGCGTTAACATGACGCGAACACCGCGTCCCTGAGTGGCCGTTATCGGAAACAAGTCAGCCATACCAAGCTTGTAGAAATCCGCCATGGCCTGGTCAGGATCAAGTCCATCGATCTTGTTTACTACCAGAAAACTGTTCTTGTTGTTCTTGCGCAGATAGTCGACGATCCGCGTATCGTCTGGCGTCAGGCCATCCTGTGCGTCGACCAGCAACAGACAAACATCAGCCTCTTCGATCGCAAGCAATGATTGGGCCGCCATCTCCGCGTCGATGCCTTCTTCGCGACCGGTAATGCCGCCCGTATCGATTGCTATGAATGATTTCTTGTCGTGCTTGCCATCACCGTATTGGCGATCACGAGTAAGCCCTGGCAGATTTGCCACGAGCGCATCGCGACTCTGGGTGAGACGATTGAATAATGTGGATTTGCCAACATTGGGACGACCAACGAGGGCGATGACTGGCCTCATGCTGAAAACCTGGCGTGCTAGCGACTAACTTGCTGGAGAGTGAACGCTTCGAGGCGTCCACTATTTCCATACGCAAACAATCTGCCATTGCGTGCGACGAGACTGGACCGTATGCCGTTATTGTCTATGCGGACACGGCCGACAATGCGCCCGTCAACCTGCGAAAGCAGATGGATGTACCCTTCGAAGTCAGCGACGGCGATATAATTGCCAATTGATACCGGCGCTGTGAGTTGACGGAACTCAAGATCGGTATTGCGCCAAACTACTTCTTCCGTATTGTTGCGTATGGCTATTATATGGCCTTCGTCATCACTGCCATAAAGATTGCCGAATCCCTGGGTCAAACCGTTATAACTGGAAGCTTCGAAACCCCATACTATGCGTCCGCTTGCCACATCGAACGCCATCAAGTTGCCCTGATAGCTGGACGCGAATACGCGGTCGCCGTCCAGCATCAGATCTCCATCCACATCGATGACGCGATCAATATCATATTGTCCTTCCGGCACAGCGACGCGTTCTTCCCAACGCCAGACGCCGTTGTTGGCTGATACGGAAACCAGTGTGCCATTGCTAAAACCTGCAATGACAGCACCTGTTGGTGTTATCAAAGGCTTGCTGGTACCGCGCAATGTCAGTGCCGGTATGGTTGCTTCATAAATCCAGCGGCGGGAGCCATCAGCAGCATCCAGCGCAATCAATTTGTCATCTACTGTCTGTGCGACAACTACATCACCATCAGTTTGTGGAGCCGCGAGCACTTCACTGGTAACGAGCACACGCCAGCGTTCACTCCCATCAAACTGATCCAATGCGATCATTTCCGCTTCTTGAGTGCCCACCAGTACGAGTCCATTACCGGCACCAACCCCACCGGAGATCGTGCCAGACACGCGAGTACGCCACACTTCATCGCCTGATTCGGCAGTGACGGCGGTGACTACGCCATTTTCACTCGCCGCATAAATGACGCCACCGTCAAAGGCTGGTTCAATTCTAGTGTAATTATCGCCCTGGCCGTTACCAACGCTGCGACTCCAGTCTCGCTCCAGATTCACCTCACGCGGAAAATCAACGAGTTCCTTCGGCACATTGACCTCTTCATCACCTCTGAACCAGTTCAAAGGATTCAGGTTGGCACAGGCGCTGCAGACGAGCATCACGCTCACGAGCAGCACAGTGCGCACAGGGTGCAGGATTGAGAGGTTGTTAACTGCTGAATGGATCATGGCTTTTTAATGCTGGCTGAATCAGCTTTCATTCCCAAGTGCGTCCAGTTTCATGCGTAATGCTTCACTATTGGAACCTGCTTGCTGCGCTGCCAGATAAGCTTCGCGCGCATCGTCGACCCGCTCCAGGGCGATATAGATATCACCGCGCAGCTCTGCAAATGCGGGCTCGAAAGATTTTGGATCTACCCCATTGACGAGTGTGAGGGCTCGTTCCGCTTCACTCTGAGCCAACAGCACTCTGCCAAGGCGCAGTTCCGCTGTGAGCAGGAGTCCAGGCTCGGTTGCACTAAACATGCCTTCTTTCCGGTTATCCAGTATCCATTGCAGTGCTGTTTCGGCGGCACCGAGGTCGTCATTGCGCACGTGTTGCTGTGCTGCAAACAGTGCTCCATACATGGCATATACCGAGCTCGAGTGATTTGTCTGCAGCAGTGCCGCAGCTTCGATAATGCGCGCACTATCCGCATCACTCACGTCGCTGCCCTGCTCACTTACGGCTAGTTGCATTATTTCCTCATAGAGATCAGAGGCGGCCTCAGCCTGATCGAGGCGCGAGTTCTGCCACAACAGCCAGCCGGTATAACTGGCAAATACAACGATAAACAGCAATACCAGTTGCTTGCCATTCTCGCGCCACCACTGTTTCAAGGTTTCAATGGTTTCTTCTTCTGCCGCTTGCAACGCCACGACTCACTCCTTACTTGCAGTTGCCTATTCAGCAACTGTCACTGTTGGTTCTGATTAATTGCCCGGGATCTGATTTCTGCGCGCCAGCTCATGCTTGACGGCGCCTGGACCCGGTATTTTTTGAGGGGCTAATTCTACCTGTTTGTTGTGCGCGTGGCACGGATGATTGCGTCTATGACGCTGAAATATGGAGAAATTCACCCAATTTTGCGACGGCGGCCTGCACCGGTACAGTTACCGATTCGCCGGAGTCATCCAAAGGCCGGATTTTCAGCTCACTTACCCCTGTTACATCGGCAGCAGTTGCTTCCAGGATAACCGCGACGCTGGCGCCACTGGCAAAGGCACGTTTAAGTTGATTGTTGTATTTGCCGCCCCCGCAATGACTAATGACGCCTAATCGTGGGTACGCCAGACGTAGCTGGCGAGCCAGTTCCAGACCCTGGGCTGCAAGCCCATCGCCTACTATTAATACATAAATATCAATAAGTTGTAGAGCAGAAGCGGGTATCTTCTGCAGCTCTTCCAACATCAATACCAGACGCTCTACGCCGATTGCGAAGCCAGCTGCGAGGGTAGGCTTGCCACCCAATTGTTCCACCAGGCCATCATAGCGACCACCTCCGCACACCGTGCCCTGGGCACCAAGCGTATCGGTAGTCCACTCGAACACACAGTTATTGTAATAATCGAGTCCGCGCACCAAGCGTGGGTTTTCCACAAAACTGATGCCTGCCGCCGTGAGCAGGTGCTGCAGTGCCGCGAAGTGGAGTTTGCTCTCGGCACTGACATAGTCAGCGAGCAAGGGCGCAGCTGTTAACAGCTTTTGCACTTCCGGATTCTTGCTATCCAGAACCCGCAGCGGGTTCGAGTGCATGCGCTTACGGGCATCATCATCGAGGGCGCTTTCGTGCTGCAACAGGAACGCCGTCAGTGCAGCGGCATAATGCTTCCTGTCCCCGGCACTGCCAATATTGTTCAGTTGCAGGGTCAGATATTCAGTTAGCTCCAGTTCCTGCCACAACATCGCCGCCAATTGAATCACTTCCGCATCAATATCCGGACCGGCCATCCCGAATGCCTCGACTCCGAACTGATGGAACTGCCGGTAGCGTCCCTTCTGTGGTCGCTCATGTCGGAACATCGGCCCCTGATACCAGAGCCGTTGTTGCTGGTTATACAAAAGACCGTGCTGATCGGCTGCACGCACGCATCCGGCGGTGCCTTCGGGCCGCAACGACAGACTGTCGCCATTACGGTCATCAAAGGTATACATCTCTTTCTCTACAATATCAGTGACTTCACCGATGGAGCGTTTGAAGAGTTGGGTTTGTTCCAGCACTGGAAAACGAATTTCGCGGTATCCATGGCGTTGCACAAGCTGGCGGAACCTTGCTTCGAGGTACTGCCAGCTAAGAGTCTGGTCCGGGAGGATGTCGTTCATCCCCCTGATCGCTTGTAGATTTGCCATAGTATGTTTTTTAGGAGAGGTAGAACTAACCGGACGCTATGAGGTTGTCACTCGCAGCTTGTTTCTCGGCAACCCGTTTGCGGACCATTGCTTCCAACTCGTTCACGAGATTGTCATTGTTGATTTTATGATGTGGCACGCCATCGACATATACGAGATTATTCGGAGTGGCGCCAGTCAAACCGATCTCGGCAACCTTTGCTTCACCCGGACCATTCACGATACAACCAATAACGGCTACATCAATTGGTGTAATAATATCTTCCAGTCGTGACTCCAGCGCGTTGACCACGGAAATGACATCGAAGTTTTGCCGCGAACAACTGGGGCAAGCGACCAGATTGACGCCTTTATGCCGTATGCCGAGGCTTTTCAATATATCGAAGCCCACCTTCACTTCTTCCACCGGATCTGCCGCCAGCGAAATTCGTATCGTGTCGCCAATGCCTTCCATTAACAGCGCACCGAGCCCAATGGCAGATTTCACCGTACCGGAGCGCAGGCCACCAGCCTCAGTGATGCCGAGATGAAATGGCTGATCTATTTGCGTGGCGAGACTGCGATAGGCCGCCAGGGTCATGAATATTTCAGAGGCTTTCAAACTAATCTTGAAATTTGAAAAATCGAGCTTGTCAAGAATGGCTATTTGCGTGAGCGCAGATTCAACCATAGCTTCCGAGTTAGGCTCTTTGTATTTACGGAGCAAGTCCTTGCCCAATGAACCGGCATTTACCCCGATTCGCAGAGGAATGCCCTTGTCCTTGGCACTGTCAACCACGGCACGGATGCGTTGCTCACTGCCAATATTGCCCGGATTGATGCGCAAACAATCCACACCATTCTCCAATACCTGCAACGCGATGCGGTAGTCAAAGTGAATATCTGCCACCAGCGGTACCGTCACTGCGCTGCGAATATGCTTGAACGCCTCTGCTGCGTCCAGACTCGGCACGGACACGCGCACGATATCGACACCCGCATTAGTGAGGCGCTGGATCTGCGCGAGCGTCGCCGCGACATCGCAGGTTTCCGTATTGGTCATGCTCTGCACAGATATCGGCGCATCACCGCCCACGGCAACATTGCCGACCATAATCTGGCGTGTCTTGCGACGAGTGATTGGCTGGCTGGAAGTCATGGCTTACAAGCCTACAGTGAGGCGGGCTGAATTGTCGATGCGAATATTGTCAGAGACATTGATCTCATTGCCGTTCAGAGACATCGTCGCAAATGGGGCGTCGCCCAGCAGGATACTGAACGGGGCGTCGCCGGTAATTTCCAGCACGTCGCCGGCTGCGCGTATATCACGGTAAATCTGCCTGGATTGGCTGTCGTTTACTTCCACCCAACTCTCGCCACTGAAGTTTATCCGCAGCACATCATCGCCATCCGCTCCGACTGCGATGACATCGTCATCACTCGACGCTGCAACTATTGCTGCCACCGGCACTGGTGTCACTGCCGCAATGGTCACGACTGCAGCAGACTGGTTTACAGCAGGAACAGTGGCGGCAGTCACGGCGTTGGCCGCAGTGTTTGCTATAACTGGCGTAACCGGTTGTGTAGCGATTGACGATGACGCAGTTAGCTGCGGTGCTGGTGCGGGCTCGCTCGCGCCAATTATTGCTGACCTTGATACAGGCTCCACCATTGGCGCTGCTGCTGGAGCCGGCGTCTGCACGATGGGACGTGAAGCGATTGTGGTGGCAGCTGGAGCCTGAATGGCTGGGGCCACCTTCGGTTCGTCATTAGCGCCTGCATAATAGTTATATGCCCAGAGTCCGCTAAAACCAAGTATGAAACTGGCGATGGATGCATACACCCAGGGCTTGTTGCGATCACTGCGACGCTTAGCCATATGACGTCGATTAGCTTCTTGCTGCATTCCCTGCTGTTCGGAATTGATGCCGTCAAAGAGCATGGCTACTGCATTGATGTCGAGGCCTAGAAATTTGGCATAGCTCTTTATGTAGCCTTTCGTAAACACGGTTCCAGGCAACTTGTCGAACCGATTCGATTCGATCGCTCGCACATAGTGCATGGTGATGTGCAGTGCATCGGAGACATCTTTTTCCGACAGATGCAGGCGTTCTCGCTCAGCTTGCAGGACTGCACCTGGAGTCGGAGCTACCGCACTTTCATCTTCAACGACAATATCAACTGCAACCCCACCCGCATCCTGCGCGTTTGCAGCATCCACGTCAGGGTATTTTATCTGGTCGCTATACTTAGTTGGCATCACTTAAGCTTCTATATGTCTGGTATTCGGGTGATTCCTGGTACAGGGTGCCGAGAATCAAGGCAAAATCATCTACCATTTTCTGTTCATTTAACCGGGTGCCAATCTGGATTCCAGCCAATAACGCGCGTGGTGTATGTGGAAGCTTGTAGAATTCCACGATAGTCAGGTATTGTTGATAATTCTGCCTGGCACCTATTTCATCGCCACGCTTTAACTTCAGCATGGATAGCTCCAGCGCGGACACATACAAATTGCTATTCAGCTGCAGCGCGCGGGTAAAAGCGTTTTCGGCCTCACTTTCACGACCGATTCGTTCGGCACTGCGACCTAGATTTCCAAACGCAATTGCTCGTCCATCGTATTCAATATCATTGGCGACTACCTGTAACTGCTCGAAAGCGTCTTCAAACCGCTGCAGGCCAAATAACAGAGCAGCATAGTTGTTCCTGGCGCGGGAATTCGTTCGGTCAAGGCGAATTGCCCGCAGAAAATTCTGTTCAGCAATGTCCAGGTCACCCTCACGCTGGGAGATCAGAGCCAATAGATTATAGGTGTCAGCATGATCAGGGTTGATGGCTAGCGCGTTATTTACGTGACGGCGGGCACCGAGCATATCGTCTGCTTCATAGTAGGCCAGAGCCAGCTGGATATAGTCCTGTACGGCCTGCTCGTCAGACGTATCCACGTTAAAGCCACCAGTGGTGGTGGTCACGCAAGCTGTCAATAAGCCCGCCAGGATGCAGGCTGCTGCGAGTGATTTGAACGAATTGATTGACAAATCTACCCCCTGTACCGTGTTGAATTTCATGATATTTATGCCGCCCTTAAGGTCTGGTCCCGAGACCATCACTATACACTGTCGGCCGCAACCGCCAGATTATCAGTGCTGTCGAATTCTTTCCCATGCGCTGCCACCAGTTCCCGGCGGCGTTGATGCCTGCTACTGCGCTGTGTCTGGTCCTCTACAATTCCCACCAGCTGCCCGCAGGCCGCTCCGATATCATCGGCGCGGGTGGTTCTGACAGTTACAATATAGCCGGCTTCTTGCAGAATTTGCCGAAATTTGCTGATCGCGCTGCTGCTCGGCCTGCGAAAGTCACTCTGCGGGAACGGGTTAAAAGGGATCAGATTGATCTTGCAGGGAAAATCCTGCAGTAGTGTAGCCAGATCCCGCGCCAGTTGCCGATGGTCGTTGATACCGGCAATCAAGGTGTACTCAATCACTGGAACCCGCTTGTCACCGAGACTGTCCATATATCCGGAAACAGCTCGCAGCAATTCGGCAATCGGGTATTTTTTGTTGATCGGCATGATCTGACTGCGCAGCGTGTCGTTCGGTGCATGCAGAGAAACAGCTATGGACGCATCGGTGAAATCTTTCAGTCGATCGATGGCAGGTACAACTCCTGACGTGCTGATCGTGACCTTGCGCTTGGACAAACCATAGGCGCAGTCTTCCATCATGATGGTTACCGCATCCATGACATTGTCGAAATTGAGCAGCGGCTCGCCCATGCCCATCATGACGACATTACTGACTGGCCGTTCAAGCCGACCGCCGAATCCACCCAGTTCGTGATTCGCCCACCACAGTTGCCCGATGATTTCGGCGACGGTGAGATTGCTGTTAAAGCCCTGTTTACCAGTGGCACAGAAGCTGCAATCCAGTGAGCATCCGGCTTGCGAAGAGATGCACAAAGTGCCGCGGCCAGCCTCGGGAATAAACACCATTTCCACGCTGCTACCACTGGCTACTTGCATGATCCATTTGCGGCTGCCGTCGGCAGAGGCAAACTCGTCAACGATGCGTGGCAAGCTGATGCAGGTAGTCAATTTGAGACGATCACGCAAGGGCTTGCTAATATCAGTCATGGCATCGAGATCAAGCACGCCGCGCTGATGAATCCATTTCGTCACCTGTTGGGCACGAAATGGTTTCTCTCCCATGTCGGCAAACAACACGCGCAATTTTTCCAGACTCAGACCAGCCAGGTTTGGTTTGCCAGTTGCCGTCATGTTCGTTTCACTCCTGCAGGCTAGGGTAACCCCGCACCAGGTTTCAGGAACAAATCTCGCCCGCTTTAAAAAAGTAATTCACTTCACGCTCGGCAGATGTCACCGAATCAGAACCATGCACTGCATTGGCATCGATGGATTGCGCGAAATCAGTACGGATTGTGCCAGGCGCAGCCTGGGCCGGGTTGGTAGCTCCCATCAATTCGCGATTTTTAGCGACGGCGCTCTCGCCTTCCAGCACCTGGATCATAACCGGCCCAGACGTCATGAATGCGATAAGGTCTCCGAAAAACCCCCGTTCCTTGTGCTCTGCGTAGAAACCGCCTGCGGACACTGCGTCCAGTTGCAGCATTTTTGCTGCGACTATCTTCAGTCCTGCTTTTTCAAAGCGGCTATATATTTCACCTATTACGTTCTTGCCTACGGCATCCGGCTTGATTATGGATAAGGTTCGTTCGATCGCCATCACAACTCTCACTAATACTGAAATTAATAGGGGTAACTAAAATGAGGGCGCATTATACGTGCATTGGCGGGAATTTTGTATGCTTTAGATCGAGAAAAACCCGGTTTTTCAGGGTGTTAGTCTGCGATTTCTTCAATCCAGGCTGATTGGATGGCTTCCAGGATTTTCTCGCCGCTGCGTTCCGGGTCATCATCGAAATCCTCCAGAGCGCAGATCCAGCTATGCAAATCGACAAAATTCACATATTGGGGGTCAGTATCTGGATAGGTATCGGCCAGTTGTATGGCGATTTCGTAGACATCGGTCCATTTCATGGGGTTCTGCCTGTTAGTGCACCTCTGATACCATGTTTATCGTGTATTTGGGGATTTCAATCAGCAAATCCTGATTTTGTACCTTAGCCTGGCAACTCAGCCTTGATTCAGGTTCCAGACCCCAGGCCTTGTCCAGATAATCTTCCTCGTTTTCTTCGGCATCCAGCAGTGATTCGATACCCTCACGCACGATGACATGGCAAGTGGTACATGCGCAGGATTTTTCGCAGGCGTGTTCGATGGGAATCTGGTAGCGCAATGCCGCATCCAGAATGCTCTCGCCAGCGCTGGCTGTTACGGTCGCACCATCAGGACAGATTACCGGGTGTGGCAGAAAAGTAATTTTTGGCATTAATCAACCTGTAGCTATTTAGTAGAGTTACTCTCAGCGGTGCTTTCAATTGAAGATCCACGCAACGCTTTGCCGATATGCAAATCCATGCGCCGACCGGCAAAATCACCACTGATTCGATTCAATTCTTCGGTGAGATGATGAATGCGATTGCTGCTGCCTGCGGGCATTGCCTCGCGCAGAGCACCAATTGCAGCATCGATGCTTTTTGCGTCGGCTTCCGTTAACAAATCACCATCCTGAACACGAGCATTGGCCAGAGCCTCAATAAGTTGAGTGGCTTCCAACTGGCCTTCGCGAATCGCGCGCGCTTCCATGTCGGCCTTTGCATGCTCCTGGGATGACTTTAACATCTGTTCGATGGATCCCGAGTTGAGGCCGAAGCTTGGCTTGACCTGTATCTCGGCGATCATGCCCGTACTCAATTCTTCGGCGCTGACACTCAACAAGCCATCAGCATCAACCTGAAACGTGACGCGAATTTTTGCGGCACCTGCCACCATTGGCGGAATTCCGCGCAATTCAAACCGCGCCAATGAACGACAATCACTGACCAATTCCCGCTCACCCTGCACGACGTGTAATGACATCACCGTTTGGCCATCCTTGAAGGTGGTAAATTCCTGCGCACGAGCAACCGGGATAGTGGTGTTGCGGGGAATTATTTTTTCCACCAACTCACCCATTGTCTCGATGCCAAGTGACAACGGATTTACATCCAGCAGCAGATAATTGTCCGGAGACTTATTGCCAACGAGCACATCTGCCTGAATCCCGGCGCCTATCGCGACAACTTTATCCGGATCAATACTGGTCAGTGGCTCCCTGCCGAAAAATTCCGCCACCGCCTGTCGAATAACGGGCATGCGTGTCGATCCGCCGACGAGCACTATTTGATCGATATCTGTTTTGCTTAATTTGGCATCCCGCAAGACACGACGACAGGTCTTGATTGTGTCAGCAATCAAGTCTGCACAAAGTGTCGCGAACTGCGTGTTATCGAGCACCCCGCTCCATGCACCAAATTGCACTGTAACTGACTCCGCATTGCTGAGCGCATGCTTCGCGTCGTTTGCAACGCCAAGCAGCGCTCCTTGCAGACTCAGATCGGCTTGTTGCGCTGGCGGCAGTTGTGCGCGTATCCAAGCCACCAGCATGCGATCAAAATCGTCACCGCCAAGGTTCGTATCGCCACCGGTGGCGAGCACCTGGAATACGCCTTTCTGCAGACTCAACAAAGACACATCGAACGTGCCCCCACCAAGATCAAAAATAATGACATTACCCTGTTCTTTGCTATCAAGGCCGTAAGCAACGGCCGCCGCGGTTGGTTCATTCAACAGCCGGAGTACTTTGAGACCAGCGAGCCCCGCAGCTTCTTTGGTCTGCTGCCGTTGTGCATCATTGAAGTACGCAGGCACAGTTATTACGACTCCTTCCAGTTTACCTTTCAGGCAATGTTCCGCACGCCGGGCCAGAGTTGCCAGAATATCAGCTGATACCTGAATAGGATCTTTGGTACCCGCAACAGTAAGCATGGCCGGAGCGCGTGGATCACGAGCAGGGTCGAAATCATAGGGTAGATATTGCAATGAATTTTTCACGTCTGCCAGACTTTTGCCTAACAAGCGTTTGACGGAAACAATGGTATTTTTTGGATCAGCTATGGCAGCGGCCTTTGCTTTCTGGCCAACCAATGGCGGTTGCGAATCTCGATACTGAACCACGGATGGCAGTAAATGTTGACCGTTATCGTCCGGCAGCGTCTCTACGGAACCACCACAGCTGGCGGTCACTAGCGAATTCGTCGTACCGAGATCAATGCCAACAGCCAGGTGATGTATCGTCTGTGCCTGTTTGCCGCCAGGTTCTGCTATTTTAAGTAATGCCATGACAGCTAATAATCCAGTCTTTGTTCTTCGCCGATTTCGATTTCTCTTAACAATTTCACCAGAAATTGCAGCTCATGGTACGACTTCTTCGCATCCAGAATTGCATCAGCATCCAAATGCTTGGCAAAAGCCTGTTCGCTTATTTGCAATTTGCTGTTCACACGCTCTTTCAATGCATCCAGAGCTGCAAGCGCTGAATCGTCTACCGGCAAGTCCTCCAGAGTTTCGCGCAGTTGCATCTGCTCCATAAGCAATTCCATGCCAAGATCCTGCTGACTTACTCTTTCAATATCACATTGCTTCAGAGTCAACAGGTATCCGGCACGGACTAGTGGAGTCCTTAGCGTATCGAAGGCCTGGTTCAGGAGACTCGATACCTGTACTGCTTGCAGTTTTTGTTGTTCACTTCCGCTTGCAAACCGATCTGGATGCCACTGGCTTTGCAAGTCACGATATCTGCCAATTAGCAATTCCTGATCCACATGGAATGATGCGGGGATATCGAATAGTTCGAAGTAGTTCTGTTTGAATAATTGCACTGTGTAATTGCTTGAACTGCGTATAGATTGAATTACTTAATGATTGGGCTGTCTACATGACTGCAGCCAGGAACGAAAGCTGGAACAGCGCCATGTCACAACTCTGCACACTGCGCTGGCACGCTCAACACAGCTGAGTGTGCTAGATACTGAAACTTTCGCCGCACCCGCATTCAGCTTTGGCATTGGGATTTTTAAATTCAAACCCCTCATTGACACCCTGCTTCACAAAATCCATTTCGGTGCCATCGATGTACAACAGGCTCTTCGGATCCACAATAATCTTCACGCCATGGTCTTCGAACACCCGGTCACCTATGTCGACTTTGTCCACGAACTCAAGCACATAGGCCATGCCGGAACAACCTGTAGTCTTTACTCCGACGCGAATACCTACACCATGCCCACGGCTTTGAAGCTGTGTGTGTACGTGTTTTGCAGCAGTTTCAGTAATTGATATAGCCATGACGTTTCGTCTTGCAGTTCCTTATCTGATGCAGGCGCGAGCTATCTATTGCTGCGCCTTGCGCTTGTTCTTCACATCTTCGATCGCAGCCTTGATCGCATCTTCAGCCAGCACCGAACAATGGATCTTCACTGGAGGCAAACCGAGCTCTTCGGCTATATCCTTGTTCCGGATTAGCGTCGCTTCTTCGAGAGAACGCCCTTTGACCCACTCGGTGAGCAGCGAGCTGGAGGCAATGGCAGAGCCACAACCATAAGTCTTGAATTTCGCGTCTTCAATGACACCCTGGTCATTGACCCTGATTTGGAGGCGCATCACGTCACCGCATGCTGGTGCACCAACCATGCCTGTGCCGACGTTTATATCCTTGTCGTCCATCTTGCCGACGTTTCTCGGATTCTCATAGTGATCGAGCACTTTGTCTGAATAAGCCATGTTTTATCTCCTGCCTAGTGGGCAGCCCACTTAACCTGATTTAAATCCACACCGTCCTTGAACATATCCCACAACGGTGACAACTCGCGCAACTTGGCGACCGCCTCATGAATCTTGCCGATCGCATAATCAATTTCAGATTCCTGCGTGAAGCGCCCTAAAGATATTCGCAGGGAACTGTGGGCAAGTTCGTCATTCAATCCGATCGCGCGCAATACATAAGACGGCTCCAGACTGGCAGAAGTACATGCTGATCCCGATGACACTGCCAGATCGCGCAATGCCATCATCAATGACTCACCTTCCACGAAATTAAAACTGATATTAAGATTGCCGGCGACGCGATGTGCAAGATCGCCATTCACATAAACTTCTTCAATATCTTTCAGGCCATCGAGCAACCGATCGCGCAAAGCCAGAATGCGGGCATTCTCTTCATGCATCTCTGCTTTGGCGATTCGATAAGCTTCACCCATGCCGACGATCTGATGTGTCGCCAGTGTGCCGGAACGCATGCCGCGTTCATGACCACCACCGTGCATCTGTGGCTCAATACGCACCCGTGGCTTGCGCCGCACGAATAATGCTCCGATACCTTTCGGGCCATATACCTTGTGTGCGGTCAGCGACATCAAATCCACTGGCATCTTGTCCAGATCGATATCGATCTTGCCGGTACTCTGGGCAGCATCGACATGGAAGATCACATTTTTTTCCCGGGTAATCTTGCCAATCGCCTCAATGTCGTTAATTACACCGATCTCGTTGTTAACATGCATAAGAGAAACCAGGATAGTGTCTGGGCGAATCGCGGCTGCGACCTGCTCTGGCGTAATAATTCCTGACTCGGCTGGATCAAGATAGGTAACTTCGAAGCCTTCCCGTTCCAGTTGTCGACAACTATCGAGTACTGCCTTGTGTTCTATCTTGGAAGTAATGATGTGCTTGCCTTGCTTGCTGTAAAAATGTGCCGCGCCTTTAATTGCAAGGTTGTCCGCTTCAGTGGCACCTGATGTCCAGACAATTTCCCGTGGATCACAGTTAATCAAATCCGCAACTTGACGGCGGGCAGTCTCAACTGCTTCTTCAGCCTTCCAGCCGAACATGTGTGAACGCGAAGCGGGGTTACCGAAGTTCGCTTCCGATGTCAGACACTCTGACATTTTTTGTGCCACTCGCGGATCAACTGGCGAGGTGGCTGAATAATCTAGATAAATTGGATATTGCATGTATTACTCCGAAATTCTGCCGTGAATGCTAAAGGCTGGTGGCAGGCAACCTGCTATCACCGCGATGCTCACTTACAATAATCTGTCTTCTGTCCTGATGTGCCGCAATACGTTTGACATCGCTGCGAGCCACCAGATCTTCAAGGCTGATGCCACCCAGGAAACTGTGTATCTGCTCGCTCAGGTCTTCCCACAGGTAATGCGTCAAACATGTCTCGCCACCCTGACAATCACCAGCGCCTTGGCACTTGGTCGTGTCCACAGACTCATTCACTGCGTCGATGATTTCGGCGATGTAAATTGCGTCGGCCGGTCGTTCCAGTTCATACCCGCCACCGGGGCCACGCACACTAATCACCAACGAACCTTTGCGCAACTTGGCAAAAAGTTGCTCCAGATAAGACAGGGATATGGCCTGCCGATGAGAAATATCGGCGAGACTAACCGGGCCCTGATTCTTATGCAGCGCCAGGTCCAGCATGGCTGTAACCGCGTATCGACCCTTGGTAGTAAGACGCATGAAGCAATCCGTTCAATATGCCTAAAACAGGTGCGATTATCGAATACCTAAGTAAATTAGTCAAGTATATGGGGCAGAGCCACCCGTCACAGACTGGGGCCTAAGACGATTGTGACAAAGGCCTATGCTGTGGTCGAGAAGCTGAAGGCTTTGGTTAAGCTACTATCGCGAGGTGATGGGTCGCGCGGGAAATCAGACCCGTCAACTCCCTGCCGAGGGTACTGCGAGCAGTCACTGTTGGGCCCTGACTATAGACTGACCCTTGCACAGTGACTGCAACAGTAGGCTTTTGAATATTACAGAGTGCAGAAAGTGCTACCATGCAGCCCTGCCTGTGACCCTGCTACACTTATGACCCAGATGTTTCGCATTTCGTTGCACGCATATTAAATTTCTAATGCATGATCAATTCAATGTGCCTTCCAGCTTGAATTTCGACCAAGTCCGTTACTATGAAAATAGATTTACACTGCCATAGTTATCTCTCTGATGGCAAACACAGCCCGGAATTTCTCCTCAAACGCGCGCGCGAAAACGAGATCAGCCATCTGGCAATTACTGACCACGATTGCGTTGCCGGGTATGAGCAGCTCAACCGCTCCATATCCGGCATCAAGCTGATTCCAGGCGTAGAAATATCATGCGACTGGGAAAAACTTGAGGTTCACGTTATCGGCCTTTGTCTGGATGTAGCGCATGCAGGCCTGCAGGATTTGCTGGCAACGCAGCAACTGCAGCGGCGACTGCGGATGCAGGAGATGGATCGGAAATTACAGGCGTTAGGCACCGAAGGTCTATGGCAATACCTGGAGTCATTGCCTTGTATTGCTTATACCCGCAGTCATGCCGCAGACTTTCTGGTGCAACAAGGCGTCTGCAAAAACCGGCAGCAAGCGTTCAAATCCCATCTTGGTAAAAAGGGTCGCATCTATGCCGAATCCGGGTGGTGCACTCTGGACACCGCCGTGAATGCCATATTGGCAGCTGGCGGTATCGCTATTCTCGCGCACCCAGGCAGGTACCCACTGTCAAAACGTAAACTGGAAGCATTGATAGATGTGTTTCAGGCTGCGGGCGGCGATGGCATGGAAGTAAGCTATGGGAATATTGATCCGGACATGCGGCAGCGCCTCGGCGCACTGGCCATCAGCAAACAATTATTTTGCTCTGCTGGTTCTGATTTTCATGATAGCGACGCGAGCTGGACTGATCTGGGCAAATATCCGCCGCTTGATCTCGAAACCAAAAAAAATGCCATCTGGCTACATCCAAGATGGCATTGTTGATTTGAAAAAAGGTTTGCCCTTATTTCGACTGACGACGTTTGATTCCGGAAACTACGTCACGAAACATATCAAACAGGGTTTCATGTTTGAAATCGGTGAACTCACCTGCATCCATGAACATGCCGTGCTCTTCACAATCCTCATATTCGAGATGCTTCTGCTTTTTGTCATTGAGCTTCTTCATTGGCTTGCCACAGCGCGGACACTGCACATCGCGCACGGTGTTATAGGTCTTGCCAACCTGTGGGTCACCACTGTCGGCAAAGTCTGCCATCCAGTCACCCTTTAACTGCTCGGCCTCGCCATTATCGAACCACAGGCCCTTGCAGCTATTACACTTATCGATCATCACCTGTCCATACAGGGTTTCAATCTTGAGTTCCTGCATCTCGGAATTGCACTTCGGACAGTCCATTTTGGTCTCCTGAATTCGGTTTCTTATTATTACAAACATTTTATCGGATATTCACGCACAAGACCAAGGCAAAATTCCCGTTACCAGCACTTTGCTTGTTCGCTTGATCATTAAGTCTCTGTTCACAATTGTGTCACTAGACTACACACATTGGTCAAGACCGTGACCAGTACAAGGATACAGCAACAACGTGTTCGCAGGAGTTTTTCCCATGATCCGTATTCGAATAGCAGCAATAGTATTGGCTCTATGCCTCAGCAACGGCGCCGCCGCCGCGCTCCCCGGCTCTGCCAATGTCAGCAGCGGCTGTGCCACGCTTGAGTTCATGGCCAAAATGGTGGCATTGAACACGATGTTGCCCGCGAACCGTGACAGCGTAAAAGAATTGAAACAAATGGAAGCAATACTGGCCGAACTGAATCAGTTGGTATGCCAGACGGTGATAATGTCCGGCTTTGCGCGTGGCAACAGCTTTTACAACAATGGTGTACTGGTCTCGAAAGATGCCTACTACGAGCCCTGGTATTTCTCCAACGGCCGTTTATTCATGGCAGGCGCGGGCAAGGACACCACTATTTATTACCCAAACGGCAGAATCATGTCGCATCACTGGATGCACGGAGACCATGCGATATTCTGGCCAAATGGCAATCTGGCCACGAACTTCTTCCGGGCGTTTGATGAAACCTGGTACTACCCGGACACTAATATTATTACCTATGAGTCAGGTTACGCGGGTGCCAGATGGTTCTATCCATTCGCCCGCCTCGATGGCGGCGTCGGACAAGAAGTTATTTCCAGCGAATGGGGTATCGAGGATGAATCCTTCACATTTCTGAATTTTCGTGCTGACGGAAGTTTGTTCACGACCCGCGAACGAATTCGTCGCAAATTAATCTTCGATGATATCGACTTGCTGGATGTGCCCGGTGTACTGCTGGTGATTACCAGGCTGTATCAGACCAAGGATGGGGTGAGGCAATTTGCACCTGCTGACATCAACGTCACAGGCGCACCATTCTAATCTGCGCATGCTCTGCGCATTACCGCTAGTAACTGTAATGCGCAGAGCGTTGCTGCAAAGTTTGCGAATCAATATCACCGCTCTGGCATTGCAATAGATCACGCTTGTTGAACACGTGCACTTTATCGGCACGGTGATTCTCGCCTGCATCCTCTCCCAGACCGGCAAGAATTACGCTGACATGCTCATCCGCTGGCAATTCATGCAGAGTGGAGCCGTAATCGCACATTGCCGCATACAGATTCAATTCAAACTCAGCAACTTCTTGCTGCCAGCGTGCCGCATATTCCAACTCAGCGACACGACTACGCTCACGCAACTCTTCCGCTTTGGCAACAGCTTGATTTTGCAGGGGTTCCAATTTGGCTAATACATTATCCAATGCACTTTGCAGGTCTGCTTGCGCGATTCGTTCTGCAGTTAAAGAAGCTGACTGCCGGAGTTCATTTTCGATCTCACGCAAGCGCACGAACTCTATTTGCATAGCTTCGCGCATGACATCCAGATCCCTGCGCATAGCCTCGTAAGCCGCATCATCAAGATTATCAAGCGAGCGCAGCGAACGTGCATAGTCCGACGCTTGCTGAATCGCGGTATTGAAACGCAGCGAGTAATCCACGTTTGCAATTCGGTCCATCATGGTGCGGTAAAAATCCCCAGCTTCGTTGGTGGCATTCAACGGCAACGTGGGCGGCGCATCCGTCGTGGCATTTTCGGATCTTGCGAGGGCGGCAAAAGGATTACTGCGTGCCTGCATATTCTGCAAAGTGGATGTCAGCGCAGCCAGGCCAAGGGTATTGCGCCGACTGGCCAATGGCGTTTGAACTTCCAACACGACTCCCTGCCCATACAGATAAGTACTGTCGATGCCTCCCAGACTTATGCCAAATAACCCCGTCGCTTGCTCCAGTTCAAGGGCTTCCGCCAGCACGCCGGAAAAGATATCTATGTTTTTCTGCAAGTCGCTGATGTCAGGCTGTTGCGCAGTTACCGCAGTGCATACCGCTGCCACGCCAATTGCCAGAGTCGCAGACTTCAACCGGATTCGATGCGCATTTTTCATCGCACATTCCCTTCATAACTGACAAATGTGGCGAGTTGTTGCAGGGAACGAATGGTTTCGTAATCACTATTGACCAGCTCTTCGTAACCGACCCGCATGTCCTGCAGGTCCAGTAATCGTTGCTGCTCGAAATACGCATACAACTGCTCAAAATTTTCCGCCGTGGTTTGCTGCGTCTGCTCCATGACTGCTCGCAATAAGCTCACACTATTGCTATCCAATCGATCTTCGACGCGAGTCACCAGTTCCTGTAATTCAGCTCTTTGCTGTGTCTGCAATGCGCTGATCGCAGCATCCAATCCGGCATTCGCTTCTGATCTGTCGCCAATGCTGATAGAGAAGCCCTGCTCATCATTCAACACTGAGACATTCAGCAGCAGAATAGCGAGCATGGCGCATGAGGCAGCCGTCGGTAGCCATTGCCAAGCAGACCAACCGCGAGCATTTGCAGCTGAGCGCTGTTCGTGCTGGAACAGGTTCAGGCTGCGATTCCAGTGAGGTACTCGCTGTTCCTGCCAGCCGCGCAGACTCGCTTGAGTCATTAACAGCGGCTCCAGCTCTGAGTGACAGTCCGCGCAGTCAAGCAGGTGCTTTTCAATTTCATCCCTGGCAACTGCGGTCAGGTCGTCCGCGAGATATTCCTGCAGTAAATGTTCAGTCTTAGGACAAGACATGTTGATCCTCCGCTATGTCTTTCAATTTTTTCAACGCAGTATAGAAACGGGTCTTGGCGGTGTTCTCTGATATTTCCTGCATCAACGCAATCTCACCAAACGTGAGCGATTGGAAAATCTTAAGCTCAACCACCAACCGCTGCTCCATCGGTAATTTTGCCAATAGCTGGATTATTCGTTGGTTCGTTTCAATCTCATTTAACTTGTGCTCTGGTTCTTCTCTCGCGTCGCCAGGGAAGATATCAAAGCCTTCATCTTCATCCTCGCTGGTAGGGCGCGACTGCACAGTCATCAGACGTTTGCGCCGATTCATGTCCACCGCTTTATTGTGCGCAATGCGAAACAGCCAGCTACTGAATTTGGCATCTCCCCGAAACCGGTGCAGGTTCCTGTATACGCCCAGAAAAACTTCCTGCATCAAATCCAGAGCGTCCGTGGGATTACCTGTAAGGCGCAAACCCAGGTTATAGACGCGACTCTCAAATCGTTTTACCAGCTTCTCCCAGGCATAGGCTGAGCCATTAAGTGCAGCAGCAATTAATGCTTCGTCTTCTTCTATAAGACTCATGTGATCCCCATTCTGCAGTACTTGAGCCGGTGTTTATCCAACTCGCAGTACTTGAGAAGATTGCCTGTTACCTGTCGTATCAGATTATGTATCGGATAACTCGCCGAACAACCTACTCAGGAGGATACTGGTTTTGAAGAATAGGTCGCAAGACGCGGAGGAAAAGTTTGGATAATGGTCACATCAGGATTAATCAAATTCACCATGTGCTACCTGATTAATGTCAGGCGGCAGCCCTTTGCTCCCGGAGCAACTGGCTGGCCGCACCCATCAGTGCATTCAGTGACGAGGCGATAATGTCTTTGCTGATAGCCACCCCGCTATAGCGCCGACCTTCACACTTGAGCTGGATATAAGTTACAGCTTCTGCATCGGCACCCTGACCGAGAGCGTGCTCACCGTATTCCAGAATTTCGAATTCAATATTTATCGCAGCTTTCAACGCTTCGACAAAGGCATCCAGCACTCCATCGCCCTCGCCACTGATCGCCAATTCCTCACCGAAAAAATCAATTTTCGCATTAAAGGTTTCACGCCCTGCTTTTTTCTCAATCGTGAAGTTTTCCAGGCTCAGTGCTTTGGCGTTATTCAAATAATGTTCGTTAAAAAGGTCCCAGATTTGATCTGGTTGAATTTCCTGACCACTCGTTTCAGTGACGCGCTGTACAACGCGACTGAATTCAATCTGCATCCACCGTGGCAATTCAAATCCAAATTTGCTCGCCATCAGATAGGCGACGCCACCCTTGCCTGACTGGCTATTAACACGAATCACATCTTGATAGGTGCGCCCAAGATCACGCGGATCAATTGGTAAATAAGCAATCTCCCATGTAGCGCCTTCTTCATAAATGTCGAGACACTTCTTGATTGCATCCTGATGTGATCCCGAAAATGCAGTAAACACCAGATCGCCTGAATACGGTTGGCGCGGGTGCACGTCAATCTGGGTGCATTCACGCACCACTGACACGATCTTGTCCATGTCGCGCAGATCCAGTTGTGGATCGATGCCCTGGCTGTACATGTTCATTGCCATCACCGCAATGTCCATGTTGCCGGTGCGCTCACCATTGCCCAACAACGTGCCCTCGACCCGTTGCGCGCCAGCCATTACTGCCAATTCGGCAGCGGCGACAGCGCAACCGCGGTCATTGTGGGTATGCAGGCTGACGATGACTGCATCACGGTGTTTGATATGACGGCAGAACCATTCTATCTGGTCGGCATATATATTCGGAGTTGCCATCTCTACTGTAGAAGGCAGATTGTAGATTACCGGTTTAGTGGGCGTAGGTTTCCAGACTGACGATACGGCATCACATACCGCTACCGCGAATTCCACCTCGGTGCCGGTAAAACTTTCCGGTGAATATTGAAACGTCCACTCCGTTTCCGGCGCGAGTCTGGCACAACGTTGCACCTCTTCGGCGCCAGCTTTGGCGATCTGGATAATGCCAGCCTTGTCTGTCCGGAATACCTTTGCACGCTGCACCACTGACGTGGAGTTGTAGACATGCAGAATTGCTTTGCGAGCGCCCTTCAGTGACTCAAACGTGCGCTGAATTAATTCCGGTCGCGCCTGCGTCAGTACCTGGATAGTGACATCCTCTGGTACCCGATCTTCTTCAATCAGGCTGCGCACAAAATCGAAATCCGGCTGGGAGGCGGCCGGGAAGCCCACCTCGATTTCTTTGAATCCCACTTCCACCAGCAAGGTAAACAGTTTTTTCTTCTGCGCTACCGACATGGGCTCAATCAATGCCTGATTGCCATCACGCAGATCCACGCTGCACCAGGTCGGTGCGGCACTAATAACCTGGTCCGGCCATGTTCGATTCTGGATATCGATGGTGCCAAAGGCTTTATATTTGCGATGGTCAAACATGGGGTCACCTGCTGGTAGCTGCATTACTTAAATGTGCGCAATTCAATATAGCTTGAAAGCTGAGCCGGCAATCCTCTGGATATCTGCTGGCTTGTGGCCTGGATACCCTGCGTGCTGTGGATTGTTAGCGAGTGCTCCTGATATTAACACTCGCAGTGCCGGTTGCCAGGGATCGCCCGTCGTCCGGTATCTCAGGCTACCTAGAATAATGGAATCGGCGAGGTGAATCTACACATAAAAGCTACAAATTATGGCATTATCTAATACATATAACTAATTTTAGTTGTTTTATTAGTTAGTGTTGCTAATATCATGACTAATAACCAGATAAATAGCTTAAACTAATCGAAGGCTGGGGACCCTAATGCTCAAACTGGACAAACTGGATTTGCGGATTTTGCGGGAGCTGCAGAAAAATGCGCGCATCAGCAATCTGGAGCTGGCCGAGAAAATTGGCCTCTCGCCTTCGCCCTGCGCCCGTAGGGTGAAACAACTGGAGGACAGCGGCATTATTGCGGGGACGGCGACCTTGCTGAATGCCTCCAAACTCGACCTGAAACTGACCGCCCTGATCCAGATCAGCATGGACCGGCACACGCCCGACCGCTTCGAGTTATTTGAAAGCAAGGTGAAGAGTTTTCCAGAGGTTATTGAGTGCCTGCTGATCACAGGCCAATCAGCCGACTATCAATTAAAGGTGGTGGTACCGGATATGGAGCACTATCAGGAATTTCTGCTGAACAAGATCACCCGGATTGAAGGCGTATCCGATGTCCACTCCAGTTTCATGCTGCGCGAAGTGTTGAATACGACGGTTTTGCCATTGCAGCATATTCGTCATGACTGAGCACAGTGTTGCCTGCCTGATTAATGACCCTGATCAGGAATGCAAAATTACCGGCTAGAAGAAATGTTTGATCTTTTCCTTGTAGGAGCGGCTCATTTTCAAGGATGAACCACAACTCAAGGTGAGGTGAAACTCACCATTGATGTGAGACGAGACTTTTTCCACACGCTCCAGATTCACGATTGTGGATCGATGCACCCGTTGAAAAATGGCAGGGTCCAGCTTCGCTTCCAGCTCTTTCATGGTAGTCCGCATGATGTGGGTCGCGCCTTTGGCGTGTACACACATATAGTCGCCGGCGGCGTCCACCCAGTCTATTTCCCGCACTGGCACGAACGTAATCGATGAACCATCCTTTATCGCCAGCCGATCTGCATACTCATTGCCGGAGTCATCATTGAGCAACTCACCGATCGCCTGCGGTGATTTGCCAGTAAGGCTGACCACCAGATTAACCAACTTCTGTTTCTCGGCCGCGGTTGCATGCAGCGCTTTCAGCTTGATCGCCTTGGTAATGGCCTCTTCCAGACGCGCCTCTTCCACTGGTTTCAACAGATAATCAAGCGCATGAAGCTTGAAGGCATCGAGTGCGAACGCGTCATAGGCGGTGACAAATACGATCATCGGCAAAATATCTGACTGAATCTCACCGATCATGTCAAACCCGTTCATGCCTGGCATCTGTATATCCAGAAACGCGATATCCGGCTCCAATTCTATGATTGCATCAATCGCTTCCTTGGCTGATGCACAGCTGCGCAACACCTCGACCTGTTGAAAATTCTGCATGCGCAATTCCAGCCCTCTGCGCGCCAAATCCTCATCATCAACAATAATGGCGCGTAGTTTCTCTGGCTTATTTTGTGTCATAGGGAATTTCTACCGTTACTCTTAATCCGCCAGTCTCCACGTTCGAAAACTGCAGTTTATGGTTGGAGCCGTATGTTTCCTTCAATCTATTCTCAATATTACTCACTCCCACTCCCTTGGACAAAGTTAACACATCCCTGTTCACTGTCTGATCCGACAGACCCGGACCATCATCGACCACTTCAAGCCGCAATCGGTCCTGCACGCGCTGTGCTGCGATGCGAATGGTGCCACCGGTTTCCGACTTGGAAATGGCGTGCTTGATGGAGTTTTCAATAATTGGCTGCAGGATCATCGTTGGCACCAGCGCCATCTCGGCTTCGGAGGATACTGCAAATTCCAGCTTCAAGCGCTCTACAAATCGCACCTTTTCGATATCCAGATAGAGTCGCGCCGAATCCAGCTCGTGCGCCAGTGTAACCCGGTCCAGAGGCGAGTGATCGAGTGAGTAGCGCAGGAATTTACTGAGTTTCGTCAGCATCTCATTCGCTTGCACGGTAGCCTGCGCCAGCACCAGCGTGGAAATGGCGTTCAGCGTGTTAAACAGGAAATGTGGATTCAGCTGGTAACGCAACATCAATAACTGGGCCTCGTGCGCCAGCGCTTCCGAACGCAAATTCTTTTCCTTCTCTGCCTGGAATAACTGGTAATACTTGATAATGAAGTAGAGGCCACTCCAGATAAGCATCAAGGGAAATGAATTGCGCAACAGACCGTCGAACAAATCTCCAGTGCTCGTGGCGCTGAAATCGGTGACTTCACCAAATGGAATCAACGCGATAAAATTTTGAAATGGTTGCCAGACAAGTGCCGCAGCAAAAGACCCAAACCAGCCCACCAGAAAGCGGATGATAAAGCCACGCTCCCACGCCATGTGAAAAGCGATACGCAGACCCGATGTCACCAGAATGCCAGCAATCGCACTGGCAGCAAATATCAGTGCGCGTGGGAAAATGTACTCTGACGGGACAAAGAACAGGTCTCTCAGCACCAGCATGAAAGTCCAGAATCCCCACCCGAGCAACTGGAAAATCCAGAACTGTTTGGTGCGCAGCAAATCGAATGAGGAAATGTTCATCGTGCAAGTCTACGCAGCGGCGTACACTGCCGCCGCGATTCAATTACACTGACTAAACTGATCAAGGCAGCAGGTCAGCGACCGCGTCTCGTTCTTCTTTTAGTTCTTTTTCAGTTGCCTGCATCAGGCCCCGACTGAATTCATTGATTTCCAAGCCCTGCACGATTTTGTATTGACCCTGCGCACAGGTAACGGGAAAGGAGTAGATCAGCCCTTTCTCGATTCCGTAGCTGCAATCACTGTGTATGCCCATGCTCACAGTCTTGCCGTCAGTGCCCAGTGCCCAGTCGCGCATATGCTCGATTGCAGCATTGGCTGCAGACGCCGCACTTGAAAGTCCGCGCGCCTTGATAATTGCAGCGCCACGTTGTTGCACTGTCGGGATAAATTCTTTCGCCACCCACTCATGTGGCACCAACCCAGTCGCCGCCTTGCCTGCGATTTTGCAATGATGCACATCGGGATACTGGGTTGCCGAATGGTTGCCCCAGATAATCACCCCATCGACATCCTTGCTATGAGTGTTGGTCTTGGCCGCGAGTTGGGCCTTGGCCCGGTTATGATCCAGTCTGGTCATGGCAGTGAATTGGCCAGGCTTCAGGTCGGGCGCATTACGATAGGCAATCAGCGCATTGGTGTTGGCCGGGTTGCCAACCACCAGCACCTTCACATTGCGGCTCGCATGCTTGTTTATCGCGGCACCCTGAACCGAGAAAATTTGGGCGTTTGCTGCGAGCAAGTCCTTGCGCTCCATACCAGGACCGCGGGGTCGGGCGCCGACCAGCAGGCAGTAATCCGCATCCTTGAATGCCACATTCGGGTCGTCAGTTGGCACGATTCCGGCTACTAGGGGGAAGGCGCAGTCCTCGATTTCCATAACGGCACCCTTGAGGGCTTCCAAAGCAGGGGTAATTTCCAGCAACTGCAGAATGACCGGCTGATCTTTCCCCAGCATCTCGCCAGAGGCGATTCGGAATAACAGTGAATAGCTGATTTGTCCCGCGGCTCCAGTCACAGCAACTCGTACAGGTGCTTTCATAATTTCTACCAATCCTTCAAGGTGTTAGATGATTGTTCGGAATTGAGGGCGGTTTTACACGACTTCGTTGAAGCTGCATTCAGCTCAATTCGGGCTGCACAGTATATCAGAATCAGGCATGATATGAGAGGTAGTTTGTGTTCATGGGCACCCACAACATTTACCTGTTATGGACAACAAAACCATATACTACTGCGCCTTGTAGAGCAGCATTGCATCACCGTAACTATAAAATCGATAACGGTTTTCAATCGCTGTCTTATAAGCGCCAAGTAGCATTTCTTTTCCCACGAATGCGCTTACCAACATCAGCAATGTCGACTCCGGCAAATGGAAGTTTGTAATCATCGCATCGACTATCTGGAAGTCATACCCGGGATAAATGAAGATGGCTGTCTCTCCAGAATAAGCTTGTAGCTCGCCAGCAATTGCGGCGCTCTCCAGACTTCGTACTGAGGTGGTGCCCACTGCGATAACTCTGCCACCACGCTGCTTGCAGGCGCGCACTTGCTCACACACTTGTGCACTGATTTCAATTCGCTCGGAATGCATCTTGTGTTGCAGGATGTCTTCGACCCGGACAGGTTGAAACGTACCCGCGCCCACATGCAGAGTAAGATAGGCGGTCTCAATACACTTGAGCTTGATGGCGCACAACAAGGCATCGTCAAAATGCAATCCGGCAGTAGGAGCGGCCACAGCGCCCGGATTTTTGGCATATACCGTTTGATAGCGCGCCTCGTCTTCATTGCGATCATCGCGTTTGATGTAGGGTGGCAAGGGTATGTGACCAAAATCCTTGAGTGCTGCTTGCAGATCGAGAGTTTCAGGAAATTGCAACACATAGAACTCGTTGTCGCGACCAAGAACGCGCGCGGTGATTGCAACTTGTGTGTCTGTTGCATGCTTCGGTTGAAACTGGATCGTACTTTCAAATTTTGGTGGCTTGTTGGTACGCAGCAGGCACACGACCCGATTATTTTCACCGATGCGCTCAATTAGCACCTCAACCGCCCCTCCACTATCTTTATGGCCAAATAATCTGGCAGGAATTACCTTCGTATCATTGAACACGAGCAGATCAAGCGGCTGCAAAAAATCCAGCAGATCGTGAAAGCGCTGATGATGAATCGTGCCTGAGGCAGCATCAAGACAGAGCAACCGACTCTGACTGCGCTCGGCAGATGGATACAAGGCAATCAACTGATCGGGTAAATTAAAACTGAAATCCTGCAACTGCATAGATTACCTGATTGGATATGTCGCGAAAAAAGCCAAGCCTATAGAATTTTCAAACGATGTTACAGCGAAAGAATGCGGGGGACCATTTCCAGAGGATTCGCCCTCATTTTCGGCATCGCGCGATTGCGCCATTGTCCCCAACTGTTATAGTATGCGCCGTTCTGAGCCAGCAGAGGCCAGTATTGTTGGCCGCCGAAGCAGAAATCTAATGCCAGTGTGGTGGAATTGGTAGACACGCCGGACTCAAAATCCGGTTCTCGCGAGAGAGTGGCGGTTCAAGTCCGCCCACTGGTACCAAACTCTCAGGAATACTTAAGCCTGTGAGAAATGGGTATTCCGGATTTCAAAATTAATTGAAGTATAAAAGTAATTTGCCGATACGCGTTTTGAAGGCAGCCGGATAGCTTGATTGCAAGTTTTCAACTAGGCGCAAGGGATTATTTCCATGAGTTTTGATGAAGATAAAAACCAGAACGAAAACAACCAAAATGACGGCAAAAAGAGCAAAACTTTTTTCGGCCTGGAAATTAGTGATGGCTTGGTATACACCGTCGTCATCATTCTGACTTTGATCTTTATTCGCCAGATTTCAATCGTATTGCAAGCCATTGGCTAGCGTCTACTGCAAGCGCGGCAACCGCACTCATTACTGAATTTTTGCATCCCGCACACCTTCTCTGCTCCGAAACTTGTTCCTGAAAAGCTGTGCGTGCTAAATTACGCGCATCAATTCGCTCGCGTATATCAATTCTGCACTTGGTAATGTTCACGCTGCACACTGCAGGCGGGATCACGGTGCTCAGCAAGGTGATTCCATGACTAAATACAAGATAGCTATTCTCGAAGGCGATGGCATTGGCCCGGAAATCATGGCCGAAGCTGTCAAAATTCTGGAACTCGTTGCAGTCCGCAATAAAATCCAATTCGATTTGGTCCATGGCGCATTCGGCGCCAGTGCCTACTTCGAACACGGCCATTCTTTCCCAGAAGCTACCAAGCAACTATGCGATACCGCTGATGCAATTCTGAAAGGTCCAATTGGGCTGAGCTTCGAAGAATCGAAAAAAATTCCGGTGGACATGCAACCGGAACGCGGCGCGCTGCTACCACTGCGTCGACGCTACAATACATTCGCGAATTTCAGGCCCGTATACTTACCCAAGGCGCTGGCTCATTTTTCTCCATTGAAGCCGGAAATCATTGGTGAGGGTATCGACTTCATCATCATTCGCGAACTCGTGGGCGGCCTCTACTTCGGGCACAAAGAAGGCGGTATCAATGCCGAAGGCAGACGCTACGTAAAAGAAACTCTGGAATATGATGAAGACCAGATCGCGCGAATTGCCAATGTCGCTTTCAAAACTGCAAGCAAGCGCAAGAAAGTCCTTCACAATATTCACAAGAGTAACGTGCTCAAGTCCAGCGTACTGTGGAATGAAGTCATGGATGAAGTCGGCGCCGGTTTTCCTGACGTCGAGGTAAAACACATTCTGGTCGATGCTGCTGCCACTTATCTCTGCCTGAATCCAGGCCAGTTCGATGTTATGGTCATGGAAAATATGTTCGGTGACATCCTCAGCGACCAGGGCGGTGGCATTCTCGGTTCTCTCGGCCTCATGCCTTCTGCGTGTATTGGGCCAGATAAAGCCTATTATGAACCATCGCACGGCTCAGCTCCTGATATTGCTGGCAAAAACATAGCCAACCCCTATTCCATGATTGGCTCTGTGGCGATGATGCTGGAAATGAGTTTTGGCATGGAGCAAGAGAGCAAGAACGTGTGGCATGCCATGCAGAGCGTCTTCGCTCAGGGCTACTCTACGGCTGACCTGTCAAAGCCTGGCAGCAGCGTAAAAATGATTGGCACAGGCGCATTCGGGGATCTTGTTGTGAGTGAGTTGAAAAAGCTCTGATGCTATAGGTATTAATTAGTAGCCCCAATGGGTTCGCTCTCTAAGTAATGCTTCCTTCGATCGGCATCAGGCAAGATAGTTTGGTCACGCTGCAGACCGCGCCGCTTTCAGTTGTAGAACCGCGGTGCCCTCTCTCCGAAAAATGCCCTGCACTACGGTCATTTTTCTGCGCTCGGCGCTGGTCTTTGATCGCAGCGCCACCAATCTATCTCGCCTGCTGCCTACGACTATTGCGCAATTCAACTAAACCAATTTCGAGACGCACCCAAACTTCAACTACTTCATCGAAGCTGCATCTCTATACGAATTGCAATATCGAAGGTGTCGGAATGGGGTGTGTGTTTGGCTGCGATCAAAGACCAGCGCCGAAGGAGCGAAAAAGACCGCTTTACAGGGCTTTTTCGGGATGGAGGGCACCGCGGAGCGGCGCGGTCTGCAGCAGAAACACACACCGCGTTCCGGCACCGCTCGAAGTCACAATATCTTTCGCCTAAATTACCAATTCAAAATCAAAATTCGATAAATACTTCCAATATTGACTTTTACTCAGCATGCAACTTGATATTGATCATTCTTAGAGTTGCCTTGACCGCAGCCAGTACCTGATTCGAATCGACGCCGCGCGTCTTCAGATCTTTGCCAGTACCCTGCCAGGTGATGATACATTCTGTCAGTGCATTGCTCTTGCCGCCGCGCGGAATGTGAACTTCGTAATCCAGCAATGGGGGCATCACGAAATCCTGCGTTTGCAGAATTTTTTCCATGGCGTCGATGAAGGCCGCGAAGCCGCCATTACCGGAACCGGAACCCTGGTGCTCGACCTCGTTGATCGACACACGCACGCTCGCAGTACTCTCCACATCGAGGCCGCTGTTGATGTAGCAGTTCAAGAGCTCGATGTGGTGATACTCCCTGCTTTCCATCACATCGGCGATGATGAACGGCAAATCCTCCGAGGTGATGATTTGCTTCGTATCGCCCAATTTGACGATGCGCTGCAACACCTTGGCCTGGTCTTCTTCAGACAAACTTATACCCAGTTCATCCAGATTATTTATGAGCGACGCCTTGCCGCTCATTTTGCCAAGGGCATACACACGCTTGCGGGCAAAGCGTTCAGGGGACAACTTGCTTACATACAAATCCCCTTTCATGTCACCATCAGCATGAATGCCGGCAGTCTGCGTAAACACATCGGCACCGACGATCGGTGTATTGGCCGCGATCCACTTGCCAGAAAAATTTTCGACCATGCGACTCACGACAGCAATGCGTGACTCATCGATAGATAACTGCATACCAAGCTTGTCTTTTAATACCACCGCGACTTCAGCCAGAGATGCATTGCCAGCGCGTTCACCAAGACAATTTACCGTGCAGTGCACGTTGTTGATGCCGGCCTGCACGGCGGCCATAACATTTGCAGTAGCCAGTCCGTAATCGTTATGCGGATGAAAATCGAATTCCAGATCCGGAAAAGTCTGCAGCATCTCCGTGAGAGCCGCATGCACTTCATAAGGAGACAACAAGCCGAGCGTATCTGGTAGCAGATAATGACCAATGCCGAGATGGCGCGTGCCATTGATCAGTCCGAACACGTAATCCTTGCTGTCCCGAAATCCGTTTGACCAGTCTTCGAGATACATGTTGACCTTGAGTCCCTGCTCTTTCGCATATTCAACAGTGCGTTCGATATCAGCGACGTGCGTTGGCAAATCTTTGCCCAATTGCTCGCGGCAGTGTTTCTCACTGCCTTTGGATAAAAGATTGATGACTTTGCCGCCTGCGCTGACGATCCAGTCAACACTGCGCTTGTAATCAACGAACCCCAGCACCTCGACTCTATCAAGCAATCCTTCCTTGGCAGCCCAGGCTGTGATCTTTGCGACGGCCTCTTTTTCACCCGCAGAGACGCAAGCAGAGGCCACTTCGATGCGATCAACCTTTAGAGACTGCAACAAAGCCCGGGCAATATTTACCTTTTCATTAACAGAAAAAGATACTCCCTGGGTTTGTTCACCGTCACGCAGAGTCGTATCCATCAGTCGGATATGGCGCGTGGATTGCGAGCTTGTCATGTCAATTTCCTGGTTTTTGCCGAATATTCCCGATCCTGGGAACTGGCGAGGAGGGAATTCTAGCAAATACTCATGCCAAGGATAAGACGAGAGCGGGACTAATTTCATCTTCGTCGCCAGCGTTATATACTGCGCGCTTCATGATTTAGGCGTAATTGAGGTTTGTTATGGCAATTCAAATCTGCGTGCCCAAGGAAGTTCGTGCAGGCGAACAGCGGGTCGCATTGGTCCCTGATGTAGTGAAGCGTCTGTCAAAAGACTCTCTCGCATTCAATATTCAGTCTGGTGCTGGCGAACTCGTAGGTTATACCGACTCCGATTACGGCAATGTTGCAATCATCAAAGACAGCGCTGAGTTGCTCGGCAAGGCCGACATCACACTCATGGTGAATCCACCTACGCAGGCACAGATCGCGCAACTCAAACCGGGTTCGGTGCTAATCGGCTATCTCAATCCGCATGCTGATCTCGAGCGTTTCAATTTATTGAAGGCGAAACAGGTCAGTGCATTTTCCATGGAATTGATTCCGCGCATCTCCCGTGCGCAGGCCATGGATGCCCTGTCGTCACAAGCGTCCATCGCCGGATACAAGGCAGTCTTGCTGGGTGCCAACATACTTGGAAAATTTTTCCCGATGCTCACTACTGCCGCGGGCACCATCAGACCCTCGCGCGTGCTCGTGATCGGCGCCGGCGTCGCCGGCTTGCAGGCGATTGCGACGGCACGACGACTTGGCGCTATAGTTGAAGGTTACGACGTGCGACCCGCCGTCAAGGAACAGGTCGAATCGCTCGGTGCGAAATTTGTGGATATTGCGATCAAGGCTGAAGGCAGCGGAGGTTACGCGCGGGAATTGACGGCAGCAGAAACTGCCCAGCAACAGGCGATTCTTGCGAAGCATGTCGCCACTGCCGATGTCATCGTCAGCACAGCAGCAATTCCCGGTCGCCCCTCGCCGCGTATTATCAGCAAGGCTATGGTCGAAGGCATGAAGGGTGGCTCGGTAATTGTCGACCTGGCCGCTGAAGGTGGTGGCAATTGTGAATTAACCCAGGCTGACACCACAGTGCTGCACAAGGGCGTGAAGATCTACGGACCCACTAACGTTCCCAGTATGGTTGGCAATCACGCCAGTGAGATGTACGCAAAGAATCTGATGAATTTTCTGGAACTGCTGATTCAGGACGGAAAGATCAATATCAACCTCGAGGATGAGATCATCAGTGGTAGCCTCATTACCCATGCAGGCGGCATTCACCACGCTGGCATCAAATCGCAGTTAGAAGGAGCTTCGTCATGATTGAAGGTCTGGCAGCTATTTATATATTCCTGTTGGCCGGTTTCACCGGTTTTGAGATTATCAGTCGCGTACCGGTAATTCTGCACACACCACTCATGTCCGGTTCCAACTTCGTACACGGCATCGTGCTCGTTGGCGCGATGTTTGCGCTCGGCATCGCCGAAACGACTACCGAACAGATTATAGGCTTCATTGCGGTTCTGCTCGGAGCCGGTAACGCGGTTGGCGGCTACGTCGTCACTGAGCGCATGCTGGAGATGTTCAAATCCAGCAAGAAATCTGCTCCGGCTAAAAGTGAGGACGCGTAAATGACTCTTCTCATTCAAGCCTCTTACCTGATCGCCGCAGTCCTGTTCATTCTGGGATTGAAGCAAATGAGCTCACCCGTTACGGCGCGCCGCGGTATTGTCTGGGCCGGCGCCGGCATGGTGCTGGCCACGTTGGCTACTTTTGCCACTCCAGAGATTCTCGGCAGTGAGCAGGCAACGACCAACATTATATTGATCATAATCGCCATCGCCATTGGCGGCGGTTATGCCTGGACCAGTGGCAAGAAAGTTGCCATGACTGACATGCCGCAGATGATTGCCATGTATAACGGCATGGGCGGCGGCGCTGCGGCGGCAATTGCTGCGGTGGAATTACTGAAAGCATCACGCGAGGCAGGTCATGATCTCACTGGCATTGCGACCATTGGCACTACGCTCAGTGCCGACGTAGCCATACTGGGGATACTTGGCGCCATCATCGGCACCATTTCATTCAGCGGCAGCATCATCGCGTGGGCGAAGCTGGATGGCCGCATGACCAGAAGCAAATTGCTGCCTTCGCAACATCTGGTGAATGCCGTGCTCGCGCTGGTCACCCTTGGATTTGCTGTCGCCATTTATTTCAACGCGGATGTGAGCTTGATCATCGTGTTCTTTGCACTGGCACTGGTGCTCGGGATTTTCATAACCGTGCCCGTGGGTGGCGCGGATATGCCTGTGATTATTTCCCTGTTCAATGCCCTGACCGGCCTTGCGGTGGGTTTTGAAGGTTATGTATTGGGCAATGCCGCGATGATCATCGCCGGTATTGTGGTTGGTTCCGCTGGCAGTCTGTTGACGCAATTGATGGCGAAAGCGATGAACCGCTCGGTGGCGAATGTGTTCTTCGCCGGGGTCGGCACTGGTGACAGCTCTGCCGCAGGTGATGGCACTCAAGGAGTCATGAAGGAAATTCAGGCACAGGATGCAGGTATCCTGATGGCTTACGCCTCACAGGTCATTATTATTCCTGGTTACGGAATGGCAGTCGCACAAGCGCAGCACAAGATTTGGGAATTGACCCAGATACTGGACCAGAAAGGCGTCAAGGTAAAATTCGCCATTCATCCGGTCGCAGGTCGTATGCCCGGGCACATGAACGTGCTGCTCGCAGAAGCCGGCGTTCCGTATGACAAGATTTATGACATGGAAGACATCAATGCTGACTTCAAGAATACGACGGTCGCGCTGGTCATCGGCGCCAATGATGTCGTCAATCCGTCCGCGAAGAATGACAGTAGCAGCCCACTGTTCGGCATGCCTATACTCGATGCCATCAAGGCAGAGAACGTTATCGTGATCAAACGCGGACGCGGTGCCGGTTTCTCCGGTGTCGAGAACCCCTTGTTCTTTGCCGACAATGCGAAGATGTTATTTGGAGATGGCCAGAAGGCCGCCGCTGAACTCATTCAAGCTGTAAAAGAACTGTAACGCTGGCTCGCTTTTGACTGCCGCAACCGCACCTGCACCTTCACCCGCACAACCGCCTCGCGCCGGACTACTCCGGCGCCTGGCCGCGCTACTCTACGATGCCTTTCTGGTCGCATCCATCTGGATGTTGCTGGGTTTCCTGCTGCAATTGATAGTCGGTCCTGACACCAGTGTGCTGGTTGATGGGCGCGTGCAAACTGACCCCTTGTTAAGCAACATCCTGTTTGTACTCATGCTGGGGAGTTGCAGCGGGTTTTATCTCTGGTTCTGGACGCACAGCGGACAAACCCTCGGGATGCTTGCCTGGCGCATCAAGCTGGTGAATAACACCGGGCAATTGATTACCGTACAACAGGGTATCGTACGCTTGTTAGCAGCCTGGCCAGCGTTCTTCCTGCTGGGTCTCGGCTATCTGTGGCTCTATGTCGACCCTTTGGGCGATGCCGTGCACGACAGGTTTTCAAAAACCCGTGTAATAATCGTACCAAGAACCTGACACCCGCCTCGGCGCTACTGCCATAGTGTTTATTGTGACAAGCTCCGGGCAACTGCCCCCTGCAAGCATGCCGGTGATTGCCAATTCGAGAAGCTTTATCAACTCAGACCAATGTGCGCAGCAGCCTGGTGCGGTGCTTGAGCAATTAGCGAACTCTGCGCAACAAGACTGCGCCAAACATGAATGCGATTAAAATCGGAACAGTCACGGCCCAGAATGGACTGACTCCATACAAGAGGCTGACTGGTTCCATCATTCTTTGCACAATGGTGAAGCCAAAGCCGATGGCAATCGCGATGAATACCCGCATACCCATCGTGGACTCGCGCAATGGTCCGAATACGAAGGAAACGGCGAGTATTACCAGTGCAAATGTTGCAATTGGTTGCAGCAGCTTTTTCCAGAAAGCGAGGAAATACTCGGTGGCATCAAGACCTTCTGCTTCGAAGAATTTGGCGAAACGATACAAACCTGAAATAGACTGCCGGTCTGGCTCCATAATGAGCACACTCAACAAGTTTGGTGACAGATCGATCTGCCAATCCACCTGCAAATATTCCTGTGTAGTCACGCGCCCCTGTTCGAACAAGGTCTCGCGCACATTGTGCAACTGCCAGAATCCCGCCGCACCCTGACTTATATATTCAGCCGATTCGGCAAAGCTGCTGGCGGTCAGCCGCCGGTTCTCATCGATGCGATAGCGAGCCACACCGTACAGCAGGTCACCGCCAGGGGCGATAGCATTGATGTGAACGAATTCCGGACCGATTTTCTGCCAGGTTCCCGACGCGGAATCAATCGCGCCATTACCACTGCGCTGTATCGCCTTGTTGCTCTGCCCCAATTCTTCCAATGGCGGCGCCAGATATTCACCCACCAACAGATTCAGGAGCATGATAACCATGGTTGGTTTGAGTACCGCCCAGACAATGCGCCGCACCTTGATGCTGGCAGCCTGCATCACCAGGATTTCATTATTGGACGCCAATATGCCGAGCCCGATCAAGGCACCACCCAGCACGGCGAATGGCAATAATTCATAGATTCGGGTGGGAGTGTTGTATAACACAAATACAAAGGCATTGAGCAATGTGTACAACTCTGTCGTGTCGCTGAACTCTTCTGCCAGTGAAAATACGAGATCCACTACTGTGATAATCGATAGCAGAATCAGTACTGATAACAAAACCGTATTACGAATGTGTCGATCGAGGATTTTCATGAGTTCGCACTCATTTGTTGGTGCCAAGCGCGAATGCGTTGCCAATAGCTGGAAATCGGAAAATACTCCACCCAATTATCATAAACAGGATGTGCACCCACCAGATACCGAGACCCACCGGTAATGCCCCGATAGCAACCTGTTCCTTGGCAAATTGCAGAAGAATAAAATAAGTGGCATACAACAAGGCGGCCGAGACCAATTTGCTGTATTGGCCTTGCCGCGGATTGACCCGACTCAATGGCACCGCAATCAGCGTAATCACTGGAATCAACAACACCATCGACAAACGCCACTGTAATTCCGCCACATGGGCTGAGTCAGCAGATGCAAGCAACTCAGCAGTACGCAGCGACTCTTGTTCCAGAATGGGTTCGTATTTGACAGGTTCTGGCAGCAACAGCGCTTGAGAATCAAACTGTCCTATATTGAAGTTTGCCTGCCCGGGAGCGCCATCATATTGCACCACGTTTTCCAGTCGCATGAAGCGCGCACCGGTCAACTCATCAATTTCCGCGCGGGCTGAATCCGCCAAGAGAATGCGGGGAAACACTTCACCTGTTGCAGACTCCGCGCCACTGAGTGCGACGAATACATTCTGCAAAGAGCGGCCGTTGCCATCGCCATTCAACGTGCGTTCGACGTAAGTCACGCGGTCGCCGTCGGCGAAAATCTGAAATTGGCCCGGTACCATCAGATCGATTTCGGTGAGCAGTTCCTGATCTTGTTTGATCTGCTCGATATTTCTGATACCCCATGGCGCGAGCACCAGGCTGAGCGCCGCGACCAACAGCATGGCAAATGTGGTGCAGCCCAGTGTGGTAAACAACAGCTTGATTTCACTATAGCCACTGCTCAGCAGGATGATCATTTCGTGCTCGGCATACATGCGACCGTAGGCCAGCAGAATGCCAAGAAACAGCGCCAGCGGCATAATTACCATCAGGAAATCTGGCAGGCGATAAAGAATCAGGAAGAATAAAACATCTGAAGAAAAGTCACCTGCTACCGCTTGTCCGAGATACTGGATAAAGCGACTGGTAAGCGCGACCACCAGCAGCATGAGGGTGACCGCAAGCATGATTTGCAGTATCTGCTTGCTGAGATAACGAAAGATGATCAAGCGCCGCGTGTCCTTACAGTGCCACTTATACCTGGAGAATCCGGGCAGTGTACTGTGCGCAACCGGGGTGCGGCAAACGCGGCTTTGCTGACCTAGGCGACCTGAGCCTCGGCAAACCCGATCTTCGCCTTGAAGGCACTGGGAACCTGGATGATTTGATGTCGATCGAAGTCAAAGAATACGACACCCATCTTGGCATTACATACGATCGTTTCAAGCGCGCTGTTCGTCACTTGAATGCCGATATCGAATCCGTAGCGATTCAGGCTGCCGACGCCGACATCGAATATGAGCAAATCATTGGCAAAGGATTCTGCCCGGTATTCCACGGCGAGATCCGTGACGACCATGCCCAGCCCGTAAATATTGCCCTCGGTAAAACCCATGCTGGCAAGAAATTGCAGACGCGCTTCATGCAGCATCTTCACCATGGCGATGCTGTCCAGATGTCTTGCATAATTTACATCGCTGATTCCAACGCTACGCTCGAGGCTGAACAAGAAATGTTCTGGAGGAGAAACTTTTACGCGTGGCATGACTACTCCTGCTTGTTGTTAGCAACAATCCAAACACTCTGACAGCCGATAAGGTGTTTGGTTCAAAACGCAAAATTTATCTTTATGACTACAATGTGGCAACTTTATGGCGAGTATGTTTGCATAGTGCAATCAGGTAGGGATACTAGCAAAAAAAAAATTACAATTGCCAGTGAAACCGCAGCCATCATCTTCGACCTTGCTTAAGCTACTGAAAATCTTTAGGATTATTATTTGAAGCATTTTTCGCAGATCCCACAGCACCTTTATATAGCAATCCAATTCGCAGTACCGGAGCAAAATCTTCCCATGAAGTATTCAATCAAGTCGGGTTCGCCTCAAAAAATTTCTGCAGATTGCGTTGCTACTGTCATCTGGAGCAAGGGCCAACTCAGCGATGAAGCAGCCGTCATCGACCAGGCTGGCAACCGCAGCCTCAGCAAAATAATTCGCTCCGGGGATTTCAACGGCAAGCTCGGTGAGACTCTGGTCGTGCACCAGCCTGCGGGAACTCCAGCGAAACGCCTGCTCTTGATTGGTGGCGGCGAGCGCAAGCAATTAACGGCGAAGACTGCAACGAAGCTGCTGCGCGCCGGCTTGCAGGCCTTGTATAAATTGAACGCCGGTACGGCCCATTTTTGCCTCGCCAGTCTGACCCCGAGTGATCGCGACCAGGCCTGGCTGGTGGCTCGCCTCGCTCAGGAAGCAGAAGACTGCAGTTATCGTTACGACACTACCAAGAGCAAGAAGAGCCCGGCGCTGGCGACCAAGTCCATTAGCGTAACTGGCCACGGCCAGAAGCAATCACTCGAGCGCGCATTGAAGCAGGGAGCGGCTATTGGCAAGGCAATGAATCACGCCAGGCAACTCGGCAATCTGCCTGGCAATATCTGCACCCCTACTTACCTCGCCCAAGAAGCCAATCAGTTAGCCAAACGCTTCGGCAAAGTGACCGCCACCATACTGGGCGAAAAACAGATGCAGCGTCTGGGCATGGGTTCGCTCCTGTCTGTGTCCGCTGGCTCCGCCCAGGAGGCGAAACTGATCGTGCTGCAATACAAGGGTGCTGCTGCCAGCAGCAAACCCCATGCCCTGGTGGGCAAGGGTATAACCTTTGATACAGGCGGCATCAGCCTGAAACCCGGGCTGGCCATGGATGAAATGAAATTCGACATGTGCGGCGCCGCCAGCGTGATTGCGACCATAGCTTGCATCGCGGAATTGAAATTACCAATCAATGTGGTCGGGGTGGTTGCCGCCGCCGAAAACATGCCCGGCGGCAAGGCCACCAAGCCCGGTGACATCGTCACCAGCATGGCTGGCAAGACTATCGAGATATTGAATACGGATGCTGAAGGTCGACTGGTGCTGTGTGATGCCCTCACTTATACCGAACGCTTCAAGCCCCGCAGCGTAATCGATATAGCGACGCTCACTGGAGCTGCCGTGGCCACGTTTGGCACTACAGTCAGCGCCATGCTGAGTAATAACGACGCTCTGGCTCAAAGCCTGCTCGAATGTGGTCAGCAAGCGCTGGATCCTGTGTGGCAACTGCCTTTGTGGGATGAGTACCAGAGTCTGCTGGACAGCAACTTCGCTGACATCGCGAATATAGGCGGGCCGCGCGCAGGCACTATAACGGCCGCCTGTTTCCTGTCCCGCTTTACCGAAAAATTCAAATGGGCCCATCTGGACATCGCTGGCAGCGCCTGGCATTCAGGCCCGAACAAAGGTGCCAGTGGTCGCCCGGTGGCTCTGCTGGTGGAATATTTGCAACGGCAGCGAGCCTGATCGAATGGTCTCAGCGCATGACTCTCTGCAAATGACTCTCTGCAAATGACCACAGCATGAGCCAGGTTAATTTTTATACCTTGAGCAATCCTGACCCGCACGCTCGGCTGCAGTTCGTGTGCCGGCTGACGGAGAAAGCCACTGAGCTTGGGCATCAGGTCTTCATTCAGACAGCAACCGCGGCCGAAGCGAAATTGCTCGATGACCTGTTATGGCAATTCAAGCCGGCAAGTTTCATCCCCCACGCGCTCGTCTCGAAAGAGGACACCGCCGTCACTATTGGCGTCAGCATCTCTGCGCAGAACGCACCAGCGGGGTGCAATGGCGTGCTGATTAACCTCACGGATCGAGCCTGTGAGCAATTCCAGCAATTTGCCCGCATCAACGAGATTGTGGCTGCCAACCTCGAAAGCATCCAGGCCGGCCGGGAACGCTACCGGGTTTACCGGGATGCCGGGGTCGCGCTGGAAACCTTTAAAATATAGCCCCCTGCAGCAGCAGGGACGGCAAGTTCCAACGGCAAACCCCCATGCCATCATGTATACTTGCGCCTTTTTAACGCTTGGCAAACCTGCTCGCATCATGGATAAGACTTACCAACCGCAATCACTGGAAGCACACTGGTACCAGACGTGGGAATCCCGCGGCTACTTCGCGCCGCAGGGCAATGGCACCCCTTACTGCATCGTCATTCCACCACCCAATGTCACCGGCCGCCTGCACATGGGCCACGGCTTCCAGCATGCCATCATGGATGCCCTCACCCGTTATCACCGTATGCTCGGTTGTCAGACGCTATGGCAGGTCGGTACCGACCATGCCGGCATCGCCACGCAGATGGTTGTTGAGCGCCAGCTGAATGCAGCAGGCACCAACCGTCAGGCTATTGGCCGCGACCAGTTTGTGCAGAAGGTGTGGGAATGGAAGGAAGAATCCGGTGACATCATCACCCAGCAGCTGCGGCGCATGGGGTCTTCGCTGGACTGGTCGCGCGAACGTTTCACGATGGACGAGCAATTGTCCAAAGTCGTCGAGAAGGTGTTCATTGACCTCTATAACGAAGGCCTGATCTATCGTGGCAACCGCCTGGTGAATTGGGACCCGCAGTTGCTCACCGCGATTTCAGATCTGGAGGTTATCTCGGAAGAAGAAACCGGATCATTGTGGCACTTCCGTTATCCTCTCGCCGCTGGTGCAAAAACTGCTGATGGCAAAAATTATATCGTCATTGCCACCACGCGACCGGAAACGATGCTGGGTGACACGGCAGTTGCGGTGCATCCGGATGATGAGCGTTATAAGGACCTGATTGGCAAACGCATCGCGCTGCCACTGTGTGACCGCGAGATACCCATCATCGCCGATGCATATGTAGACCGGGAATTTGGCACCGGCTGCGTCAAGATTACACCAGCACACGATTTCAATGACTATGAAATCGGCAAGCGCCACGACCTGGAAATCATCAACATATTAACCAACAATGCTGCGATCAATGAGAACGCACCAGCTGCTTATCAGGGTCTCGACCGCTTCGACGCCCGCAAGCTGATCACCAGGGATCTGGAGGCACTGGGCCTCGTCGATAAAATTGTTCCCCATCAATTGAAAGTGCCGCGCGGTGACCGCAGCGGCGTCATCATCGAACCGTACCTGACGCACCAATGGTATGTGGCCGTGCAATCGCTGGCTGACCCGGCGATCAGGGCGGTCGAGGATGGCTCTATCGAATTCGTGCCGAAGAATTGGGAGAACACCTATTTCGCCTGGATGTGCAACCTGCAGGACTGGTGTATCAGTCGTCAGCTGTGGTGGGGACATCGCATTCCCGCCTGGTATGCCGAGGACGGTGCCGTCTATGTCGGCAGCAGTGAAACCGAGGTACGCAAGCAACACCAGATTCCGGCTGCGACCACGCTAAGACAGGACGAGGATGTGCTGGACACCTGGTTCTCGTCCGCCCTGTGGACATTCTCCACCCTGGGCTGGCCCGATGATCGCGAATTCTTTGACAAATTCCATCCTACCGATGTGCTCGTTACCGGCTTCGACATCATCTTCTTCTGGGTCGCCCGGATGATCATGATGACGCTCAAATTCACCGGCGAGATTCCATTCAAGAAGGTGTATATCACCGGACTGGTGCGGGATGAGCATGGCCAGAAGATGTCCAAGTCCAAGGGCAATATCCTGGACCCGATCGACCTGATTGACGGCATCACGCTGGATGAACTGGTTCGCAAACGCACCGCGGACATGATGCAACCGCAATTAAAAAAGGAAATCGAGAAGCTCACACGCAACTCCTTTCCAGATGGCATCGCGGCTTACGGTACCGACGCGGTACGCTTTACGTTCTACTCACTCGCCGCCACCGGACGCGATATCAAATTTGACCTGAACCGCACTGAAGGCTTTCGCAATTTCTGCAACAAAATCTGGAATGCTGCCCGTTATGTGCTGCTGAACTGCGAAGACAAGCCCGCCGCGCAGGTTCCGGACCCGCAGTATCTGTCCGTCGCTGACAAGTGGATTAGCAGCCGTTTCGAGCAGGTTGCCGCCGACATGGAAAACGCGATGGCGAACTATCGCTTCGACCTCGCCTCGCAGACGCTGCATGAATTTATCTGGAACGAATACTGCGACTGGTATGTTGAGCTGTCCAAGCCGGTGTTGTGGGATGCAGAGAATAATCCCGCGCAGGCAGAAGCGACGCGCTATGTCCTGTTGACCGTACTCGAGAAAAGTTTGCGGCTGCTGCATCCCTTCATGCCATTTATCACCGAAGAAATATGGCAGCGAGTCGCGCCGTTAATAGCGATTACAGGCGACAGCATCATGCTGCAGCCATACCCGCGTTTTGACGCGAGCAAGGTAGACAAGGATGCCGAACAGAGCATCGAGTGGATCAAGGGTGTGATTATTGCGATACGGAATATTCGCGGCGAGATGGATATTTCTCTCGGCAAGACTATCGAAGTATTCTTGACCAAGGGCAGTCCAGCAGACCGACAGCGTCTCGAGGCCTATCGGCTCTATTTACAGAAGCTCGCGAAGCTATCAAGTATTACCTGGCTCGAAGCAGGCAAGGAAGCGCCTGCGTCCGCGACGCAATTGCATGGCGATCTGGAGATTCTGGTGCCATTGGCCGGTTTGATCGATGTTGCCGCCGAACAGGCACGACTGCAGAAAGAAATCAGCAAACTGGAGGGCGCACTTAACGCCGTGAGCAGCAAGCTGGGCAATGCCAAATTCGTGGACAATGCCCCGGTAGAAGTTGTTGCGAAAGAAAAAGAGAAGCAACAGCAGATGAGTGGTTCGATAGCGGCGTTGCGCGCGAAACTGGAGCAACTCGCTGCAAGCTAGTTAATTGCCGAGAGCCATGGGACCGGCAGCACTTAGTCCACTTGACTGACGCGCAAGTCCCGCGGCATGCTGAACACGATATTCTCTTCCACACCGTCCAATTCTTCCGGCTCCTGGTGACAGATCTCCCGTAAGCGTTTCACGACCTGCTGCACCAGTACCTCCGGCGCCGATGCGCCGGCGGTTACACCGAAACGAGATTTGTTTTCGAACCAGGTCGGATCGATGTCGTCCACAGAGTCGATGAGATAGGACTCACAACCGAGTCGTTCCGCCAATTCTTTCAGCCGATTGGAATTGGAACTGTTGGGCGAACCTACTACCAGCAACAAATCACACTCCCGCGCCAGTTGCTTTACAGCATCCTGCCGATTCTGGGTTGCATAACAGATGTCCTTCTTGCGCGGGCCCTTGATCGAGGGAAAACGCTGGCGCAGTGCATCGATAATCTTCGAGGTGTCATCCATCGATAGCGTCGTCTGCGTTACGTAAGACAGTTTCGCCGGATTCCTGACCTGCAACACCGCCACATCTTCCACTGATTCCACCAGATAGATTTTGCCACCGGTAGATTCGTCATACTGACCCATGGTGCCTTCCACTTCAGGATGGAACTGATGGCCGATAAGCACACATTCACGTCCCGCCAGGCTGAAACTCGTTACCTCAAGATGAACCTTGGTGACGAGTGGACAGGTGGCATCGAACACCTTGAATCCCTTGATACGGGCCTCGTCCTTGACGGCCAGCGATACACCATGGGCACTGAATATCACGATTGATGACCTGCCCTTGGCATCGAGCAATGGAATATCCGCCAATTCATCGACGAAAATCGCGCCACGCTGGCGCAGACTATCCACCACAAACTTGTTATGCACAACTTCGTGGCGCACGTATATCGGTGCTCCGAATATATCCAGTGCACGATTCACAATATCGATCGCGCGATCGACACCGGCACAGAATCCGCGCGGATTCGCCAGACGTATTGCGGTTTCAGTTGTGATGATATTACTCATGGGAAATCAGTTATTCGAAAATAATTAAAATATTGTTGCAGGCATTGAACGCAATTCACTCTATAAGCGAATTTCAACGGCTTGCACATCAGGTGCCACGACGGAGACTATCGCAGCCTTGAATACGATCGACTTGCCAGCCAGCGGGTGGTTAAAGTCTACAGTTATCGTCTCAGCATTGATCCCAACAACTACACCTGGAAGATCAAACCCGGCAACGTCCTTGAATGAGACAACGCTGCCCACCTCAGTCGGGATTAAATCATCTTCCAGTAAATTACTGAATTTCGCAATTGGAAACTGGTGACGGTTATTCGGGTTTACTGCACCAAATGCTGCATCAGGTTCCAGCACGGAATCAACAGTGTCTCCTTGACGCAATCCCAGCAACAATGCTTCAAACCCCGGCAGCATATTACCGTCACCAATCCGGAAACTGGCTGGCTTCGCCGCAAAATTGGAATCGATCAACGCTGCATTTTCCAGCGCTAGTGAAAAATGCAGGCTGACCAGAGAACCATGTTCGATTGCATTGGATTGTTCAGTCATGCATCAGGACTCGCGGCAACGATTTTGAATAATGCTTAAGCGAAGGCGCGCTGTTCACCGGCACCAGCAATATTTTCGATGCAACGTACACACAGGGTTGGATGTGACGCCTGCTGTCCCACATCTTCGCAGTGATGCCAGCAGCGCTCACACTTCGCATGGGAGGATGCAGTTACACTTATCTTGAGATTTTTAAATTCGGTGCCAACTGCGGTTGCGTCAGCTGCAGTGAGCGGCTTCACGCTAGCGCGTGAGACCATAAGCACAAAACGCAATTCTGTACCCAGGGCGTGCAACGCCGTCGCCAGCTCTTCACTGCAATACAAGTCCACTTCAGCGCTCAAACCGGAACCGACTACTTTTTCAGCACGCTTGGTTTCCAGTTCCTTGTTCACTGCCGTCTTTACCGCCATCAATTGACGCCAGAAACCGTCGCTGAACTGCTTCGATTCGGCAAACAGCGCGGGGCTGTCTTCGAAACCGGACAGGAACACTGATTCAGCACGCCGCCCTGGAATGAATTGCCATATCTCATCTGCCGTGAAACTGAGAATCGGCGCAATCATGCGACAGAACATCTCCAGTATGTGATACATGGCAGTTTGGGTAGAGCGCCGCGCCAGACTGTCGGCCCGGGTTGTATATTGCCTGTCCTTGATCACGTCCAGATAGAAACCACCCAACTCGATCACACAGAAGTTATGCAGTTTCTGGTAAATGTTCAGGAAATTGTAGCTGTGATAATGCTTGATGATGTCCTGTTGCAATAACTGGCACTGCCGCACGATCCAGCGGTCGAGTTCCAGCATCTCAGCAGTATCGACGCAGTCAGTGGCGGGATCGAACCCGCTCAGGTTTGAAAGCATGAAGCGCGCGGTATTGCGCATGCGTCTGTATGCATCGGCGACCCGTTTGAAGATTTCTTCGGAAACCGTCATCTCGCCACGATAATCTGTCGCCGCTACCCACAAACGTAATATGTCGGCACCATACTGCTTGAAAATCTGCTCAGGCGCGACGGTATTGCCCAGCGACTTTGACATCTTCTTGCCTTCGGCATCGACGAAGAAGCCATGGGTGAGCACTTGTTTATAGGGCGCCGTGCCATTCATCGCCACGGCTGTCTTGAGGGAAGACTGAAACCAGCCGCGATGCTGATCTGATCCTTCGAGGTAGAGATCAGCGGGATAGCCCAACTCCTCACGTTGTTGCATGACCGAGTAATGGGTGACGCCGGAGTCAAACCACACATCGAGTGTGTCACTAACCTTCTCGTACTGATCAGCTTCCGCACCGAGTAATTCCTTTGCATCCAGCTTGAACCAGGCTTCGATACCTTCCAGTTCGATTCGTTTCGCAACCTGCTCGATCAAATCTGCCGTCTGCGGATGCAGAGCCTGCGTCTGTTTGTTAACGAATAGCGTGATCGGCACGCCCCATGTGCGCTGACGCGAAACACACCAGTCAGGACTGCCCTTCAGCATCAACTCGATGCGTGCCTGACCCCAATCAGGAATCCATTTGACGTCTTTTACCGCCGCCAGGGCTGATCCCAGCAAATCCCTCTCAGTCATGCTGATAAACCACTGCGGCGTCGCACGATAAATCAGGGGCGTCTTGGTGCGCCAGCAATGGGCATAGCTGTGCGTAATTTTATTCACATGCACGAGTGCCTGGTTGCGCTTGAGTCCCGCGATAACTTCTTCATCGGCTTTATAGACATGCACACCGGCAAATTCGCCAGCCCCAGCAGTAAACACACCGTTCTCGTCAACGAGGTTCAGCGTGCCCAGACCGTAATTTTTGCCCACGTTGAAGTCATCAACGCCGTGATCCGGCGCGGTATGTACGGCGCCAGTGCCGGCTTCAGTGGTGACATGCTCACCCAGAATTATAGGTACCGTGCGCGCTGCGAACGGATGCCGCAGGCTTATGTTCTCCAGGGCTGCGCCTTGCACCGTACCCAGAGTCTCGAAGTCGGTGCATTGATAGCGGGTCATGGCGGCGCGGACGAGGTCCGTCGCAATTACGACAAGTTCATTGCCGCCACCCAGATTGCAGCGCACCAGGTCATAACCCAGTTCAGCGTGCAGACAAACCGCCTGGTTGGAAGGCAGTGTCCACGGCGTGGTCGTCCAGATAACAACTGAAACGGGGACAATGGTCGACTCGACCTTGAACGCCTGCAGAAGCGTAACCGGGGTTTCGGCGACAAAGCGTACATCGATCGCGAACGACACCTTGTCCTGATATTCCACTTCGGCTTCGGCCAATGCGGATGCGCCGACCACACTCCAGTACACCGGCTTGTACCCTTTGACCAGATGTCCATTCTCTATAATCTTGCCAAGCGCGCGCACGATGTTCGCCTCAGTTTCGTAGGCCATTGTGAGATAGGGCTTGTCCCAATCACCCAGTACACCAAGGCGAATAAATCCCTGCTTCTGGATTTCAACTTGTTTGCCGGCATACTCGCGGCAGGCCTTGCGAAACTCGGCATGACTTACTTTCACGCCGGCCTTGCCGAGCTTTTTCTCGACGTTGTGCTCGATAGGCAGGCCATGACAGTCCCAACCAGGAATATAAGGAGCATCGAAACCGCTGAACTGACGTGACTTGATGACAATATCCTTGAGCGTCTTGTTAATGGCATGGCCGAGGTGCAGATCACCGTTCGCATAGGGCGGGCCATCATGCAGGATAAATTTTGGTTTGCCCTGGTTGCGGGCAGAAATTTTGCGATAAACGTCAAGTTTCTGCCATTTTTCCAGCATCGATGGTTCGTGCTGCGACAGGTTCGCCTTCATCGGAAAATCCGTATGCGGCAAATTCAGGGTATCTTTGTAATCACTCATTTCGCTACTACTTCGCTGGGTCTGGTCTGTTAATATTTATTTTCGGCGCTTGCTGTCGGCGAACATTTTGCGCACCTGCTCCACATCTGCACCAATCTGCTGCTTTAATGCATCCAGACTGGCAAACTTGATTTCGTCTCTAAGCTTGGCGCGAAAAATAACTTCGATAGTCTTGCCATACAACACTTCATCGAAATCGAGAATATGCGCTTCCAGCAAGGCATCGCCCTGCGCTGTTATCGTCGGGCGGTAACCGATGTTCACGGCAGCCGGCCGAAATCTGTCTACCAGCCGCACTTCACTGGCATAGACTCCATGTAATGGAATCTTGCGCCGCTGCGGATTGATATTACAGGTTGGAAACCCGAGATCTGTTCCAAGTTGCTGGCCGCGGACTACTTCACCCTTAATGGAATAGGGTCGGCCTAACAGTTGTTCCACTAAAGCAAAATCGGCATTTTCCAGATGTTCCCGTATAACTGTGCTACTGATGCGCTGTCCTTTGTATTCATAGGCGGCAGTTTCGACTACTTCAAAACCGTATTCAGCACCCCTGGCCTGTAACAAGGCGAAATCACCCTGGCGCTTGTGCCCGAAACGGAAATCATGGCCGACGATGAAACATTTCACGCCGAGACCGTCTACCAGAATCTGTTGTATGTATTTCTCGGCACTCAGTTCGCTTAGAGCCTGGTCAAAAGTAAGCTGCAGCACGAAGTCGATATCGAAGCTCTCCAGCAATTCCAGCTTTTCTCGCAGCCCAGTAATGCGTGCTGGACAGGAATCTGGTGTAGGCGCAAAAAACTCTTCCGGGTGCGGCTCAATCAATATGACCAGCGCGGGCTGCTCATATTGCTCGGCCTTGCGCTTGAGCTGATCGAGGATCAGCTGATGCCCGAGATGCACGCCATCGAATTTGCCAATAGTCGCGACGCAGCTCTGCTGCAAGTGCGAAAATTGATCAGTGTCCTGAATTAAGATCATTGCCGGAAGCTTGGTGGACTATTCACTGAATTGAAATTAGTGGGTCAGAATTCGTGCTTTAAGTGTTTCAAAGTCGATAAAAGCGCCGGATTATACGCTTTCTGCCGGGGCTGTGCAGGAATGATATCGACAGTTACATCTCGGACCCGGTTGCATCGGGTTTATTGGATGCCAGCAACCTGGCGCGGCCTTTGCGCCACTGGATTCGGCCCATGGCGAGGGAACAGATGCATAGCACGCCCAATCCAATCGCCGCATTGACCACGGAAATGGTTTCAGGCCGGGTGCTGATAAACAGTATGTTGAGCAGCGTGGCCAGAGCGATTGCAAACAGGACGATGGCACCGAACAATTGCAACAAGGCTTGGAATTTTTTCATGGGCGGATTATAGGTGGGCTAGGCGGACTCTTGCAATTTATGGAATGACATAAAATGCTCCAGACCCTCGGTACCCAGGAATCTGGCCAGTGTTTTGGCATCGGTCCTGCGCACATCCACCATAATTAAACCCCCGAGAGAGTCATTAGAGCGAGCATGGATGTTGCAACAGACAATCTTGCCATTCAGGGAGAGGAAGTAGCGCAGTAGCACCGGTAAGGGCTGACCGGGATCGCAGCGTCCGCTCAGTTTGCCCAGAATCCTGGTATTGGCCAGCTCAAGTGGCAATTATTGCATTGCGTTAGGCATCATGCCTATGCCACTGGTATTATCCTTGGCACATGCATCCAACCAATATACTTAATTACTGATGTTCAGCAAAACCCTGCTCACAGTCCTGTTCATCATTGCTGCCTTCTTCCTGGTCCGGCAGCGCAGGCTTGGGGATGCTAATGCGAACAAAACCCATGCTGGCACTTCTGCCATAAAGCGGATAGCTGGCGCGAACTCCGAATTCTCATCTGACTTGCGCTTCGCTGCCTACATGACCGTGATACTCCTGGTAGGCCTTGGCGGTACTCTGTATTACTTTCGCTGGCAGCAAGACCACGAGGTATTAACCATCACTCTGCATCGGGATACGGCGGCCGCACCTATCAGCTACCAGGTCTTTCGCTACCAGTTACAGGACCGGTCCTTCATAACACTTGACGGCACCAGCGTGACCGTAGCCGCCAGTGAACGCATGGAAGTCATCGGTCTCGATCAATAATTCAGCAGGAGCGGTTTTATAAGCACGCGATCCAACAAGCCAGTGACTGGCGGCGGTTTCAAAGCCGTGCAATACGTGCTGGAGTGTGCAAAGAAAGTCGGCACACTGAACCTGGCCAATTCCGTGCGCTCAAAAAACACGTGCAAGGCCTGCGCCTTCGGCACGGGTGGCCAGCGCGGTGGCTTGCACAACGAATACAGCAATCGGGTTGAAATCTGCAACAAGAATATCCAGGCGCAATTAAGTGATATACGCGATCCTGTTCCGATAGAAATCTTCGAACAGAACAGCATCACCGAACTGCGGGCGCTGAGCGGCAAGCAACTGGAAGATCTGGGACGCCTTGCCACTCCCCTCTACAAGCCAGCCGCTGCCGACTACTACCAGGCCATCAGTTACCAACAGGCACTCATGCAGATTGCAGCACGCATGCGCAGCGTCGCGCCACGGCGCAGTTTCTTTTATGCGTCCGGACGCTCGTCGAACGAAGCGGCGTTTATTCTGCAATTGTTTGCGCGACTGTACGGCAGTAATCACATCAACAACTGCTCCTATTATTGCCATCAGGCATCTGGTGTCGGGCTCGGCGCCAGCATTGGCTCTGGTACCGCGACCATTCAATATGGCGACTTGCACAAGACGGATTTGATTGTAGTGCTCGGCGCGAACCCGGCATCGAACCATCCGCGCTTCGTCAAGGTGCTGCTCGAATGTCGACAGCGTGGCGGCACGGTAATCGTGATCAATCCGGCGCGCGAGGCCGGGCTCGTGCGCTTCGCCTCGCCAAGCAATTTCAAATCGATGATTAGTGGTGGTGGTGAAGTTGCCTCCCACTATGTCCAACCACATATCGGTGGTGATATCGCGCTGCTGGCCGGTATCGCCAAATACATTCTTCAGCAAGGTTTGCATGACCAGAGCTATATCGATGCGCACTGCGAAAACTACGCAAGCTTTCGTGACACTATAGAACAACTGCAATGGCAGGACATCGAACTCGAGTCCGGCGTCAGCCGCCAGGAGATTGAACGCATTGCCGGCGTTTATGGCGAATCCAAACGCACTGTATTCGCGTGGGGCATGGGGCTTACCCATCACGTACATGGCACCGACAATATTCAGGCGGTCGCTAACCTGGCGTTGTTGCGCGGCATGATTGGTGGCGAAGGCAAAGGCCTGCTGCCGCTGCGCGGACATAGCAATGTGCAGGGCGTGGGCTCCATGGGATTTACGCCACAACTCAAAGCGAGCGTGTTTGCCGCGATTGAGCGCGAGCTGCACGTGCAATTACCCAAATATGAGGGCATGGATACGCTCGCCTGCGTGCAGACCGCTGCTGGCGGCGGCATTGATTTCGCCCTGCTACTCGGTGGCAATCTCTATTCCGCGAATCCGGATAGCACCTATTCAACGCAGGCGTTGAACGCAATTCCATGCAAGGTCATGATCAATTCAACACTGAACCAAACCCATGTGAATGGCGTGGAGGGTGAAAACTATATATTGCCGATACGCGTTCGTGATGAGGAAGAGCAAGCCACAACCCAAGAGTCCATGTTCAATTTCCTGCGCATGAGCGACGGTGGCTTTGACCGCATCCCGGCACTGTGGTCGGAAGTCGCTATCATCAGCAGTCTTGCCCAGCAGGTGATCGACCAGAATATTTTTGATTTCGCCGAATTTCGGCGTCATGACAGGATTCGCAGCGCAATCGCTGCCCTCGTGCCGGGGTTCGCCGAGCTGGCAAATATAGATGCGTCAAAACAGGAATTTCATATCGCCGGGCGCCATTTGACGCGCCCGGAATTTCCTACGCCTTCCGGCAAAGCGGTGTTTGCTGTTCCGCGCTTCACCCGTCATGACCCAGCTAGCTACCCTGCTCCTGCACAAAACGACTTTACCTTGACGTCGGTACGCAGCGAGGGCCAGTTCAACACGATTATCTATAACGAGGCAGATGTGTATCGAAGCCAAACCAGTCGCCAGGTGCTGTTCATGCACCCAGCCGACATGGCGCGCCTGCAGTTGCAGGAGAATGATTTGGTTGAGGTGAGTAACGCAACCGGGGCTTTGCAGGCATTGCGTGTCGCTGCGTATGACATCAAGGCCGGCAATGTCATGACTTACTTTCCTGAGGCCAACGTGCTGGTACCACAAACTTGCGATCCTCGCAGCCGAACTCCGGCGTTCAAATCTGTTGCTGTGAGCATCAAGCGCTCGCCATAACATGGCATATCTGGCTGCGCTGCTAATTGGCTGATTGTATTGTGGCTCCTTAAGTCGGCTCGGCCATAAAATACTCGTTACTGCGGATTGACGTCGATGTCGACCAATTCGTCAATGTCGAAGCGGCGACCCAGCGCACTAAGATCATCGGTACTGATATCACCGACGATGTTAACCATAACAGTTTCACCGGGTTCGGCGACCATGATGGCAATACCATGAATGATCAGCGTGTCATCCGAGAGCCGGAAATAAATATCCACATGGGACTCGTCTTCACGTACACGCACCACCCGCTCCCAGCCCTGACTATCGAGATCTTCCGCAATAGCTGTCATGGAACCGGCAACCTCGTCTACATCGATGGAACTGCTTTCGAAGACGTTGACCGTGACCCGCAATAACTTGGAGATAAAGTCTGCCGCCTCCACATCCTCGTTGCGAATCAGATTTGTGATCATGTTAAGCAGAGGCGTCTTCAGGCTTATCTCCACATTGGGCTCGGTATTGGCAATAGCCCTGATCACCGAGAAATCGACATAGCCCGGATGATTCTCAATATCGTTGTCAGCGGCCATTGTCAGCGGGATGATGCTGATTAGCGCCATTGGCAGCAGAAATCGTTTCAATATTTTCATTGTCATACCTCTCGAATTAAACTTTTGACTACCAGGCAAATCTTCAAAAATATACAGCTTCTGTCATTTAAACCCGCATCTGCCTCACCAGCACATGCATCGTTATATGGGATCATCCTGCAACGGATCAGCATTGACCCTGCGCATGACTTCGAACGAAGCGTCTAACGACTCCTGAATTGGCGTCACGATAAACCTGTCACCAATCATGACCTCTGTGCGCTGCCCGACTTCGTTCAGGTACTGGATAGCCAGATTCAACTCCGCCAATGCCTGCTGGATTTCCTGGGGCGTATACTGCGGCGCCTCCCCGGCAGGCAATTCCGCAACCAATGGCGGCATTTCTGATGACGGCATCAAGCCAAGGTTGACCAATGGCAGCACCAACACCACCAGCAGTGCCGTAGCAAACGCATATCGCACAAACATCGGCACAGGAGTAAACAGCTCTTGCAGACTCTTCCAGAATGTCGGTTTGGTTGTGCTTGCGACTTGAAAACCGCCGCCAAGGCGATGGATCGGCTCGAGCACATGATCATCACAATCAAGTTGTGGCAACTCCAGCACGAAATCGTAAACGGTCTGGGCGTATTTGAACTCGCTCGCGCACAGTTGGCACTTATGCACGTGGCTCTGAAATTCTTCGCGTTGCGTCTGGCTCAACTCACCGTCCAGATAAGAGTCGAACTGCAACTGTACGAAATAGCATTGTGATTCGTTGTTACTAGCCATGACTGCTGCCTTCATCTTTGTTGGTGGAAGTCGTTTTCTGTTTGCGACTACCGGTTAATGCATCAAACATCTTTCGCAACTGGGCGTCTTCCCGCAACTTGCGTCGAGCCCTGTGCAAGTACACCTTTACCTGGCTCTCACTCATATTGAGCGTTTCCTGCATGCATTCATAACTCAGGCCTTGCACGTCCCGCATGATAATGATGCTTCGGAACGGTTCGTCGAGATCCTTTATGGCCAGTTGCAGTCCCCGTTTGAACATGTCCTGATCAATCGTGCTGCCAAGTTCCAGGTCCTGGGTTATCTGTTCCACATCTGCAAACTGGTCAACCTGTTCGCGCGTCGATCTGTGTTGGCGGACGTGATCTATCACCGCGTTATGTGCTACTCGCATCAACCATGCCCCCAGCTTGCCGTGATCGATCTTCTGCCAGTGCTGCCACAGTTTGATAAAGACTTCCTGGGTAACGTCTTCGGCATCTTCTGCCACCCGCAGGCTATAGTGGGCAAAGGAATAAATCCGTTGCCTGTGTTGGTCTATTGCTTGCCGGTATTGATCTAACATTGATTTAAAAGACGGTAGATGTGAAAAAAAGTTACAAAGCTGGGTGCAGGATACTGGCGGCGAATCATCCCGGTACACTGAAGATAGACCAATTGTGGCTGATACTTGCGGCGCACGGCAATGCGCGCCGCCGTTTTGGTGAAAATCAACGGGTTTAACTGCTGCTTTATCTCATCTGTCCGGCGCCAGCAGGCAGGCACGCTATACTCCATGCTCAAAAGCTTGAATTGCCATTTGCACCATGAAGAAATTTGTCACCATTTCCTGCCTGCTCCTGTTGTTAGGACTCACCCCCGCACAATTGCAGGCCGCAGAGGAATTCCTGTCACTCAGCGACGGCACCGCTCTCAAGGTGTTGTACTTTGAGCCAAAAATCATTCCAGACAACCCCCGCCTGGCCTTGTTGATATCAGGCTCAAACAGCAATACTTTCATGGCACGAGCCCAATTCTGGTTGGGCAAGGAACTGGTCAACAGGGGCTGGGCTATAGCCGTCCCGATCGCTCCGGACAATGCCGGCTTCGGCGGCAGCAATGCCCGCCTGTTACCAGAATTAGTCACTATTTTACAAACCAGACTTGGTGGGAGTTTGGGCAAGCCCTTATTGGTGGGAATTTCGAGTGGGGGCACTACCGCATTGTCTATCGCTACCCGATATCCCGGCAGTTTCAGCGGCGTGGTGGCAGCGCCAGGACGCCTGCAGGAGGGTGCGGCTATCCAGGCCTTGCACGGTCTGCCGGTATATCTGCGGATCGGGGAGAAGGATGATTTCCGCTGGAATCGACAACTCGACGCCATGGTTGCATCATTGCAGGGCGCCGGCGCCGTGGTAGATGCCACCATCGTTGCGGATGCGAAACACATCTTCCAGCTGGACTGGGATAATCTTGAAACCTGGCTTAAAACACTGCAGTAGTCCGGCAACGACCAGACTACTGCACGCCGCTCTTTAGTTTTATCCGAACAAGCTAGAATCGATCTTCTTCAATCCAGTAGTTAGTGACAACACCGTCGGTAAACTCCACCGACAGGGTTTCTGTTCGCTCCTCTTCCACATCGACCGAGAAAATCAGGAACAGGCCAACCTCGGTGTCCTTCTCGGAACGATTGCGATACTTCCAGATTTCGGTGCCGTCGGCATAGCTCAGCTTGGTAATCGGATCACCAAACGTGCTGAGTACCCAGTTGGTATCGGTGCTACCCAGTTCTACTCTGGTAATATCTGCTTCGCTCCACACTGATTGCAGATTGCGCGAATCGGAATCCACCGTTAATAGACAGCCGGTAAGCACCAGGCTAATGGCCAGCATCACAGCTACTCTTCTCATTGCTTGTTCCCCGCGGTTAGTTGTTACGTTTATTGGCCCGTTAAACTCGCAGCACCATGCCCCGAATTCCGGACTATTAACTCTTAAGACGTCCCCAGTCTCAAAATGTTACAGAAACTGATAACGATATATTATCTTGTCTGTATGAATCCAGCCTGAATGAGCCCAATCAGGCTCAATAGAATGTAACTGGCCTAACTACCCTTAGCACATGGATAATGCCTCATTCGGCATTTGGCAGACGACCAGATACAAGGCTACATTCCTAACATGCTTACTAGATTCAACAATCTGTTTCCGCTTTGGGCAATGCTGCTGTCAATATTTGCCCTGCTCTTCAATGGTGTATTCAGCGGTTTGCAATTCGCTATCGTACCGCTGCTTGCCGCGGTGATGTTCATGATGGGTCTCACTCTGGGCAAGGCGGATTTCCAGCGCATCATCGCAGCACCGAAACCGGTGATTGTCGGCGTAGTGCTGCAATTCCTGCTGATGCCATTGATCGCGATCTTGCTCTCCAAGATGTTGCAGCTAAACACCCAGCTCACAACCGGCATGGTGCTCGTTGGCTGCTGTGCAGGAGGCACCGCATCGAATGTGATGACTTACCTGGCAAAGGGCGACGTTGCACTCTCCATCAGTATGACCATGATATCAACGCTCATCGGTGTCATTGCCACACCATTGTTATGCAGCTTCTATCTCTCGGAGACAATTGCCGTAGACACCAGCGGTCTGTTGTTCAGCATCTTGCAGATCGTGTTCGTACCAGTTTTGTTCGGAGTTGTGTGCAAGGCTTACTTGCATGCGCCAGTAGCGCGCATCGAGCCGGCATTGCCAACTATATCCATGCTCATCATCTTGCTCATCATCGCCATAATTGTTGCATTGAATGCAGCGAGTCTGGCCGAAGTAGGACTCTTGGTGCTGGTCGCAGTGGTATTGCACAACCTGCTGGGATTAGCCGGTGGTTTTTATTGCAGTCGTCTTATGGGTTTTGACCTGAAACAAAGCCAAACCATCGCCATTGAGGTGGGCATGCAGAATTCAGGGCTTGGGGTTGCTCTTGCTCTGCAGTTCTTCTCACCCACTGCCGCATTGCCCGGCGCTATATTCAGCATCTGGCATAACATCAGCGGCTCCATCCTCGCATCAAGCTGGGGCAAGAAGCGCAGCTCACTCGAATACCTGTTACAGGATGAAGCGAACACAAAACCTGCAGATAAATAAAATTTCTGAACCACCGGTTAAAAAAATACTAAAAATTAATATTATTTCTTGACTTGAAATTTTAGAGGCATAGAATTCGCGCTTGAAGAATTTTAAGTGAATACCATGAGCATTTTCGCCCAACACACAATTACGCTGCTAACAACTATGACCGCAAACGGTCATCAGTTCTGCGCGCGTGTGACGAAGAATTGGGAGACCTGCCTGGAGTGAATTTCTGAATAGAAAACGACTAACAACCGTATTTAAGAAAAGACCTCTAAGCCAAACCGCCTAGAGGTCTTTTTTTTACACTGATTTTTTAATTAATGCATACACCGAGCTGTATGTACTGGGGAAATATTGTGCGCGAAAAACTGCACAGAAATATCAAAGCTATCTATGGTCTGGCTTTCTTTAACAGCTTTCTGATCATCGTACCCGTGATAGTGCCTTTCTTTATGGCGAAAGGACTCTCGCTTGCCGAGATTTTTTATCTGCAGGCAGTATTCGCGACCACAATCGTCATATTCGAAGCGCCATCAGGTTATTTCGCCGACCTGTTTGGCCGGCGCATAGCGTTGGTTATAGGCGCAGTCATTCATGGCCTCGCCTACTTGAGCCTGAACTTTGCCAATGACCTGGTCACGCTGATGGTGTTCGAGATTCTGGCCGGCATCGCGGCGAGCCTGATATCCGGCGCTGACATTGCATTGCTCTACGATTCGCAGAAGGCATTGGAAGATGACGCGGCCAGCGAACACAGCGGCGGTATCGCGAACCTGGGTTTTATTCGCAGCAGCGCGGAAGGATTGGGCGCCCTGTTTGGCGGCGCATTGGCACTGTGGTCTTTCGACCTCATGGTACTGATTCAATCGATTGCCGCCTGGGTATGTTTGCTGATGGCATTATTGATAGCAGAGCCACCAGCGCCCGATGCGACCACGCCAAAAGCGCGGATCAAGATCGGCACCATTTTGCGCCACTTGTTTCGCACTGACCCGATCTTGCGCCACGTGGTGTTGGCGATACCACTGTATAACCTCGCGACATTTCATGTGGCCTGGCTGACCCAGCCTTACTGGGAGGCGCAAGGGATTTCGCTGGCCATGTTTGGCGTGCTGTGGTTTAGCCAGAGCCTGACTGTTGCCGTTGCCAACAAGCTCGGCTTTCAGCTGGAACGACGCTGGGGAGCCGTGTTCGTGTTGGCACTGATCGGAGTACTGCCGATTCTTGGGCATTTCGGTATGGCCTGGCTGGAAGGTTGGTACGGCATCGTGTTTGGCCTGTTGCTGTTTGTGTGCCGCGGCCTGAATCAGGTAATTCTGGTAAACGCCCTCAATCGCCGCGTGCCAAGTGAATTCCGCGCCACTGCGAACTCGTTTACCAGTTTCCTGTTCCGTCTGGCCTTTATCATCACCGGCCCGGTGGTTGGATTTCTGGCAGAGGCGCGCGGCTTGCAAGCAACATTGACCGTGCTTGGGGTGGCATCCGTCTTTTTATTGGTATTGATCATGCTGCCATTGATGCAGTCAGTAAAAGCCATTCAGCGAGGTGTTACCGCCTGAGCCCCAGCGCCTGACACAGTTCGCTATACCGTCCCTCCCCACTAGGGGGCGTCCACTCATAATCCCTCCCCCATGAGTGTTCGCCCCCTTTTTTTGTCCACTCAGGTCACTGCCAGCAGCAGGGCCGTGCTGGTGCCGCACCACCCTTGGGCACCGCGATCTGAAAAACAAATGTAAGTACGCACCCGGTTGGTGCTTTTTCGGGCGGCGTGGTAAAGTTTTCGGGCTATTTGGTGGCTACTATCCACTCTGTGCAAATACTGCCGGCCACGACATCTGGCAGTTATCACTTCTGGTGCATGGCCAGGTTGCTGGCACTGAATAACGACTCATAATGATGCAGGAGAGAGCAACAATGAAACTGATTACCGCAATAATAAAGCCCTTCAAGTCAGATGATGTCCGCGAGGCATTGTCTGAAATAGGTATCAGCGGCATGACGCTGACAGAAGTGAAAGGCTTCGGGCGCCAGAAAGGCCACACCGAGCTGTATCGCGGCGCGGAATATGTCATCGATTTCCTGCCTAAAGTGAAACTGGAAGTGGCAGTTCAAGACAGCCTGGCAGACCAGGTGGTGGAGGCAATCTGCAAAGCTGCCAACACTGGCCAGATTGGTGACGGCAAGATTTTTGTCAGCAATCTTGAGCAGACTATCCGAATTAGAACCGGGGAATCCGGCAACGATGCGTTATAGAGGAAATTCAGAACATGCACATAACAAAAATAATTCGTAATGCTCCATGGGTCCTGACCCTGCTGCTGCCGTCGGTAGCCTTCGCACAAGATGGCGTGGATAGCGGCAATACTGCCTGGATTCTCACCTCGACTGCCCTCGTGCTATTTATGACCCTGCCCGGGTTGGCATTGTTTTACGGTGGCCTGGTACGCACCAAGAATGTGCTGTCAGTGCTGATGCAGTGTTTTGCGATAGCCGTCGTTATCTCCCTGCTCTGGATAGTTGTTGGCTACAGTATCGCCTTCGGACCAGCCGAATCTGACTGGTGGGGCGGGCTGGGCAAGGCTATGTTCAATGGCGTCGTGGTCGGTTCCGTGTCTGGCAACATCCCGGAAACAGTGTTCGCTTCTTTCCAGATGACATTTGCCATCATTACCCCGGCGCTAATCGTCGGCGCGTTCGTAGAACGCATCAAGTTCTCTGCCATGCTTTTATTCAGCGTCCTGTGGACTCTGGTCGTCTACTTCCCGGTGGCGCACTGGGTGTGGGGTGGTGGCTGGTTGATGGACATGGGATTGATCGATTTTGCCGGAGGCACCGTGGTGCACGTAACGGCTGGTGTCAGCGCACTCGTTTTCGCGCTCGTGCTGGGTCCGCGCAAAGGCTTTCTGACTGCGGCCATGATGCCGCATAACCTGACCATGAGTTTTACCGGTGCCGCCATGCTGTGGGTGGGCTGGTTCGGATTCAATGCCGGCAGTGCCCTGGCTGCGAATGGCAGTGCTGGTATGGCCATGTTTGTCACCCATATCTCGGCCGCCACTGGTGCGTTCACCTGGATGGTAATCGAATGGATTAAATTCGGTAAACCAAGCGCTCTGGGTGGAATCACCGGCATGGTCGCGGGGTTAGCCACCATCACTCCTGCCTCTGGCGCAGTGGGCCCAGCTGGCGCTTTGCTGGTGGGAACGGCCGGCGGTGTAATCTGTTATTTCGCTACCATGACCATGAAGCAGAAGTTCAAGGTCGATGACTCGCTTGACGTGTTTCCAGTGCACGGTGTCGGCGGTATTGTTGGCACCTTTCTGGCGGGCATTCTGGTGTCAGCGAATCTCGGCATTTTCAGCGGCAATGGTCTTGCTGAAGGCGCGACCATCGGCTCACAGCTTGGGGTACAGGTGATAGGTATTCTTGCCACAGGCATCTTTGCTGCCAGCGTGACTTTTGTGCTTATCAAGCTGGTCGGTGCGATCACATCTGGCATCCGGGTTCCTGAAGATCAGGAACAGGCTGGACTCGACATTACTATCCATAACGAAAAGGGTTATTCAATGTAATTACCGCACCCTGCGCGCTGAACAAGCCGGCGTTGATTGTGCATCACGCCGGCTTTTTTATGCCTCGCAATGAGTCAGGATAAGGCACATTAAATTGATCTAGACCAGCTATACCCGAAGCAACGCACGCTCGTCCTTGACGCGCTCATCCTGAAATCCGACCATGAGTGCTCGCTAATCATGCGGGTTTGGCTGTTGCCATTCAGGGCACACAGTAGCAGGAGAAAATCGGTGGCAAGAATAACGTTTTACGGTGCCGCACAACAGGTAACAGGTTCCTGCTATCTGCTGGAGTCTGCCGCACTTGGCAAGGTCTTGCTTGAATGCGGTATGCAGCAAGGCGGTGATGCGGTCGAACGCATCAGGGATGCTGCGTTTGCTTTTGCAACAGGAGACATTAATGCCGTAATTCTGTCACATGGACATCTCGATCACTCCGGCATGTTACCCAAACTGGTGCGGGCCGGTTATGCGGGACCAATCTATTGCACTGCAGCCACGCGCGGCCTGTTACGCATTCTGCTGGAAGATGCATTTGGATTATATGAGCGTGATCTCGAACACGAAAATCGGCGGCGCCAACGCAGCGGTCGCAAATTGCTGCTGCCAGAGTACACAATTGCAGATGTAAAAAAAGTGCTGCATCTGTGCGAACCAGCGCAATACGATACAAAGATAGTATTGGGGCCGCTTGCAGAACTGCGTTTCCTCGACGCCGGCCATATTCTTGGATCTGCAATTGTGGAATTGACTTTTACCGAGGACGACTCACAAAAGCGTCTCGTGTTCTCTGGCGATCTCGGTAATCGCGGATCGCCGTTGATGAATGATCCCGCGACACCGACACAAGCTGATTTACTGCTGATGGAAGGGACGTACGGTAATCGCAACCATCGTGACATAGACAATACCCTGACAGAACTATCGACGCTTTTAAGCGAGGCGTGGCAACGTGGCGGCAATGTCATGATTCCTTCCTTCGCAATCGGACGCGCACAGGAAATTCTGTTTCATCTGGGCTGTCTCTACCATCAGGGCAAACTGGATAATTGGTCGATCTTCATGGACAGCCCCATGGCAATAGAAGTGACCCAGGTTTACGATCATTGGCTGCATCTCATGGACAACAAGGATATTCGCTGCCTTACCCAATACGGTCGCGAGTCGCTGGAAAAATTCCTGCCTACTCTGAAACTCTGTAACAGAGCAGAAGAATCCATGGCCATCAACAAGATCAAGCAAGGGGCCATCATTATCGCCGGCAGTGGTATGTGTACCGGCGGCCGCATCCGGCATCACTTCAAACACCGCATCTGGAACGACAGCAACACCATCATTTTTATTGGCTATCAGGCACAGGGCACACTCGGTCGCCTGTTGGTTGACGGCAAGAAGCTGATCAAGATGTTTGGAGAAGACTTTGTGGTCCGGGCAAAAATCGCGACTCTCGGCGGTTTTTCGGCGCACGCCGGACAGTCAGAACTTATCGAATGGGCACGAAATTTCCAGCCAACACCGCGACTGGTATTGATACACGGGGAAGCGAGCGCCTTGCAAGCCCTGGCTGACAAGCTGCGCGATGATCATGCCATTGTCAGTGAAATCCCGGCGCAGGGCGACAGTCTCGATTTCTGAACATTACTCCGATGGCAAATGAATCCTCACTCCCCATATACGGCTTGAAGTCTGCCGAAGTGGCCGAACGCTACGCACGAAAAATGTGAATTTCGTGCCTGCGACAAGATTTTCATTAGTCATTTCCTCCCTAAAAGTTACGCAGCTGTGGTCAAGATAGCAATTCACAGGCTGAGGAAATTGATCCATGTCTATCCCGGCCAATTATTCGGTAAAGCGGGTGAGAGACTGGCAAACTTCGGCAAGTCTCGCATATACTGGGCCGCGTAATATACTTGCTGGCAGTACCCTACCCTGCTGGAACGAGTGCTCAAGAATAACAACCATGGCCGCTCCGTTTGCCATCCTGGCAGAATGAGGGCAGTCAATAAATTCAGGAGTTTCACATGCCTTCCCCATTCAACAAGCTCACCAAAACACTGTTGTGCACCTGTGCCTCCGGGTTGCTGCTGGGTACGCTGCTACCACCAAGCTTCGCTGACGAAATGCCGATAGTCACGCCGGAGATTGTTGGCGTCTCCAGTGAGCGCCTGCAGCGTTTACCTGCCGCCATGCAACGCTATATCGATGCCAACAAGTTGGCCGGCACGGTCACACTCATCGCGCGGGATGGCCGGGTGATTCACCGGCAATCGCAGGGTTGGAAAAACAAGGAAACTGGCGAGCTCATGACCGATGACACCATCTTCGTCATCATGTCCATGACCAAGCCGATCGTCTCCATGGCCTTGATGATGCTTTACGAAGAAGGCCATTTTTTGCTAACTGACCCGATCAGCAACTGGATACCAGAACTGGCTAACAAGGAAGTTCTGGTCACTGACAGTAACGGCACACGGCGTGTACCTGCAGTGCGACCAGTCACGTTCCGACACGTCCTGTCCCACACCGCTGGTCTTGATCCAGACCCTGAATTACTGATCGAGGACGAAGTGAAGTTGCTGGAACGCGCCGACACACTGGATGCAAATCTGGTGCAGCGCGCACCGCTGCCACTGGCGTTTCAGCCCGGAGACAGCTGGCAATATGGCAGCTCAACTGATTACGTGGCGCTGCTGGTAGAACGTATCTCCGGCCAACCGCTCGTCGAGTTTGTACAGGAACGCATACTTGATCCACTCGCCATGCATGATACGCACTACATTGTGCCGCCGGAAAAGATCAATCGTGTCGCTGCTGTCTACAGCCCAACCGGACCCGACCAGACCATCGAGCTGTTTCGCGCACCCGAGTATCGTGAAACTACCTATTTTGGCGGAGTCGCCGGTCTCTCATCGACAATCTCCGACTACTGGCGCTTCAGCCAGATGTTGTTGAATGGCGGCGAACTTGATGGTGTGCGCTTGTTGAGTCCGAAGACTATCAATCTGATGATCAGCAACCACAGCGGTGATCACGATATCTACGTGCGCGGTCCCGGTTATGGATTCGGTCTTGGCTTTGCTGTCATGACCGACGTCGGCGAGGCGCGCGATCCCTCCACACCAGGCACTTTCACCTGGGGCGGTGCCTGGGGCACCATTTTCTGGGTCGATCCGGTGGAAAATATGCTCGGCATCATGATGACCCAGATAACTTCCTATAACCACATCAACGCACGCCAAGACATTGGTGTCACCGCAATGCAATCCATCATCGACAGCTACACCAACAAACCTTATGCGGTAAGTCCGTATCAAATACTGCAGTAATATCGCAGGCATAAAAAAAGGGGGGTTTTTCGGAACCCCCCTTTTTTTTCGCTCTGAATTATTTCAGTTCAGATTAATTATCCAGCAGCTGGTAAATGCGGCGAATGGCTCGTGGGTCCACGCCTGGCTCACGCAGCTGCGCATAGTTTGCGCTATGATTGGTCATATCAATCTGTACCGCGGCATCATCGGCACTGACACCGCTGCGGTGCATGGCAGATGTCTTTTCCCATAAGTCGGTGAGATAAGCCTGGAAATGATCTATTGGTTCACGCGTGCGCATAACGGGTCCGTGGCCGGGTAGCCATGTATCGAAGTCGAGGGTCTTCATGCCTTCGAGAGTCGCCGGCCATTCGTCGACATGGGCATCTCCCATATAAGACAGGCCGGGCAACATCATGTCACCAGTGAACGCGATCTTGTCCTGCGGCAGATAAATCACGACATCACCACCAGTGTGAGCGCGACCGAAATGGTGTAACTGGATTTCACGACTGCCGTCCGCCACAACCTGGAACAAGGTCATCTTCGATTCCAGAGTGATATTCGGCGGAGTTGGATTGATTTCGCCTATTGCGTTCATATAGTCGCGCTGCACGCGATGATTTTCCAGCAGGGCAGCCTTGCGCGCCGGATCAGACTCCGCGGCCGCTTGCTGTTCCAGACTGGCTACAGTTGCCGGCACTCCATCAGAGAAGCTCTTGAAGGTGGCTTCCTCCAGCACGTTACCTATTTCACCGTTCAACTTCTTGCGAGTAAATTCATGTCCAATGATTTCCACACCAGGCGGGAACGACTGGTTGCCATGGGAATGATCGAAATGATAATGGCTGTTTACCAAATAGCGCACTGGCTTATCCGTGATCATGGGCAAGGATTCGAGCAGCGCTCGGGATGCGGCTGGCGTTACGTGGGAATCCACAACGAGTGTGTCAAATTCTCCAACCAGCACGAGCGCATTGCTCATTGTCCAGACGGAGCCAGTGCCAGTGGCAAACCACACTCCATCTGCCACTTCGATAAAGCGGTGGGACGCGGATTCGATTACTGTTTCTTGTGCTGCACTGAAATTAATTGGTAGCAACGCTGCAACGAACAGCAGTAGCGCATAGCGAGAGCGAGCAATTTTTTTCATCATGGGTAGACCTGCTATTTATCCAAGGTTGATTGAAGTTGTTGTGAGCGTAACTGCCAGTAGAACTACAGAGAATTCGAGTAACCTTTTCACAGGTGAAGTCGTCATAGTATCCAAGAGCAACACGTGCGGCAGCTGGCCAAGGTTTCCGCACAGTAGCGCATCAGTTTCGGGCTGTAAAGCACGCGCAGATACTGGTGGATCAGGCTAACCAGGTTGGCGAATCTCACTACCCGGATTACCCAGGACATCAATGCGATCACTGTAACTAGCTGTTTTATAGAGATATTAAATTACATCTCGGAGTTGGCAAGCTTATTGCTAAGCTTATTGTTAATTGAATACCAAGCGCTCACCAAGCGCATGCCTATGGATAGCCAATGAATATCCACAGAGCAACCGCTGAGCCAGAAGCCAGTTAAAAGAACCACTAAAAATAAGGAACATATTATACAAGCTCTAAATCACAATCTTCACTTGGGCACCGCTACTCTGCTAGCCCTGTGCCTCGGTGGTTATTTGTTATCCACACCAGCGGAAGCCGCTGATGTTCGTGATGTTTCAAAAGTGAATGGCGGCGTCCATATCGATGCAGAAGATCGCGTTGGCAATCTAAGATCGGTCAATGGCGGTATTGATTTGCAACGCGGGGCATCTGCCCAGGCAATTAGCACGGTAAATGGTGGCATTGACCTCGCTGACGCTGTGACCATAACACAGGCCGAGACCGTGAACGGCGGCATACGGGTCGGGCGCGATGTGACTGTGAAAGGATCATTGAAAACGGTCAATGGCGACATTCACACCGAGAGCGGCACTGTCATTGAAGAGCGGGTACAAACTGTCAATGGCAAGATTCAATTGCGCAATACCCGCGTCGCTGCCGACTTGGAGACTGCGAATGGCGATATCGAGTTGCGTGATGGCAGCGTGGTCGAGGGCGATCTGAT
>Ga0209553_1000003_pt1 | contig 159190 bp, 137 predicted proteins | sample LauGreFBDMM110DN_2_FD_188217 | JGI IMG/M metagenome (GOLD analysis project Ga0209553, IMG submission 188217) | Freshwater lake microbial communities from Lake Michigan, USA - Fa13.BD.MM110.DN (SPAdes) (version 2) | ecosystem: Environmental > Aquatic > Freshwater > Lake | place: Lake Michigan...
ATCTTTGAATATATTGAAGTGTTTTATAACCGTCAGCGGCGCCACTCCCATATTGGGCAGATGGCACCACTGGTATTCGAGGCGGCTACGTTAGCCGTGAGTTAGTGGTCCGTTTAACTGGGGGAAGTTCAGGTTACTTGATTTCAGAATCAAGCACAGATGGTAAACGAACTTCGGTGTCAGAAACTATTGGACGGTTATCGCGGCGCACCTGTTGCCGATAAACGCGCGCTAGAGGAGATCCTGGCCCGCCTCAGTCATCTGGTAACTCAACATCTATCCATACGAGAGATCGATCTGAATCCAGTGGTGGTGACACCCAAGGGCGCGGTTTTGGTGGACTGCAGGGTGCGCGTTGCTGAAGCTGGACTGTGAAAATGCGCGCTTAATTGAAAAAGGAGACCTTTAATTCAGGTCTGACCACGGTAACAATTCCAGCCTCGCTCCGTCTTTTATTTAAATCATTGGGATTTAAGTTTGGAAGAATCTCCGGCAACACTCATAACTTAACAACTCGATGAAGAACAGGGTGCCTGCCCGCTTGATCTCCACGGGCAATTCCAATCATTCTTTCTATCAAGATAAACAGGCAGGAAATGAAATTAGCTGTGGGTATTTTTAAGTGGTTGCTAATCACCGTCGTCAGTGTAGTTGCCCTGGTATTCGCCTATTCAAGCTATGTAACACTGAGTTTTGATACACAGACTCTGCCTGAAAATCACGGGCAGGTTCAGACCAGATTATTTCTTTCGGGCAATAGCCAGCAACCATTGGTTGTCGGTCTTGCCGGAGGCGAAGGGGGCAATGGTTGGGCAGGTCCGGACGGCGAAAAGCAAAGGATCTTGCTGGCGGCAAACGGCTACGCGTTTCTGTCGGTTGCCTATTTTGGCGACGAAGGCACACCTGTGAATCTCGACCGGATTGCCATTGAAGGTGTGCACAAAGCGGTTATGGAAGCATCCCAACAACCGCAAATAAACCCGAACTGTATTGCTGTTATGGGCGTTTCCAGAGGTGGCGAGCTTGCGCTACTTTTGGGAAGTTACTACCCGGAATACAAAAGTGTAATCGGCATAGTTCCTGGCAGTGCCGTATTTCCTGCACTTACCGCCGCGATGACAACCGCTGGTTTTTCTCATAACAATGAATCCCTGCCCTTCGTACCTGTACCCTGGAGCGCCACTCCGGCACTGATGTCTGGTAACTTGCGGGGTGCTTTCGAAAAGATGATGAAAAATACCGAAGCGATGGCAGCGGCGGCCATCAAACTCGAGAATATATCCGGGCCGGTATTGCTGATTTCCGGCACCACGGACGAACAATGGCCATCGTTGGAAATGTCAGAGGCAATGCTGCAACGACTGCGAGACAATAACTTCCCCTATGCCGTCCAGCATCTCCCACTGGAAGGTGGGCATAATGAACATCATGACGAATTCGACAAAGTCATTTTGTTTCTTGATGAGCATTTGCGCTCGCAGCCCGGCTGCGCTCGCGAGTGAATCGAGATAAATGGGGTCAATAGCGAACGGTAGGTGAGTCCCCAGCGTTCATCCTGCTGGTTAAGCACCCAGATCCCCGGCACGCTGCGATACTTCTCCCCGGCTGCATCAAAGCGCTCAAACACAATTTCAAAGATCACCTGATTTGGCATTACCGACAGCGGATTCAACACCGCTATGCTGCTACTTCCCCAATTCTCGGTTTGTCGCAGACCGGCGAAATTGGTCGTCACAATCGGTGAGGTAGAATCATCAGCCCGTACAAATGTACTCTGATTCATCATCACCTGTGGTATATGGTGGACAGCTCGCAATGCGGAATTGTCGGCGGCATTGAAGCCGACAAAAAATTCATGCACTGCTGCAGCAGCCTGCTCGCGCGCCGATTGCAGGGCCGCAGCATCAAACTGCCCAGGCACCGCACCCGGTGCCCGATATTGCATGCCCCAGTGGCCGTCCTTGCGGGTAAAGACATAGAACACATAGCCGGGCTGATGAACGTCGCCGTCACTATTGAGACGGCTGAACCACATGCCCAGATGCACTTTGTCGGCGGAGACCTGATAGGTGTCCACGCGGTCGATCCGACTGCTGGCCCAGCCTTGCCGGCGCAGCAAATCAAAATCCTGCACGAACGCAGCGGCGGTGTCGGCGATTGTCAGTCCGTTGGCGCCATGGGTGATATGCGGAAAGTGCAAAGTCTGGCGCACGCGCTCCAGGTCTCCGGTATTCCACTCAGCCATAAAATGCTGCACCGCGTCCAACGCTGCTGCGGCTGCATCTTGCAATCCCGGAGCTGCCTGACGCTTGCGCCAGGTCAGGGTCCCGGTGGTGCGTCCACTAGCGCTGCGCAGGGATAACTTGAGATAGTCACCAACGAATTCGAAATAGCGAATATTGTCGCCGCCAACCCAGGCAGGCACCATCGGTGAACCCTCCACATGATGAATCACGCGCTGGTTGGCAAGGTCGTATTCGACCTTGCCCCAGTAAGCAAAGCCGGCGCTGATGCGTTCATTGGAACTTGCGGCGCGCTGCGGCAGATCTACCGGCATGCCGACACCGGACATATTGTCGAATTCGTCATAACGCAGGGTGCCGATATAAGCCATGTCGCGTTCACCCCCCTGCTCCGGGAAGCTCACATAATTCACCAGATCCCAATCGCCGACGAAGCGGGACTTCACCGAATCCAGATTATCAGCGGCCATGGCAATGCCACTGGGCAGCATAGACAGGATCCAAAGTAGCGTGGCACATAATCTTCTCGTTGATTGTTTCATGTTCAAGTGATTTCCCCGGCGTTGTCAGAGAGGAGCAAATGGGTTCAGGGTAAACTTTCCCCATTCATTCGATATGTGTTTATTCTTACCATCATTCACGATTCACGCAGGAAAAATTGCTGGCATCAAACTCATCACCGCTGCCGTCGTATTCCGCAATCTGGGGATAGGCGCAGAGTGGCCTGGTTCCGGTGCGCTGCGCTTGCGGCGGATAACTGGCAATGATTTGCTGCGGTGCGGTACCGGATTCAACCCAATGATCAATCTGATCCAGAAAATTGACCCTTGATGGCCCCTTGCCGCCGGCACAATGCAAGACACCAGGCAGCATAAAGAGGCGGACATCATCGCTTGCTGATGCATCGGTCTGCAGTACCTGTTCATAGTAGCCAATCGTCGCATCGGCAGTGATTGCCGAGTCCGACCAACCCTGATAGATCAACAGTTTGCCGCCGTTGTTCCTGAATGCCGACAAGTCCGGATTGGTAGCATTCAAAGTTGCTGCCATTTGTGCGGTGTCTTCCGTGAAATTGTCGAAGCGGTAAGTGGAGTAGTCCCAATTTGCATCATGAAACACCAGGTATTTCATGATCCCGGTACTGAAACCGAAAACTGCATTGGGAATTGGCTGCGCGCCGTTGGTGCGCGATGAGGACTCGATGCCGCCAGTCAACCAGCCGGCCCAGCCGCCGCCATCACTCTCCCCGCCGAAAGGATAACCATAAAAAAGCGGTGAGCCATTTGCATCTACCGGACCGTCATAGATTTTACTGATCGCCGTTTTTTCCGCCGGAGTAAAGCATTCATCAGTATCAGCAGAAGAACAAGAAGGCAGCTCCGCTACAGCGAAATTGCACTGGCGTGGATTATTGAGAATTCCATCCTCGATGCCATCGAGGGCATCGCATTTTGACAAGATCATGCCTTCCAGCATTTGCTGCTCTGCCGATGCAATGACCGCCGCATCAAGACTGAGCGGGTCCGGAAACATGGCTTGCTGAATCTGGATCCCCGCCCCTGCAATTCCAGACCAGCTATAGGCTGGAGCACCGGCCACGATGCCATCGAAATCATCCGGGTAGCGTTGCGCCTCCATCAGGGCCTGACCACCCCCGCGGGAACAGCCGACGAAATAATTGCGTTCAATGTCCGCGCCGTAATAGTCGCTGATCAAGGACTTCGCGGTCACCGCCGTACGATGCACGGCCTGATGGCCAAAATTGACTATGCGTTCCAGGTTGTGCAGCGCCCAGCTGGCATCGATGCCCTGGTTCTGGTGGCCGGTGTCGGTACCGACAGTCGCATAGCCGGAGCTGAGGGCGCCGAATGCCAGTGCTGAATTCTGCACGCTGCCGACAAATCCGCCGCCGCCACCCATGACGAACTTGCCATTCCAATTCTCTGGCAGGATTAATTCGAAGCGTATCTCCGGTCCTATTATCCCTGTCGCCTTGCAATGGGGCACGGGTTGAGCAAGCTTCTCCACCGACGTAAAGCGTACGTCAGGCAGTGCCGGCAACATGGAAATATCGCAGTTCACCTGTGCGAATCCCAGGCTGGGCAATAACAGAATTAGTAATAGTAGTCTGGACATATGCATACCCTCTTTTGGAATTATTTTCAGCATAATCTTCTTTACAGCATCAATCATGTCAGGATTCGGTGCCATCGCCATTTTTCTACCGGGCATGCAACTGTCCGCCACGCAAGATCCCCGGCAGGCTGTAATTGCCCTCGTGACATTCGTAGCTATAGCTGCGCCCGCCCATCCAGGTGAGGGGATACTCACCACTCCACGGCTCGGTATACAGCTCATCGTCTTCCACCGTGAACTGGTAAAGAATTGTTTCAGCGGAGATGCGTGTGAATCGTTCTGTAACACGGGTGTCGTCATCCACAGCCATGTAGCTGGGAATCAGATTGCGGGTTGGATAGTCATAACGGAAGTGACTGGTCTCTATAACCAGAGTATCGCCTTCCCAGTGCCCCCGGGAGTCGCCCTCAAAACGCCGTACCGGGTTTTCAGGAGCAGTACTGGCCAGCGGAATGACTCGTAGACCGTCCACATCCTCCATATGGATCACTACATGGTCCTGCGTCTGCACGATCACCCGCGGCAGTTCGAGGGGCAGAGCGGTGGCGGGAGGGCCACCCAGCCCGGCCAGACAGCGTTCGGAAAGTTCCCGCTGTTCCGGTCCATCAAAGCCTTCCTCATCAAGCCTGGCTTGCTCCTGCGAAATGGATTGTCCGAGAGCGGAAAACGGCACCCTTCCGGTATCAGGCCGCGTGATCAACGAGGTGCAGAATTCTCCATTGACCCGGGCCAGCCCCATATCCTTGGTCCAAAGGGCTTCAGGATCAGTATTGCCTGCACGCCAGTTGCCCTGGATCTTCCGGGCGATGATTTCTGCTTGTTCAGGCTCCACCACCAGCGACGTTATTTCCGCGGGTCGTTCCATCATGGTGACGAAATTGATTGCCCATACTCCCTGGAAATCAGGATGGCCGAATTCAGTGCGCGGCACTACAAAGCCTGTGGATTCCTGGGCGAAAACCGGATGACTGGCGATGATCCATGGAGCGAGGAATAGCAGGTTCGTCAAACGCATAGAGTGCATTGATAAATGGGGTCCATCGTAAAAATCACTAGGATATAAGCTTCATATCGTCATCCCACTGCGCCGTAATATCCCGGCGTGACTGATCCACACACTTCGCCAGCCATTCCGCTTCGTAAGCAACACCATGTCGTTGCAGCACGGCCGCAGGCACACCGTCCCAAACATTTGGCGTATTGCCCTGATAGCCTAAATCCTTAAAACCAGCGGCTGTTGTGTAGTATCCGGTGAGAGTTAAATTTCGCATCAGGGCAAAGAAGCTGATGCCGGCTTGCAACACAGCCTCGGTAACATCCGGATAGGCGATGCGATCACAAATAGTCAGGCGCTGCGCTTCGGTGATGTTGATAAAGTCGGCACCAAAGTTTTCTATCGCATACACATCCAGCCAGGCAATGCCGCCACGAATCGGCAATTTAAAATTTGTCCTGTCCTTCACGATGAATTCGACAAAGTCCGGCAGGCCTGCATCCAGCGCGCCACCATTGGCTTGATCTGACGGCAGTATAATGTCGCACAGCACGGCGATCGTTAGCAGCTCATGTTCCCGGAAATAGGACTCTTGCATGAGTTCCGCATCGGTCTGCATTTCAACTGCAGTGCGCCCATAGGAGTAGCTGTCTGGCAAGGCGGTCCAATTCATGCGCGCAGTGGCACCAGTGCTGGTGGCACATCCAGTGCTCGCGATAATTCCGCCAGCAAGCGGTGCCAGCAACAAGGACTTCAGGGTTTCGCGTCGATTCAGTGTTTTCATGGGCGCCGTCAGCTAGAGATTCTGTTGTTTGATTTGATCGACAATGTAGTCACAGGTGCGCCAGGACAAAGCCATAATCGTCCAGGTTGGATTCTTGTCAGCTTGCGAGACGAACGTGCCAGCATCCACCACGAACACATTGTCGGCATCGTGCAGTTGCCCATATTCATTCGTCACCGAACTGCGTGCATCCGTGCCCATGCGCGTGGTGCCAACTTCATGAATAATTTCACCGGGTTTGGTCAGCCCGTATTCCTGATCCGCGCCAGGTTTGGTGCCGAGCAGGATTCCGCCCGAGGCTACTAACAACTCTTCCATGAAATCCTGCATGTGGCGTGCCTGTTTGATCTCATGTTCCGTCCAGTGATAATTGAAGCGCAGGACTGGAATGCCCCATTCGTCAACTACGGTCGGGTCCAGTTCGCAGTAGTTGTCATACTGCGGCACGCTCTCTCCACGACAAGCGATGCTCAGGCGTGACCCATAGAATTTGCGCACATCATCGCGCAGCGCATTGCCATAACCACCGACGCGCTCGCCCAGAAATTCATTGTACTGATTGACCGCGAAGCCGAAGCCATACGCAGGCATGCCCATGCCGCCGCCAATTTCCAGATGATAACCGCGAGGAAAATCCAGATTCTTGTTGTCCAGCCACCACGGTGTGTACACATGCATGCCTTCCACACCGTCTTCGTTGTACATGTCCCGGTTCATCAAATCGGGCAGGAAGGCGGCGCGGCTGGCGCCTGTGGAATCATGCAGATAGCGGCCCACGTGGTCGCTGCTGTTGCCGAGGCCATTCGCATGTTGCGGGCTTTTCGAGTTAAGCAGTATACGCGCAGAACTGCAGGCAGAAGCAGCGAGTACCACTATGCGACCTTGCAGATGTTGCTCCTGTCGCGTTTCCTTGTTGATAAAGGCCACACCAGTGGCCTTGCCCTCGGCATTGGTAGTAACTTCGCGCACCATAGAATTCGTGTAGAGATCGACCTGACCGCCCCTGAGCGCAGGATAGATCAACGCGGTACTGGAAGAGAAATCGGCATGAATGGAACAGGCGCGGCTGCATTGTCCACAATAAAAACACACGCCACGTTCGTTGTTGATGCGCTTGGTCAGTATCGACTTGCGCGCAGGAATTACCGGGACATTGAGTTTGCGGGCACCGTTTATATAGAACAACTCATGCAGGCGCGGCTTCGGTGCCGGCAGAAAAAATCCGTCCGGGTCATTGTACAGACCTTCGTTTGACCCGAACACACCGATCAGTTGGTCGACCTTGTCGTAGTACGGCTTGACGTCGTCATAGCCAATGGGCCAGTTCTCGCCCAGACCGTCGATGTCCTTGCGCTGAAAATCCAGCGGCCCGAAACGCAGGGAAATTCGGCCCCAGTGATTGGTTCGGCCGCCCAGCATGCGCGCACGCCACCAGCGAAAGTCAGTGTCGCCCTTGTTGGTGAAGGGCTCGCCGTCGAGTTCCCAGCCACCGATACAGGCATTGAAATCACCAAAGGGGCGCAGTCGTGTGCTCGCTCCGCGGCGCGGAGATTCCCAGGGATATCGCAGCTGTGTGCGTTGGGTGTCAGCGGCCGGGTCGTAGTAGGCACCGGCTTCTACCAGTGCCACCTTGAGACCGGCATTGGCAAGCTGATAAGTAGCCATGCCGCCGCCCGCCCCGGAGCCAACTATAATGATGTCGTATTGTTGCTGCGCCATGGCTTAACCCAGACCAAATCCAGGCCGGTAGGGTTTATCCAGCAAGGTATTCGCGATGTCATCATTGGTGAACCGCATATTGCGGCCATCATATTCCAGCACCATGTGATCAACGGCGCGATGCACGGCAATATTGCCGAGCAACATCGTTTCGGTAAGCCGCGCAGAATAATCAAACCCGGAAGTGGTGACCTTGCTGCGATCCTTGATCGCATCGATCCATTCCTGATAAATGCCGACTGACCTCGCTAGAGTCATTGGTGGCGGGGCAGTTGCGAGCTGAGTAGTTTCTGGAATAAGACAAGGGTTGCGACCATAAACCCCATGCATCAACGTATTCTTGCTGCCTACTATTAATACGCCGCCATCGTTATCACCCAGCTGCCGCCCGTTTTCCAGCAGCTCGGGACGTTCGGGCAGCAAGCCACCGTCGTACCAGGTCATCTTCACCGCTGCCCGCTTGGCATTGGCCGGAAACTCGAAATGAATCTTCGATGCGATCGGGAAAGTTTCAAATTCCCGGCCCCAGCGCGTGGAACTGGCAGATACCCTCGTGGGCAAATCCAGATCCAGCGCCCAGTAGGGATGATCGATAATGTGCGCGCCCATGTCCCCCACCACGCCGGTGCCAAAATCCACCCAGCCGCGCCAGTTAAACGGATGATAGACGCGATCCATATAAGGTCGCTGTGGTGCTGCGCCGAGCCACAGGTCCCAATCCATGCTTGGTGGAACCGGCATACTGCCTTCGGGTCTGGCAATTCCCTGCGGCCACACCGGTCGATTGGTCCAGCAATGGATTTCCAGCACCTCGCCGAGCACACCACTGGCGACCCATTCGTTAATCACGCGGGCGCCTTCATCGGCATGACCCTGATTGCCCATCTGCGTCACGACATTGGTGGCACGCGCACGCTCTGCCAGCAAGCGCGCCTCGGCTACCGTATGGCACAGGGGTTTTTGCACATACAAGTGCTTGCCCAAACCCATAGCATGGGTTGCGACCGGCGCATGCATATGGTCAGGAATGCTGATAAGAACGGCGTCAATTTCGGGTTCGTTGTCGAGCATCTCGCGATAGTCGCGATAGATTTTGACTTTTTCCCTGAAGGGCGCTGCGAACTCTGCTGCTAAGGTGCTGGCGATCTTGGTGTCATCGATATCACAGATTGCATAGATATTTTCATGGGCCACCGAGCTGATATCAGTGGTGCCCTTGCCGGAAGCACCCACGGCCGCAATATTGATTTTATCGCTGGGAGCGACATAGGCGGGGCCGCCAAGTACGTATCGGGGGACAATCATGAAGGCCGAAGTGGCGGCGGCGGTCTTGAGAAATTTACGTCTTCCTGGACTGGTATCCGAAGTGTTCTTAAGGCTGTCCTGGTCCGCATTTTTCGACATGGATTCCCCCGGTTTTTATTGTTCGTTTGGCTGGCGCTGAAACTGCCGCAAGCTGGGTAGCGCTGCTGGGAGGAGGTTAGCATAAGTTGATATTCCACAACCCGATATTTCCAGTCGGTACTGGATGAATCAGGCATGGGAGGAATCGAGTACTGCTGTTCGAGCTACGCTGTAATCGAACTCATCCTTGGTAATTAACCGCACAAATCCGCTCGCAACCTGAGTCTGTTGCGGTTTTTTACCATTTCATTTCATTTCAGTTCAGTTCCTATTCAGCCGCCAGCGACGAAACTGTGTCTGTAGTGAATGCAAATATTCATTGATGCAAACACAGAGCGGAGGTACCACCCATGACAACTGCATTAACTCGCACCTTGCTAATGGCTGTGTGCCTGCTTGGATTCGCCGCAAACGCAGGTGCACGTGATCGCGACCATGATTGGGACGGCGGCTGGAAACTTGGACACGGGCATGACCACTATGGCATCTACCGGTTTGATGGCCGCGGTTGGCGACGCATGCCAGGTTCTGCCACCGCTGTCGGTGATGGCTGGGTTATAGGCACCGATCGCAGAAGCGGCGGCTATGGCATCTATCGCTGGAGCGGCCGCGGCTGGAATCGGGTAGCTGGCGGCGCGGTCGATATCGGTGGCTCTTACCAACAGCCCTGGGTAATCAATAATCGCGGTGAGCAATTTTACTGGAATGGTTATGACTGGAGCGCTGATGGCGGTGGTTACCAACGCCATGTAGACGACCGTCGCCATAACGATCGCCGCCGCTAACTGCGCGGCTGGGTCCAGTGAATTACAATGAAGTGAATTACAATGCAGTGAATAACAATGCAGTGACTAAAATAGCTGTGTATGAAATTGATGTAAAAATAGTAGGCAAACTCTTGTAACAGCATTTACAATTCAGTCGCCATTTACCAAAAATCGCCACTTATACAGGAGTATTTATGTCGAAAGGCCAAGACGCAAAGAAACAAGTCAAAAAGAAAGCGGAAAAAACCCTGAAAGAAAAACGCGCCGATAAAAAGGCAAAAAAATCCGGTAAGTAAGCAAGCGCATAAGACAGGCAAATAAGGGGCAGGGGAGATTTTGAAAAGATCTCCCCTGCCCCTTTCGCGTTCTGCTCCCGGTCCCTGACATTCACAAGTGCATTATTGTGTGGTCTACTGCTCCTCTACTTCCCCCCAAAAAAAAACCAGAAGGTCAGTGCCATGACAGCTTATTCCCGTCTGCCCAAAACCCGCCCCAACAACTCCATACTCGCGTTGCTGCTGCTCGCCACTTTGTCAGTCAGCGAATTGGCAAGCGGTCAGTCCCATGCTGATGACGCCTGGGTGAGCACCTGGGCAACGAGTCCCAGCACTGTGCTTGATGCAGACGAAGACGTGCCGGAACTGAACAACCAGACGGTACGGCTGATCGTGCATACTTCGGCGGGTGGCAATAGCCTGCGACTGCGCCTGGCCAATTATCACGGCGATAAACCACTTGCGGTAGGCGCTGTCGCAGTTGCCTTGCAGAACGAGACCCATTCGATTCAGCCGGGCAGCAGCAAGCCGGTAACCTTTGGCGGCGCGGCCAATATTACGATTGCGCGCGGCGCGGTAGTTATCAGCGATCCGATCGCATTCCCGGTGCCGGCACTGACCAATCTCGCCGTGAGTATTTATGTGCCGGAAGCGAGCGGCTTCGTGACCGCACACCGTCTCTCGAACCAGACCAATTACATTTCCGCTACCGGCAATCATGTGAGCGCCACGGAACTCGCTAATGCTGCCGAATCTCCCGCCTGGAACCTGCTCACTGCCATCGACGTTATCAGCACTGACAGCCCCAGTACGATTGTGGTGGTCGGTGATTCCATCACCGATGGTTGGGGCTCTACCGAAAGTGCCAATCAACGCTGGCCCGATCATTTCGCGCGCCGCCTGTTTGCTGACAACAGCATTCCGGATTTCGCCATCGCCAATGCCGGCATCAGCGGCAATCGCGTGACTACCGAAGGCTCACCAATGTTCGGTGAAAATCTGCAGGCTCGTTTCGAACGCGATGCGCTCGCCCTAAGTAACGTCAGTCATATGGTTATCATGGAAGGCATCAACGATATCGGCATGTCGGCGCGCGGCGGCGCACTGGTTTCTGCCGACGCTATCATCAGCGGCTACAGACAACTGATCGCACGGGCGCACTCACAAGGCATCAAGGTAATTGGCGCCACTCTCACTCCATATGAGGGTGCTGCGTATTACACACCCGAGGGCGAGCAGGTAAGGCAGGCGGTGAATGCCTTTATTCGTACCGGTGGCGTGTTCGATGGCGTGATTGATTTCGAGAAAGCGGTGCAGGACCCGGCCAATCCTGCACGTATCATACCGGGCTTTACCGCTGACAACCTGCATCCGAATGATGAAGGTTATAAGGCAATGGCGGATATCATCGATCTGAATCTGTTTCGCTAGTTCCGGGGTTGGTTGGCAGATTCAGGGCCGATCGGACCTGAGTCTGTTAACTGGCAGCCCCTGCACTATTCAATCTTTTCCGGCTTTAATGCGTCACGGAACTTGATCACTTGCTCCTGGTAATTTTCGCTCTCCCCGAAGCCCAGGAATTGGTTGTAGCGGCTATGCGTGCCAACCACCTTGCGCGCGTGCTTGATCGGACACCAATACTGTTCGGTGCGCGCAATGATCTCCCTCGAATATGCAATCACACCATTGCCATAGCTACAGTACAGACAATTGAATTTCTCGATGGCATTGAGATAGGACAGCACGTGTCGGTCTATCACCACGTATTTGGAACGATTGACGCGGGCTACGTTGTAAAGGCGAAAACAAATGTGTTGGTAAATTGTCATCGTGATGTCGATAAAGACCAACGGCACGATCATGCTGTAGATAAAAGGTATCGACACAATATTGCGCAACAGAGATGAGCGCAACCAGGGAATAATTGCGACCCTCAGCCTGCGATGCGCCTCCTGCACCGAATCTTCGAACTTGATACGCGTGCCGTCCAGCCGGTACCGAAACTTCGTTTCCTGCTGTTGGATCTCTTCAAGCAGCTGGTACTCGAGTTTGGCGATCTTATCGATGAGTTCGGTGAGCTTTGCGGACATGGCCTGTGACCTGGGTCGTTGCGTGGGACTTCAATATAACAAACTCAGCGAGCCAGCGAACGTTAAATCCGGTTCATTTTGCAACACTTGGCGCGAGATCGTGTCCGCTCTGGTTCACCGAGAAACTTCTAGACTCACCCCATGAGGTGGCCTATGCTCGGGATAATTGGGGTCGGAGTAAAAATACAGTACTCTTGGGTCATTCTGCGGCAAATACTACTGTATTTTTACTCTGACCCCAATTATCAATCAGGATTCTGATCCACACACATGCAAGCGCCTACCGCAACGATATTACGCAAGTCTCTCGCCTTTCTCGCGCCGTACAAGACCCAGATATTGATAGCGTCAGTGGCGCTGGTTTTCACCGCCGGCATCACTCTCGGACTCGTGCAATATGTGCGGGTGATTGTCGATGAAGGTTTCGTGGCAGGTGATGCGGCGTCACTGAACTCGGCCATACTCGGCTTCGTGATCGTGGCTGTGTTGCAGGCCGTGGGCACGTTCGCCCGTTTCTACTGGGTGTCGTGGCTTGGTGAACGAGTCACTGCAGATATCCGCAAAAGCGTTTACGCACACATCATTGAGCTGCATCCGGGTTATTTCGAAGAAAATCTCAGCGGCGAGATTCAATCACGCATTACTACTGACACGACATTGATTCAATCTGTCGTCGGTTCCTCTGCGTCAATCGCTTTGCGCAATCTGCTGATGATGGTCGGCGGTACCATCTTCCTGTTTATTACCAACCCGAAACTTACCAGTGTGGTTCTGGTCTGCATACCGCTTGTCATAGGGCCTATTTTGTATTTCGGGCGCAAAGTGCGCAAGTTGTCACGCAGCAGTCAGGACGAAATTGCCAATGTCGGCGCCTACGTCGGTGAGAGCATTCAGCAGATCAAGACTGTGCAGGCCTATAATCATCAGGGCCATGATGAACGGCAGTTTTCCCGCCATGTAGAAACAGCATTCACGGTGGCTCTCAGCCGCATTCTGATGCGTTCTATCCTCATTACAATAGTGATGACGCTCGTGTTTGGCGCGCTCGCGGTAATGATCTGGGTCGGCGGACAGGATGTAATCAATGGTTCCATGTCGGCGGGCGAACTCACCGCGTTCGTCGCCTATGCCGTAATCGTCGCCACTGCTGTTGGCGCCATCAGTCAGGTCATCAGCGAACTGCAACGTGCAGCAGGTGCCATGGAACGATTGATGGAGTTGCTGGAAGCTGAGAATCTGATTACGGCACCGGCCACACCGCGTCAACTGAATGGCGAGTTCAAAGGCTTGCTGCAATTGAAAGAGCTTACTTTCTGCTACCCGTCGCGCCCGGATACTCCTGCGCTGAATGGCGTATCTCTGACCGTGCATCCCGGCGAGAGTCTCGCATTGGTCGGCCCTTCCGGTGCCGGCAAGTCGACACTGTTTGATCTCGTATTGCGGTTCTACGATCCGCAAACCGGCAGTCTCAGTCTCGACGGCATTGACGTGCGCGAACTGGACCCGAAATTATTACGCAGTCACATCGCGATCGTGTCGCAGCAGCCAACGATGTTCACCGGCAACGTGTGGGAAAACATTCGCTACGGCCGACCGGATGCGAGTGATGACGAAGTACGCGCTGCCGCCGACGCGGCTTTCGCTAGCGAATTCATCGAGCAATTGCCGCAGGGCTATGACAGTTATTTAGGAGAATCCGGCATACGCCTGTCGGGCGGCCAGAAGCAACGCATCGCAATTGCCCGTGCCATCCTGAAAGACCCCGGGATTTTGCTGCTCGATGAGGCCACCAGCGCCCTCGATGCCGAGAGTGAGCGCAAGGTGCAGCTGGCACTGGTAAAACTGATGAAGAATCGCACCTCGCTGATTATTGCCCATAGACTGGCCACTGTGAAAAATGTAAATCGCATTGCCGTGCTGGAAGCCGGACACCTCATCGCCGAAGGCACACACACTGAGCTCATGCAGGATTGCGAATTGTATGCGAACCTGGCTAATCTCCAGTTCAACGAATCCGGGGTTGAAACTGGTGTTGAAACAAGTGTTGAAACAGGCGTTGGATAATTGGGGTCAGAGTAAAAATACAGTAGTATTTGCCGCGGAATGACCCAAAAGTACTGTATTTTTACTCTGACCCAAATTATTTGTTTTTACCCTGACCCCAATTATCACGGAGGCTTGTATGGTCGCTGCAACAGGCATTACAAATCTCAAATGGTTTAATGCTGGCTGTTACCGACCCAAGCTTTTCTATTGCATCAGCTTTGCTGCCGCGCTTTCAGTAGCCGCCTGCAGCGAAAACCTGTCCGAGCCCGCTGCCATGACTACTCGCCCTGACCAGACTGAAACTCTCGCCGCTAATTTCGGCGGCAGCGTACGTTTTATCGAAGCTAACGGCATTGCGTTGCGCATCGTCGAAGCTGGCAGTGGTCCCCTGGTCATTCTGGTGCACGGCTGGCCGGAGTCCTGGTATTCGTGGCGCCATCAATTGCAGCCGCTTGCTGCTGCTGGCTATCACGTTGTTGCACCTGATATGCGTGGTTATGGTGGTTCTGCGAGACCATCTAACATAGAAGACTACGACATACTGCAACTGACGGCAGACGTCGCCGGTATTGTGGCGGCAGTCGGCGCTACCAGCGCGGTGTTGGTGGGACATGATTGGGGCGCACCCATTGTCTGGCAAAGCGCCCTGCTCTATCCGGAATTATTTTCCGCTGTAGTTGGCATGAGCGTGATCTATGGGGGCCGCGCAACGAATCGCCCCGTGGTAAAACTGCGGCAGGAAGCAGAAGAGGATTTCTTCTACACCAGTTATTTCCAGACTCCCGGTGTGGCTGAAGCCGAGTTCGATGCCAATCCACGCCAGCTCATCAGCCGACTCTATACCTCCCGCTCTCCCGGCACGCCGACGCACCCACCCGAAGTCACCGACCCCAGCGCCGCCGCTGGCGGCTGGCTGCCACGTCTCGGCGAACCGGTGCGCCTGCCCGAATGGCTGAGCGAGCAAGATCTCGATTACTACACCGCGCAATTTGAATGGAGCGGCTTTGCCGGTGGCATCAACTATTACCGCAACGGCGCACGCAACTGGGATCTCACGCCCCAACTTGCCGACGCCAGGATTCACCAACCCGCATTATTTCTCGCCGGCGATCTCGATATCGTCAATCGCAATGCAACTCCCGAAGAACTCGCCGCGAGAATGGCACCAAATTTTACCGACCTGCGTGACGTGATCCTGTTGCCTGGCATCGGTCATCGAGTGCAACAACAAGCGCCAGATGAAACGAATCGCATAGTGCTGGAATTTCTCGCGTCCCTGGATAATTGGGGTCAGAGTAAAAATACAGTAGTATTTGCCGCGGAATGACCCAAAAGTACTGTATTTTTACTCTGACCCCAATTATCACCCCAATTATCACAGACCGGATTAGTTCGACACGTTGTGATACACGTTCTGCACGTCGTCCAGTTCGTTCAGCATATCCAACAGCTTCTCGAACACGGTGAGGTCTTCGCCGTCCAATGCAAGCGTGGTTTGCGGCAGGAACTGGATTACGTCTGTTTCGAAATTCATTTCCCCTTTGGCATTGCTGAAATTTTCGCTGATTGCGTGCCGGGCATGACCGTACTCGGTGTCAGGCGCAAACACGGTGATGTGGCCATCCTCGTTTTCGATATCGAGCACATCGACATTGGCGTTTAACAAAGCCTCAAGCACAGAGTCTTCATCCTGCGCCTGGAATTTCAGAATCGTGCAGTGATCGAACAGGTGACTGACGTTGCCCGGGGTACCGATCTTGGTCTTGGTCTTTACGAAGCACTGGCGTACATCACCGAAGGTCCGGTTCGGATTGTCGGTAAGACATTCAACTATCAACATGCTGCCAGCGGGCCCAAAGCCTTCATAGCGGGCTACCGAGAAATCTTCCCCACCGGCGCCGGCAGCCTTGTCGAGGGCCTTGTCGATGACATGGGTGGGTACCTGGTCTTTCTTGGCTCGTTCCAACAAGCCGCGCAGGGTAAGGTTCCCGGATGGATCGACGCCGCCGGCTTTTGCGGCAACATAGAGTTCCCGTGCGTATCTGCTGTAAACCTTGGTCTTGGCGTCGGCAGTCCTGGCCATAGACTCTTTGCGGTTTTGATAGGCTCTTCCCATGTCAACTTTAATCCCTGAGATTGCTGAAAGCCTGCGCATTATATGCGTTTCTGCAGCAAAACCGCTATGCAGGCAGCAAGATATCCTCGAACTGTGCATACAAGACATCTTAAGCAACCCGTTTTCCACGGCGCACCAGTTCTGGGGCAGTTTGGACTGGCTTTGCTGTTGGCAGCCATGCCACCAATCTCTAACCGGATGACGTTGCTTATGAGTATCTGAAATTGAATTCAAAGGCCGATTTTGTGCAGTCCGGCTGGTGCAATGGGAGCTACGGCCAAATGCTGCACAAGGTGCTGGGCGTGCAGGTCGTTTGCACGGATCTCGAAGTAAGTGCTCCTGCCTGACGCAGTGACAGCCTGTGGTGGTACACTCCGCTGACAGCACACACAGCAGCCAATCTGGGCTCATTGTGAATTTTCTATTTAACAAAGGGTAATCTTTATGCACGATTCAAACCGCAGTAAAACGCGCATCTTGCGTGCCATCGTTCTGTTCTTTTCAATGGGGATATCCAGTATGACCAATGCCGATTTTCTGGACGATATAGAACACGGCTATGCCGACAGCAACGGCGTCAAGATCCACTATGCCAGCATTGGTGAGGGGCCACTGGTCATCATGATCCACGGCTTTCCCGACTTCTGGTACAGCTGGCGGCACCAGATGGAAGGTTTGAAAGACAACTTCAAGGTGGTCGCTATCGATCAACGTGGTTACAACCTGAGCGATCAACCAGAAGAACAGGCTAACTATAGCATGCGATATTTGGTTGGAGACGTCGCTGCGGTGATTCGGCATTTGGGTGCGGAAAAGGCTACCATAGTTGGACACGACTGGGGTGGCGCTGTCTCGTGGCAGTTCGCCTTCGCACTGCCGCAGATGGTTGAGAATCTGGTAATCTTGAACCTGCCCCATCCGAATGGCATGGCACGGGAGATGGCAGGCAATCAGGAGCAACAACAGAACAGCGGTTATGCTCGCACATTTATTCAAGGCAGCCCGAGCGATCCGGATATATTCTTCGGCGGCCCCATGACCCCACAGAGCCTGTCAGGTTGGGTCAGCGATGCGGCGGCGCGACCGCTCTATGTCGAGGCGTTCGAACGCTCCAGCTTTGATGGCATGCTGGCCTACTACAAAGAAAACTACCCCGGTGGCAGTAGTAGTGCAGCAACCGCGCCCGCAGCAGCAGCGCCCGCAGCACCACGTCTGGCAATGCCGGTTCTCGTCTTCCATGGCCTCAAAGACACCGCATTGCATTCCGATGGCCTGAACAATACCTGGGACTGGATTGACGCCGACACTACGATTGTCACCGCACCGAATGCGGGTCACTTCGTGCAACAGGACGCGGCCGAGCTGGTTACATCCACCTTGAATTGGTGGTTGCTGGCACGTCAGCAATAGATTTTTAGCCGCATAAAAACCGGGACGGAGGGTTTTTTAATTTACCCACGTCCCTTTTTTTAGGCCCGGACTTTCAGCAGATCGCGAATTTCCGCCAGCAGTACTTCCTGTGCTGAAGGGGCAGGTGACGCCTGTGGCGCTTGTTCTTCTTTGCGCTTCAAAGTATTAATGCCTTTAACCAGCATAAAGATGGCAAACGAGATGATGAAGAAATCAATCACCGTTTGCAGGAAAGCGCCGTAACTAATCACTACTGCTGGTGAGTCACCCACCGCTGCTTTTACCACATAGGCAAGGTCGGTAAAGTCTACACCACCGAGTAATACGCCAATTGGTGGCATGACGACACCAGCCACCAGGGCGGTCACGATCTTGCCAAATGCCGCGCCAATGATTATGCCCACTGCCATATCGACGACATTACCCTTTACCGCAAAACTTTTGAATTCCGCGAGCATGCTCATTTTTATAGACCTCTTGCTTGAGTTAAAAAATCAGAAAATCTTTGTTGGTTGAGAACTTTGAATCATTTTCGCAGGAGTCCCAGTCGTTGTCGCTATCCATTGTGAGTTGGGTAAGCTTCTGAAAGGCAAAAAAAAGGGTGGCCAAGGCCACCCTTTTTTAGCGAAGAAAATTCTAATGACCGCCGGCCGCATGCCCTGCGTCCCAACCTGGCAGAGCCAGCGTGGTCAATGTAGGGCCGGTTTGTAACAGGATGAACTGATGCCCTTCGTGCACATAAGTCATCATGCCGTAACGAGCGACTGCAGGAGTTGCGATTTTTCCTAGCGCTTCTCCTGTGGCTTTATCGACTGCGAACAGAGCCGGAGTACCATCGCTCATTTCTGAGGCATACAGCAGCAGTGTGTCAGTAACCGCCATTACTGCGTGCGCACCGGTACCGGTATTACCCAGATCAACACCAGCCAGAGCAGGATTGTTCTTGTAACGATCCGGAGTTTCGCCTACCGGCACATACCACAGGTGCTCACCAGTATTCAGGTCGATTGCGGTAATCTTGCTATAAGGTGGTTTGAACAGTGGAATGCCAGCTGGATGTCGTGGCGCACCGAAGCCGCGACCGACCGCATAGTCAGCCACGGTGGTGCCGGTGGTGTTAGGCCACTGCAGGTCTGCTTCTTCACCGGGAACGATCTGGCGCGTAGTGCAGTTCTTCACTGAAGTCACATACACGATGCCACTGGTCGGGTCGGCTGCAGCAGGACCATTGATGTTGGTGCCACCAAGGTCACCAGGACACCACAGGGCACCGGCTTTGCCTTCTTCATTGTCACGGTGCAATGGTGGTTGGAAGAACGGACCGTAATCCCAGTTCGCCAACGCAGTTACTGCTTGTTCACGCAGTTCCGGTGTGAAATCTACCAGCTCGTCCAGAGTCACTTCCTGCATTTCGTAGGCGAGTGGTTTGGTTGGATGCGGTTGCGTGGTAGCGAGTTTCTCGCCGGGAATCTTCGAAGCCGGAACCGGTTTCTCAATGATGGGCCACAACGGCTCACCAGTTTCGCGATTGAATGCATACAGGAACGCCTGCTTCGTGGCTTGCGCCACCGCAGGTACGCGCTGGCCATCGATAGTTACATCCAACAGGATCGGTGCCGTGGGTGTGTCGTAGTTCCAGATATCGTGATGCACCATCTGGAAGTGCCAGGCACGTTCGCCAGTGGTGGCATTGAGTGCAATCAGGCTGGTGCCAAACAAGTTGTCACCGGGACAGAAGCCACCGTAGAAGTCGACCGTCGCGCCATTGGTCGGGACATAGACCAGATTCAGGTCCTGGTCGGCAGACAGGGGTGCCCATGAAGACACGTCACCAGTCCATTGCCAGGCGTCATTTTCCCAGGTCTCATGGCCGTATTCGCCAGGACCGGGAATGACATTGAATTTCCACTTGAAGGCGCCGGTGCGGGCATCATAGGCCAGAATATCACCCGGTACGTTCTCAATGCGGGACTGGTTATATCCCTGCTCAGCGGAGTTACCCACTATCACCACGCCATTAACGACAATTGGTGGTGACGATGAAGTGATGTAACCGGTTTCCAATGGCATACCATTATAGGGATCATAGGGATGACCAAGATCAGCCAGCAGATCCACGACGCCTGTTGATGGAAAACCGTCTACAGGAATCTGGCCACCAAAGCCTGCCAGTGGTGAACAAGTTTTCATATCCAGTGCTGTGAGGAAGAATGCGGGAGACGTGATAAAGATGACTTTCCTGCCATCGATCTCTTCAATGGCAACGCCCTTGCCATAGTCTTTGCGCATGGAATATTCATAACGTGGAGTATTGGGCTCGCGGTATGAGCAAACAGTCTCGCCAGTGCCAGCATCTGCCACGATCACGTGACGGCGCGGACCGGCAACGAATACCAGTTTGCCATCGACATAGCTGGGAGTGGCACGACCACTCTGGGCATCGAAACTGGCACCGTCCCACACCCAGGCGGCTTGCACCTGATCGAAATTGGTACGGTCAATCTTGTTCGCGGCTGAATAGCGGGTGTGGGCGTAGTCGCTACCCAGGGTCAGCCATTCCACTGTGTCCTGCGCGTTCGCCAGACCAGTACATAGTCCAGCTACCAGAATGAGAGCACTGCTTGCTTTGATTTTCATGAGTTGAATCCTCTTCCGACATGGGCACTCTGGTGAGTGCTGTAGTTCGCTGATGTTCGCCGTTCGGCGCTGAAGTGCAGCTGCATGAGAGTGAATCATGCGTGCAAAACCCTTGTGATTTCAGCAAGTTAAATTTTCTGGCGGAGGCAAGGGACGAGCAGAATAGCCTAGTTAAAATGGCAAGTTTACCCACAACATGTGACGCTTTTTGACAGCCAAAAGCCAAAAAAAGATCTCGCTGAGTGCCAGCTTCAGCGCGCCGCTTATGCCGGTTTTTGGATTCTTAGTCTGGACGCTGATTGAGCAGCCGCACTTCCCGTTGCGGGAATGGAATCGCGATACCATGTGCCTGCAACACTTCATGAATAATGCGATTGCATGCGTATTTCGTCTCATGCAAGCGCTCCGTGCGCGCCCAGCAACGAATGCCGATTTCAATGGCGCTGTCACCGAACTTCTCGATACCCAGTTGCGGCGCACGCGTGTTGCTGAGGCCATCGATGTTGAGCAGCCCCTGTCTGATCGCGGTAATGGCTGCATTGACATCGCTCTGGTAGGCGATGCCGACAGCGAGCTCGAGAATGGTATCAGACTGGGAGTTGTGGATGATTTCCCCCACGATATAACGATTGGGAATCGTAATAACTTCTTCGTCCTCATTGCTCAATAAGGTAAAACCCAGATGCACCTCTTTGACGACGCGGCAGACACCCTGGACACGAATAGTGTCGCCAACCACAAACGGCCGCGTGAGAATGATGCTGAGACCAGCACTGTAATTCGATAACAAGCCTTGTATGGCGAGGCCAGCGCTGAGGCCAATGGCACCGAGGGCAGCAATAAAGGGTGTAATCTGGATGCCAAGCTTGGGCAAGGCGATGATGATGGCGAAGCCGATGACTGTGAGACGTGCACAGCTACCAAAGAAACGGCTCAGGGTAATATCGAGTTTGCGTTTCTGGCATATGGCCAACACCAGATCACCTGTGCGGCGACCCAGAAAGGTACCGATGACCAGAATGACCAATGCACCCAATATCTGAAAGCTATAGCTGACGACATAGGTCACTATCATGTTATAAATGGCACCAACTTGTTCCAGCTCTTCCATCGACTTTGCTCTCTAGTGCTCTTTAGTAAGTACAGCAGTGCTGGCATTTTGCCACGAGCACCAGCCCAAGCAAACAACGTAAACTGTGGGAATACCTGATTCTTGTTATGACCAGTTCCGAGCCAACCGCAATTCCAACCACGCTGGCTGACAACGGCCAGGTAATGCTCACCAATCGCCTGCGCAAGAATCTGCGCAACATCGGCAAGTGGGCGCGGCAGCACAATATCCAGTGTTATCGCCTGTATGATAATGACCTGCCGGAATATGCCTTCGCCATTGATGTCTACGGCGACCGGATTTATATGGCTGAATATAAGGCGCCGGCACAAATTGCCGAAGAGAAGGTGCAGGAACGCCAGGCACAGGCTCTCGCAGCAGTGGCCGAGGTCATGCAGTTGCCACCCGCACAGATTTATCTGAAAACGCGGCAACGACAACGGGGCAAGAGTCAATATGAAGTGCAGGACCAGAGTCGCGACTATTTCGTCGTTACCGAAGGCGCAGCCAAACTGTGGGTTAATCTGCGTGATTATCTGGACACCGGCCTGTTCCTCGATCACCGTCCGATGCGACGTTTTATCTTCGAGAACTGCCGCGACCTGCGCGTCCTGAACCTGTTCTGCTACACCGGCAGCGTCAGTGTGCAAGCGGCTCTCGGCGGCGCCGCGTCCACACTCAGCATCGACCTGTCCAACACTTATCTGGACTGGGCCCGCAAAAATTTTGGATTGAATGGCCTCGGCGGCAGCCAGCATCGACTGAAACGCGCAGATTGCATTGAATACCTGCAGAGCAACTCGGCGATGTTTGACCTGATCTTTCTCGACCCGCCTACTTTTTCCAACTCCAAAAATTCTGATAACGTATTAGACATTCAGCGCGACCATATTGGCCTTATAAAAAATGCTTTGAAAAAACTGGAAAAGGATGGCCTGTTGATCTTCTCGACCAATATGCGTAATTTCAAACTGGAAGAGGAATTGACCAAAATATATGCCATACAAGACTTTACCAAACAGAGCATCGACAGGGATTTTGAGCGCAGCAAAAAGATTCATCAGACCTGGCTTATCCGCCATGCCTGATCTGTGGCGCGTGAGCACAGACCTCCGCGCGCTGCGCCTTGCTTGCACTGCCGTGTCGCGCTGCATTACCATGCCAGACATGTTTCTAAAAATAAAGTTACTAAAAATGAAGTTACTAAAAATAGAGTTACGCAAAATACAGTTACGCAAACTGAATTTAATCCTGTTATCCTTGTCGCTGAGCCTGTGCTCAGTTGTGGCGGCACAGGATGCAGGCGTGCAACCGGTACTGATCGGCACCTGGGAAGGCGAGCTCGTGCGCGGCCGCGACAACATGACGCTCGCTTTCACCTTCGAGCAGAATCAGGGCATCTATACGGCGGCGATTACCAGTTCCGTGTTGGGCATTTTTGGCATGCCGGTGGAAAGTATCAGCGTGGATGGGCTCAAGCTGAACATCAAGATCTCGCGCCTGGATGTGGAGTTTTATGGCACGCTGAGGCTGAGTGCTGATGGCACACGCATCGAGCGTATCGATGGCGATTATTATCAGAGTAGTGAAATGGTGCCGGTAGTTCTGAAATCTGTTGCCAAGCCTTCCTTCTAAGCGTTGCTGCTGGCAATCAGCTGGCGCTCAGACATAGCGACTTAAATTGCGATTGGCGCGTCCCAGCCGTTCTGAAAGCACCCGCACGATATATGTGTGCAACGCGGCCGTAGACGCCGGAAAACGTTTGCCCATCTCCTCCAGTTTGTCCTTGTCCAGCCTGAACAATACGCTTGCAGTTTCAGTGCGCACGCTGGCCGTTCGATTCTCACCGGTGTAGATCGCCATCTCGCCGAGAATCGCGCCCGCAGTGAACTTGCGCAGAATATTCTCGCTTTTGTTAGGCAGGTTCAATACTACAATGACTACGCCAGTGCCGACGAAATAGAGGCTCTCACCCTTATCACCTTCCTTAAACAGATATTCCCCGGCGCGACGCGGTTCAATTTCAAAAAATTTCGCGAGCAAGCCAACATCACTTTCTTGATAAGCTATGCGACGCAGTACATCTTCCAACCCAAGATTTTTCTCTTCATCGTTGCGATTGAGGCTGGTCAGAATGCGGCGCTCGCACCAGTCTACTGCCGTGTCGAGTTGAGCCTTGTAATTACGTTCCCACAGTTGTTCTCCGAACGTGAAGAAGCCGTGCTTGACCAGCCGCTTGATGGACTTCTCGTCTGCACCACTGATGACAATATGAAAGCCGATGCGATCGCTTAGTTGCGCCAATTTGGTGAATGTCACGATAGCCGATGTATCGAGCTGACTGACATTATTGAAATCAAGCACCAGGAAATCAAAATGATTGCCTTCGACGTCCATGATGCGGGAGCGTATGGCAGAGATGAGTTTGTCAGCCGTGCCGAAGAAGATGAAACCCTGCAATACCAGAATCAGTATGCGGTGCCCTTCCTTGTTCAGCAGTTCCCGCGTCTCCAGATCTCGATCCACATTGCTCGCGTGATCACTGCCATTGGTTTCGATTTTTATAACACTTAATTGGGAGTAGTTGATCACGAACAGAATGATCGCCACAAAGAAGCCGAACGTCACGCCCTGCAGAATATCGGAGAGAATGATAACTATCAGAATCAGCACGACTACTACATAGTCAGACAGAGGCAGTTCGTCCCGCGCCTTCCACAACCAGTCAATCAGGAATTCGAGTCCCACATAGATCAGTAGACCACCCAGCAGAAAGGTCGGCACGAGCTCCATGAAACTGGCACCGGCCAGAATGGATATCAGCACCACAGCTGCGTACACGAAACCAGTTAGTCAATCTTTACCGCCCAGCCGATCCACCAGCGCGGTATCGGAAACATCATGCACACCAGGAAAACCGCCGAGCACGCTATTCGCCAGATTGGTATAGCCCATCACTTCCAGTTTATGGTCAGGGTTCAGATCTTTCTGGGCAATCAGTTCGATACCAGACACATCCAGCAACAGCATCATCGAACACAGCAGTGCGACCACCACGATGCTGCCCAGTTGCTGCGACACTGCCAGCCATTTCACTTCCTGCAGATATTCCAGATGAAACACCGGGATCATCGTTCTAGTGGCTTTTATGGTGGGCAACAGTCCGCGCAGCGCCGCCTCTTCGCGCGACATGCCGGCAACAGCGAGCACTACATAGAAGATCAGTATTGAAAGCAACAAAATGCCAGGCACAGCCAGGCGGTTGTCACGAAACATCTTGCCCGCGATCAGGCACAGTGCCAGCACGATCGCCGGCAACACCAGTTGGATAAACTTTGTGTCGGTGAATGCAACCAGGCTTGCGTTTTGCCCACTGGCAACGGTGAGACCGCCCTGAATAAATATGTAGCCAATGCCAGCGAAGAAACCCCCGGTAACCGGATAGGGAATATAACGAACCAGGTTACCCAGTTTCATTCGCCCCAACAGCAGCAGGAACAATCCGGTAACCAGTGTTGTGATCATGATAGCGACAACGATGGTTGCCTCGGCGCCAATGGAATACTCATATCCAAAGCTGGCATAGATGCTGGTCACCGTTACGGCAAACAGTGGCGCGACGCCGTTGCGGGGAGAGCAGATAACCGCTTTGTAATCGCTGAACAGCGAACCACCAAGCCCGGTTACGAGTGTTCCTATCAGCAATATGGCGATACCCGGCACCATTAAGCGCGGGTCAGTTTGGGCAAATAGCAGCGCTGCCACGGATACGGCAACAGAAATGTTGACCAGCGCGATCAATGTGCCGGCAAGGATGTTGGCGGTTTTACTGGATTGCATCTTGTTGTTATTGGTAATTAAATTCGATGGCCGAGGATACTACCCGTTAGCCTCTGATACCAGCGCAGAGCTTGGGCGGAACCGTCAAGTTTTCCCATTCTCTGCCCTGAGTGTTGCCCGGAGTAGGTGTCATCGAAACATGGCGGCGTGCGTTATTGTTTGGTATGGCACTGGTATTCATGAATTCAGCACGAGACTTACTTCAAAGTTTCGACATTTAGAGTGAACAAATACGGTGCCCAACCTGTCCTTGCAATTGTGGCTGCCCTATACTGGTGCCACGCGGCCATGGGAACTCGCAATGCACTACCAGACTCGAACCAACTCTGTTCATACACCTGCACGGGTAGCCGTATTGCCGCTGCCGCTCATGCGCCATGCTGCGTTGAAATTTTCCATCCTGTTGGTTGCGCTGGTTTGGCTCTGCCTGCAACTGTCCGCATCGGTTGAGGCGACCACCATACTCGGCATGGACATCGACCAGGTTGCCGCTGACGCCGAATTAATCTTCGAGGGTGAAGTGATTCACCGCGAAACCCGTCAGGACCAGAATTCAGGCCTGATCAACACCTATGTCACCTTTAATGTTATCGACGTGATCAAAGGCGATTTCGCCGGTGACAGTCTTGAACTTAGATTCATGGGCGGAGCTTTCAACGGCGAGATAGTTGAGGTGAGCGGATTGGTGATTCCTGCCGATGGCGAACAGGGCATTTATTTCATCGAGTCACTCAATACTGACATGCTGAACCCCTTGCTCGGCTGGTCCCAGGGGCATTACCTGATTGTGAATGACAATGGCGTGCGGCGCATGAGCACGATCGATCATCGCCCGGTAATCGACATCCAACCGGCGGCCAATATTCCACTAGTCATCAAGAAGCCGCAGGCGCTGATCGAAGGCAATACCGAAGTTGCTGCCGGTGTCATGACTGAAGCCAGCGAGCTGCGAATCGAGCGCGCCTTGTCGGTAGATGAATTCAAGTCCCGCATCGCCGATCTTATCGGGAACTAAACCTCTTGCGACGCGCACTTTTTCTGGGCATTGCGTGGCTGCTATGAGTTAACAGTTACGCCTTCGAAGTCTCTGGCAATTTTTGGGAAGCGAAGCAGGCAACCTATCACGTCGGCATGAGCGGCACTTCTCTCAGTGGTACCAGCTGGAATACGTCATTTAAACGCGCCATGAGTAGCTGGACTGCCGCTACCAATTTCGAATTTCTCGTGGTGGACAGTTTCCGGGATCCCTGTAGCGGACGCGCCAACAACGGCTTTGGCGATAATATATCGGCTGTGGATTTTACCGCAGATGTCTGTGGCAATGCTTTCGGCAGCAGCACTCTTGCCGTAACGCTTACTGCAGGCACTTGCCTGAATCAGGAGTGCACTGGTGGTATCAAAATCAGAGACGCTGATATCGTTTTCAAAAATTCAGAAAAATGGGATGTATACACCGGTCCGCGCCGATCCAGTGTTTTAGATTTCGAACGCGTTGCTCTGCATGAACTCGGACATGCCCTCGGCTTGCGCCATGAGAATAGTAACGCGGCCATTATGCAACCGCTGGTTACTGACACGCATACGCTGCAAGCTGATGACATCAATGGCGCGAATGCCATCTATCCGGGCAGCGCCAACCTTCCTCTCGGAGTAACCATCGGCAGCATTTACGGCGTCAATATTGTAGTGCCGGCGGCCTCGAAGATCAGCGGCCCCAGCAACACTGTCAACCAGCCTGGAGCATTGATCAGCGGTGATACCAGTCTGGATGGTAAATTCCTCGACATGTACCAGTTCACGTTCGCGAATGATTCCATAGTCGACCTGCGGCTTAACTCGACAGCCTTCGATCCATTCCTGTATCTCGTGCGCATTGCCTCGACCCAAGACCTGATACCCGCGTACACCTTCAACGATGATAATTCCGGCACCGGCAGCAATGCGCTGATTTCGAAATCAATCCAGGCCGGCACCTACTGGGTAGGCGTGAGCTCTGCAGCAGGTAATCAACAGGGCAGCTACGATCTCACATTGATCTCGGCCAACAATAATCCGACCAGTTCCTTCCAGTCATTTCAATCAATATATAGAGCGAATGTGCAGATCAACCCGAATCCGTCGATAGCTGGGGCATAGAGCAGTAGCGACTTTGTGTTCAATGGCAAACGGCTCGACTTGTTTCAGTTCACAGTCCTTAAGCAGACTAAATTGCGGGTTGATTTGAGTGCCGCTCTGTTTGATCCGGTGCTGATTATTGCGCGCCTGCTGCCAGGTGCGTCGGCTACCATGCAGGAAGTTGACCAGAAATTGCTCTTGCAGAATGATAATTTCGGCAGCGGCCTGAACTCAAGAATTGAACAGAGCCTGTCGCCAGGGAATTACTGGATTGGTGTCACCAGTGCCAACGTTGGCCAGACTGGTGACTACCAGATTGAAACAACTGTAGTGTTGCCTTGAATAAAAAGTGCTGCCCTCACCAAGAGGACAGCACTCACGAACTAGTCGGCCTGCATCCACACCATCGCGATGCGCTTCGGCACCTGTCCGACCGGGATCTTCGCCACCGCCTTCATGGTCGCCGCATCTACCGCATAAGTAGTGTTATCCCCTGCCGCTCCCATGTACGCGGTTTTGCCATCTGGAGTGAAGGTAATCCATTCCGGATGCTGACCAACGAACACGCGACCGATTTCCTGCAGATCTGGCAGCGAGTGAATGTAGACATGGCCGTACACCTTGCTGGTAGACCACAGCGTCTTGCCATCGGGCGATACCGCCAGACCATGGGCAGGCGCTGCCTGCAGACCATCATAATGTGCCTCATAACCTGGTACTGCTGGATGCTCGATACGCGCCACTTCCTTGCGCTGATCGAAGTCAACGACTGCAAAGCCGTGGAAATCAGACAGCTGCACAAAGATCTTGTCAGTTGATCCATCCGCCTTCGTATTAAAAGCCATTGGACGAATGCCGGAGCTCATCTTCAACTCCCAGACCACTTCGTTCGTGCTGGTATCGACAACATTGATCGTGCTCGTCTGGATCGAACCACCCACCGCGTAACGACTGTCGGGCGTGACATAGACATTGTGGATCGCGCCATTGACAGGAATGGTCTTGATATTGGTCATGCTCGCTACGTCAATCACATCCAATGCGCCGGGCATTTCCATAATTGCCACATAAACCGTGCTACCGTCTTTCGTCACGCCCAGATTGTTCGGACGACCGCTGAGTGGAATGCGGCGCTTCACGCGCAGGGTGCGGGAATCGACTATATCGAGACTGTGCATGGCCTCATTGGTGATGTAAACCTGAGAGCCGTCGGGCGCGCCGACAATGCCATGGGGAATTTCGATGTCAGTGATTTCACCGACAACGGTATTCGTCACTGGATCAATAATCGTGGAATTATCACCTGCAGCATTGGTCTGGATGATGCGCACATTCGTGCTTGCTGGCTCGCGTCTTGCTGTGTAGCCCGCCACCCAATCGGCCATGATGCGCCACTCCGGGTCCAGCTGGCTGGGGAAGTGCTTGCCTCCCCCATGGAACGGGTCACCGCCGGCTGCAGTCGCCAGCGGATGGGTCAGGAATCTGCTCTTGAGCGGATCATCACCAGGCAACACCAGTGAACTGGCTGATTCGAAATTCTTGCGTGACTGCTCTTCAGTCCAGAATAACTGATGTTCTTCCAGTTCCTGCAACCGGAACAGGCTGCTGCGGGTGTGACACTGTATGCAACGTACACTGCCGTCACGCTTGGCGAGGAAAATGGGTTGTACTTCATTCATGAAGTAATTGAAGTCCAGCGTGCCGGGGGCCTGCTGGGCAAACAGCGGTGCCGCCCAAACTGCCAGCAATAGACCGAGTGTGCTTGCTCTAATACGCGTCTTTCCGGGCGCTTGCCACATGGTGGATCTCCTCTTGTCGGGAACTTGGAAAATGAGTGAACTGGGTCAGAGCATGGTCAGAGCATAGAGAAGGCCTGACTGCATTGCAAACGCAGGTCTGCTAATTAAAGTCAGGGTAACCGGTAGGTAAGCCCTTCCCTTGGCAACGAACTTCCGAATACTTTCAGATACACGCGCTGTGCCTGCATCGCCTCGCGCAGATTCGCACTCATGTAATGCTCACCACTGGCGGCGCTGCGCTGCGGGCCAAGCAGGTTGAGCACGATGGGGTCGGTGAGTTCGAAGGCGCTGTCGGCATCGATAATCAAGGTGGCAGCGTACAGCTCATTGCCGGCAGTGGCTGCGCCGGTTACTGCAAATTGCAGCAGGTTAGTGGTGACCTCGACCGTGATCGTGCCCTGTACGCTGATACCAGCCGCGGAAAAATTCAGAGTGGAAATGCGCGCTGGCGGAGCGACCCCAGCTTGCAGGGGTGGCGTGGTCGAGGGCGCCTTGCGCACAGCATTGGCCTGTTCGAAGGCATAGCCCATTGCCAGCAATTGGGCATCGGACTGCATGGCGCCGAGCAGTTCCAATCCGACCGGCAGGCCACTCGGCGTGAAACCAATGGGAAATGACAACGCCGGCATGCCGGAATTGGCGCTGATGCTGCAGTTATTGCCCGCCTGGTTTTCTCCCGTAAACACCTGCAGTTCGGCAATCGGCGGATAGGCGATGGCATCGAGATCTTGTGACTGCAGCAGCTGCGCAATGGCCGCACGCAGATCATCGCGAGCGCTGAGTGCAGTTGTATAACTGTCGTCATTGCGTACCGAGGTGCGACTGCGCACCAGCACTGCTTGTATCGCCTCGTGATACAAGCCGAGATCGACGATGTCATTCAGGTTGGTGATGTCATTGCTCAGAAACGTGGCCAGATACTGATCCAGATCCACCCTGAATTCATGGCCGATGAGTCCAGATCTGGCAATCAATCCGGCAAGGTCTGGAATTTCCACGTCGATTATTTCGGCACCGCGTTCTTCAAACCAGGACAGCGCTGCATCCATTTGCTGGCGAATCGCCGGATCCGCCGCCGTGTAATAACTGGTGAGCTTGCCTATGCGCAGTTGGGTCAGATCGGTCGACTGCAATTGCGCCTGAAAATTCGGCAATGGCGCACCTTGCATCAATGCGGTGGCTGCGTCATTGGCATCGAAGCCAATCACTATATCCAGCAAAATCGCCAGATCTTCCGCGCTGCGCGCCAGTGGTCCGGCCACGTCCTGGGTGTGGGACAGAGGCATGATGCCGTAAATACTGGACAGACCCTTGGTCGGGCGCAGTCCGATCAGGTTGTTGAACGCGGACGGAATTCGTATCGAGCCACAGGTGTCAGACCCCATGCCGATGGCACCGAAACTGGCAGCAACCGCCGCCGCGGTACCACCACTGGAGCCGCCTGGCACGCGGCGCGGGTCATAAGGATTGCGCGTCTGTCCGAGCAGTGAACCGATGCTGGTAATACCATAGGCATATTCATGCAGATTGGTCTTCGCCAACACGATGGCACCCGCCGCCAACAGCTTGTCGACCTGGGTAGCGTTGGCACTGGGCACGAAGCCGGCGAGTGCTACCGACCCACCGGTGGTCGGCATGTCCGTCGTGTTGTAATTGTCCTTCACCAGAATGGGAATGCCGTGCAGCTGACTGCGGGCACCCGTCCGCTGGCGCTCGGCATCCAGTGCCGCGGCAAGCGTGCGCGCCGCGGGATTGATGCGCACGATGCTGTTCAGAGCCGGACCCTGCTGGTCATAGGCGTTAATGCGCGCTACGTACAAATCAACCAGCTCAACTGAGGTGATGGCACCAGACTCCAGCGCATCTTGCAGTGCACTGATACTGGTTTCGAAGACGTCGAGTGAACTCTGGGCAGAGGCCGGAACAAGGACTTGAGCCGAAAAGCAAAAGGCACCGATGAGCATCAGCAAACGGAATAAATTGGACATGATCCGATACCACCTTATTGGCACTGAGGAAGAAACCTTAGTGTATGCCAGGGCCAACTTTTAACCAACACTCGACCGCAACTGACTGCAAACCAGCAATAATATTTCGCCAGTCACACTGCATTTGTTCTGTGGTCGCGCCGGCCGGATGCACGCTCTGACAGTTCATCCATGCTTTTTGTTAGACGCCGGACTTCGATGTCAGTCACCAATGAGCTACACTTTGGCTACTACATCCCAGGAACTACTTCCCAGGAACTACACATCAGGAACTGCACATCAGAAACTACACATCAGGAACTACACATCAGGAACTACACCATGGAAAAAAATATCACAGGCGCATCCAGACAACAGCAGTGCAATCGCCGCCAATTCCTGATCGGTGCCACCGGCCTGCTCTCTGTTGCCGCGATGCCATCCTTACTGGCGCAAGCAGATCGACGCTATAACATCGGTATTATCGGCTCTGGCAACATGGGTGGCGCCGTCGGCACGCGCTGGGCGGAAGCCGGACATCAAGTGTTATTCTCCTCGCGCAATCCGGACCAGTTGCAAACCTTGGTGGAAGCGGCGGGCTCCAATGCACGCGCTGGTTATCCTGCTGATGCGGTGGCTTTCGGTGAAGTAATTTTCATTGCGGTACCCTATGGAGCGCTGCCCCAGATCGGCGCCGACTATGCGCCTGCCATGGCTGGCAAGATCGTGATCGAATGCGGCAATCCGCGCGCGGATCGTGACGGCCCGATGGCAGATGCGGCCATCGCCAAGGGTACTGGTGTCGCTTCGGCCGAATATTTGCCTGGTGTGCGTCTGGTGCGCGCCTTGAATGCGATCAGCTTTGTCGAGGTCAACAACGAAGCGCATCGCGCTGGGGAATTAATCGGCGTTCCCATTGCTGGTGACGATGCAGGCGCAGTGGCAGTAGCGACGCAATTGGTAAGCGATTGCGGTTTCGAACCGGTAGTGGTGGGCGGCCTGGCGCGCGCACGTGAATTCGATCGCAGTACAGAGGTTTACGTTCGAGGACTTACTGCGCAGCAACTACGAACGGCATTGAAACTCTGAAGCTTAAATTTTTTCGGTGGCTCTGAATCGCGCCGCGGCTTGTTCGCTTTATCCATTTCTACTATGCCTTCGAGTCACACTGCGGCTTGTCCGCTTTATCCATTTCTACTATGCCTTCGAGTCGCATTGCGGCTTGTTCGCTTTATCCATTTCTACTATGCCTTCGAGTCACACTGCGGCTTGTTCGCTTTATCCATTTCTACTATGCCTTTGAGTCGCACTGCGGCTTGTTCGCTTTATCCATTTCTACTATGCCTTCGAGTCGCACTGCGGCTTGTCAGCTCCAACCACAGTCACAGCGGCCCTCCGGGCTACCCTCACTGCGAAAAAAGCCCTGGAAAACGGTCTTTTTCCTTGCTCGGCGCTGCGCCTTTGATGTGGTTTCCGCTGACAACCCGCAGTGCTAGTGGATTATGCATAACTGAAAAATTCAGTGGCTTCGATGCTTCGGGTTTTGAGTTTTGAGTTTTGAGTTTTGAGTGTTGAGCTGTACATTGCGCAGTGGGAACTGCAAGCGCTGGGTGAATGGGTATTGTGACATCAGCGATAAAAGCGCAGCACCGACTGACCGAGGAAGACCGCATTACAGGGCTTCCGACCGAGGGAGGGAACCCCGGAGGGGTGCGCGCTGCTGAGGTTACAAAACCCATTTACCCGGCGCGATCCATCCGACCACAAATACCCAGCGCGATCCATCCAACTACAAATACCCAGCGCGATGCATCCGACCGCACCACGGGATTGGTATTGAGGGTCTGGTTGATCATGCGCACGAACATTAGAGACGACTTAGGGCTTCCCGGTAGCCTGTCTACTTCGGCATTCTGGCGGCGCGAATCTCAATCTCGACGAGCCAGCCGGGCACGACCAAGCCGGCGATCTGCACGAATGAGCGTACTGGTTTCATCGGATTTTCAGTGGTACCGAAAAACGTTTGGTAGCCGCGATTGAAGCCATCAAAATCCAGCGCACCATCTGCGCCCGCGACGGCAAATACACGTACCTGCACAATATCTGCCATCGACCAACCCTGTGACTCCAGAGTTTCCTTGAAACGGCCTAAGGTATCGATAGCCTGCTGTTCCATGTCGCCCCATGTGCCATCAGCTTTCTGCTGCGCTCCGGCACCGCTCAGGTAAAGGGTCTCGGCGCCCGCCGGAATGAAGATGTTGTTGTAGAAATTCCTGGCTTCACCGGTGCGCACGATTTCCTGTGCGCTGACAGTACCAACAATGGCTAACAATGAGACTATGGCCAAACTCTTGCTTAACTTGATCATGGTATAAATTGCTCCTCGCAGATATCTTAAAAGTTGTAATCAATTCTTTTGCAGGCTCTCGCTACCCACAGTTGCGGTAGCGCTGGCAGTCTCAGGCGCTACCAAGCGCGCTGTGATCATACCCGTGGTCATCGACCCGTTCACGTTAAGTGCCGTACGCGCCATGTCGATCAGTGGTTCAATCGAAATCAGCAAGGCGACGATGGTAATCGGGAAGCCCAATACTGAAAATACCACAATTGCGGCATTGGTGGCGCCACCACCTACCCCGGCGATACCGAAGGAACCGATCGCAATAATCAAAACCAGATACGCGATAAAGCCGAGATCAACTTCGACACCCATGGTGGGCGCAACCATCACCGCCAGCATCGCCGGGTAGATGCCCGCACAGCCGTTCTGGCCAATGGTGGCGCCGAACGAGGCCGCGAGATTGGCAATCGGGGCAGGCACATTCAGCTCTTCGATCTGCGCCCGAATCGTCAGCGGAATAGTCGCCGCGGAACTGCGCGTAACGAAGGCAAAGGTGAGTACTGGCCACACTTTCTGGAAATAGGTTCTGACGTTGACGCCGAGCAGGGCAATGAGTCCTGCATGCACACCAAACATGATGGCGATAGCGAGGTAGGAGGCCACCACAAAGGTAATCAGGGTAATTATGGCGTTGACATCTGAGGTGGCAATCACGCGCGTCATCAGGGCCAACACGCCATAGGGTGTGAGGCTGATGACAATTTTTACGAGGCGCATAACTACTGCCTGCGTGGTCTCTACAAAGCCGCGGATGCGTTCGCCATGGGCGGGGCTGTCATTGCCGGTGAGCAAGGCAGCTATGCCGAACAGGATGCCGAAGATGACCACAGCAATAATAGATGTATCACGGGCATTGGTCAGATCCAGGAAGATATTCTGCGGCACGAAACTCACCAGTGTGTCCGCCAGCATGCTGGTCGTGCCCACTGCTGAGCTCATCCGCGTTTCCAGTACCTCGGCCCGCGCCATTTCCTGCGCTCCACCGGTAAGATCGCCGGCATTGAGGTTAAACGCAGAGGCCATAACCACGCCGATTAATGCTGCCACCATGGTCGTGACAATGAGTACTCCGATTACCGTACCACCGATCTTGCCCAGTGATTTGACCTCGCCTATCTTGACCACGGCGGCAATCATGGTAATCAGTATCAGTGGCATAATGATCAGGCGTAACAGATTAACGTAGGAGTTGGCGACGACATTGGTCCAGGCCAGGGTCTCACTGGTGACCGCATTGCTCACGCCGAACACACCCTGCAGATAAAGTCCAAACAGTGAACCGGCGATGAGTCCCGCCAGCACCCGGCGCGACAGGCTCATCTGCATTTTACCCAGTTGAAACAGGCCGCTGAGGAGAGCTGTAAACAGCATCAGATTGATAATGGCTAACATGGACATGGCAGGGTTCCTCGCGTTGGACGCATGGCCAGCATGACGCTGGGGTCGGGATTGAGTATAGCTAGGTCCCGGCTAAAGACCTAGGGAGGCTCTTGCAATAGGTAATTACTGGCAGGAAGAAATGATTGCGGTGATAATTCTGGAATGTTGAATTTGTGGGTGTCTGGTTTAAGAATTTGTGGGTGTCTGGTTTAAGGAGAATTCGTTGGCAAGCAGTCCCGGATTTCTGTTGCAAAGATGGAAGGCGGCAAGACAGGGTGTGACAGTCTCGAGGTTGGAGATGGTGGCGCCTCAGTCGCAATTGATCATGGAAGAACACGCCAGCATCAAGAGTAGCGATATTGATCTGGCCGACAGTGAGACGCCACTGCAGATCGGTGCTTTCAGCTACATCCGCTCCGGTGGCAAGGCGCTGCACGTGAAAGAGATCGGGCGCTTCTGTTCCATCGGGCGCAACGTGATTCTGGGTGAGGCGCGTGCCAATCATCCGTTGTCCTGGGTAGCAACGAGTCTGTCGGTCAGTCGCGAGTATCAGCCAGAACACACGCCCGTAACAATTGGCCATGATGTGTGGATCGCTCACGATGTGGTCATCATGGCCGGTGTAACAATTGGCACCGGAGCGGTCATCGGTCGCAATGCCATCGTGACCAAGGATGTGGAGCCTTATCAGATTGTGGCGGGCAATCCGGCGCGTGCCATTCGCTATCGTTTCAATGCAGACCAGCGGCATGCACTGCTAGCGAGTGAGTGGTGGAACCTTGACTACGAGGCGCTCAAGACGCTCTCGTTCCGCGATGTGGATGCGTTTCTGATTGCCGTGCAAGGCATCACGACGAAAGCGCATTACAGGAAGATTGCTGTGCGCAATCAGAAAGTCTTTGTACTGAACTAGTCCCGTTGCAGTGACTCCTCGAATTCTCACCTCACTCCGGCCGCCACATCACCTGGCCACCTTCCTGCTTTGCATTGCCCAGCATATCCAGCAACGGAGATGCACGCGTAGACAGTCCGATCGGTGTATCGTCTTCCTCGTCAGGATTGCCTGAAGGCCGTTGCGCCTTCTGCAACGCCCAGTCCCCGCTCAAATCGCTTCCAGCGCCTGCGCAATTTTGCTGACCCCGATTACTTCAAGCCCTGGGATCGGTGACTTCGGCACGTTTCCCTTCGGTACAATTGCACGCGTAAAGCCGTGCTTCGCCGCCTCACGCAAGCGTTCCTGACCACTCGGCACCGGTCGAATCTCACCCGCCAATCCGACTTCACCGAACACGACCAGATCCTTCGGCAGAGTTTTGTTCTTGAAGCTCGACACAATCGCGAGCAACAGCGCCAGATCCGCACTCGTCTCGGTCACCTTAACGCCACCGACCACGTTGACGAATACGTCCTGATCCGCCATATACATGCCACCATGACGGTGCAGTACCGCCAATAACATCGCCAGGCGATTCTGTTCGAGCCCGACCGCAACCCGACGCGGGTTGCCCAGCTGACTGCCATCGACCAATGCCTGGATTTCCACCAGCAAGGGCCGCGTGCCTTCCCATAACACCATAACAATCGAACCGGGAGTATCTTCTTCCGTGCGCGCCAGAAATATGGCAGAGGGATTTTTAACTTCTTTCAGACCCAGTTCAGTCATGGCGAAAACGCCGAGTTCGTTGACTGCACCGAAACGATTCTTCTGCCCACGCAAGATTCGATACTTCGAGTCGTTACTGCCCTCCAGCATGATGAAGCAGTCGATCATGTGCTCCAGCACTTTCGGTCCGGCCAGGGTGCCGTCCTTGGTGACGTGGCCCACCAGGAATAACACGGTGTTCGTCTGTTTCGCGTATTGAATCAGGTAGGCGGCACATTCACGTACCTGCGACACACTGCCGGGTGCAGACGGCACATCGGTGCTATGCATCACCTGAATGGAGTCCACCACGAGCAATTGCGGGCGATGCTGCTGGGCAGCGGCGCAGACCAGCTCGACGTTGGTTTCCGCCAGCATTTTCAGATCGCTCTTCGGTAAGCGCAATCGTTCTGCGCGCATGCCGACTTGCTGCAGGGATTCCTCGCCGGTGACATACAGCGCCGCTTTGCCCTTGCTGGCGAGCACGCACATGAGCTGCAACAACAGGGTGCTCTTGCCAGCACCAGGATTACCACCAATCAGAATGGCCGAGCCCGGCACCAGTCCGCCGCCGAGCACCCGGTCCAGTTCTTCGATGCTGCTGGAATAGCGCGGCAAGGCTGCCAGATCAATCTCCGCCAGATTCTGCACATTGGTCGCGGCGCCGGTGTAGCCTTGCTTGCGGAAATCGGCTTTGGTTGAGGGTGAGGCTGTACTGCTGCCGAGGTTAATTTGGGAGAGTGTGTTCCAGGCTTTGCAACTCGCGCATTGACCCTGCCATTGGCCGTGTTCAGTGCCACAGTCATTGCAGACAAAGGCGATTTTCGTTTTAGCCATGGCTATTTATTGAATCCTTATTACACATACTCAACTGGAACTCGCTGCTTTAGATTACAGAACAGTTCGTAGGCGATGGTGCCTGCATAGCGCGCAACTTCATCTGCCGACAAGCCGGTCCCCCACAGCGTAACTTCATCGCCGATCTGTACCTGGTCCATACCAGTGAGGTCAATCGTGATCATGTCCATTGATACCCGCCCGATAATTCGCGTGCGCAGAGCCTGTCCCTGAGAATGGACGATTACTGGTGTGCCATCGGCCGCCGCGCGCGGATAGCCATCTGCATAACCAATGCTGACCACTCCAACCTTGGTATGCTGCTGACACACATGACGTGCCCCGTAACCGATAGCGCCACCTGCCTTTACCTCATTGATTGCCATCAGGCGCGCCTTCAAGGTCATCACCGGCTCCAGGCCCGAATCTTCGCCAGTTGCGTCAAGCATTGGCGAGCTACCATATAACATGATGCCGGGTCTTACATATTGGTAATGGGTTTCGGGCAAATTCAGAATGCCAGCGGACGCGGCCAGACTGCAATCGACCACGCTGTCGGTGATCTGCATCAGTCTTTGCCGCACCGCGTTGAACTCCGCCATCTGCTTGTAGGTAAAATCCCGTGAGTGTTTGGATTCAAGATCGTCTGCACACGCCAAGTGTGACATCAACACGAGCTCAGTATCAGGATAGCGATGAATGGCCGGAAATGCTTCAAGACAGGCGCCAGTGGAGAAGCCCAGCCGGTTCATACCGGAATTGTGCATGATCCAGACCTTGCGATTGCCGGCGAAAAAATCCTCGTCAAACCGGTTTTGCAACACCTGTAACTGATGCAAGGAATGCACAACTGGCTCAATTTTCCGTTCCAGGCACTCGAGCAATTCTTCCGCATTGGTAAACCCGGCTAACAGCACAATTGGTATACCGAGGTTTAGTTCATGCAACTGCAAGGCTTCATCCAGGGTCGCCACCGCGAAGCCTGCCAACCTGGTGTTGGATTCACGCAGCGTGCGCGCGACCGCTTCCATACCATGCCCGTAGGCATTGGCCTTGATAACAGGGACGATCCTGGATCCGGGGCAGCGGGAACGAACTTGTCCCAGATTTTTCTTGAGTGCCTGCAAGTCAATTGTTGCCCAGGCGCGGTGCTGACTTTTGCTCATTCACTATTCCTTCAGAAAAAGTCGCTAGAGTCCGTGTGTGTAGCTGTCGTCATAGCGCGGCTGCGCATGATTCTCGAAGCGGGTGTACTGGCCGATAAAACTCAGACGCACGGTACCGATGGGGCCATTGCGCTGCTTGCCGATGATGACTTCCGCGATGCCTTTATCCGCTGAGTCCTCATTGTAGACTTCATCCCGATAAATGAATGCAATCACATCAGCATCCTGTTCGATGGCGCCGGACTCACGCAGGTCGGACATTACCGGCCGCTTGTTCGGACGCTGTTCCAGCGCCCGGTTCAGTTGCGACAAGGCAATAACCGGACATTCGAATTCACGCGCCAATAACTTCAGTGAGCGCGAGATTTCGGAAATTTCGCCGACGCGATTCTCACTGGTGCCCTTCACCTGCATCAATTGCAGGTAGTCCACCACCACCATACCCAGTGGTCCGTGTTCCCGTACCAGCCGGCGTGCGCGCGCCCGCATTTCCATCGGGCTCAGACCAGCGCTGTCATCAATGAACAACGGGCGATCTTTCAGTTTGGCCACGGCGTTGTTAAACCCGGGCCAGTCGTCTTCGGTTAACTGTCCGGTGCGCAGCTTGGTCTGGTTGATGCGACCGATGGAAGACAGCATCCGAAAGATCAAACTCTGTGCCGGCATCTCCAGACTGAATACGAGCACCGGTTTGTCGTTGGTCAACACGGCATGCTCCACCAGATTCATGGCGAATGCAGTCTTGCCCATGGAAGGACGTCCGGCCACGATCACGAGATCGGACTTTTGCCAGCCCGAGGTCATCTTGTCCAGATCAGTGTAACCACTGCCTAGACCAGTCAGACCACCATTGGAGCTTGCCAATTCATCGATGCGATCCACCGCCTTGGTCAATAATGGATTGATCGGAATTGGCCCCTGATCCTGGGGGCGTTCGTCGGCAATATTGAAGACGCGGCGCTCGGCCTCATCCAGAATTTCGGCCGCCTTTCTGCCTGCCGGGTTATAGCCGCTGTCGGCGATACCATTGGCGACACTGATCAGGCGGCGCAGCATGGAACGTTCGCGAATGATGTCGGCATAAGCCTTGATGTTGGCGGTGCCGCGCGCGTTGCCGGTCAGCTCGCTGAGATAATCGAGGCCACCGGCGCTATCGAGCTGCTTAAGACTGTCCAGGGATTCCACCATGGTGACAACATCAATTGGCGTATTCGATTCGGCGTGCTGGCGCATTACCTTGAAGATCAACTGGTGTTCACCGCGATAGAAATCTTCAGCCAGGATAATGTCGGCGATATTGTCCCATTCGGTATTGTCGAGCATGAGCCCACCCAACACGGCTTGCTCGGCATCCACAGAATGTGGCGGCACCTTCAACGTCGACAGCTTATGGCTGTCGCGGCCCGGGCCCGGCTGACTGCTTGATTCGAATGGCTCTGACATCTTTATGCTTATTGGTTGGCATTACTGCGATTGAATTTTGTGGAGCGGGTTGCTGGTGAGATTTGCGGGATAAAAAAAGCACCAGCTGCGCTTACAGATGGTGCTTCATGGCGTTGGGCAGGTCAAGGCGCCCGACCGAGTGAATCACCAGAAAACCCTGAGTGATCCGGTTATCTGGATACTATTCAGTGTCTTCGTCTGCCGTTTCTGGCTCTTCTTCGCTTATGCGGCCATCATCAGACACGCCAGCTGCATCCATGCGTACTACAGCCAGGGAAATGGTAACGCCAACGTCCTGGCCAAGATCGAGGACAATTTCGTAGTTGCCAATGGTGCGGATAACGCCGTGTGGCATCATCACTTCGCTCTTCAGCAAGTCACTGCCCACTTGCGCATTGAGTGCCTCGGCGATGTCCTTGGTACCGACTGAGCCAAACAATTTGCCTTCATCGCTGGTGTTCTCAGCCATGACCAGCTTGACGCCCACAAGTTTCTTGGCGCGCACTTGGGCGGCAGCAACTTTGGCATTGTGCTTGGCAAGCAGTTCTTCCCTGCGCACTTCGAATTCAGCCATATTGTTCTTGGTGGCCTGAATGGCCTTGCCCTGTGGAAACAGGAAGTTTCTGGCATAACCGGATTTGACTTTAGCGGTATCGCCGATCTCACCCAGGTTGCTCATTTTTTCCAGCAAGATAATGTTCATGATTATTTCCTCATCTCAAATTCTGCTTCACACGGGTTTCTGTAACCGTGTTCGAAAATCGTACCAACTGTCTATCAGCGCCAACAGCACCACCAACTGTACAACCAGCGGCAGCATAATCAGGGCGTAGAAGGCAACCAACCACATACTGGAGAGCTTCTTCTGCGCTACTACTGCATGCAGCAGGGCTACCCCTGAAAACAGCATTGGCAATACCAGATACAGTAACCAGGTGGGCGGTATCACAATGCCAAAATTGGCCAACAACATCAGCCCTACCAAAAACAACGCGTACTTCTGCTTGATGCGCAGGCGGTGAAACTCTTGTTTGAACCCGCCCGTGTTATATAAAGTCGCCTGCATCCAGCGCGACAGCATCAGCAGCATCACTGCCAGGAACATGTAAACCGAACCGACAAAGCTCGTCACAATTTCCCGTAAATCGTTGATCTGCACTCCCTGTGGTAAACCCTGCACGCTATTGGTTGCCAGGTATGCTTCCAGTTGCGTGAAGATCAGGTTGAGCACTTCCGGGCGCAACCGCAGATACATCTCTACACTGATACCGATCAGTATCGACACCAGCAAGGTCAGCTCCCAGGATTCTGTCTCCCTGAGCAACAATGCCAAACCGCTGATACCGAGCAACATGATCAGCGGTACGATGTCTCCAGCGATGGCCCATCCGCCTACTGGCAGTATGGCCCAGGCCAGTATCAGGGCGGCTTCCTTCACACCCTTGCGTAACATCACCAACCCGACTACTACCGGGTTTAACAAATTCAACAGCGGTATCAGACCCAGCAGCAACACTGCCATAATGGCCTGCTTGCGTCCCTTCATTACGAATTCAGCAAGGCTCCGCATGTCCAGCCTCTCTCTTGGTAGATCTCGACTTTGTTGAGATCAAAATCGTATTGAGATCAAAATCGTATTGAGATCAATTAGGCCTGGTGACTATCCGTATAGGGAATCAAAGCCAGGAAGCGAGCGCGCTTGATCGCGGTAGCGAGCTGCCGCTGATAGCGTGCCTTGGTGCCGGTAATACGACTAGGCACAATTTTGCCAGTCTCGGACACGTAGGCTTTCAGAGTTTCGATATCTTTGTAATCGATTTCCTTGGTGCCTTCTGCGGTAAATTTGCAAAACTTACGTCGACGAAAATAACGAGCCATAATAGTTTCCTTAGAGTTTGGATTGAGTAGTTGTTAAAAGTTTGCTGCTTGCCATTGCTAGCCAGACTTATGCGTTCTCACCATCTACTAAATCGTCACCGTCAATTTCTTCTAAGTCTTCCTCTGCTTGGCGGGAAGCAGCAGCCTCATCTTCCAATTTGCGCTTGTGTTCGGCGCGTTGCTTGCGTTCCTTGTTCTCACGTTCACCTTTGAGAATCAGCGATTCTTCAGTGACGGCTTCCTTGGTCTTGATAACCAGGTTGCGCAGCACGGCGTCGTTGTAACGGAACAGCTTGGTGATTTCATCCAGCGGCTCATTGCCGCACTCGATGTTCATCAGCACGTAATGGGCTTTGTGAATTTTATCGATTGGATAGGATAGTTGGCGGCGACCCCAGTCTTCGAGACGGTGTACTTTGCCACCACCTTCGTTGACCAATTGGGAATAGCGCTCGATCATCCCTGGGACCTGTTCAGACTGGTCGGGATGCACCATGAATACGACTTCGTAGTGTCTCATAGAGACTCCTTTTGGGTTCATGCCTTCCATCGATACCGTGTGGTCCGTGGTAAGACAAGGAGTTATGTAGTGCGAGGATATTGCTCCTCGCAGGTAAAAAGAGCCGGGATTTTAGAGAAACCAACCGGCTTATGCAAGGTTAAAAAGGTGTATGACCGCTTTTTTACCCGGTGCGCTGCCTGACGGCTTCAAACAGGGTGATGCCGGTGGCGACCGAGACGTTGAGACTGCTGACGGCGCCAGCCATAGGCAGGGCTACGAGGTAGTCGCAGTGTTCCCGGGTGAGGCGCCTGAGGCCGCTGCCTTCGGAGCCCATGGCGATGGCAAGCGGGCCTTTGAGGTCTTGCTCATAGATGCCCAGTTCGGTGTCGTCGGCCGTGCCGACGATCCAGATGCCCCGCTCCTGCAGCGTTTCCATGCAGCGAGCCAGATTGGTGACGCTGAAGATGGCCACGGATTCGGCGGCACCACAGGCGACCTTGCGGACGGTGGCATTAACCGGGGCTGATTTGTCTTTGGGAATGACTACCGCATCGACGCCGGCGGCATCAGCGGTGCGCAGGCAGGCACCCAGATTGTGCGGGTCGGTAATGCTGTCCAGGATGAGTATTAATGGTGCGTGGTCGAGGCTGTCGAGCAATTTAAGCAGATGTTTCTCATCACCTGGCGCCGCGGCATTGCCACTTACCATCGCGGCGACACCCTGGTGCACGCCACCGAATTGGCGGTCCATATCCGGCTTGCTCATGTCGGTAAATGGTATACCGGCGCTTTGTGCCAGATCGCGCACTGTGTTCAGGCGTTGATCCTTGCGATCAGACTGGACCAGTAACTGCGACAAATTATCGGCGTTTTGTTGTAGTGCTTCAGTAACGGCGTGGATGCCGATTATCCAGTTCTGGTTATCGCGCATAGCTGTTACCGCTTGTCAGATTTGGGTTTGGCATTGGCCTTGCCGTGGGCTTTATGCTTATGCGTCCGCTTCGGTTTCTTCGCCGTCACGGCGCGATCAGCCTGTTTACCCTTGTGTGGTTTCTGCTTGCGTGTTTTTTTCGATTGCTTCGCTTTCTTGTGCTTGCCGGTATCCGCTGCACTGCCGTCGCTGCGAGCATGCTTCTTGCCGCCCTCACCTTGTCTGGATTTAGTGTTCGCATCACCTTTGCGCAGCGAATTGCGCAAGGCACCCTTGTCAGAACCACTGCCGCTACCAACAATCTGCAAATCGATTTTCTTCTCGTCCAGATTCACGCGTACGACTTTCACCTGCACGGTGCCGCCGAGGCTATAGCGTTGCTTGCTGCGCTCGCCATCGAGACTATGGCGCACCGGGTCGAAGTGATAGTAGTCGTTACTCAATTCCGAGATATGCACCAGGCCTTCGACAAAGATGTCATTGAGTTCCACGAATAAACCAAACCCGGTAACAGATGATATGGTGCCGGTGAATTCGTCGCCGATCTTGTCCTGCATGTATTCGCATTTCAGCCAGTCCATCACGCTGTAGCTGGCGGCATCTGCGCGACGTTCAGCCATGGAACAGGTTTCACCCAATGTTACGAGATCCGACAATTGATATGGATAGATATCATGTTTCGCCAAGGGCGCCGCATCTTTCTGCTTCTCGACATGGACATTGCGCGCGTTGCGAATCAGGTGACGGATGCCGCGATGCACGAGCAGATCCGGATAGCGCCGAATCGGAGACGTGAAATGGGTGTAGGCCGGGTAGCCGAGACCAAAATGGCCCAGATTTTTCGGCTGGTACACTGCCTGCAGCAATGAGCGAATCAGCATCGTTTGCAGCAGGTGTTTATCAGGTCGCAGCGCGAGCTGTTTCAACACCTTCGCGTAATCGGTTGGTGTCGGTTTCTCACCGCCCGGTAAATACAGGCCCAGGCCGCCAAGAAACTGCCGCAGATTTTCCAGCTTGTCCGGGTTTGGCCCTTCGTGCACGCGATACAGAGCCGGCAACTCAGCGCCTTCGAGCAGACGCGCTGTCGCCACGTTGGCGCATAACATGCATTCTTCGATCAAGCGGTGAGCGTCGTTGCGCACGACTGGCACGATCTCGCGGATCTTCTTGTTTTCACCGAAAATGATGCGCGTCTCGGTGGTGTCGAAATCCAGCGCACCATTGCGATCGCGCAAACTGCGCAAGGCATGATATAGCGAATAGAGATTTTCCAGCGGTTCCAGCAAGGTCTCGTAGCGCTTGCGCAGTGTGCGCTGCAGGGTTTCCTGTAGTGGTGATGCCGGCGTCTGCACAATATCGGCGACTTCGGTATACGTCATGCGGCCGTGCGAGTGAATGACGGATTCGTAAAACACGTAACCTGTCATCTCGCCATTGACAGCAATCTCCATCTCGCACACGAGCGTGAGACGATCGACATGTGGTTTCAGCGAACATAGACCGTTTGATAGCTTCTCTGGCAACATCGGAATCACAGATCCCGGAAAATATACTGACGTGCCGCGCGTGCTCGCCTCTTCGTCGAGCGCGGTGCCGAGCTTTACATAGTGAGACACATCAGCGATGGCGACATAGAGTGTCCAGTTGCCACGTTGGTGACGCTGGGCGAACACGGCGTCATCGAAATCTTTCGCATCTTCGCCGTCGATGGTGACGAAGGGAATCTTGCGCAGGTCCTTGCGACCAACGATGTCCTTGTCGTGCACTTCATCCGGGAGGCGCTCGGTTTCTTTCAACACTGTCGACGGAAACACATGCGGGATGTCATGACTGCGCACCGCAATATCAATTTCCAGTCCCGGCGTCTTCGTGTCGCCTAACACCTCGACGATTTGCGCGATCGCTTTTCGATGGCGTTCCGGATATTCGAGAATCTCTGCCACGACGAACTGGCCGTCCTGCGCCTTGCCGGCATTTTTATCTGGCACCATAATTTCATGACTGATACGCTTGCTGTCAGGCACCACGATGCCGAAGCCCTGCTCTTTGTAATAGCGGCCAACGATTTGTGCATAACGCCGCTTCAGAATCTCGACGATCATGCCTTCCTTGCGTCCGCGCTGATCGACACCAGACACGCGCGCCAGCACCACATCACCATCGAACAGCTTGGACATCTCGCGAGCACTGAGGAACAAATCGCCAGAACCATCTTCGGGGATGAAGAAACCGAAGCCGTCCTTGTTGCCCTGGATGCGACCCTTGAGCAGTTCCATGCTCGCAGCCAGACCATACACCCCGCGCCGATTGCTGATGATCTGCCCATCGCGGCTCATGGCAATCAACCTGCGCCGCAGCGCTTCGATGGATTCTTCATCTTTCAGCTGCAGTTGTACGCACAATTGTTCGTGACTGACAGGTTGGCCCTGTTGTTTCAGGTGCTCCTGAATGAACTCACGGCTGGGAATTGGATTGGAGTAATTATCAGCTTCGCGCTGGGCGAAGGGATCGGCTGGCTGCTTGGATTTAGGCATTACAGGATTTCGGACTTTTACGGAGAGGCATTGAATTTAGTGGCTTGCAGTATACACGCCGTACCCGGCAAAGTCTGCGACAGCCCTGTCTTATTCCCGGGAGCCCAGACCCGCTCGCCCATGTTGACAGTTTCCGGCTCACTCGTTAGAGTTGCGCTCCTCCCTTTTCGGGAGGTCGTACGCACCTATGCCCAGGTGGCGGAATTGGTAGACGCGCTAGCTTCAGGTGCTAGTAATCGTAAGGTTGTGGAGGTTCAAGTCCTCTCCTGGGCACCAAAATTTCTCAATGCCAATTCGGCTGCCATAACTCGAAAAGAACTCAGTGCCCACCCGGGACTTGAACCGAGAGGTTCACAAAATGCGCAGCATTTTGGACGCCCGCTTTACCGGGCGCCCCGCAGGGGTTGAAATCGCCCCAAGGCGATTTCAATCAACTCCTCTCCGGGATGGTGCAGTCTTCACTGCCTCATTCAACAACAGCATATCCCCCAACCTTGCTCTCCAACTTCCAACTATTACTCCTTTTTTCCACACTCAATTCAATCCGAGCCTTTTGCACTTTACTATCCAGATCAGCAAGCAGCGTCACCAGCGCATAAGCATCAGGATTCTTATCAATAAATTCTTTATATAAAGTTCTTAGCAACCGATCCGCAGTAACATTAATCTGCTTATTCCCTTCCCAGGTGCGGTAAGTAATCTCCTTTACCCCAATTAATTTCGCCAGAGCCAACTGTGACAGCCCCAATTCTTTTCGAATAAAACGAATCTCTGTGCTATCCAGTCTTCCAGGCTTCATCACTATTGTGTTCCCAATCAGAACATGGAGTCCTTTAATATCGTGAAAAGTTACCAACTTTCCATAAGGTGATTTGGATTCCGTGAATCCGTTTTTCAAATACACATTTGGGAGGCCGCACTCTGTGTAGTGGTACATAGATTTATCCCTCAGCATACAAAAAAATTACATGGTTAGTTTCAGGCACAACTACCAGATTGAGTACTATTTCCCTGCCTGCATGAAAAAGTTTCATTTCACAAATTATGTTCTTGTACTCATCTGGCTCGGGATGATTAGTGACTGCTCCTCTTTCAAGACAAGCAAAGACTTCGCTGATGGCCACATTGACAATTTTTCTTTCTGCTTTAGCTGGAAAATAAATATTTTCTGAGTCTTTGGCAGCACTGTGAATTAATCCTTCTAATACCTTTGGATCCTGATAGAAGGACTTTATATTGCCCATAGGAATACCGCTTGACCGATATAATATATCGGTAATCAGGTGAGATCAATCAGTGATTTTCTTTCAATATTAGACCAGGTACGCCCACTCTCTCCAATTTATGAGTGAATTGCTTTGGAGCTATACGGAGCCTATCAAATCCCCCGCTCTTGCATCCGTAGGTCTTATGGGAGACCCACTCTAAATTCCCACTCTTAATTTTCTAATAGCTCAATAACCTAAGTGTGGTTGTAAGTGTGGGTGTCCCGCGGCGCCCTCCCTGCTACACTGTTTCAAAGATTGTTGTGAGGCAGGCTTACTACTCCCCGGTCACGATCTGCGATTGGCTCTTACTCCCCTGCGTGCTGAAATATTTTTTATTTGGAGCGGCATGGCGATAGGTGTACTCGGCTCAACATATTTTGCATTGAAACTCTACTCCTCAGGAGGGGGTCATGCCCGTCAGTAAAGTAATATTCCAACCTTACATGAAGGATCCTGCTGATCATTTCGCTACGCCAGGCGACGTGGAAACGCATGCAGACTTGTCTGTCGACGAAAAAATAAAGATTCTGGAATCCTCGAAACTGGATGAAGAATTGTTGCAGGTAGCGACAGATGAGAACATGGGTGGCGCGGCCCCAGGTCGCATGCCACAAGTGGTAAGTGCCTTGAACAGAATTAAGCAGACCTTGCGGTAGGTTGGATATGCGTTAGCACTCTCCATATCTCACATATCTCTATCTCCCATTCTATCTATCTCCAGGTCACATCCATCGCAAAGAAATGATCAAACACTTCCCTGTCCGGAAGATTTGCCTCGTTCCTTGCAGGACTGCGAATATAAAAATCCAGTTGTTGCGCAGCAGGATTTACTGATCCAGCTTCGCCCGACTCAGGTGCTAACTGCACCTGCAAAGTGTCCCTGTCGCGCATGCCCTGCGTCACCATAAAATGAATCTCGAAGTCTTCATAGAGGGATTGTCCATTGAGAGTGGCCGACCCATATCCCCAACCGGCGACATAGAGCAGACTCTTGGGCCAGTTGGCATCTCCACATCCCGCATTGCCATGCTCAAACAGGTAGGCAGCAATTCCGCCGTCCTGGCACGGAGAGAATTCATTGAAGCGCTCGAGCTCGACGCGGTAGTTGCCTTCAGGTAATTGCAATTCTGCCCAGAATGCGCCGCTATTACTGATTTCATTTACATCGATGTGAATTTCACCGGTTACTTTGCGCAGGCGCTCGGCGGCATTGTCCATGTGATCCCACGGCGAAGGGTCATTGAGCGAGCCTGCCTGATACACGTTGCTCCCATCTATACGAAATTCGCCATCATATTGTGCGTGTTGTAATGGTACATACATCCCCATCTGGGTATCGGGCTGCGTGCGTGCGCCACGCTCAACTGTTGGGTCAGGGCTACAGCCAAGCAAAATAGTGATGCAACAAATGAATGCAATCTTCTTCATGGTTCACCCTCTTAAATCACCGTGCGTTTTTTATAGAAGCGGAATGGCAAACTCCTTAGCGTGAGTGAAGCTCGTCCAGTTTCTCAGACAACTCAACTGCAGAAATCGGACCCACCGATCGGAATTTCTCTGCACCCGCCGCATCCAGCACCAACAGAGTCGGCATACCGACCACCGAGTAATATGCAGCGCTGTCAGGAAACTGATCAGTTTCCACTTTGACTACTACATAATCTTCCAAAGCCGATTGCACTACAGCGCTACTGAGTGTTTGTTGATCCAGCACCTTGCACGCAATGCACCACTCTGCAAAGAAATCAACAAACACCAGTTTCGATTCTGTAGCAGCTAACGTTAATGCATCTGCAATGGGTTGCGGCACCGAACCACTGGTGACAAGCGCATCGACTTCCGGCCGGTTTTCTACCGCCAGACGCGGCGTATAACCGAGATCTCTAATGGATTTATACATGTCCTCCAGAGTAGTGAGGGCAGGGTCATATTCCACAGTGAACGCGTCCCTGTCGAGGATCATCTCAACATGCTCTTTCGAGGCTATTCCAGGCAGCTCTGACAGAGCGGCTACGACACTTTCGGGTCAGCTCAGTCAAGTGACGCCGCCGCGGCTTTTTATCATGCCTTCCACGAATAGCGTGACTCTGGAAAACTCTGCCTCGGCAGCGACTAACTGGGAAGTCAAAGACATCAGTGCAGGCAACACCAGCAGCAGGAGCGCATTGTGCAGAGAACGTTTTTTCATAGTCGATCAAACCAGTTACGGATTGCAGGATAAATCATATTTATCATCTATGGGCACTTTAACACCTGCACCCACTACAGGTGCAACACCTGATTCCCTGAGGTGAAATGACAGATTCAGGTCTCCAATTGCACCATCAAGTCTGGTTTGTGAGCAATTGGAGAGCTGACCCTGATTGCCGCGGCCTATCTTACATGGCAGCGAGTGTTGCTTCGGTCAGAATTGAATTCATAATTGGCAACAAGGGGACGTTGCACGTTTATAGAGTTGTAGAGGCATCTGTTAGTATCTAGGCTCTTTCAATCTCAAGTCGCAACGTTCCCTTGCGACGCAAGCGCAGAGCAGGCACGTTCGATGATGAAAACAATCGGCAAGTGGTTCGGAGTTACCTTTGTAGCATTATTGGCATTACTCGCCGCCAGCTATGGCTTTTTGCGCCTCAACGATGGCCCCATAGAATTCTTCCCCTGGTTTACGATCAGTATCGGCGGGCCATTTCGCAGTGGTGAAATAGCGACTTCACCAACGAACTGGGATTTCATCAAGGAACGAGCCGAGATCGAGTTTCAGACGCTCAACCCGACCACCTCCCGTACCGTTTGGGTGCCCGTAGTCGATGGCAAACTCTTTATCGTAAGTGGCTACATGAATTCAGCCATCGGCAAGTTATGGAAACAATGGCCAGCCGCTATGCAGGATGACAATCGCGTACTCATTCGCATCGATGGCAAAATTTATGAGCAGCGCCTGAATCGCGTTATGGACGGACCCTTTATCGCGCCGGTAATGGCGCAAATCACCCGAAAATATTTTGGTGGCTCAGGTGAGGCGATACCGGGCAGCGAGATCGCCGTGACCAGTGGTTCCGTGTGGATGTTTGAAGTTGTCGATATGTAAGAAGGAAAAGGTGTCAGATTTAATTAATTAAAAATTAAATAAATCTGACACGTTTTCTGACACCTTTTCCCACACAGTTCAGTAATCCTGCTTAATAGCCTTTCATTTCAGCTTCAGTGAACGGCAGCGGCGGCGCTTTTCCCAGAATCCGTTTCAGGATTGCATTCATCGTGTGCACATCATTATCAAAGCCACCATGCGTCTTGCTGCGGGTGATTCCGGTTGCACCATCCGAGTAATGCAGTTTCAGTGCGGAGTGGGCGCTCAGTTTCTCTGAATACATTTGCATGCCAAGAATAGGTTTGTTGATTTCGCGCTCGAACGCTTTTGACACCATATACAGCAGCGATTTTCTGTATACGCCGGCCACTTGGTCTGAAAGTTCCAACTTCTTGTTCAGGTTATAGATATCCAGCGCCGGTAGCGCGACCCTGCCTTTAGTATTCTGGCCGAGACGGGGCTGGTAGTGCGTCTTGTAGAAATCGACGGTGCACGCCGGGGCCATCAGACTGCAACTGGCGATAAGATCGGCGCTGCCTAGTTGATCCAGCGCTTCCAGCAAATGTCCAAGCAGCACGCCGCCCGTGCTGTGTCCGGCCAGATGAAATTTCAGTCCGCTTGCCTGCAGCGCCTCGGCAAAAGTGTGCATGACAAAAGTACCGTCGCTGACTTTGGTGCCGCTGGCTTTTTCAAAGGGCAGGCGCGCATCCAGTTTCATCTCGTCCCAAATCGGAGTGACCGGTTTGCGCACCAGATCTTCGATCATTATATCGGTACGCTCGACCATCTTGTCGCGCAGATCAGTCAATAGCCCCTGCGTACGCTGATGCCTGAATGCGCGCAGCACAGAGTCTTTTACTTCTTCTCCCAGCCCCGTGTCGTACATGATATGAAATGGGTAAATACCATTGCGCGTGAAGCCTTCTTTCAATTTCGAAATTCTGGTAGCGGATGCTTTCGGACTGTTCAGCCCACCATGGGCATAGATCATTACATGCTGATACTTGCCGCCATGGTTCTTGAGCAGTTTGGTAGTCAGCTGGATATCTTCCGCCGTGCTCCAGTAATCTCCGCGGGGACTAAAACTGCCATCATCGAAGTGGGCATAGTGTCCAGCGATCTCCATCCGTTTCGGCGCAGCCTTGCCAGTTTCGTTGTCGGCTTCCACGCGCGAGCGGGCGGTATAACCGAAGATCTGTGGTGTGGGAACTGCCATGCGAAATACCCAGCCGTCACAGATATTTTCGATCCAGTCTTCTTAGAGCCACAGCGCAAAACCTTGTGAGCCCCAGGCCTTACTCCAGCTGTTTTGCACGATAAAGCCATCGGCGTTATAACCGACGAGAGAGAATGCGTGGCCACCGGTAGGCTTGTCACTTGGCTGGATTACCGCGAGTGCTGTTTTCGCTTGCGATTTCGCCTGCGGTTCCCACCATCCATCATGCACATCAGCGGAGACATAGATTGCATCCACCTCATTGAGCGCAGCGTGGTAATCATTTATTTCCGGTCGCAATCGATAATAGGAGCCGAGTGCATTTTTGCGCGCTTCCCAAGCCCTGTCGATTGTCAGCACACCCGCTTTTTTCGAATCGAAACGCCAGTCTGATTCAGCGCATACGCCCATATTCTTCCAACCCCGAATAGCGCCGCGACAGCTGGAACCAGAGTAACGTTCTCCTGGCCACTCGTCGTGCTTCTTCGCCATTTCATACAACATGCGCGCGCTGGGTTTGAATGCACCCAATTTGTTCTTGCGATTGATCACATCGATCGCGGCGGCCAGTCCAAAACCGGTACAGGCGCCCTCTTCTCCCTGATCCCGAATAAAGGCGAACTTGCGGTTGTCGATCTTGTGTTTTAGCTGAATCAGTGAGGGTTCATAGTAGCGGTCGCGTAAATCCGGGACGTCCTTTACCGCGTTGAGCAGGCGTTTCTTGCCGGCAGCTTTGGCCGCTTGAAAATTGGAACTGGTAACCATGTCTCACTCCTTGCCTGATTTTTGTTGATTGGATTAACCGCGATAAAAACTCAATACCATGCCCGTCAATATCCTTGCAAGCATTAGAGTATGCTGGCCGAATCGGTATTCTGTAAATATCTATGTACTGTGAATTTGTATCGGGAAAACGCAGCGCGAGCTTTTTCGATTAGTTCGGCAGAGCGCTAGTTGAAGGCATCAGACAATCACTATGGAGGGAAAAACAACGGAGGGATTGGTCTGCAATCCCTCCGTTTTGAGATTACGATTTCAGTGCTTATTCTTCGGTATCGACCTTGCCAGAAGATCCGAGCGGGCTACCGTCGCCATTCATACCCATGGACTCATAGCGTCTCCATCCAGCAAGAATACCAGCCAGACCGTGATTGCCTTCGTGGCAGGCATATTCATAAAGCGGCATGTCAGTTATGCGCAGCGGCACTCTGGCAGACCAGCTTTGATCCCAGGACAGCGGATCTTCGATGGTGAAGTCGTAATCCAGCGTATTCTCATCAAGTCGGGTAATGCGTTCCTGCAACTGCATTTTTTCTGATGTGCCGCGGCTGTTATACTCATAGTAGAAGTCTTTCGTATCAATCACGAGCGTGTCACCATCCCAGTGCGCGATGGAATCACCATCCCACTTCAGTTGCTTCGTGGAATGCTCAGTTGCGAACGGGATAATACGTGCGCGATGGATCATCTCACTCACAATCATCACATGATCTTTGGTCTGCACGATCTGGATATTGTTATTATAGGAACCAGGGATTAATGGTGGCCCACCGCCTCCGCTCATCAGGCAGCGATCCGCCAGCGTGCGCGCTTCCGGTCCGGCACTCATCCGTACTTCTTCTTCTCGAAGAGCGGCGCGCTCCTTTCCGACCGCGTTGAGTGCTGGCATCCTGCCATTGGCAGGATCATAGATCAGGGACGTGCGCAGGTCAGCGATCGTGTCAACGCCACGTTCGTACCAGAATTCATTATAGGAAATTACACCAGGTGTATAACCGGCGCCGCCTACCGAATCTATAATCAGGTCGCGATTCTGGCGCTGACGCTCATAGGCTGCCCATTCTTCCGCTTCCTGGGCAGTCAGTGTAGGTTTGTCGGCCAGCTCAGGCGGTCGATTCAAGGGCGTCAGTGTACGGTAAGTATAGGTGCCCTGAATGTCAGGATGCCCGTACTCAGTGCGGGGTATGCTGGTGGATTGTGCCGTTAGCGCTGTTGCAACGCAGAGGCTTGATAGTGTCAGAAATATGGTGGACAAAACGCGAAATTGCATGACTTTCTCCATTTTCCTGGATTCGTTCTAATTATTAATTGCTATCGGATTGAAGCTTCTGAAACGTGCTTTCTTGTACTACAGTACTGCTGTCTAGGCAAACTACTCCATTTTAGGGTTTTTTCAAGCTATAAATAGGAACAACGGCTGCGGCAAAGACAACTGCAATCGCTACACTTAAACGCCGATTCGCCATCACCACAGCACAGTTTTTTTATGTATACGGATGGGTTATCTATGATTTTTTATTACGCACCAAAAACCATTGCCGTCACGGCGCACATTGCACTGGAAGAAGCCGGCGCTAAATATGAGGCGCGGCGACTGAATTTCGCTGTAACAGAGCAGCGCTCGGATAATTATCTGAAGGTAAATCCGAAGGGTCGCGTGCCAGCGCTGGTGACAGACGAAGGAATTATTACCGAGACACCAGCTATTCTGGTTTACATTGCGCAGCTATTTCCCGAACGCAAACTGGCGCCGCTAAACAATCCATTTCAGTTCGCCAAGATGCAGGAATTTAATTGCTACCTGTGTGCCACCGTGCACGTGGCACATGCTCACCGGGTGCGCGGTGCGCGCTGGGCGGATGATCCGGCAGCCATCGAGGCCATGAAGAAAAAAGTACCACACAACATGAGCGACTATTTTCGGCTGATTGAAGACGGTATGTTGCAAACGCCCTGGGTATTGGGCGCTAACTACTCGGTCGCTGATATTTACCTCTACAGCGTTTCACAATGGCTGGAAGGTGATGGCGTAGATATTAACGACTTCCCCAGAGTGGCTGAACATGCGCGTCGCATGCAGGAGAATGCATCGGTGAAAAAGGTATTGGCACTGTATCAGGCTCCAGCCTGATGCAATGTCAACGCGCCAGCATCGCCACTAACAATCGAATTTAGGTATCATCAAGCCGCAAGTTAAACGCCGGCATGACACCACTGCGACCATTGGCTATTGAGTGCACGATAGAATCGATGGAAGCACCGTAGAGCCAGCTGCTGTCTGCCAGACTGGGAGCTCCGAGCAAAATATTGCCAGAGCCATCGACTCCATGACATGCCATGCAATATTGGTCATACACAGCTTTGCCAGCGTGAGAACTGGCACTTGCCGTATTCAGTTGCTGTATAAAGTCAGCCACCAGACTCACATTTTCCTGCCCAATATTGGCTTCCCATGCCGGCATCAGCGCTTGCCTGCCATTGCGGATGGATTGTTCGATCTGTTCCAGTGTTGAGCCCCATTGCCAGACAACATCCAGCAGATTTGGAAACATGTCCGCCTGTCCCCTAACGTCTGGACCGTGACAAGCTGAGCACTCCCGTTTGAATATCCGCTCGGCAACAGCCATCAGCTCAAGATCGTTCTGAATTTCGGCGAGACTTGAACCGGCAATTACTCCGCGCTCGGCGTCAAACCTTTGTTCGAAATTCCCGGTACTCTCAACGAGACGACTGCCCGCCGACCAGTTCAGCAGACCGGCATATGAACCGAGACCTGGATAGAGAATGAGATATATGAGCGAGAACACCATCGCACCTAATAACATCCAGAACCACCATAGCGGTGGCGCGTTGGAACCCTTGCGCAAATCGGTATCCCACACTGGCTCGGCGTCGAGGTCTTGTTCCGCACTGGGCAGGAAATACACACTGATTACCAACCACGCGAGGCCGGCCAGCGAGAACAGGGTCAGGACGATTATCCAGCCACTCCAGAAACCTGTAGGTAAATCAGCCATTGGGTTCTTCGTCCTCCAGCGGGATGCGTGCAGCTTCAGCGATCTCGGCATCATTGCTCTTGTTGCTGAACCACACGGCCAGACAAACCATGAATGCCATCACCAGCATGTCACCGAGAAATATAAATAGCGTCAATGGGTTTCCTCCCCGGTGTAGCCCGTGCCCAGCATTTGCAGATAGGCGATGAGAGCATCGATCTCCAGCAATCCTTCGAGTTGTTCTGGTGCGGCTGCGATTTCCGCATCGGTATAGGGATGACCGAGAGTACGCAGAGCGCGCATCTTGGCTGCCACATTCCCAGCCTGAGTTGCCTCACGCCGTGCCAACCAGGGATACGCTGGCATTATGGAATCACTCACAACCGTTCTCGGGTCAAGTAGATGCAGGCGATGCCAATCATCAGAAAACTTGCCACCTACCAGATGCAAATCCGGACCCGTGCGTTTTGAGCCCCAGAGAAACGGCCGATCGTAGACGAATTCGCCGGCGCCCGAGTAAGGACCATAGCGTTCGACCTCGGCAATTAACGGACGGATCTGCTGTGTGTGGCATACGCTACAGCCTTCCCGGATATAGATATCTCTTCCGGTTAATTCCACGGCACTGTAGACCCGCGTGTTGGCGGTGGCAGTTTCGAGACTCTCTTGTTGCAGAACTGGAATTATCTGTACCAGACCACCAATAGATGCCACGCACAAGATCCCGAAAATCAACAGTCCGGCATTCTCTTCCAGTTTGCGATGTAGTGAGAGTCCGTTCATTAGTTGGCTCTCCAGGCCGCGCCGTCGGCTGCCAATGCGGGACTGCCCATGCCCCACGGCGGGTCGACGGCAGGAATTTGCACTTTGAGTGTTTCCCGACCGCGAATAGTGCGATAGAGGTTGTATGCCATCAGCACAGTGCCCGCGAGGAATATGATGCCGGCGATCAAGCGCAATACATAGTAAGGATTCATACTCGCCATGATGTCTTTGAAGCTGAAGCTGAGTTCACCAATGGCATCGACGCTGAGCCAGAGCAAGCCCTGTGAAACCCCGGCGCCCCACATTGAGACTATGTAGAGCATGGTCCCGGCCAGCGCCAACCAGAAATGGATGTTAGCCAAACGCACACTGTAGAGTTCAGCGCCAACCAGACGCGGCACCATGAAATAAAACGTGCCGTAGGTAATCATTGCATTCCAGCCCAGTGCCCCTGAATGCACATGGCCGATAGTCCAATCTGTGAAATGGCTAACAACGTTGACGCTGGGGAACGCCATCATCGGTCCCTCGAATGTAGCCAGTCCATAGAATGCGAGTGATAGTACGATGAATTTGAGCGCTGGATCTGTCTTCAGTTTCTCCCACGCGGTACTCACCGTCATGATGCCGTTAATCATGGTCGCCCATGAAGGTGCCAGCAGGACTACACTCATTACCATGCCCAGCGACTGCACCCATTCAGGTATCGCGCTGTAGTGAAGGTGATGCGGGCCTGCCCAGATATAGCTGTAGGTGAATGCCCAAAATGCCACTACGGACAGGCGATAGCTCCAGATGGGACGGCCGGAATGCTTCGGCAAGAAGTAATACATCATTCCGAGAAACCCGCCGGTAAGCAGGAACCCTACTGCATTGTGTCCGTACCACCATTGCACCACCGCATCCTGCGCGCCTGCGTACAACGAATAGGACTTGCCGATGCTCACTGGAATGGCCAGGTTGTTCACAATGTGCAGCATGGCAATGACGATGATAAGAGCACCGTAGAACCAGTTGGAAATGTAGATGGGCTTGATCTTGCGATTCGCAATCGTGCCGAAGAAGACTATCCCGAAACACACCCATACTATGGTGATGGCAATATCAAATGGCCATTCAAGCTCGGCATATTCCTTGGATGAGGTCCAGCCCGCCAATAACGACAGGCCACCGGTCAGCACCAGCAATTGCCAGGCATAACAGCAAAACCACGCCAGTTTCGGTGCGAACAGTTCAACATGGGAAGTCCGTTGCACGCTGTAAAATGCCGTGGCCATCAAGGCCGACACACCGAAACCAAACACAATGCCATTGGTGTGCAAGGGGCGCAGTCTGCCGAATGACAACCAGAATTGGCCGAAGTCGATCGTGGGCCACACTAATTCAGCGGCCAGATACACGCCAACTAACATTGCCACTACAGCCCATAGCATCGAGAACTGCACGAGTCTTAGAACTACGTCATCATGATAGTGACTGAGTGCTTTACTGCGGACAACTTCATTCATTCACGAATTCCTGACTCTCTGTTCGCTCGTGTACGGGATTAACTGCACGTTCCCGACTATTTATTCGCAACTACTCTTTCTCTACTACTCTTTCTCTACTACTCTTTCTCTACTACTCTTTCTCAACTACTCGCACTTAACTGCTTTAACTTAACTGCTTGAACTCAACTACACTCCAAGCGAGGGCCCAAATCCAAACGTCCACAGTGACATGCTCAGTCCGAGCAAGCCCACAGCCGCAACCAATAGCCAACCCACGAGTGAAGAGGCCATAAGCATGCCTCGTTCTGGAGGTGTTTCCAGCACGATTGGAATGCCTTTATAGAGCAGGTACATGCTCCAGATGAGTGTGGGAACCATCACCAGCACATTGATCAGCACATCCGGAAATAGATGGGCGACACTGGCAACTGCCAAGGGTTCGCCGACGATAGTGATCAATGCAATGTGCCGGCCCAGTGAAGTGCTGGCGCCATAAGTGGACGCCATCCAGCGACTGATCAGCGCGGTACTGATCAAGCCAAAAATAAGCACAAGCAAATATGCAATACTGACCAACAGCAGTGCATCTACCGAAAGCTGCAAGGGTTCGGCCGCGCCCAGGCGCCAGCCAAAATTTGCGGCACCAATCAATGCGAAAGCTGGAGGCAGAACTAACAGCCAGACAGAATAGCGAAACAGAATACTGAGGGGTGACGGATCGACTTTTGCCAGTTCACGGAAAGCAACTTGCGGTTGGTATAAAGATCTGAACAGAAGATAGGAGTAGATGCTTTGACTCATGGTGCTGTTGTCTGTTGAATACTTATCAGGCTCGATTTTGCATTGGCCATTCTAGTGGTAACAAACAATGATTAACTTGATCTGTCGCAATATCTGCGAAGTAGGCTGTAACGCCTGTCTTTGATCGATGTCTTATTCAGCTTGCACGATGAAATCAATGGAGCCGCTGTATATGGTTGGATCTGCTCCGACCACAGTTGACCACTGCACCGAATAGTTACCGCTGGGAATCGACGGATTCACTATTTCAACCATTAGATCGTCTGCGGCCATTGTATGCATGCCGCGTAATGGGTATTCCCCATCGGGGCCATGCAGAGTCAAGCTGCTCAGCTCGACATCTGGCAATGCATTAAAAAAAAGTCGCAAAGTGCGCGGGGGTCGTTGCAGAACTGCGCCACTCTCTGGCTCTGCATTTAACAGGGGGGTATAGCTGCTGGTGTTGGTGCATGCGCTCAGTACACTCATCAGTACTGCGCTCAGTGCGATTGCTCGAAAGGCTGCATGAATTCTCATAGGAGTTTTTTAACCCTGGCCTGGATCGCTTAGATAGCCACCATAGTACCTGATTTTCAGTGCCAGTTGCGGTGCGACGGCAAAATGTCGCGCTGGGGATGCGAGAGCAACATAACGGTAACGGTAGATCGTGGTGAGAAGTTGGTGCGAGGATAAATGTGAGAGTGTGGTGTCAGCTGCTGGCCAGAAAGGCCAGCAACCCGGTAATGCAGTTTGTCAGTGTGTTATGTGCAATTGCTTAAGTTGTTCCATCTCGTGGGCGAACTCTGCCAGTTGGGTGCGGATGCTCTCTTCTTTTTGTTGCTTAAGTTGCAGCGCATCTGCGTTGCTGCGATTCTTGTGGTCAGTTTCAGTCAGCGGTGCTCTTGCCACCGCTTGAGCTTGTTTATTCATTCGTTCGGACTCCAGCTTCTGCCCACAGCAGTGTATTCGTCAGTTTTTATTTTGCAGAGCGCGCTAAATTTTCGAGTTGATTGTGCGCCAATTAAGTACTTTCTGTGCATCCAGTCCGTTTTTGCCAACTTTCAACCCGACTGATTCCTGTTCAGACCTGGTTGGCAGCCGTGCTTGCTACCGAACTTTGAAAGCCTGCGCTTGCCCCGAAAAATCAATAGCTTAGCAAACACTCTGCAGCGCAACATATAGTGTAAATTCGGCAAAGTCAAACAATATGTAGTAATGCGCCGCTCCATTCCTTGCGCTTTAACTGTCCACAAAATTTAAAATTTTTCCTCAGTTAAAAAAATTGTCTCGAAAATTCCGATAGTTAGCCAACACCCCGAACAACTTCCAATCCGATAAACACGGGACATCCAATTAAAAAAACAAAGGACATCCAGTTAATCTTACAAACAATAGAAGGCATTTAATGACGCGCCTTGATCTCAGACAACGGACCTATTGGTTTTTATTTTGGTTAAAATTTGATCGCTTACCGGATCGAATTTGAAAATGGAAAACGGCGATGCATCGATTGTTTAAAAAATCGATGAGATTTTGAGTGAATAAACAGATTAAGTTTGATCAGGTGCCGAATAGCAACCTGGAGGAATGAACCCCGCGGATCCATTTATGGGGATGTTTGAATTTCACCCCCGATTTGATCCGGCTCTCCTGGAAATTGACCAGAGCAGATTCAGATCCAACTGCGATACCGTAGTATTTGTGAAATGCGCTCACACTATCTAACCAGCCCTCCGCATGTATTCCGAGGTCATGTAATAAAAATTGCTTATCAACCAGTGACGTCAGGTACTTGCTCCGTTCAGCACGCTCCAGTTGCAGCGACTTACAGGTTATTTCCAGCAAATCGAAATAGTTTTGCTGACTAATTGGCAAAGTGGCTGCAGTTGTCTCCGCAGGGTTCGCCAGTGGCATTAACTGCGCCTGCCGCACGGACTGTCGACCTATCAGATGTTTGCTCGAGCGCCGCGTCAGCAAGCGATGTTGTCTATAACTGCGGCTCTTGGATTTTTTCGCGTGTTGTATCAGTCGTTCCTGGATAGACGTAAAGTCACTGGTTTCCAGAGAATCAGTCGCATGCGCGCGGATCGGATTGAGATCAACGTACGCCATGCAAGTGACGAGAGCTTTTTCATCCAGCAAGGCCTGGCTCTTGAAGCGCCCTTCCCAGAAACGACCACTGCAATCATCTTCACGATTTGCCTGACGTGCCATAGTTTCATTCAGACACCGCATAAACCAGCTAATGTCCGTTAACCGCTGACGCCACAGTGCAATGTTTTGTACCAACAACTTTTGTGCAGCGCGACTCGAATTGTTTTTCATCAGCGTTTCAATCAACACACCATTTCGTGGAAACACTTCACGCCAACGTTTCAACACTTCATCATCATTCCACGCGTCCGCTTGTATCTTGTCCACATGCAACACCAGGTGATAGTGATTGCTCATTACGGCATAGGCACAAATATCGATTGAAAAATTCGTCGCCAATTGTTTGATGCGAGTAACCAGCCATTGCTTGCGATGATCAAAATTTTTGCCGGTCAGGGGGTCGTCGCCGCACAGGTAAGCACGGCGCACACATCGAGAAATGCAGTGGTAATACGGTGTATCTTGCAGAGATACTTGTTGATATCGAGCTCGAGTCACTGGGTCTGCTGCTTTTATTTTTGGAAAATCGAGCGCGTCGAAAAATCAGAGAATGCATTAAACAGTGCATACAATAAATCGAGGCGGACCGTGGATTCTAGAGGGTTTGTAGTACTATGCAAGGCGAAATTGCCAGGCCAATTACGTGGCACTGACACAAACAGAATAAGTGTGCAGATGAACATCACATTGAGATTGAAGAGAGGGCGGTGAATGAGAATCGGCATTGATCTCGGCGGTACCAAGATTGAGGGTATCTTGCTCGCCGATGATGGTTCAATCGTGGAAAAAATCCGAAAGCCAACGCCAGCTCTCGATTATGTGGCGACCGTGTCTACACTTTGTGAAATTGTCCGAACTTTACAGAACAAATCTGGTACTCAGGTAAGTGTAGGAGTTGGGACTCCTGGCGCCCTTTCATTGTCCACGGGACTTATGAAGAATAGTAATTCTGTGCGCCTGATTGGGAGACCTCTGCAACGCGATATTGAAGCTCTGCTCGGATTCGAGGTAAGACTCGAGAACGATGCCAATTGCTTCGCACTTTCAGAGGCACATCTTGGTGCGGCGAAACATGCTGACAGCGTGTTCGGTGTAATTCTCGGGACTGGCACGGGGGGCGGGATTGTTATCCACAAAAAACTGGTTAAAGGACCTAACAGCATCAGCGGTGAATGGGGCCATAACTCGTTGCCCTGTTCGGCGCGCGAATTAATCAAGGCTGATAGACAATGTTATTGCGGGCGAATCAATTGCATCGAAACTGTTCTGTCTGGCAGGGGCCTTAGTGCCACATATCGTGAGCAATACGATGAGAATAAATCCGCTGCCGATATTGCCCAGCTGGCCCAGCAGGGTGATGCAGCTGCCATGGCGTGTATAGAAATGTATTGTCAGCAACTGGCTTCTTGTCTGGCCACAGTCGTAAATATTGTCGATCCGGATATGATTGTACTTGGTGGCGGGTTATCCAACATTCCACAACTATACATTGCGGTCATCGATCTGATGCGACCTTATGTATTCACCGACGATTTGCAGACTATTCTGTCAAGACCAAGCTTTGGAGATGCGAGCGGCGCGCTCGGCGCCGCGTGTTTATGGCCAACTAATGCTGCAGAGTGATCACACGTCGAATGGATGCCGCAGAACGATGGTTTCGGCACGGTCGGGTCCTGTAGAAATAATATCAACCGGCACTTCCACGGCATGCTCAATATACTTGATATAGGCCTGTGCGTTTGCCGGCAAATCATTTACACGCTTTACGCCAACAGTTGATTCTTTCCAACCCGGCAACTCCTCATATATTGGCTGCAAATTCTTATAGCTGTCGATATCCATCAAACTGCCTGACGGGTTCTCGCTGCCACCAAGGTAGCCAGTACACACTTTTATTGATTCGAGACCATCCAATACATCAAGCTTGGTCAGACAAATTCCAGACACACTATTTATTCGCATCGCCAGTCTGACTGCTGCTGCATCAAACCATCCACAACGACGTACGCGTCCAGTAGTTGCACCACGCTCGTGGCCCACAGTTTGCAAATGTACACCAATGTCGTCGAATAATTCTGTCGGAAAAGGTCCTGATCCAACTCGCGTTGTATATGCCTTGGTAATACCTAACACATAGTCAAGGTAAAGCGGTCCATAACCACTGCCAGTTGCCGTGCCACCCGCGGTGGTATTTGATGAAGTGACATAGGGATAGGTGCCATGATCAATGTCGAGCAATGAGCCCTGCGCGCCTTCGAACAGGATATTGTTACCAGCCTTGCGATGCTTGTGCAGAATGTCGATGGTATCGGCAATCATCGGTTTAACCTGCCGCGCCTGATCCAAACACATGTCGAAGGTATGCTGGAAATCAACCTCATCAACTTTGTAATAATGCTTGAGCAGGAAGTTGTGATATTCCAGAAGTTCTTTCAGTTTCTCGCCGAACAGAGTCGGGTTCAGTGTTTCCGCAAGACGAATTCCGCGCCGGCCTGCCTTGTCTTCATAGGCTGGTCCAATGCCGCGCCCGGTTGTACCGATTTTATTATTGCCTTTGCTTATTTCCCTGGCCTTATCCAAAGCTACGTGTGATGGCAGAATCAACGGACAGGCGCCGCTAATTTTTAATTGCTGGCGTACGCTTATACCGCGAGCTTCCAATTCACCAATCTCGTGCAACAGCGCTTCAAGGCTTAGCACCACTCCGTTGCCGATGACGCAATTCACGCCTTCGCGCAGGATTCCAGATGGCAGTAAATGCAATACAGTCTTCACCCCTTCGATTACCAGTGTATGCCCCGCGTTGTGACCACCCTGGAATCGCACAACAACGGATGCCTGATCAGTTAACAGATCAACTATCTTGCCCTTGCCTTCGTCACCCCATTGGGTGCCCAGTACTACAACTGATCTTGACATTATTTTTTGCTCACACTCGAATAGTCACATAACACTCTGATGCTGCCATCAAAGCTGTTTTACAATCCATTTGCCGGCCTCAAGTACCAGCTGACGGTCACAACCTAACTCCGCTGCGGTTTGTCCGTTACCCGGTTTATCCTGGAGGTCGCTTATAACGATTTCGCCTGCATCGCGAAGTTTGGTAATCGCCACCAGCAATTTGACGCTGTCTATTACTGGCGCGAGTATTGCGGCGGGTCTTGCAAATTTTTTATTGGTTAAGCGGGCAAGCGTTTTCAGATCGCAGTCAAATCCGGAAGCCGGTCGGGCCCGACCAAACACCTCGCCAATATGATCATAACGACCACCCATGGCAACCGCTCTGCCATAATTTGAGGTGTACGCGGCGAAGACTATACCTGTGTGATATTCAAATCCGCGCAATTCGCACAGATCGAAACACAACTCAACATCGGGAATCCTCTGTTGCACTCCTGCGACTATGGCTACCAGATCTGCCAATTCGCGTTTCACGCTTGCCGGGGCATTCGCGAACACCAGCTTCGCTTCATCGAGTACACTGGCGTCACCGCTCAACCTTGCCAGTTTTTTTAGCAGGTCGGCCAGGTTGCCGTCACTGACCGCCGCATTCACTACGGAATCAATTTCATCATATGCTTTGCGTTGCACTGCTGCGAACAGCACATTTTGCGCTTCGGGATTGAGTTTGGCTTCATTGACCAACGAGCGAAACAGTCCCACGTGTCCAAGTACGATGTGCAAGTCACCAATTTGTGCAGCTTGCAGTGTCGCGTGCATGAGGCATACCAGCTCAATATCACACTCCACTCCGGCATGCCCATAGAGTTCGGCACCTACTTTTATCGGTACGCGCGAAGTCAGCAACCCTTGTGGTTTGGTGTGAACCACACTGTCGGCGTAACAGAGCCGCACAGGTCCGTCCTTGTTCAGGCAATGCGCATCTATGCGGGCAGCCTGTGGCGTAATATCTGCCCGAATGCCCATCATACGGCCACTCATTTGATCAATAATTTTGAATGTATGCAGTTCAAGATCTTGTGACGAACCGACGAGCAATGACTCGAGATATTCGATCAGCGGCGTAATTACGAATTGATAGCCCCAGGATGCATACAGATCGAGTAACTGACGACGTAGAGACTCGAGCTTGTAGGCCTCATCGGGTAGTATTTCTTCTACTCCGTCAGGCAATATCCAGCGTTTGGCAGAAGTCATGATTTCCGCTCTTGTTCCGGTTTGGTTAATTGATCATTAAAAGAACTGCAGTTCCCGTAAGCATGCTCGCCAAGCCAATTACGCGCATAGTGTTGTCATCGATCTGATCAAGCATGAGCAACATCTTGCGCCAGCGCTGCGGAGCCAGGAAGGGAATGATGCCTTCTATAACCAGCATCAGGCAGCCAGCCACCGCAAGATCATGCCACATATCAAAAATCAATTTCCCGTTTATTGCTTTGGCTAATTCCACAAAAATAAACCTGAATCGCTTTGCAACAACCGATTCAGGTTTTACTTAATGCCAGGGTTAATTAAACTCTTCGGTTGCCTGGAAACCGATCAATAGCTCTATTGCGCCAGATTCTCGTTTTTCAAATATTTGAAATACTCGCTATTCGGGTCTAGCAACAGAACATCCCCTTTCGAATTAAACGTGGAGCGATAGGCGTTCAGGCTGCGAGTGAACGAGAAGAACTCAGGATCTTTAGTATAAACATCCGCATAGATAGCTGTTGCCTGCGCATCGCCTTCGCCGCGAATGCGTTCAGAATCGCGATATGCCTCGGCGCGAAATATTGTCGACTGACGATCAGCATCGGCTCGAATACCAATAGCCAATTCCTCGCCGCGTGAACGCAATTGCTGCGCTTCGCGATTACGCTCAGTAATCATTCGTTCGTATACAGAGGAGCGCACGTCATCTGGCAAATCGATGCGCTTTACCCGCACATCAATTACTTCTATACCCAAATCCAACGCTGTTGATTCGTTGAGATCGATGCGCAGATCAGCCGATAATTGATCGCGCTCGCCTGCAACGACTTCTTGCAAATTGCGCGCACCAATCTGGTCACGCAGACCATCATTGATACGATCAGCAAGCAGGTTACCTGCAGTTGCTTCATTGCCGTTCGTGGATATATAAAATTGCCTAACATCGACAATGCGCCATTTCGCGTAGGAATTTACCTCAAGCGCCTTCTGCTCAAGCGTCAGAAATCGCTCCGGTGTAGTGTCCTGGGTTTGAATTCGCGCATCAAACTTGCGCACCGTGTTCACCCATGGAATCTTCACATGCAGTCCGGACGCAATGTCCGCCTGTACCAATTCACCAAACTGAAGCAGAACTGCGCGTTCAGTTTCCTTGACCACAAACAAGGAATTGCCGACGACAATTAATATCAGGAACAAAAGCCCCACTAATATATAGCTTTTCATTATTGGACCGCTCCTCTTGCAGTAGTAGCCGGTACGCGGCTACGATCTACAGCGTTCGTATTACTTACATCTGGCAAATAGGGTGCTAACTGTGTCGCCAGTTCTCTCAGATCTTGTGTGGAAGCCGCGCCAGTTCTGTTGAGCAGGGAGGAAGCGTTGCTCTGCTCCATGATCTTATCCAGCGGCAAATACAGCATGTTGTTCCCGCCTTCCACATCAATCATGATTTTGCTGCTTGCCGTCATCACATCTTGCAGTGCGTCGATATACAGGCGCTGCCGAGTGACTTCCGGAGCTTTTTTATACTCAACCAGTAATTGATCGAAGCGCGATGCGTCACCTGTCGATCTCGCTATAACTTCCGCCCTATAGGCATTCGCTCGTTCGATTTGCTGTTGAGCTTCACCGCGTGCTTCAGGAATAATCTGGTTGGAGTATTGCTGCGCCTGGTTCTGTGCTCGCTGTTCGTCTTCACGCGCTCTGATCACATCGTCAAACGCCGGTCGTACAGCATCTGGTGGCTGCGCATCCACCACGTTTACCTGGCTGATAAAAATCCCGGTGTTATATAAATCCATATACTCTTGCAGACGATCTTCAACGTCTCCTGCGAGCGCGCTGCGGCCGGTTGTTAGAATCTGATCCATAAAATTACCACCGACCACATGTCGAATGGCTGACTCGGCCGAATTGTCGAGGCTGCGCTTCGGATCATCTACCGCAATAACATATTTCACAGGATCTTGAATTCGATATTGCACAGTGACATCGATGTCGATGATATTTTCATCGGTAGTTAGCATTGCCCGATTCTGATACGTCTCTGTATTCAAAGCGGAGACATTCACCAGACTGATTTCGTCTATCATAGGAGGATTCCAGCGCAATCCTGGCAATACCTGTGTTGGTTCCACCTTGCCGAAGCGCAACACAACCCCACGCTCGGCTTCGTCGACGATATAGAAACCCATGAAAGCCCATACCACAACGATGACAACAGCAAGTCCTGCCAGCAAGCCAGCAGACAGACCACCACCAGCTGTTCCAGTAGATGAACTGGATCCACTTCCGGAGCCACCACCTGAAGCGCCGAACAGGCTATTGAATTTTTTCGTCAGGTTTCTGATAACTTCATCAATATCAGGCGGTCCCTGGTCACCACCACGTTTACCACCACCCCAAGGATCCTTGTCGTTACCACTTCCATTATTAGCGGGTTCATTCCAAGCCATTGGTTTCTCCAAAGCTTTTTTAAAAGACACAGACGGTTGATTCTAGCTAATTATGCTTGCGTTTACACAGTATTTTGACCTGACTGAGTCAGACGACTCATGCATTCGAGACGGTTTGCACCCCTACCGCAATATTCGAGTCAGCAACCTGTTCCTGAGCCACGTTTGCAGTAAGAACTGAAATTCCATCTTGCAGCAGGATTCTGGTCAAATCCTGTTGCGGCAGTCGTACTTGCAGATGATAAAAACCCAAATCATCAATTGACTCAGCCTCAACGAATCCTTTCGTATAGAGCTGACTTCGCAAGCGCGTATTTTGCGGAGCAACGAGCAGAGTTGTCGAAGTTAAAATCCCCGCGAGCAACTCAGTAATTGCCGTTAATAACAAGTCGAGACCAGCTCCGGTTTTTGCTGACAACCAAACCCGTAGCGGCCTGCCTTCAGCATCACGCTGCAGATGCGGCTCGCAATCCGCAATCAAGTCGATCTTGTTAAACACTTGCAACTGCGGCACTGCGCCGGCGTCAATTTCAGTCAATACCTTGTTCACTTCCAGCATGAATTCAGGATGTTGGGGATTGGCGGCATCTACTACGTGCAACAACAAATTCGCTGCCGCCGTTTCTTCCAGAGTGGCGCGAAACGCTTCCACCAACTGATGCGGTAAATGACTGATAAAGCCGACCGTATCAGCAATTATCGCCGGGCCGTAATTTGGTAATTCAATTCTCCGCAGCGTTGAGTCCAGCGTCGCGAACAATTTGTCGGCGGCGTAAGCACCGGCGCTGGTCAGAGCATTGAACAACGACGACTTGCCCGCATTGGTATAACCCACCAGCGAAATCGTACACACTTCGGCGCGTACGCGCGACTTGCGGCCTTGTTCCCGTTGCCCGCGCACTTTCGCGAGCCCCTTGTTAATCGCCTTGATCCGCTGGGCGATGATACGTTGGTCCAGTTCCAGCTGGGTTTCACCGGCTCCGCGCATGCCGATACCACCTTTCTGTCTGTCGAGATGGGTCCAGCCGCGTTTCAAGCGCGTGCTCGAATGTTGTAACTGCGCCAGTTCTACCTGCAATTTGCCTTCGTGGCTGCGCGCACGTTTCGCAAAAATATCCAGAATCAGCCCGTTACGATCCAGCACCCGGCAATTCAGATACTTTTCAAGATTTCTTTCCTGACTGGGTGACAACGAGTGATTGAATAGCACCAGTTCGGCGCCGTGGGCACGAACTGCTTCTGCAACTTCCTCAAGCTTGCCGGTGCCAATAAAATAGTTAGCCCTAGGCTGACGCCTGCTGCCTTGAATGTAGGCAACAGGCATAGCACCTGCAGACAGGGCGAGCTCTTCAAATTCAGCTGCGTCCTCTCGTTCAATTTCCGAATCTATCGAAATATGAACGAGTATGCACGCCTCGCCAGACTCTGGTCGATCAAAAAACAATCACTGACCTCTCGGGCGAATTCGCATCATTTAGACACTATTGCCGGGCTCACCTGCATCTATATCATCATCTGCAAGATCGCCGGATGAAGACATGGGTATTTTCACCATGCGCGCCGGAACGACGGTTGATATGGCATGTTTATATACCATCTGACTGACCGCGTTCTTCAGCAGAATGACAAACTGGTCAAATGACTCAATCTGTCCCTGCAATTTAATGCCACTAACCAGGTAGATCGACACTGGAATGCGTTCCTTCCGAAGTACATTCAGGAAAGGGTCCTGTAACGTGTGTCCTTTGGACATTGTTGTTCTCCTTATGCAATCTACAATTCGAAAAATTTGCCGACGTTTTATTCTACCGAGCACCATCGCCAAGGAGGCACCGTCGATCTAATGCCATTACTGCCAAATTCAATACAAAGTTCTATATGGGGATTGAGTCGACTAATTCAAGATGTCTGCGATGGTATTACGTATCGATGCAGTCATCGTAGTAGTGAGATTACTTGCGGTCGAATCGTGGAATTCCCGCACGTCTTGCCAGCTACGCAACCATGTTAACTGGCGCTTGGCGAGTTGTCTGGTGGCGATAATACTCTTTTCTACCATGTCGTCATAGTCTATTTCGCCACTCAAATATTGCCACATCTGCCTGTAACCTACTGATTTTATTGATGGAAGCAGTTGGTTCAGGCCCTCCCGCTGAAACATCGCGGCGACTTCCTGCTCCAGTCCTTGCGCCAGCATCTGATGAAACCTTTCAGCAATCCTTGCATGCAATACGCTGCGATCAGTGGGTTGGATTGCCAGGAAATGAAAACGATACGGCAGGTTTGCAACGCCCTGTTGTTTTTCTTCGCTATGCAAAGCGGTCAGCGTGCGCCCGCTAACGAGAAATACTTCCAGGGCCCTTTGCAGTCGCTGCGGGTCATTGGGATGGATACGGCGCGCTGCATCGGGATCAACACGCTGCAGTTGCGCATGCACAGCTTGCCAGCCTTGCTGCGCAGCCAGCTGCTCGATTTCCAGGCGCACATGCCGATCAGCTCGTGGCAACTCCGCCAGCCCATCGCGCAATGCCTTGAAGTACAACATGGTGCCACCCACCAGCAACGGCGTCTTGTCGGCGGCAACAATGGCGTCGATCTCAAGGATCGCGTCGCGGCGAAAATCGGAAACAGAATAAACCTGAGCCGCATCGAGGATATTGATCAGACGATGTGGTGCAGCCAACAGGGTTGCTGCATCCGGCTTGCCCGTGCCGATATTCAGATCTTTATATATCTGCGCGGAATCCACGCTGATTATTTCCAGCGGCAGTTGCTGTACCAGTTCTACCGCCACTGCGGTTTTGCCCGAAGCCGTGGGTCCCATCAGACAAATGACATCTGGACTGGTTTTGGATTTACCCATCTACCCGCCCCTGTTGCCGCTTACTGTCCACGCAGGAACAGCTTGTCCAATTCATCCAGACTTTGATACACCCAGGTAGGTCGACCATGGTTGCATTGCCCGCTGCGTTCAGTCGCTTCCATGTCTCGAAGTAGCGCGTTCATCTCTGGAACAGTGAGCCGGCGATTGGCGCGAACCGAGCCATGACAGGCCATGGTCGACAACAGTTCGTCCTGATGCGCCTGGATGCGATCACTGCTGCCGTACTCAATAACATCGGACAACACGTCGCGTACCAGTTGTTCGATATTCGCATCGCGCAGTATCGACGGAATCTGCCTGACGATTAGCGCCTCCGTCGAGACGCGCTCCAGCTCAAGACCGAACTGCAACAGGGCATCATGCTGAGTCTCGGCATACTCGGCCTCGGCTGCACTCACCGCAATTGATAGGGGCACCAACAACGGCTGCATCTTCAGTGCTTCGTTGGCGCAGGCCGTCTTCAACCGCTCATAGGTAATGCGCTCATGTGCCGCGTGCATATCAACGATGATCAACCCCTGTTTATTCTGCGCGAGAATAAAAATGCCGTGTAACTGAGCTATGGCATAACCCAGTGGTGGTATCTCGGTGTCATCGGCATTGAGACGCGCGAATGCTGCCAGTTGTTGGTTGATGCGCTCTGCATCTGGTGCTGAATTCCGGTAGTTGGAGCGAAATGGCGTAATCGAATCGCGCAGCGATAATGCACTTTGGCTGCCACCGAATGCGTAACGGTTGTCCAACCCATCATTACCGAATCCCGTATATAAAGTGTTAGCATCTGCTGCTGTCGAATGCTGGGATTCGAGCTGACCGGCAGGCGTGACTTTAGCCAGCGCTTTGCTCAGCGAACTGAACAGGAAATCATGCACCAGGCGACTGTCGCGAAATCTTACCTCATGCTTGGTAGGATGCACATTCACATCGACTGCAGATGGCGCAAGCTCCAGGTAGAGTACATAAGCCGGGTGACGTCCATGAAACAATACATCCCGATATGATTGTTTTACGGCGTGGGCCACCAGTTTGTCGCGAATGATCCTGCCATTCACATAGAAATACTGCAGATCCGGCTGACTGCGTGAAAATGTCGGCAGGCTCACCCAACCCCACAAGCGCAATCCCGGCCCTTCGATGTCCACCTTCACCGCGTTTTCTACAAACGCCGGCCCGCACACGAGTGCGACTCGTCGTTGTTGCTCCTGCTCGCTTAATGCCGGCAGCAGTTTGTGAATGGCGCGCTGGTTGTGACTTAGCGTGAACTGCGCGTCGAAGCGACTGAGTGCGATGCGTTTCAGAACTTCATCGATACGGGAAAATTCGGTTTTCTCGGACCGCAAGAATTTTTTTCGCGCTGGCGTGTTGAAGAACAGATCGCGCACTTCCACCGTGGTTCCTTGGGGATGTGCAGCCGGTGCTAGCTGCGCCGTCATATCCTGACCCTCGACGGCCACTTTCCAGGCATTGGCCGCGGTGTCATTTGCAAATCGTGAAGTCATGCTCAGGCGTGAAACTGAACTGATGCTGGCTAGCGCCTCGCCGCGAAAACCGAGGCTGGCAATATTTTCCAGATCTTCCAACTCCGCGATCTTGCTGGTCGCGTGACGGCTCAGCGCGAGCGCCATATCATCCTTGTGAATACCGCTGCCATTGTCACGAATGCGAAGTAATTTCACACCACCCTGTTCAACATCAATTTCAATGCGGTCGGCGCCGGCATCCAGACTATTCTCCAGTAGTTCCTTGACCACGGATGCAGGTCGTTCTACCACTTCGCCAGCGGCAATCTGGTTGGCGAGTCGCTGACTGAGCAGGTTGATTCGGTTCATGCGGGTATTGTTATAAAAGTCGCTGGCCTGGGAGAGCCGGCATTGTAGCACTATAAATCTGCGCTGTTCCGTTGCGGAATAGTGCCTGCAAACGAAGGCGGTATCAGAGCGAGGGAATCTGCAATACTTGCCCAACCATGATGCGGTCACCGGACAATTTATTCGCTGTGCGCAGACTGGACAAACTCACCTGATAGCGCTGGGCGATCTCCGACAGTGTTTCACCACGCCGGATGGTATGCGCAGCTGCAGCGCTTACCGGTCCGCCCGGCAATGCCAGCACCTGACCCACGTGGATGGTATTCGAAGTCAGCTGGTTGCTGGCCTTGAGCTCGGCCAATGAGGTGCCAAAGCGCTGGGCAATTTCGGAGAGACTATCACCGCGTTTTACGGCATACGAAGTGGGAGCAGCGGGCTTTATGCCATTTTCTTTCTGCCACGCCACCAAGGTCCCGACCGGTGGCGCATCATGAAAATAGTTCATCACGCCATCGACGATGGCCGCAGCGAGTTGCTCCTGATAGCTGCGCGTCGCCAGTTTCTGCGCCTCATCCGGGTTAGACAAATACCCCGTTTCTATCAATAAAGAGGGAATATCAGGAGATCGCAATTCCCAGAGGTTGCCCGCCTGAACCTTGTCGCGTCGTAACTTTGCCACGCTGTCGAGCGACGCAAGAATCTTGCTGCCGAGAATTACACTCTGTTCAATGCTCCAGGCCATGGATAAATCCAGTAACGTAAGTGCCAGATCGTCATCGACATCAGCGATATTGGTGTCACCTTCAATACCACCCAACAAGTCAGCGCGGTTTTCTTTCTGGGCGATGCGTCTGGCGTTTTCCCGGTCCGCGGTTTCGCCTGACAAGGCATAGATGGTTACGCCCTGTGCCGAACGTCCGGATGCCGAGTCGGCGTGAATGGACAGATAAATGTCGACACGGCTTTCGCGCCCAATATTCGGCCGATCCTGCAGCTTTACGGTGTAATCGCCATCCCGAATCATCATCGGTTTATAGCCAGGCGTACTATTCAGTCGATCGCGAATGGCCCGTGCGATCGCCAGGGTGACATCTTTCTCCATGATCTTGCGGTCGTAACTGAGCGCGCCTGGGTCTTCGCCACCATGCCCGGCCACTATCGCTACTACCAGATCGCGCTTGTCTTCAAGCTGCACGGCCGGCGTGGTGCGCGCAGTGACCAGGGGGCGAGTTTCAAGATCGTACAGATCTACGACCAAGCGGTCGCGATACTCGCCGTTAGCGCCGAGGGTAAACGCGGATGGATTCACTTTGGCAGACAGGTCGAGTACTACCCGGATACCGTTATCGTCCAGTGGCGCCGCGCGCAAGCTCAGCACCGGGCTGTCGGCAAAATCGAGGTCGGTCACGTCACCCAGTGAAGACGCATTTTCAATGTCGATGACGATACGCTCCGGATCAGCGAGCGAGAACAGGTCATATTCAGTTGCCGCACTCAGGTCAAATACGAGTCGTGTGTGATCGGGAGCGCGCCACACCCGCACAGCCTCCACGTCGGCGGTGACGAAACTGGAGAAAATCACTGCCAGGGACAGTGTTATGAGAATTGTTAGCTGTTTGCTGCGGGAGTTCATGGCTGCTTTTGAATGACATAATTCGCGTTATCTATAGGTTTCGGCCTTTGGCCCACATTCTTTGAGCAATTTGCCGCCCCCGGTCGCTAATAGCCTCGCATTCGAGTTGGCGGCCGTTGCCCACGGTCGCTAGATGCAGGATCAAGTCGGCCGCGGGAATGTGGCCAAGGCCCTTCTCTGCCCATTCAATTACGCACAGATTGGGCGCAGAGAAATAGTCTTCCGTGCCCAGGTAGCTGACTTCTTCTGACGCCGAAAGTCTATATAAATCAAAGTGATAAACATTGCAAAGAGTGAATTCGTAGGGTTCCACCAGAGTATAGGTAGGGCTCTTTACCGCGCCCTGATAGCCGAAGCCACGCATAATGCCCCGGGTCATGGTAGTTTTGCCTGCCCCCAGATCACCCTGCAGATAAATGATAGCGCCTTGCGTGCGCGCCCCGGTCCCAGCTGCAGGCTCCAAATCTGGGGGGTATGCTTCCACAAAAGTAGCTCGCGCCAGCGCCTTGCCGAAATTGATCGTAGCCGCTTCATTGCGCAGTAATTTGCTGAAATGCTGTTGCATTGAACTTAGGTCACTGGCCTAGATCGGATTGACGAGTTGCTGGATATGCCGGAACAAGTCTGACGCTAACAGACCTCTCGGACCATGCTGCTGTGCGGCGAGATCGCCCGCTTCGCCATGAATCACCACTGCGCAGCGCAGACTATCGGCAAGCGAGAGTCCCTGTGCCACCAGGCTGGCCGTGATGCCACTCAGCACATCGCCCATGCCTGCGGTTGCCATGCCGGAATTGCCTTCTGTTGAGAGAAACACTTGTTGCCCGTCGGCCTCGTCGCAGCAGATCAGGCTGCCACTACCCTTCAACAGGCAGCAGCCACCCCACTTTGCCTGCAGGGCGCGCACGGCGGCGAAGCGGTCAGATTGGATTGCCTCAGTACTGCTATCCAGCAACTGTGCAGCTTCACCCGGGTGCGGAGTGAGAATCCAGAGTGAGCGCTTCACCCCAGTACTCGCTACTGGTTTCTCTGCCAGCAAGCGCAGCCCATCGGCATCGATTACCAGCGGTATCCGCCGCGCACTCTGTGTACTTAACACCAATTGCAGCAGATGACGTGACCATTGCCCCTGGCCGAGACCGGGGCCAATGACAATTACCGATGCCTTGTCGAGCAGGGCCTGCAGTGGCGCCTGCTCATCTTCAGTGCCGAGCACCATGAGTTCGGGCGTATGCGCGAGCAGTGCTGGCCGGTGCAGCGAGCGCGTGATGACGCTCACCAGCCCCGCGCCTGCGCGCAGCGCCGCCGTGGCGGCCAATAACACGGCGCCGCCGTAGCCAGCATCGCCGCCAACTATTACCACATGACCATGGTCGCCCTTGTGGGATGCTGGGTTGCGTGGCAACAGGTGCCGGGTCGCCTCATTTATATCGATACGCTGTGCGGCGACTGCCGGAGATTTGCTGCCAGCATAGACCGCTGCAGGTACATCGAGGTTATTGAACAAGATGCTGCCGGCAAATTCGCGGCCGCGACCAGTGAGCAGCCCTTGCTTCATGCCAATAAATGTAACCGTGAGATCGGCTTTTACCGTTGCGCCCAGCGGGCAACCAGTATCCGCATTCAGTCCGGATGGAATGTCGATCGCTACCACTGCGGCCGCGGTTTTGTTTTGCGTGCAGTGATTGATATGGTCAATCGCCTGCGCAAACACACCTTCCACCTTGCGCGTAATACCGGTACCAAGCAGGCCATCAACCACTACCGTATGTGCAGACGCGGCACCGGTCTTGCTCGCAACTGCTGCCAGATAGTCTTCGAAACTCAGCATGTGCACTTGCCTTTGGGTGGCCCATTCCCAGGCCTTGCGCGCATCACCTTGCAGTGCCGCGGGGGCGCTTACCTGCACGACTTCGGCGTGCAAGCCCTGCGCTTGGGCGAGACCCGCGACAATATAGCCATCACCGCCGTTGTTACCGCTGCCGACGAATACCCGCAGCAGTCGGGTTTGCGGCCAGTATTCCAGCAATGCGTTAAAGGTGACCGCGCCTGCGCGCTGCATTAACTTGAAACTATCAATGCCGCAATCTGTGATCGCGATCTGGTCCAGCTTTTGTACATCCTGCGCTCGATACAGAGCATGGGGCAGGCGTGACAGGGGTTCGCTCATCATTTGTCGAATTTCTGAATCAGTCGCCGCACCAGGCGCAGCGCTGTTTCCAGCTCCTCAATAGGAATGTCGTCGGTATTTCGAAGCGCCCAGGGATCTTGCACATCACGCAAGGCGTGGTAGGCATCCTTGCCTGCATCAGTGAGGATAACCAGTACTGAACGTTTGTGCTTGGGGTTTGCCTGATACTGCACCAGTCCATCAGCGACCATCACGTCGGTGAGGCGTTGCACCGCCTGCCGCGATTGCCCCAGTACCCGAGCTATGCCCGGCACGGTAAGCCCGGCATTTGACAAGGCAATGACACCTATGACTTTCCAGCGTGCGCTGGTCAGCCCCAGCTGGTCAGTCATGGTATCGCCTTCGGCTATTAACAACCCGTTCAAGCGAAATACAGACAGCACCAGGTCCAGAAAAAGCATGCGTTTGGGTGAATGCAAAGCAACCGGCCCTCATTTAGTGCGGTAGTGCCAGCATGTTGTCATTGTTATCAGCTTGCGTCAATCGCTCTGTGACAAGTTCGGGGCAACGGACTAAAACCGTGTTGCGAGTTCTGGTGTATCTCTGCATGCTGAACGCCGATAATCAGCTGCCTGCTGTGCCTGCGCTTAATTTGCAGTTATAAATGTATCTGAACCGTTTACTAGGAATCCTCTATGAACATGTCTCCACTTGTTGCCGCCTGCACCGGTTTCGCCCTGCTGCTTGCTGCCGCCGCCAATGCGCAACCGCAACTATCTGGCAACCCAGATGAGTTGCGGGAATTTCTCATGCCGCAACCCAATCTGGTTAATATTAGTGGCAACGGGGAATTGACTGCGTTCAAGGATGTGGCAAAAGTCAGTCTGCTGGTTACCACGGAAGCACGCACGCTCAATGAAGCTATGAGTGTCAATCAAGCCCTGCGCCTGAGCATGATCGAGGACTTCGTGAACGCCGGTATTCCTGCCACCGCTATCAATAATTCAAAGTTTTCCTCCTCACCTCAATTTGGTGTATTCGGGCGCACCCCGAATCGTTTCGAAGTGGTCGCTCGTATGGAGGTGAAAGTAATTACTGAAGAGCATTTGCAGCTGCTTGCGGCTGCGGCCGATGCAAATCCGGAAGTAAAATTCGAGGCCACCGAATTTGAGCACAGCCTCGAAGATGATTTCGATGATCAGGTGCGCGAGCTGGCAATGCAAGATGTTATGGAACAGAAAACCTATTACGAATCCAACCTGGGATTGCAGCTGCGCGCTGTCAACTTTTACTACGGCGGAGTAATTCGTACGCCGCGCCCCTTGCCGATGGCTACCATGCAACAGGAAATGGCAGTAGATGCTCTGGGCACCCGCAGTGCGTCCTCGATGGTCGACGCAGCTGCAACTATTGCTCCCACATTTGATGAAGTAGACTATCAGACCTCAGTCACAGTGGTATTTGAAATTGTCGACGAAAACTAACTCTACATTCCGCTGCGTTACCTGCATTGGCATTATTTGTGTAGCACTGAGTACTGAGCGAGCTATTGCCGATTCATTGGAGCTTGCACATCAATTGTTGCGCGTCGCCGCCGTGCAACGTCATTACGAAGCTCGAACTGAACAGCAGACTCGTTCCATCATGCGCTCTTATTCCAGTATCGTAAGCATATCTGCTGCGGTGGAATTACCCAGCACTGTATTGCAACAGATCAGTAATTGTTATCAGGAAGAATATGCCTGGGAAAAGTTCGAAGAAGGACTGGCACTGATTCTGGCGGAAAATTTATCATTGCATGAACTGCAGTTGCTCATCGATTTCTATGGCAATCTCGGACTGGCGCCATTCGAAATTCAGAATTTCAAAGACACGATTGCCAAATCCAGTCAGATCCAAAATAGCAGTATGGAATTCATGCTGACCAATAGTGCGGACTGCACGGGGCGCGACGCCGCGCTAATCCGCGCCTATCTGGCCACGCAGCCAGCGCCGAAGTCGTCGGCGCTCGCAATTGACTAATAAAATAATTGAAAGAAACTCGCCGCGGTGCGCTAATTCTCCGTTCGAGCATGATATAGATTCACCGGCGACGGTCCATACGACAACCAGGTCTGATTCGTCTGTTGTTGTACTCCAGGCTTACTCCAGTCACACACTCCTTCCGGGAAGATATTGGCCAGGCGTTCCTGTTCGGCAGCAGTGAATTTCACTGCGTAGTCAGCAGCATCAATCTCTTTCAATTGGCATTTCAATATATCGTTTGTTAGCGGCCCGCCGGCAACCAGGCGCAATCCAGCGTGGGGTGGGAATAGACCGTTGCACGGACTGCCTGTGTTATCGAATAGTCTGCTCATATCGAAACTTGGCTGTTCAACGATGCGCTCACCATTCGCTGCAAAACAATCGTCCTGCAGATCAGCCGGTCTGGCGCGAACAATTTTTTCCAGTGTGGAAATTTGGGATTGGTCGGCCTTGATGCCCGCCAACCAACGATCCATAAGAGCCAGATTGTCATCGGCAATATCCATATCACGATTATGGCGCCGCACAACGTAGTTGTTGGCGTGTCCATTGTCTCGCTCCATGCGTGCTCGCATTACGAACGAGTACACGCTCGCATGAAAATTGCCAATGTCATCCAGATAACTGCGATCATCTATGATAGGCACCTGGGAAAGGCCAGCGCTGCCATTCGTGATACGCCCGGTCTGGTAGGCAATTCTGATTGCATCCTCATCCGCTTCGGTACGCTGGGCCTGGGGCTGCACGTCGATATTCCACCCGCCAATGTTTTCATTGAGATCGAGAAACAGGTCGATGTCGATAAGCCCTTCGTTAAGCGCGGCGAGACCATATTGCACACCCACATTGTCATGGGGAGCCCGCGCGAACTCCCTGCCTGTGGTCACATCGGTATACAGCTTTTCACCGAAGATATTGCGCATGCCATCATAAATTGAGCAGCGAATGCCATTCGGGTTTGTTTGCGGGTGATACTGCAGCGTCGCTGGAATCTCGGCTGAGCAGTCGTCGGGAGCAATTCGCTTCGGTCTTTCACCCAGTGACTGCTCACAGGTCGACCACATCGACCAGCCACCGATTATATTTTTAGTGGTCTCATCTAGGTTGCGTGCTGGATCATTTACAAAATCCCGCAGCAGGCTGGCACATTCCTGCGAATCGGCAAGGTAACTCACGGCGTCAGGAAAAGTCATACTGGGCAATAAGCCATCCAGAATGCCAGGATAAGAACCAGCTATTAAAAGCTGTTGCATGGCGCCGCCGGAGCCGCCGTTACCGATCGTATAATCAGGCTCACCATAGGATTCGATGAAGTGCTCCTTCACCATCATGGTAGTCTCGGCAGACAGCACATCGTTACAACCACCCTGGGCATTTACATTGAGCGTTGATGACGCGACCGCATAGCCTTTGGCCAGCATCGAGTCACGCAGCACACCACCCGTGCTCGCGCCCTGGAAATAGCCTGCCTCGCAGCCGCCACCAAAAGTGTAGACCAAGCGGCCATTCCATTGCGGCGAAGGCGCGAGCGCGCTCGGTGCATTGGCAACGGGATCGTGCAATATGGCTATCTGATAGATTGCGCGATTAATCGTGCCAGTTTCGATGCGCACGATATAGGGAACATTCTGGTTCTCATTAGTCGTAGTAAAAGCGAGGTCTTGTGGACGCGAATCCAGACTCGGCAGTGGCTTGAATTCCGCATCGGTGTCAGTTGAACGATAAACGTAGTCCGTGCGGGTAGCTACGCCGCAATTGGCATCCATATTGCTATCATCGAGATACTCGCCGTTGCCGATGGCAAAGCGACGCTTTTCGCCATCGCGACCCGGTGCCAGTTCGTGCAAACACAAATAGGGTTGTTGTTGTTCGCCGGAGAAGATCGGCCCGGTTATAGGGTAATTCACCAACGACAAGGCAGCAGCAGCTTCACCAGTTTCAACCCTCACCAGATTATTGCCAGGCTGCAATTCCGTCAGCAGCATACGATAGTGATGCACTCCGTCCGCGAAAGCATGTTCGGCAATCTGCGCCGAGGCCGGTTGATCATTTACTGTTATTACAAAACTGTCCGGGTTGGTGGCATCACTGGTGATTTCCACCAGCGCATTATTGCCACTGATCAGGTGCGCCAGATTGGACACAGGTGACACTGCCAGAAACCCGACGCGGGAAATTGATACAGTGGTTGGCGGCTCCGGACTGCAAGCAGCCAGAGACAGGTAAATAGCAGATGCGAGCAAGGCGGAAGCAAGCGCTTTCATTTTAATCACCTTTTTTAATTTGGGTTCAATTGCGTAGCGACTAGACCACACTAGCTTGATTGAGTCCAGCGAGCCTTTATTCGCAATGCCTGTGGTTCAGCAAGTAATGTAGAATTTTATAAGCTGACCTGTCCAAGAGTATTTCCGGCATTCAATATGCCTGCTTTTGTATTTATTCTTATTATTATTGCTCAATTGCAAATTATATTAGCAGCATTGGCAATTCAATTGTCGGCGGCTTGAGTATAATGAAGCCATTCCGAAGCCCTATGCTCGAATCCGGGAATTCAATCTGAACTGCGCGGCCTGCAGCCAAGGATCACTGTGACTACTCCGAAACCCAATGCAGCAGCACTCGAGTCTGATCTGCAGGAATGGCTGGAAGCACTGGAAGATATCTACAGCAATCATGGGCCGGACGGAGTGCAAGCTATCCTCGCCGAACTCAACCAATGGAGCGCAGGTCGGCAAATACCGGTAGCAACGGTCACAGTCAACTCTCCATATCTCAATACCATCGCCGCCTCGGAACAACCGAGTTATCCCGGTAATATTGAACTTGAACAGCGCATCGAGAACATCTTGCGCTGGAATGCCATAGCGATGGTGTTGCAAGGGCATGATGCCGGCACCGGAGTCGGTGGTCACATCGCCACTTATGCTTCTGCTGCCACTTTAATGGAAGTCGGCTTCAATCATTTTTTTCGCAAGCGCACTGCAGACTACGGTGGCGACCTGGTCATATTACAGCCCCATGCCTCACCAGGCGTCTATGCCCGCTCCTGGCTTGAAGATCGCTTTACGCTCGAGCAAATTCAAAACTATCGGCGCGAACTGCAACCAGCCGGTGGCCTGACCTCGTATCCCCATCCACGCTCCATGCCAGACTATTGGCAGGTCGCTAATGCCTCCATGGGATTGTCTACACCGACGGCCATTTACCAGGCGCGCTTCGCCAAGTATCTGGAGAATCGCGGTCTGAAACCGAAACTCGGTGGCAAGGTCTGGTGCTTTATCGGCGATGGCGAGACCGATGAACCGGAAGTGCTAGGCACGATTAATATCGCCTCGCGGGAAAATCTCGACAATTTAATTCTGGTGGTGAATTGCAACCTGCAGCGACTGGACGGACCCGTACGTGGCAATGGCAAGATCATCCAGGAGTTGGAAGCAGCTTTTAACGGTGCCGGGTGGAATGTGATCAAGGTGATCTGGGGCAGCGGCTGGGACAAATTGCTGACCGCCGACGTCAATGGTGCGTTGCGCCGGCGCATGGAAGAATGCGTAGACGGTGACTATCAACGCTATTCGGTATTGCCGGGAGATCGTCAACGTGAACATTGGGTAGGCGGTGACCCTGAGCTGGAAGCCGTGATGAACACCCTGAGCGATGATGAAGTAGACCGCATCAAGCGCGGTGGCCAGGATGTAAAGAAAATTTATGCTGCCTATCTCCGCGCGATCCATAGCACAGGCAAACCTACGGTCATTCTGATAAAAACCGTAAAGGGTGACGGCATAATTGGTGCAGAGGGTAGTAATACGGCGCATCAGAAAAAGAATCTTGATGGTGATCAACGCTTACAAATTGCGAAAAATTTCGGCATTCCGCTTTCTGATGACGAGATCAAGCGTGCCGCATTCTACAAGCCAGCGAAGAACAGCCCCGAACTTGAATATTTGCGCACCAGACGACAGGAGTTAGGCGGCGTGATTCCTGAACGAGAAAACAACTGTATAAAGCTGTCGCCTCCGCAGCTGGAAGCATTCGCAGCCCTGCTCGAAGGCTCCAGTTCCAGAGCCATGTCCACAACGATGGCGCTGGTAAGAATTCTTTCTGTGCTGTTGCGAGACAAAGCCCTGAATCGGTATATCGTACCAATTGTGCCGGATGAGGCGCGTACTTTCGGCCTGGAAGCCCTGTTCAATATTGCGGGAATTTTCTCCTTACAGGGACAAAACTACACCTCTGTTGATGCGGACACGCTCGGTGCCTATCGCGAAGCAGAGGATGGCCAGATTCTGCAGGAAGGCATCTGTGAGACAGGCGCACTGGCTTCGTTCCTCGCTGCGGGAACCGCATACTCTATACATGGCTTGCCGATGATTCCCTTCTATTTTTTCTATTCCATATTCGGATTTCAGCGTGTCGGCGACATGATCTGGACGTGCGGCGACATGATGTGCCGGGGATTTCTCATTGGCGGCACTGCCGGTCGTACTACTTTAAACGGTGAGGGAATCCAGCATCAGGACGGGCATTCCCAGGTGGTCGCAAATACCTATCCCAATCTCAAGAGTTATGATCCGGCCTTTGCCTATGAATTGGTGGTAATCGTCAGGGAAGGAATTCGCAGGATGTACGAATTGCAGGAAAACATCTTCTATTACATCACGGCGTACAACGAAAATTACCTGATGCCAGCGATGCCAAAACAGGAAGACCTGGCTGGCTCGATTATCTCAGGAGCCTACTTGTTCCAAAATTCAGCGCCATTAAAAGACTGCACAATCCACCTGCTCGGCAGTGGCTCGATCCTGCAACAGGCACTATCTGCCTATGAAAAACTGCTGCAGATGGGTTTTAGCGTGAGCCTGTGGAGCATAACGAGTTATAACGAACTCCTGCGCGAAGCACAGGAGTGCGAGCGGTTTAACCGGCTGCATCCCTTGGACCAACAGAAGACGCCTTATGTGCGTGAGTTGTTCAGCGGCACCCGCGGTGTCTATGTTGCCGCGTCGGATTATATGCAGGCACTGCCGGCCGGCATTGCCAGCTGGATGCCTGCCAACTATCTGGTGCTTGGCACTGATGGTTACGGATTGAGCGAGACCCGCGCGGCATTACGCGACTATTTTGAAGTTAGCGCCGACTATATTTGTCATGCGGCATTGGTCGGTCTGTTGCGCGACAAGCAATTGAGCACTGCAAAATTCAAGCAGTTAGCGAAGGGTTTGAAGATAGATCCAGAGAAAGCCGATCCGATGTTGCACTAGCAAATTGATTTACAAAGGTACTAATTCAGCACGACGCCGTCAGTGCGTCATCGCATACATAAGATAGTTTATGCCCAGTTGATAGGCTGAATTGGCGTAGCGAGTTGGATAGGCTGGATGGTAAGTGTGTTCCCAGCCGTCCCCCATATCCGAATTCCAGTTGATCAGGACCATCACGCGTCCGTTGTCATCCAGTATAGCGTGGTTGCTGGCATGGTCGATGCCGCGCTCGCCGTATTCGTCGGTGCGATACAGCGCTGGAATCATGGTGGGGCCATCGATGTCATAGTACACATGGAATATTTCATGGTCGGCGCTCAACTCAACTATTTCCCGATCCGGAAACACCTGGCTGAAAGACGCGTAGAAATTATCCCACTCTTCCTGTCCCCAGAAATCGTCAATGAGCAGGAATCCGCCCCTTAGCAGGTACTCGCGCAGGTTCATGGTCTCCTGTGGATCAAGCCCAATGCCGCCGCCCTGACCTACTTCCAGCATGTATAGAAACGGATAGTCATAGATCTGTTCATCATCGAGCCGCAATACGATCGGATCACTCATCACGCGAACATTGGTCAGGCGCGAAACGCCTCTCAGAAAATTCTGGTCAGCATCCGGAAAATCGATAGACCAGGGCCCATAACCATAGCCGCCGCGGCCGCCAAAATAGCTGTCGTATTGCACACGCACGAAATTGAACTCACCGCCTGCATCGTAGTCGGGTTTGAAGTCAGTGTCTGATTGTGCGCTGGCGATAGCGCCGGCGAGCAGCAGATTGAGGACAATGCTGGCTTTGATGACGGGTTTCACGGGTAGTATTTCGCTTCCATTTAGATACAACAATAATTGCTGCACTCGTTACTGAATTTAATTACCGCGACCAGTGTGGCTTGGTTTATGGGTTAATTCAATCGCGAATCGGATTGAATTATTGCTCCCGCTGCAACGAGGCACAGTAATCTTCATCCGATATCGCTGGCGTGAACCAGATGTAGTCATAGGCATTGGTCTCGGAAAAGCGCTGCAGATAATCTGCAGGATCAACCGATGCCGGGTCTACTTCGCTGAATGAGATTGCGACGATGTCCGCAGCGGTCAAATCTGGCTGCAAATTCAGCAGATAATTGGGCACACCAAGATCTTTGCGCACATGATAATTGCCGGCGATCAACACCTGCATGCTGCCAGCCTCAATTGCATCAGCCTTGTTTCCCAGCACAACGGCCATCTGGTGGTCGCGGCTCTGTTGCACCCGCACCATGGCCGGGAATTGCGATTCCGGCAGCAAGCCACAGTGACTCTCATCGATATCCAGATTCAACCTGTCCATCACTGCCGGTGGCAAAACCTCACTGATCTCCGGATTCAACTCGCCGCCGTAGACCTCCATCATTTTACTGTCATCAATATTGGCCGCCAGCAGCGCTACACGAGCGTCGTAGCCGTCTTTTACCAGAGGACCATAAAATGCCCAATCCCATCCTGCTTCGTCCCACTGCAGATAGGTTTTCAGTTGTTCCAGGGTGGTAAAGCGCTGCTCCTGAATTGCATCCAGCTTTTCCTGCGACTCACTGGTCAGCATTTCAAAAGCGATTGATCCCACCAGATTCTTTGGCAAAAGATCTTGCAGCATCAAGCCTTGCAAGTGGTGATGATCCGGGTTGTCATGCTTTTCGCCTAACAAGAGATATTTGGATCTTGCCACAGCGTCAAGCAGTTGCTCTTGCTCGATAAAGCGGTTGTCAGAACTGGACCATATCTTGCCAACCAATGCATGCTCGGCATGCAGCTTTGAGGTCCATTCTGATGTATTGACAGACTGGGCGCTGCTGCAAGCTGGTAAACACACAGACAGGAATAAACATATCTGGATATTTCGTGTCGATTTAATTGGTACCACCCATTTGCATCCACTGTGCATAGATTTCATCTGCCCAATAGCTCTGAAAAAACGCGATTGCCGCCAGCTTCTGTGCCTCATCGAGTACAGCTGCGAAGCCCGGCATCTTGCCTCCAAACTCTGCCCCGCCTCCATTGATCACTTGCAACAGCACTGACTTGGGATGATGCCAGGCATGAGCCGTACCATTAAGAGGCGGCGGTGGCAGCGAACCGTCTTCGAGTCGGACACGCCACTCGCTGACCAAACCTTGAGCCTGCTCGCCATGACATTGCGCACAATTTTGTTGAAACACAATGTTGCCGCTTGCAACCTGCTCAACAGTGTACCAGCGCTGGAATTCTTCATCGCCAGCAATTACCGGGCCAGCTTCACTGCAACCAGACATCAGTAGCGGACACAGAAGCAGTACTAATGATTGCCGCATAAGATCTCAATATGGGTGCTCAATAACGCAGGCGTTCAATTTGTATCATGCATGCTTTTTCGGGTAGTCATAATCGATCAGGGTGGCAATGCCCATCTTCGTCTCGGACCAGCTGTCAATCGGCAGACTTAATTCCACCAGTCCGCAGGTGGGGATATTTTTGATATGAGTCCCTGCGATTTCGTTTACAAATTCAGTGATTGCCGGATTATGACCAATCAGCATCGCTGAATCGAAGTCATCATCAACCAGGCGTGCCGCTTTCAGGAACATGGGCGCGCCAGCAAAATACAGCTCGGGATTGCTGACGATGTCATCTAGAGGATACTTGATCTGTTTCGCGAACAGCTTGGCCGTGGTCTTGGTGCGAGTGGCAGGACTGCAAATAATGCAATCGACAGATGCATGTCGCAGCAAGAAGCGCGCAGCCATGGCCGGGACATCTTTGGAGCCACGCGCACTGAGTGGCCTCTCGAAATCTTTCAGATCCGGATCTGCCCAGCTGGACTTAGCATGGCGCAGCAGAAAAAGCGTTTTCATCAGGTAGTGATGTGCTCTGTGCTAGCTCAAGGTGTGGGTGCCGATTGTACCTACAGATGAATAGCGGCATCCAGCTTAATCGGACGCTTGTGCGTGAGAATTGCCTGGATAGTCGTAATGTGATGTGAGCCTAACCTATGACTCCTGTTGTACGCTTATATTGGGCAATTATCCCGATTCTGTTACCGCTTGGCCGCTGTGATCTAGCTGCTGAACTGTATGAACCGCGCCATTCCATTACCGGATACGCAATTGCTAAGCCCATCGATTCCTGAATTCGATCTAGATGACTGGATCAGGGCCTCAAGGGAGACGTTTTAGTCGCCGTTAAATTTCAGACCATAGCCAGCTGACTGCTACTGCAGCTATACTGAAGCGCTTACGACTCTTGCTTTATTTCCAGCACGAATTTTTTGGTAGATTCACATGCGCAGATGTGCTGTTTTTATAGTGACTGGTCTACTTGGGGCTGGCTCTTTGTTGGGTACTGGCACCCTGCTGGCCGATCAGACCGATGCGCGCCTCGATGGCTTGTTTGAAGTGTTATTGCAGACCAAAAACAACAACACGATTCGGGCAACTGAAAACGAGATTTGGGAACTCTGGCTGCAACATCCAAATGCAGATGTAGTGCAACTCATGACTCTGGGCACAGAGCGCATGAATTTCCAGCGTTACGATGATGCCTTGCTGATATTTTCCCAGGTGATAGACAGATTTCCAGAATTCGCCGAGGCCTGGAACAAGCGCGCCACCCTGTACTATATCGTCGGTAACTACGACGCGTCTCTGGCCGATATTGAACGAACTCTGCAGTTGGAACAAAGGCACTTTGGTGCATTGTCAGGTATGGGGTTGGTGTATTTACAGCGGCGGGAATTGACTAAAGCGCGGCAAGCATTCGAGGATTTGATCCGGATTCATCCCAATAGTCCGAACGCCCAGGAGAACCTGAAACTGATCGTGGAATCCCAGCGTCTGCAAATCATCTGAAAAAAATCTCTGTTATAACAGCAATAAAAAAGAGATCCGAAGATCCCTTTTTTTGGTGATGCTGAACTGATGTCAGCAAAACACTTTATTTGTTGCAACTTATTGGCGTGTACCAGTCACACCAAACGCACCAAAATCACTACCGAATTCGCCAGTAATTGCGTCACCTGCAACAGTTCCAGTAAATTCGAGAACCAGTGTTTGGCCCTGAGCGTCCACTTCAGCACTGAAGTTTACCGCGTCGCCATCTACCATGATTCCAGACAGTGGAGCTTCGCCGAGGCCATCAGCTGACATGTTGCCAGTACCATCAGCATTGATAGTCAGAACCGCTGGCATAGCACCCAGCGGCGTATTCATTTCGATATTCCATGCACCTACTGCAGGATTGGTACCAGCAGCACACCCAACGAGAAACGCCAGAGATACGACCAGCAATCCGCTTACTAGATTTTTCATATTTAACTCCACCTTATTTTGTATATAGCCCGAACGGTTTAACAACGGAAGCATGGTGTTTTTTAAAGTGTTGAACCGACAGCCCAACGACAGCAAATTGCCTGGCAGCTTGCGCCCCCTAGTCCCGCTTTTGATGAGACTAGCCCCTGTTGCAAAACAGTGTGCCTATTGTCCGGTTAAAAAGACGCTAGTCAACCGAAATAACCGTCCGTAGAGCCCATTTTTTCTCAACTGGTCTCCGCTGTGCCACCAAATGAACTCATTGCCACCGTCAATGTTGCTGGCCTGCGACTCGAGGCAAGATAAGTGGCAATTTTCGGTCGCGCAGCAATGCTTTCCCTGAATCGGGCAAGTGGCACAAATTTATCCAGCGTTTTCCGGGAGAGTGCCCGCACATAATCCAGCGTATGCCAGCCAATGAAATCCACATAACTGAGCTGATCTCCAACCTAGTAACCACTGTTAGAACTATTCAGTTTATAGAGCTTGAGCAAGCGCTCCAGCAACGCTGGCAATTCAACCGCTTCATAATTGTCGCGCAGCTTCGCGAATTCTGGATTCCAGAAAAATCCACCAATGTTCTGCTGCGCCTCGACGAAGGTCTCTTGCACGATATCGCAGCGCGTTCGTTCCTGTTCGTTGCTCCCGTACAGATTAAATTTTCGAGCGAGATGACGATAGATAGCCTGACTCTGATTCAGTACCAGATCACCTTCCTCATAGATCGGCAACTGACCAAATGCCAGGGTTGGTTTAAGCACTGGCCACTCTTCCAGACTGACTCGATGCTCTGTATATTCGGTGCCGGTTTCCTCCAGCAAAAGCCGTATAACCTCTGCCCTGCCTCTCACGGCAAAATAAGTTAATTTTGGAATTGCAGATTTATTGTGCTTGTTCATTTCCATGGCTCGCATTATTTAAAGTTTTTGTTACCACGCCAATTGCAGTATTTCCTCGATTTGTGCGGCACTTTCCAGCCGCCGCGGGTTGCTGCGCACAACCGGATGTTTGATGGCGCGCTTGGCTATTTCCGGCAGCATGTCTGCCGAGACTCCTACGGCCCGCAATGTCGTCGGCATTCCCAGTGCGGTCACCAGATCACGCACTGCAATAGCTGCAGATGCGCCCGGTCGCCCCAGTGCGGTGGCGATCGCAGTCTGTCGTTGCGCATTCTCATGGCTATTCCATTCCAGCACCGCTGGCAGCATGACACAGGACGTATAGCCGTGGGGCACGCCACATAAACTGCCGAGAATGTAGCCAATACCGTGACTCGCGCCATGCGCAACTGTGCCCAGTCCGCAACCTGCCAACCACACTGCTTGCTGATTCAAACTGCGACTGCGGGCATCCTGCGGGTGTTGACGCGTCTGCGGCAAAGATTCGGCGAAGAGCCGCATCGCATGCAAAAAATGTCCATCGAGGAACGCATGGGTGGCGGCCGAGCAGTAGCCTTCAATGGCATGATCCAGTGAACGAATGGCAGTGGACAGCCACAACCATTCCGGTGTGTGCATTGCCAGCTGCGGATCATAGATGATGTTGCGCGGGCATAAATTAATGCCACGATAACTTTCCTTGGCCAATTTGCGCGTATCCAGAACGCCGGCGTTGTTGCTGAATTCGGCGCCCGACAGGGTTGTTGGTACGGCTATCTGCCGAATCCGGGCCGGCTTGCCGAACAGGCTCATGTCGCCCGCCTTGGAGCCGCGCAGCCCGTCACTGAACTGTGCATAATCCAACAACTGCGCTGCCGTTTCGATGCCCTGATCAAGTGCCAATTGCACAACTTTGCCGGCATCGATTATGGACCCGCCACCCAGGCTTACCAGCAAATCCGCGTTGGCGCTGCGCACTGCCGCGAGCGCTTGCAATACCTGATCGCGAGGACTGTGCGCGGTAATGCCATCGAATAAACCGGCGCAACGTCCGCCGAGCGCAGCCTGCAATTCTTCAAACTGGTTGGTAGCTCGACTCAAGCTGCCCGTGGCCAATAGAAATACTCGTTGCGCGGCGTATTTCTCCGCAAGCGCGGGCAATACCTGCTCTACCCGCTCACCGACACTGACACTCTCCAACCCGGCATAGTTGAATTGAAATACCGCCGCTGTAGAGATTTGCGACATGACGCTCCGTGAGGCTATGAATATTGCAAGCTTGCCATTCTCCCATAACACCGGGGAATGAACTATGTCGGCTCAAAACCGGGACGAAGCGACATCGCAAAGCAGCCTGCGCCGCGCTACACTAGCGGCCGTTAATACTCATCAAAATTGTTCCAGGGGGAAGGCACATGGCAAGTTTCAAGGTTAATGGCGTCGAGCGGACACTGGATGTAGAACCAGAAATGCCCTTGCTGTGGGCGCTGCGCGATGAACTCGGACTCACTGGCACCAAATTCGGTTGCGGCATTGCCTCCTGTGGCGCCTGCACCGTGCATGTGAATGGCATGGCTGTGCGCAGCTGCGTGACCCCCGTCAGCACGGTCGAGGGTCAGGAAATTACTACGATCGAAGGTCTGGCCATGGTCGCCGCCGGTGCCAATCCATCGGCACCGGCTCTTACCGCGGTGCAACAAGCCTGGATCGATCACCAGGTGCCGCAGTGTGGTTATTGCCAGGCTGGCATGATCATGGCGGTATCCGCACTGTTAGCCAGCAATCCCAATCCATCTGCTGCTGACGTAGACAGCAGCATCACCAACGTCTGTCGCTGCGGCTCTTATCCCAGAGTTCGCAAAGCCATTCGATCACTGACAGCTTAGGAGATGGCCATGAAAATCAGCAGAAGACGTTTTATTGTAAGTACCGCCCTGGTTGGTGGTGGTGTATTGATTGGTTATGCCGCCACGCGCCCCAGCCGTCATCGCCGCGCCAACACTGAACTGGCGCAGAATGGCGAACGCTATGTCACTTCCTTCATCAAAATAAATCCAGACAATCGCGTCACCATCTATGTGCCCCATTCTGAAATGGGACAGGGCGTACACACTTCCTTGTCGATGATGGCGGCTGATGAACTGGACGCGAATTGGGAACTGGTTGATATCGAACAGGCACCGGCGATTGATCTGTTTGCCAATGGCGATCTGGTGAAGGGTTTCGCGAAAGAGTTTGGTGTACCCAGTTTTCTCGAAGGCTTGATTGGCGCTGCCGCGTTCAAGGTCGCTGAAGTCATGAACCTGCAAATTACAGGCGGCAGTTCTTCCGTGCGCTATACCGGTGACGTCGCCATGCGTACTGCCGGTGCTGCTGCCCGCGAAATGTTAATTGCCTGTGCCGCAGCCCGTTGGGGCGTGTCGGCTACAGAATGCACCACCGCATTAAGCCATGTGCAACATAACGCCAGCGGCCGCTCCATCGCTTACGGTGAATTGGCAGCGGATGCTGCTTTGCTGGAACCACCAGAAGCTCCAGTATTGAAGACGCCAGACCAGTGGCAAATCATGGGCAAGGCGATTTCCCGCAACGATATTCCAGCCAAGGTCGATGGCACTGCGCCGTACGGCATTGATGCCCACAGCGAAGATATGCTGTACGCCGCGATTCAGTTCGCGCCCGTGTTCGGCACCAAGCTGGTCTCGGTAGATGGCAGCGCAGCCCTCGCCCGCCGCGGAGTGAAACGCGTTATCGAACTGGAAGATGCTGTAGCCGTGGTTGCCGACAATTACTGGCGCGCGAAAGAGGCGCTCAAACTGGTAAATGCCGTATTCGAAACTTCCGAATTCGACAACGTCTCCAGCGTTGATATTTTCGCCGGCTTCGATCGCAGTCTCGCCGCCAGTGCCGGCGATACCGACAAGGAACAGGGTGATGCCGAGTCCGCAATGGCGACTGCTGCCGACGTCATCGAAGGCAACTATCGCGTACCATTTCTCGCGCACGCGGCAATGGAACCGATGAACTGCACAGTGCACATCCAGAATGGCAAGGCCGATCTTTGGACCAGCACCCAGGATGCGCTTGGCATCAAGGGCCGCGTTGCCAGCATCGCCGGGCTGCCGGAAACTGCAGTAAATTTTCATCACTCCTATCTGGGCGGCGGCTTTGGTCGACGTCTTCCGTTCAACTGGAACGTTATCGATCACGCCACATTGATTGCGATGGAATTTGATGTACCAGTCAAAACTGTGTTGAGCCGCGAAGACGATATGCAGCAGGACTATTATCGCCCAGCCGTCAGCAGCAATTTCAAAGCTGCCTTCGACGGCGCCGGCAATGTGCTGGCCTGGCACAATCGTTTCACTGGCCCGATCCAGGTGCCAGGCGCCTCACACATTCCATATGCCATTGAGAATCAGTCTATTCACGTGGTAGATGGTCCAACTCACGTGCCTATTGCGGCATGGCGCAGTGTTGACCATTCACAGCAAACCTTTTTCACCGAATCGTTCATTGACGAGATTGCGCACCGAGCCGGCAAGAATCCTTATCAGCTGCGCATGGAACTGCTGCAGGATCATCCACGGCATCGCAAGGTACTGGAAGTAGCGGCTGCAGCGGCGGGCTACGGCAACGATCTGCCAGAAGGGCGCGCGCTGGGCATTGCCGTGCAGGAGAGTTTCGGCAGCATCGTGGCAGAAGTCGCGGAAGTGTCACTGGATGCAAACAATCGTGCAGTCGTTCACAAGGTAACTTGTGCCATCGATTGTGGCCGCGCCATTAATCCTGACACCGTTGAATCGCAGGTTGAGAGTGGCATCATCTTTGGTTTGACCGCGGCGCTCTACGGCGAGATCTCAATCGAGAAGGGCCGGGTGGCACAGAATAACTTCCCTGACTATGAAATGGTACGCATGGCAACCTCACCCGAGATTGAAGTGCATATCGTTGAATCTGGGGAAGCTCTGGGTGGTCTCGGCGAACCAGCTACTCCACCTATCGCTGCAGCGGTCACCAATGCGCTGTATATTCTGACCGGTCAACGGGTGCGGGAACTGCCAATCAGGAAGCATGACTTCGCACGCGCGAATTCGCTCGCCAAGGTGTAACTCTGACACCGGGGAGTAGCGCTCGCTGCTCCCTGGCTGTTACTCTCCCCCGCCATTAGCTCCGTATCAATCCAGTCGTTTGCCAAAACGCAAGATTGCCAGGCTCAGAGCCACGATAAAAAACCAGACCAGCGCGAGTACTTCGTCCCGCATGCTGCTCATGTCGGCTCCGCGCAGGACGATGCCGCGAATCAGGCGATTGAAATGGGTTAAAGGCAACGCCTCGGCAATGTTCTGGACGAGCTGGGGCATGCCTGGCCTTGCGATCCAGAGGTTCGCGCCCGGCGGTGAAAATGACGGTGGCGTGCTAATCGTTGGCGACAGGAATATCCTCATGCATGGCGTCTATGGTGGTGACCCGCGTCTCATTCCCGAAACAAAGCATTTGGCTTATCGCCAGCCGGTACCCACAATGTCAAGGTCTCCTGGGATTTATCAGGAGTGGATCGATGCGATTCACCAATGACGAGGCCGCCAATGCCTGGCTGGACAAGAATTACCGGCCGGGCTTTGGTTTGATGTAAACCTTTTTCGATTTGACACGTTTGGATCCATAAGCAACCGCTAAACCTGCGGTTCTCTCGACAACGTCAATAATAGGAAGGAAGAATAGCCGGGGCAGCCCGGTTAGTCTCAGCAAAATGAATACACAACTACTTTCGATGTCCCGTAACACCACAGCCACGATCATCACAGTGGCCTTGTGGTTTTTTTCCTCCACTCTCTCTGCACAGGTGCCGCAGTTGGCGCAAGCGAGTACTGCTACCGGGCAGACGACCACGGCTAAATTTCATGCCGGGACTACCAGTAATAGCGGCAGCAGCTACGGCACCAGTTTTGCCGCCAGTGTGCCGATCAGCATTCTCGCTGAAATACGACCCGAATCCAGCCATGTCAATCGAGTAGGTAATCTCTATCTGTTGCTGGTTCTAGGTTCACAGACCTACATGCAGGTTACGTCCGGCAATTTTGAGTTATGGGATGGCACGGTTGCAAAACTGAAGCCTTTAAAAGCCGGCAAAACCTTATTGGCTATCGAACCTATTACGGTAGTACAGAATATGGCATTCGGCACTGTCGGGCTGGCTGGCACCAGTCTCGCGATGTATCTGGCCTATGACACGGTGGCCGAGCCCGGCCAATTGTACTACAGCGGCGCGCCGATGAGTCTCTCCATCCAGGCAGCGGTGTCTGCCAGCTTTCAATTATTTAGCGCGAGTATTGCCACTCCCATTATTCAGAAGAGTTGTATCGCGTGCCATGTGAGCGGTGGTCTTGCTGCCGGCACCCCCCTGGTTTATGTGCCATCTTCAACAGCAAATAGTCTGCAGATCAACTACGACACGATAATTAACTACCTGAAGACGGCACCGAATGCGGCATCACTGATTCTCAGCAAACCACAGGGCCTGAGTCCTCACCTTGGTGGCACGGTATTATCGTCATCAAGTAGTGACTTTGCCTCGTGGTCCCAGTTTGTAAGCAGCAGCCTGACGGATATAGCCGCTCTCGGTAGCTCCAGTTCCAGCGCTAACATTTTCAGCGCCATTGTCAAAACCAATGCGCAGGAGACCCTACGCAAGGCAGCACTGCTGTTTGCTGGCCGCCTACCCACTGCCGCAGAACTGGCTACCGTGGCGAATGCCAATGATACTGCCCTGGCGCTGGCGGTTCGCAAGCTGATGACTGGCACCAGTTTTGAAAAATTTCTGATGGAGAGTGCCAACAATCATCTGCTCACCAAAGCCCTCAGCACCAACGTCTTTGCAATCGTGGATCAGCTGCGCTATCCGGGTTCGTTGCAGTATTACCAAACCACAAATAACCGCACCGAACGTGCCTTGGTCAGTGAAGCATTGGCCGAAGAACCGCTGCGCCTGATAACCAACGTGGTCACGAACGAGCGTCCCTACACAGAAGTACTCACTGCCGACTACATTATGCTTAATCCCTATTCGGCAAAAGTGTACGGTGGCAATGTTACCTTTACCAATCCGACTGATGTGAATGAATGGCGCCAAGGCAAGATCACGGAATATTACCGCTGCACCATCTGCGGCACGGCCGCGAATGCCAGTTATTCTCTGGCGACGGTCTATCCCCATGCTGGCGCGCTAAGTTCTCCGGCGTTTTTGGCTCGCTTCCCTTCTACCTCGACCAATCGCAATCGCGCCCGCGCGCGCTGGGCCTATTATTTCTTCCTTGGTGTCGATATCGAAGGCCTGGCAGACCGCACTACCGATCCGGCTGCGCTGGCGGATACCAACAACCCGACTCTGAATAATGCTAATTGCACCGGCTGCCACGACATCATGGACCCGGTGGCCGGCGCTTTTCAGAATCATGGCGATCGCGGCTTCTATCGCGATCAACCCGGTGGATTGAACTCGCTGCCAGGCTCTTATCGCAACGCCACGCCAAAGTTGTTCCAGAACGGTGACACCTGGTATGCGGATATGTTGGACCCGGGATTTGGCACCAAGCTGGCGCCTAACGCGGATACTTCCTTGCAGTGGTTGGCCCAGGAGTTTGTCAATGACCCGCGCTTTGGCTACGGCACAGTCTATTTTTGGTACTCCTCTGTTATTGGCCGTGACCCCTACGCGGCACCGGAAAATCCCGAGGACGCGGACTACTCTTCCAAGCTTGCCGCCTATTCAACCGAACAGGCCATGATGCAATCCGTAGCCCAACGCTTTGTCGCTGGCAGCGCCGGCAACGGCAAGCACAACCTCAAGGACTTGTTGGTTGACCTGGTAATGAGCGAGCATTTCCGAGCCAATTCAGTGACCCAGATGACTTCGATACAAGCAGTGGAGCTGGAAGAAATTGGTACCGGGAAATTATTAACACCCGAACAACTGAATCGAAAAATGCTTGATGTTACTGGCTTTAATTGGAGATACGGCACTGTAAGTGCTTTGGAAAGTACCTATGGCTTGATCTACGGTGGTATCGATTCGTTAGGAATTACAATTCGTGCTACTGACTTGACGACACTGATGTCCAGTGTCGTATCGGCCATGGCCAATGAAGTGTCTTGTTCGATGGTCGCGCAAGATTTTGGTCGAACTCAGAGCCAGCGCAAGTTGTTTCCCAATGTCGAGCTCACTACCTTGCCCACCACCAACCCGACGGCGATTCGCACTAACATTCAGCATCTGCATCGCCAACTGCTCGGCGAGGAACTGGCCGCCACTGATGCGGAAATCAATGCGACTTTTACTCTGTTCCAGACAGTTTGGAACGCACGTATAGCGGCGAAAAAAGGCAGCACAGTCAACACGACTACAGAAGTCTGCATTTATGAGGGGTTGGTGACCCCAGTGCAAACGGATGCGAACCAGACCCTGCGCAGTTGGGCGGCAGTTGTGAATTATTTGATTCGCGACTATAAATTTATTCATGAATAGAACGGTGTAATGTAACTACTATGAATCGTAGAGAATTTACCAAACTTTTGAGTATGGCTGGCCTGAGTACTGTTGCCCCATGGTCACTGCAGAGCGCGGCTGCTGCTGAACCCTATAAAGGCACGTTTTACATCAATCTGGCGGCGATAGGTGGATGGGATGTCACCAGCTTTTGTGATCCGAAGACCAACACACTTGGACAGCGCACCATCAATAACTGGGCAAATACCGGCACCATCCAGCAGATTGGCAATCTTCGTTATGCCCCGGTGGCGAATAACAAAGCGTTTTTCGAACGCTTCTATCGCGACATCATGGTGATCAATGGCATCGACACGAAAACCAATTCCCACGACGACGGCGTGCGCCATACCTGGAGTGGACGTCTCGGCTTTGGTTATCCGAGTTTTGGCGCGATTGCCTCCAGTACCCTCGCGCCCGATCTGCCCTTGGCACTGGTGCATGCAAACGGTTACAGCGAAACGGCAGGTATAGTGCGCTTCAGCCGTCTGCAGAATCCGGATGTGATTCGAAATCTGGTTAATACCCCTGAGGTAGTGGTGGGTAAAAATGTCTACACCTTATATGAACCGAGCGAATTGAGTCTGATTAATCAGTATCAGTCGGCGCGTCTCGATCGACTGAAGGGTAGCAATAAGCTGTTGCCACGCCAGTCCGAGAATCTGAATGCCCTGCAACTGGCCAACGCGAGTCGCGATCAGTTGAATTTATTTTCCGACCTGTTGCCAGCAACATTTGAATCCGATAATGATTTCCGTGCTACGCAGCTGGCATTACTGGCGTATCAAGCCGGTCTCTGTGTGTCTTGCCAGATTGGCTTTGGTGGTTTCGACACACACCAGAATCATGACGCCACGCATTATGGTTTTATAACCAAACTGACCGATCTGGTGACCTATATTTTCGATAAGGCCGAACTCGGTGGTTATGCGAACAAAGTGGTAATCACGGTCGGGTCAGATTTTGGTCGCACACCCTATTACAACACGGGCGGCGGTAAAGACCATTGGCCGATCGGTAGCGCGCTCCTGATTCAAAAAGGAGCGACCTGGGGTAATCGCGTAGTCGGTGCCACTGATGGCGTGCACAATGCCCTGAAAATCAATCCCACCACATTGAAAGTGGATAGCTCTTCGGCGGGAATTAAACTCGAACCAAAACATCTGCAACAGGCTATTCGCCAGTTGGCGGGTGTGGATAAATCGGCAGCGGCGCTGGAGTTTCCCCTGAATGCTGAGGCGGTAGATTTCTTCAATCCAGCGAAGCAGACCAGTTAACAAATTGATTTGTTGTATTTGTTTAACTAAATAGAATCACCAATAAAATTTTCAATCAGGCCATAAAAAGGGCACATCAGATGTGCCCTTTTTATTTACTGGTTCACTGCTTGCGAAACTGGACAACCCTTCGCTTCGGAGTTACCGTTGATCCTTCCTATACTCTGAACCGACCAAGAGTCATCACACCGCGCCTATGATCATCTACGGAACCGCCCTCCTAGCCGTCTGCCATCTGATGGGGATTATCCTTGGTGAGAGTCTCGGGCGTGCGTTGGGGATGACGACCAACGTCGGCGGTGTCGGCATTGCCATGTTGTTGCTGATCGTGCTGCGGCTGTATTTGCACCGGCATGGCCTGTTCAGCCCCACGTCCGAAAGCGGCGTGCATTACTGGGGCGCGATTTACATCCCGGTCGTGGTCGCGATGGCGATGCAGCAGAACGTCGTCGCCGCGTTGAGTGGCGGGCCGATGGCGTTGCTCGCGGCGGTGGGCAGCGTGTTCGTGTGCGCGATGTTTGTTGCATTCATCAATCGCATGGAACCGGAACACCGCGAGTCGCCGGTGGAAGGCGGAACCCCTTAGCGCCATGCTGGAGATTCTCGAAAAAACCGCCCGAGAGAACGGGCTCGTCACCGCTTTCGCGGTCGTGGGCTTCGTGATGCTCATCTCAGGATTCCTCTCGCGCAAACTCACTTTCGGCCGTGTGCAAGGTTCGGCCATTGCCATCCTCATCGGTCTCGCGCTCGCTTGGGTCGGCGGCACAATGTCGGGTGGAACGAAAGGGCTGGCGGACCTCGCGCTGTTCAGCGGCATCGGTTTGATGGGCGGCAACATGCTGCGCGATTTCGCCATTGTGGCGACGGCGTTTGAGGTGCATCCCGAGGAGGCGAAGAGTGCGGGCTGGATCGGTGCCATCGCGCTGCTGCTCGGTACAGTGCTGCCGTTCATCGTCGGCGTGGGCGTGGCCTGGGCGTTCGGGTATCGTGATGCCGTGAGCCTCACCACCATCGGCGCGGGTGCGGTCACTTACATCGTCGGACCGGTCACCGGCGCGGCGATTGGCGCTAGTTCGGAGGTGATGGCCCTGAGCATCGCGACCGGGGTCATCAAGGCGATCATTGTCATGGTTACCACGCCGATGGCGGCCAAGTTTATGCGCCTGAAAACCCCGCGCTCGGCGATGGTCTTCGGCGGACTCGCCGGCACAGTGAGTGGCGTGAGTGCCGGCCTTGCCGCGACGGATCGCAAGCTGGTGCCCTACGGCGCGCTGGTCGCCACGTTTCACACAGGGCTGGGCTGCCTGATGGGACCGTCGGTGCTGTTTTTCGTGGTGAAGGTCATTTTCGGAAACTGACCCATGCCCGAACTTCCCCTTATCGCCAGCGCCCGTGCGCACGCGAACTAGGTCGCCTTCCGCACCGCAAAGACTTCGCACGCGCGAACTCGCTCGCCAAGGTGTAACTCTGACACCGGGGAGTAGCGCTCGCTGCTCCCTGGCTGTTGCTCTCCCCCTCCATTAGCTCCGTATCAATCCAGTCGTTTGCGGAAACGCAAGATTGCCAGGCTCAGAGCCACGATAAAAAACCCTACCAGCGCGACTACTTCGTCCCGCATGCTGCTCATGTCGGCACCGCGCAGGACGATGCCGCGAATCAGGCGATTGAAATGGGTTAAAGGCAACGCCTCGGCAATGTTCTGGGCGAGCTGGGGCATGCCATCAAACGGGAACATAAAGCCCGACAGCAGGATGGAAGGCAGAAAAAAGAAGAATGTCATCTGCATGGCCTGAAACTGGGTACCAGCCAGCGTCGAAAACAACAGACCGAGTGCGAGATTGGTCGCTATGAAGATGAGTGACGCGAACAGCACGTCCAGTTCACTGCCACGAATTGGAACCTGGAAAAAATACCAGCCAAGCGCGAAGATGATCACCAGCTGGATCAAGCCAATGAGTATGTAAGGAATAATTTTCCCTAACATTAACTCACTGGTTTTTACCGGCGTGTTGATCAGCAGCTCCATATTGCCGCGTTCTTTCTCGCGCACAATCGCCACTGCCGTAAACAACACCATCGTCATAGTCAATATCACGCCCACCAGTCCCGGCACGATGTTTACTGCGGAGCGTCGCTCAGGATTGTAGTAATTACGCACTTCAAACACATTGTTAGGCGCGTACATCGGTAACTGTGAATCGAAATGCACCTGAATCGCGGTCAATTGCCGTGCCACCCCAAGAATTATCGGGTCGCTGCCGTCAACCAATATTTGTCCCACTTCGCGCTCGCGTTGCTGCACCCGACGATCGAAATCATCCGGCAAATAAATGCCAATGGATATCTGGCCCGAGTCCAGCAACTCTATCAGCTCGGCTGCACTCGCCACTCGCCTGTTTAGTTCGATTACCTGTGATGCCGCCATATCCGCCAGCAGTTGCCTGGACAGGTGCGTGTCGGCCTCATCGGCATAAGCGGCAGACAAGTTACGCACGTCGGTGTTTATTGCGTAACCGAACATCAACAGCTGTATCAGCGGAATAGCTGCGATCATGGCGAATGTGAGTCGATCCCGGCTCATCTGCAGGAATTCCTTATGCATGACGGCGAAGATTCGCGTTAGTGATTGCATCAGGCCGCCTGCTTTATGTGCAACTGGGTTACGGCCACGAACACATCTTCCAGATCCGGAAATACTTCGGCAGCAACGCCTTTGATGGAAGCCCTTTGCAGATTTGCTGTCACCAACTGCAACGCATCAGGAATACGTTTCGGAATCAGCACCCGCAGCTTGATTCCCAGCTGCGTGATACTGAATATTTCCGGCTCTTTGGCCAGACTCTGGCGAGCGCTATTCGGGTCTTCAGCTTGCACTTCGATTACGGTCGTGTCGATATTTTCACCGAGACTACGCGGCGTACCATCCGCCACCTTCACGCCCCTGTCCAGAATAGCCAGGCTGTGACAACGCGCGGCTTCGTCCATGTAATGCGTGGACACGAGAATGGTGGTGCCCTGATCGGCGAGTTCGAACAGCGTCTCCCAAAAATCACGCCGGCTCTGCGGATCCACCGCACTGGTTGGTTCGTCCAATAACAAAATCTTGGGCTTATGCAACGTCGCCGCTGCCAGGGCCAGACGCTGTCTCTGGCCACCGCTCAGGGTTCCAGCACGTTGTTTGATTTGATCTGACAGGCGGAATTCGCTGAGCAGTTCCAGCACTCTGGTTTTGCGTGTAGCGCGTGGCACTGCATAGACTTCGCTGATGAACTGCAGATTCTCCTTTACCGTCAGGTCTTCGAACAGGGAGAAGCGTTGGGTCATATAGCCTATCTGCTGCTTCAGTGCTTCTGCCTCCTTGCGTGTATCCTTACCGAGAACCGTTGCCGAGCCCGCACTGGGCAACAGCAATCCGCATAACATCCGTATTGTGGTTGATTTGCCTGAGCCGTTTGGACCTAGAAATCCGTAAATACTTCCAGTTGGAACTTCCAGGTCAACGTTGTTTACCGCCACAAGACTCCCAAACTTGCGGGTAAGCCCATGGGCTGAAATGGCTATAGTGGATGGCGGCATGGATTCAGTCCCTAATTCGACGCTGGCTGCATGAATTCAACCTGAACCGGCAAGCCTTCCGGCAAGCGGGTTGCCTGCGCGGGCAGATCTACCTCCGCCACATAAGACAGACGACCACGATCGCGCTCGGTGAGTGCGAAATACGGGGTAAAACTTGGCTCATTGGCTATACGTCGCACCGTACCTTTGATCACGCCCTCGATACCGTCCACGCTCACTGCCAGGCTGGATCCGGGTTGAATGGAGGCGCGTACATTTTCCGGAATATAAATACGCGCATAGGGTTGTGTCCCCGTGAGTAGAACTGCCACCACATCACCCTGACGCGGCCGCTCGCCGATCTCGAAAGGCAATGAGTCTACGATTGCCGTAACCGGTGCCAGTATTTGCAGACGATTCCGATTCAACATCAGCGCGGCAACCTGTGCTTGTGCCTGCTGAATCTGGCTCTGAGTTTGAGCTATCTGTTCCGGGCGTGTGCCGGCCCGAAGTTCAGCCAGTTGCGCAGCGAAATTTTCCACACGCGCAGCGGCCATATCCAACAAGCGCTTTGCATTATCCACACTCTCCACCGAAGTCAGGTCGCGAGCGCGCAGACTCGCAAGCCGCTCCAGATCGCGAACACGAAAGTCACGCTCAACTACCGCCTCATTCAGTGACGTATCTATGACGGCGAAGCGCTCGGGTCGCGGACCATTTACTTGTTCCTGCAACAACGCTTGCAGACGCTGCACATTCGCAGCAGCGTCAGCGAGTTGTATATCTACCCGCTCGGTGGTCTGACTCAGTACTGGAACGCCTTGCTGCAACACATCGCCTTCTGCAACCAGAATTGCGATAATTGGTTCGGCATATTCTGCAACCAGTTCAATCCGATCCGATTCCAGTTGACCTACTGCAATCAGTGGCTGCTGCTCACAGCTAATTAACATAGTGCACGCAGTGATCGTGAACAGAGTGTGTGGTTTCATGCCTTGCCTCCTCTGGTTGCAGCAGCAGTAACCGCAGGGGCGGGAATTTGTGCCCCATGCAAGAACAGTTGCGTGTTGTGTGTGGACAGCGCGACCGCGAAAGCTGCATCCACTTTTATCTTAAGCACTTGCTCGATCATCGGCTTGGCGATAAACGGAAACACGGTCATGCCCATGATTGACAGCAGCGTTAACCGAGGATCCAGGTCCGTCCGAAAATTCTTCTGCGTGATCTCGCGTTGAATGGATTGCAGCAGTTTCGGCACAAACATGGTCCCCATTTTCTCAATGATTGCCGCACGTATCTTGCCGTCACTGAATAACACTTCCCTCACCATGAAATTTGGCCACCATGGATTCGCCGCCAGCAAGCGGCAGTAGGTGGAACTGAAACCGGTGATCGTCATGGCAGAACCTGGCTGCAATTCCTGCAACCCTTGCTGCAGGGACTGCAACAACTCCTCTACCATCGCCAGATACAAACCCTGTTTATCGCCAAAGTAATAACTCACCATGGCGCCATTGACTCCCGCACAGTCCGCAATCTGGCGAATCGATACGGCTTTGAATTCATTGCTGAGGAACAAACTCCGCGCAGCCTGCAGCAGCTGCGCACGCACTCGCTCACTGTCGCCACCACTGGGTCGCCCAACACCTGACCTGGTTTTTACGCCTGCTGCCGTTTTGCTGGCATGTTTGGTGGTGTTGGCTGGCTTCGCCTTCATCAAAGTATTGGTCCTGCAGTTCTGGTTCGCTGGTCAATCCTGTGCGTCCATTAGTTATTAATTAAACATTTAATTAATTATTCGTCAAGCCAGCAATGCAAATTTCTCCAGTAGCTGCTCACGCCAGGTACAGGCAAAGGAACGAGTTCGCTCCGTGCTACACTTCTGCCTCAGACAACATCGGGGCACAGCGCACATGTGGATATTGATTACCGGACTGGTGTTATTCACGGTCCCGCACATGCTGCGAGAGATGGGGCTACGCGATGCCCTGATCCGCGCCCTGCCTTCGATCGGAGCCTATAAGGGTATTTATAGTGTGGTGGCTCTGGCCGGCCTTGCACTCATTATTCTCGGCAAGTCACAGGCACCTTTCAGCATGGTGTGGCAGCCACTTTATGAATGGCGTTATATCAGCCACGGCTTGATGATCCCGGCACTGATCCTGGTAGTAGCCGGCAACCTGCCCATGAGCCATCTGCGCAGACAACTGCGCAATCCCATGTTGTTGGGAGTGACTCTATGGGGATTGTCCCATCTATGGTCCAATGGCGATCTGGCCTCCATGCTGTTGTTTGGCACAATCACTCTATGGTCAGGTTTCAAATTTGTCGTGCGCGGGTTTACCGTACCGGTGGTGGACCGGCCAGTTTCAATCTTGTGGGACGGTGTTGCTCTGGCAACGGGTCTGGTATTTTACGTGGTGATCAGTATTTATCACGGTCAACTTTTTGGAGTGGGTTTGAACTTTGAATAATTCGATGCGATTGTTTGCCCGTTGGCGCAGCCTCTGCCTGCTCTGCTTGCTCGCGACAGCCACGCCCACTCATGCGCAGGAAGATCTGTCGCAGCATTGGAATGGGGTGTGGAACTCGGAAGGTACGCTGTTCGCGATTGGGGTGCAGGTCGCGGACGGCATCCTGCAAGTGACGCAGATAGAATCCATGGGTTTCGAATGGAGTAACCAGGACGGTAAGGTGGATGGCAATATCGTTACTGTTGCCGTGGAATATGCAGGTGTCACCGGCATCATCCAGGCTGAGCTGGTGGATGCGAACACTGCTGTCGCGTTCGCCGCCACCTGCATACCAGAGTTCATGGTGGTGTGTGCACTTGCGAAAGGCCGTCAGGCGGTTTTTCGCAGAGTCGAACCGGACTAGGTCAAGCAAGTCAAATTTCGGATATCGAGCGCACTACCTTGCTGACAATGCCATACTCAATCGCTTCTTCCACTGTCATCCAATAATCCCGATCAGTGTCTTTCGCGACTCGCTCCAGTGGCTGTCCGGTTTCCATGGCAATCAACTTGTTGATGCGAGTACGCATCTTCACAATCTGTTGCGCCTGAATGGCGATATCGGTCGCATCACCCATAGATCCACCAGAAGGCTGATGCACAAGGAAACGGGTATTCGGTAACGAGAATCGATTCTCTTTGGCGGCTGCGAGATAAATCGTCGTGGCGGCACTGGCGACCCAGCCCGTACCAATAACTTTCACTGTCGGTTTTATAAATTTGATCATGTCATACACTACGTCACCGGATTCAACATGCCCGCCTGGAGAGCTGATATAAATTGAAATCGGGGCATCACTTTCAGCGGACAGGGCCAACAACTTTTCAGTTACCGATCGCGCCAGCTTGTCATTGATCTCACCGAAGATGGTAATGGAGCGAGACTTGAACAACTTCTCATCCATGAATGCAGATGGAGCTGGTGACTTTGCGTCTTTTTCGTCTTGTGCTGGAGCATTTACGGGCATTACAAACCTCTACTGTACTGAATGAGAATTACTGAATTAATTTAATGCGTCTGGCTAATGCTGAATTGATTGCCCCGGTAACTGCTTAAGCGCAAGGTGCCTGGTTGAGGCGCAAATACGCAATCAGCTTCCAGAGATCAGCATCTCCTTCTGGAAAATTCGAGCCGAATCCTACCATGCGTGTATTCGGAATGCCGCTCCTAATCGTTTTTGCTATGGCTGCGTCATCAGTTTCCTGCAGCCATTCACACGCGAACAAAAAGCTGGCATCTGTCTCAATGGGTAATACATTGTGGCAATACTCGGCGCAACTTCCCTTGAACAGCGCCTCGCCCCTGGCTACCGCTTGTGGGCTCGCCATATAGGCTGCAACTACAGTTAATTCTGCGTCCGCAATCACCTGGACCACCGGTTCTTCAGTGCAAGCTGTCAGGACACATAGCGCAATCGCAAGTAACCGAGCTAGCTTCATTGAGAATGCTCGCCAACAATTAATCTACTTTTGTTTCGCCACCCAGCGGTTTGAATGCTATGAGCAGTTGCGGCAACAGGGTAAGCGCTCCTACGAGCGCAACCATCATAGCCATGCTGGTTAATAGCCCAAACACGATTGTGGGAATAAAATTCGACAGCGCCAGAATCGAAAATCCGGCAACTATCGTCAGAGTGGTGAAATACATGGCACGACCAATGCTGTTATGACAAAAATACATGGTATTGCGATAGTTGCCGAAACGCGGGAATTCGCGCTTGAAACGATGCATATAGTGAATCGTATTGTCGACACCGATGCCGACGGAAATCGAAGCAATCGTGATTGTCATGATATCCAGTGGCAGTCCAAGCCATCCCATGACACCGAGCACGAATGCTGCCGCAATGGCATTCGGGATAATGCAGATGACGGCGATCTTGAATGATTGAAACAGTGTCAGGAACATCAACATGATGACAAACATGACCACTCCCAGTGTCAAAATCTGGGAGTTGTAGAGACTCTGCAGCACATTGTTATATAACACCAGAATGCCAGTAACCTGCACCTGCTCGTCGCTAAAACCGAATTGCTGTTCCACTCCGGTTTCAAGTCTTTCCAGTAACTCGTTGCGGCGCAGAGTGGGATCAGACTCGGGCACACGCACATTGAAACGCAATTGGTTATATTCTATGGAGACGAATGGATTCAGCACTGAAACTTTCAGAGTTTCCGGAATTCGTGAATACAGCAAAGCCCACAGCAAGCCATCAATGGGCTCATAACTATTGAGTTTTTCCGCCAGTTGAACGACCGCGCCGAAAGAAAGCACCTTGCCGGTTTGGGGGTCATTATCGAGATAACTGTGGATGTCTTCGATCAGATTCATCTTTGGCGCTGTGAACCAATACGCCTCGTCACTGGAACTGTCGCCAAAGTCATCACCAAAACCATCATCAAAACCGTCATCGCTCTCGGCGGCTGCTTCCGGCAGATCCACGATCATGTCGAATGACAGTGTCCCGCCCAATTTTTCGTCAAACAGGGTCATGCCCTGATAGATCTCGGTCTTTTCCCTAAAATAGTCAATGAAGCTGTTTTCAACTTCCAGTCGTGCCAGTCCAATAATGCTCAGCAGGAGAATCGCTGCGTAAATGTAGAGCATGCCATTTTTGAGTTTGTCGGTGAGTACCGCCAGCGCGGCAGTCAGGTTCATCTTCACCTTTGCCGGTGCCTTTGCCTTTGCCTTTGTCGGTGCCGGTGCCGCAATCACTGGCAGCATGGTCACAACTGCGGGAAACATCAGGAATACAACAGTTAGCGCCACGGTTACTCCCATTACCATCATCCAGCCAAAAGAAATGATGGGAGAAATGCCACTGATTACCAGCGACCCGAACGCGACTGCGGTGGTGAGTGCGGTATACAGGCAAGGTTTGTACATACTGAGCACACTGTGCCGCAGCAGTTTGCTATGGTTGCTGTAGTGGCGAGTGGCGCGCAACTCGCGATAACGCACGGTGAGATGGACAGTGAGTGAAATAGTAATAATCAAAAGCAAGGAAATAAAATTGGAGGAGACAACCGTTACTCGCCAGTCCATGTAGCCAAGAAAACCGATCATGATAATGGCCGCGACAGCACAGCACGCGAGCGGCAATACGACCCATCTTACTCTGCGAAAGATCAAGCCAAGCGCAATGATAATGAACGCCAGCACGCCGTAACTGAAACTGCTGAGATCGCCACGCACAAACGTGACCAGATCGTCTGCTATCATCGGTGCGCCACCGAGATAAATCTGGGCGTCAGCACGATAATTATCCAGAATGCCGCGAATACGCGCGATGGTTTGGGTCTGGCGTTCGCCGGTCTCGACTGTATACGCCGAATAATCTGTTTCTACCTGACGCAACTCGCTGCGCTCCGCCGCAGTCAACGTGCCTGCAGCTTCTCCATTACGTAATTCGGTGCGACGTAGCAGGAGCGCTTTAAGTCGCTCGTCGGGCGCGAAGCTGACGAGCATGCCGGCGGTCTTGCCATCGGGACTTACCACGGCATTACTGAACACCGGGCTGGCAACGAGTTCAGCTTGCGCCACTGCCAAATCCAATTCTGGATCCAGCAGTGTGAGGTAATCCTCGGAGATACCCGTCAACGGCGTATCCAGAAAGACTGGCACATTAAGAATGCTGTCCACTGCTTCCACCCGTTCCACCGCCAGCAGGTCATTACGCAACAGGGTGAGCCGGTCCACTACTTCCCTGGAAAACAGTTCCCCCTGCAGTGGCGTGTAGGCAACGATTACTGAATCCCGGACACCGAAGCGATTATTGATAAAGCGCGAATACTCCAGGTCGACGTCGCCTTCGAGCAGCAGTGAATCAGCTGACGCATCCAGTCGGAAATATTGTGCCTGATAGGAAAAAACGGCGGCAACTGCGAATAGCAGCAGTAGCACCAGGATGGGTTTGCCAAAGACGAGGTTGGTGTAGATTCGGGTGAGTTGCGCGAGCATTTAAAGTCCTGAGAATGAATGTTGCAGTGCTGTCAGTATCGACCAGACGAGGCCCTCACTATACGTGTTTCAAGCTTGATTTTCGATCTCGGCCGCTCGCTCAACCACATTACGAGGGTAATTAAATCCGGAACCAGCTGCTGCCCAGGTGGCCTTAAGTGCCTGGGTATTGCGGTCTCAATCTCTGCAATTGACCCAGCTCATGGAAGAATTTATTAGTTACTAATTCCTCGCCTGTTGATAACGTGTAACTCTTTGTTTTCATGGAACTTTAATTGAGCTATGCGAGCTTCAAGCGGCGCCGCTTTCATTGCAATTTTCTGTGACAACTGGAACGTCGTGCTGGGCGGCTAACGACTATGTTGCTACTATTCTTCCCAGATAAGGCATTGTCCCACTGCGAGAAGTTTGCAATACGGCGGGCACAATCCGAACGGTCAGGATAAATCGAAGTCGGTGTGATCAGTTTGATCCGGACCACAAAGTTCAAGCGAAGGAGTCATTAAATGAAATTACCAGGCCAATTACTCGTTGCTAGTTTTATTACCTTGCTATCGATGAGTGCGACTGCAGACGAATGGTTGCGCTCGATGCCGGAATTTGAGCTCACAGATCAATCAGGCAAGACACATTCGCTGGCGCAATATGCCGATAAGGACCTGCTTGTATTTTATGTACAGGGTGTCGGCTGCCCCATCGCGCGCATCGCCCTACCCAATTACCGTGAAGTGCGCGACGAATTCACCGCCAGCAATGTCGCCTTTCTGATGTTCAATTCCAATATTCAGGACAACCCAAAGCGGATTGCCGAGGAAGCGGAAGAGTTTGGTATCGACTTCCCGATTCTAAAGGACGAAGGTCAGGTGTTGGCGAAGGCGCTGGGCGTGGAACGTACCGCCGAAGTTTTTATTGTTGATCCAGAAACCAGAGCAGTGTTATTCCGCGGACCTATCAACGATCAATTGGGCTACGAAACACAACGAGTCAATGCCAGCACGCACTATCTTAAAGATGCGCTAAATACCGTGTTAGCGGGTGGTACCGTGGATATGTCGAATGTACCTGACTCCAAAGGCTGTCTGGTTGCAATCTTTGATACCTGATTGATGCAGTGCACTTGTTGCAATCACGCTCATGCAACCGGTTGCTAAATTGCAGGACGAAAAAAAGGGACACATGGTGTCCCTTTTTTTTGTTTCCTGGTATGACGTCTCTGCGCTACTCGACGAAAGCCCGCTCTATTACATAATGCGCTTTCTGTCCGTGACGGGATTCTTCGAATCCCCACCCATCCAGAATCTGGCAGGTGTCTTTCAACATGCTGGGACTGCCGCAAATCATGAAGCGGTCGTGTTCCGGATTGGCTTGTGGCAAGCCGACATCTTTGAACAATTTTCCAGATGCCATCAAATCAGTCAGGCGTCCTGTAGTGCTGTACGCTTCACGCGTGACGGTTGGGTAATAGATCAGCTGCTGCTGCACCTGCTCACCGAAGAATTCGTTCTGTGGCAGTTGTCGCTTGATCAGATCCTGATACGCCAACTCCGAACTGAAACGGACCCCGTGCGTCAGAATGATCTTGTCGAAGCGCTCATACACAGTCGGGTCCTGGATGATGCTGATAAATGGAGCAAGGCCGGTGCCGGTGCTGATCAGGTACAGATTGCGACCTTCCAGCAGATGATCAGTGAGGAGAGTGCCGGTTGGTTTGCTGCTGACTAACACCTCGTCGCCTACCTTGATGTTCTGCAGACGGGACGTCAGCGCCCCATCGGCAACCTTGATGCTGAGGAATTCCAACTCATTCTCGTAGTTAGGGCTGGCGATGGAGTAGGCACGCAGCAGCGGTTTACCGTCGATCGGCAGACCCACCATCACGAAGTGTCCATTCTCGAAGCGTAGCGAGCTGTCGCGGGTAGTTTTGAAGCTGAACAGTGACTCATTCCAGTGATGGACTTCGGTTACGCTCTGGGTGGAAATGCTGGCCACGTGTTGCTCTCCTGCTAAAACCTGAAATTTTGATTGCCGCGAGTCTAAGAGTTCCCTACTATATCTGTATAATTGATTATCCTTATATATGTTATCTATTTTACAGATATGTACTTCACCCTGAAGCAATTACAGGTATTTTTGGCAGTCGCCAACCACCAGAACGTGAGCCGTGCCGCTGACGAGCTGGCCATGTCCCAATCTGCCGCCAGCACTGCATTGAAAGAACTGGAGCTACGCTTCAACGTCTCCCTGTTCGATCGCATTGGCAAACGCCTGCAATTAAATGAACAGGGTCTGGCACTGCGCCCCAAAGCCGCCGCCCTCATATCGCGCGCCGAAGAACTGGAATCCAGCCTTATCCAGCAAAGTGACATCGGTGAGCTTAAAGTCGGCGCCACCCTGACCATTGGCAACTATCTGGCCATAAACATCATGGCCAACTTCATGCACGAACATCCGCAAGCGAAGATTGAACTCAACGTGGAAAACACGTCGGCGATAGCCGCCAAGGTGCGCAATTTCGAGCTGGACATTGGCTTGATTGAGGGGGAGTTGCAGGAGCCGGAGTTGCAAGTGAGTTACTGGCGCGATGATGAGTTGGCGATTTTCTGCGCTCCAGAGCACCCGTTTGCCAAGCAGCAGATATTGACTGACGACGATCTGCTGGCCGCGCGCTGGATTGTGCGCGAAAGCGGATCTGGTACCCGCCAGGCGTTCGACCGCGGCATGAGTGGCATACTCTCCAATATCGACCTGCGCCTTGAATTACAGCACACTGAAGGTATTAAACGCGCAGTAGAGGCCGGACTTGGAATTGGCTGTCTTTCAAAGCTAACATTAGTCGAGGCTTTTCAACGTAAATCACTGGTGCAATTGCACGCACCGCATCGTAATTGGACAAGGAAGTTTTATTTCATCCTGCATCGACAAAAATTCCTCACGACCGGAATCAAGAGCTGGATGGAACATTGCCGCCGCATCGAGAATCGCAACTATTGAAAACTCTACAACTCTTCTCTGGTAATTTCAGACAAAATTTTTCGACATTCTGCATAGCGCAGCGAGTCGCTCTGTTTGCAGTAAGCGTATGTGCCAGCGTGCTCATCACTTTCGGCATTCTGCGCACGAGTTTCGATACGTCGTTGAGTGCATTACTTACACGTAGCGATCCTTATTTGGCCGAACTGGAGACATTGGAAGCCGAGTTTTCCAATCCACTGGTACTGAACTTCGTTTTCATTCCGGCAGAGGGCATCGATGTATTCCATCCCTCGGTCCTGAATGCCATAGAGGATCTCACAGACAGTTATTCCGTGATTCCATTCAATGACCGGCTTACTTCTCTGGTGGACTATTTTTCCCCGGAGACCCAGTTGCGCCTGTTTACCAGACCGATAACAGAATATTCCCTGGATGAATTGAAAATTTTGCGCGAGGCTGCGGTTGCAGATCGCTTGCTCACGAATAATCTGTTGGCTAAAGACGCTTCGCTGACTTTCGCCAATGTGATTATTCAGGACATTCCCCTAGACGACGAACAGCGCTTGCAGATTGCCGAAGCTGCACTGCAGCTGCGTGATGCGCTGCGGGCGCGGAATCCCGATGTCGATATCTACGTCAATAGTGAGGTAATTCTCGAACAATCCAGCCAACAAGCGATGGTGGATGATATCACCCAACTGCTGCCCTTCGTGGTTCTTGCGTGCGTGTTGGTCATCTGCTATTGCTTTCGCTCACTCACACTGGGCATCTGTATACTCGGACACACTTTCTTCACCTTGTTATGCACCGTGGGCAGTCTGGGTTGGTCAGGTCTGACCTTTAACAGTATCTCCATCATTGCGCCCCTGGTGGTCGTCATCATATCCGTGGCAAGTAGCGTCCACCTCATTTCGATTTACCGGCAGGCACAACATCGAGGCGAGGACCAAGCCGCCGCAATGCGGACCAGTGTTGCCGTTAACCTGCAACCCATTGCACTGTCCGCGCTCACTACCGCGATCGGCTTCTACTCACTCAATATATGTTCGTCACCTGCGATCCAGGATTTCGGCACAATAGTTGCGGTTGGTATCGGCTTTTCGTTCATCCTCACCCTGACCATACTGCCGGCATTACTGCTCTGGTCCACCAGTGCGAATACCGGCATTGATCCCTCGCAGTCGCCTTTCCTGCAACATAGCCTGCAACAGTTGATCACATTTACGGCAAACAATGACCGCAGTCTGTTCTGGGGATTTACCGGCCTCTCTTTCTTTACGCTGTTGTTGCTGCCCCTGAACGAGACCGACTTCAATCGTCTCGATTTCATTGCTACCGACGCGGAAATAAAACAGTTTTACGACGAGGTTGGCACCCGCATGAATCGCGGCCCTGCGCTTACCTATGGGATAGATTCAAACCTGCTCGATGGCGCCATCGAGCCGCTGTTCCTCGCCCAGGTTGAAGAATTGCATGACTGGCTGCTAGCCCGCGGTGATGTCGAGTCTGTGGCCAGCGTGATTGATCTGGTAAAGACCGTGAATCGGGTCCAGCATCAGGAGAATCCGCTTTATTATGCCTTACCGGAAGATATCGATAGCGTGGCCGCATATCTCAATGGTTATGAAACTGTGCAGAGCGAGGACTTCCCACTGTCCAGTTTCATCAACCCGGATTTTTCCATGATTACGCTGTTTGTTAACGCGATACCCATGTCGAATCAGGAATTGATTGATCTCGACGAGGAACTGACCGGATATTTTGCCGAGCATTTCACGGCACAGTTTCCTGCCGCTACGCTGATACATGGCAGCGGCATCTTGCTGTTTTCGCGCATGGACGAACTCGTCACAGTTGAACTATTACAGGGCTACGCAGTCAGCCTGCTGCTCATCACCCTGAGCCTCATTATCGGATTGCGCAGCGTGTATTTCGGCTTACTCAGCATGCTGCCAAACCTGTTTCCAGCGACCATCGTGTTTGGTTTCTGGGCCTTGTTTGTCGGACAACTCGATCCGTTCGTAATGATGCTGTTCAGCATCAGCGTCGGACTCGTAGTGGATGACACTGTGCATATCCTGAGTCATTATCTGGAAGCACGGGACGCCGGCATGGATCAACACAATGCTATCAGCCACTCGATCAAGACTGCGGGCGCTGCAGTTTGCATCACAACCTTGATAATCGCGCTCGGCACTACAATTCTGATCGGCGCCAATACAATTTATTTCCAGCAGGCGGCGAAACTGCTGGTACCGATTGTGATATTGGCACTTGCACTCGACTTGCTCTATTTTCCATCAATATTAAAACGCTTTGACAAACGCATAACTTGATTTTTAAGGTCTGGCCATCAACGTCTAACAATCAATGTCAGGTATCTCAACATGCAAAGCAGCAATGAAAACAACAAACGCATCAGCCGCCGAGAGTTCGCCCGCATAGGCGCCACTACCCTGGCTGGCATAACCCTCGGAGCAAGTCACATGGCAAACGCACAAACCGCAGCAAGCACACTCGAATCCGAATTTTTAATGGAACTGTCGCTGGACGTCGCCGCCCAACTCGACACCGGCCATACCCGCATTGCGCCGGTAACCGGCGGCACCTTCGGCGGGCCACGTCTGCGTGGGACCGTACATAATGGCGGCGCCGACTGGATCACCCAGGTCGCAGGCCACAGTAGCCTCGACGTGCGCATTACGCTCGAAACCGACGACGGCGCACTCATCTACATGACCTACAAAGGCATGGTCGTGCGCGGGGACGCCGGACTGTACTGGCGCGTTACTCCCGTATTCAACACGGCCTCGGAAAAATACGACTGGCTGAACCACATAGTAAGTGTGGGGAAGAGCAAGCAGATCGAAGACAAAGTGGCTTACGATGTATTTCAGATTCTCTGACTGTGGGGATAAGTGTTCGTTGATTCTGGAGGTGCGCACTTGCGCAAGAGATTGTGTTTACTCAGCAGCTTGCACCCCTCCGGGGTTCCCTCCCTCGGTCGGGAGCCCTGTAAAGCGGTCTTCCTCGGTCACTCGGTGCTTCGCTTTGATTGCTGAGCCAACACAATCTCTTGCTCCAGTGCTTGCAGTCCCAATTGTACTGCGTGCATCTCGAAACGAAGTTTATTTTTGACTGTTGCGTAGTGCGAATATCGAAAATTTATCGCAAATATTTCGTCTCGCGATGTGCAATGGGAACTGCTAGCTCTGGATCGAAGGGTATTGTTAGCTCAGCGATCAAAGCGAAGCACCGAGTGACCGAGGGAGACCGCAGTTTGGGCTCCCGACCGAGTGAGGGCACCCCGGAGGGGGGCGAGCTGCTGAGATAACAAAACCCTTTGAGCAAGAGCGTTCTATTCGTCATCACTAACCTGAGTTTCTAGAAATTCTCCACTAAAGAGCAATGTACAACCCATAAAAAAACCCGACCACTTCGCAGTGATCGGGTTTTTAGTTTACGGACCGGTCAAGTCAGATCGGGTTAATCACCGCCCTGATCAGCATACTTCCAGTTTACCGCACCGAAGAACATCTCATCCCAACTCTGCTGTCCCCATGGCACTGAACGTGCAGGATCAGGATTCGCAGGATTCTGTGCAGAGTTGTCGAACGCGCCTACTGCCTTGATTACCGTACCAGCCGGCACGAATTTGGGCTGTTTATAGGTATAAGACAGCTGCCAGTTGTAATTGTAGTTGGCAATGTTGATCAGCTCTTCGCTGGTGCCATCAGGATAGTTCGCATAGAAGCGCATGTATTTGCCGCGGAAATGCATATGCGGCAGCATGCTGTGGATATATGCATCCTTGGCAATGGTAATAGATTCAGTCTGCTCGAAATTAGGATCGTTCGGCGGAATGTTGGTCCAGGTTGGAGTGAAGATACAGGCGCAGCCACCGGACATTCTTTCCTCGGGCACGACGCCTTCCGGATAGAACCACAGGCCAATCTCGCTGTTATCCACGGTTTCCTTGCCATTGGTGGTGTAGTGCAGTTGCAGGTTCAGGATCGAACCGGCCTTTAACAAACCACCAGTATTTTCTGGCTCCATGATAGGAGTTGCGCCCGGAATATAGGCAGAGATAGTCGCCTGATCCGGATTGCCGCCACCCAGGAAACCACCACGCCGACTTGCACCTGGCTCTACCAGTCCATTCAGTGTGTGGTGTAACACGGTGCGATCACCAGCAACGTACTGGCTGCCGCGAACCCAACGATCTGTCGGGATATCAATCGGCACTGACACCTGACGATAATCCAGCACACCAGTAGCTGGAATTGATTGCTCAGGCACCTTGATAATGTAGTCAGGTTCACCGAAGGCCCACTTGGTATCCGGCCAGGTCAGCTGCGCCAGTGGGTCAGTGCTACCGTCATTCGGCGCGCCGGCTTCAGCCCAATGCACAAGCTTCTGCATCTCTTCATTGCTGAGCAGCATGTCATTGATAAATTCACCGATGTGACCATCGATCTGACCCGGCGGCATGCGCTTGGTCATCAATACTTCACGAATCATCGGCGACCAGCCCTGTACCATGGCATGACTGTCCATCGCGAACGGGGCAATGCCGCCCTGGCGGTGACAGCTGGCGCAATTCTCAGCGATGATTGGCGCGATATCATTCACGTAGGACGGGGTTGCCTTGGCATGCATTTCGGCAACCGGGTAACTCACTGACGAACCAGTAGTGGCAACCATCGGCGTGCTGATTTCCTTGCCAGCCAGCAATTCGGTCAGCGCCTGCTCGGCGGCAGCTACCGGACCACGAAAGTCCACCATGAAGGATTTCGGATTGAACAGAAACACTTCACCGGTCTTGTCGATGCCCAAGGCTGCGGACGCGATGCGGGAATCATCCATCAATACCGGAATGTCGACGCCGTATTCAGCCAGCTTGGCTTTGACTTCGGCACGATCACCGAGACCCATGGGATTGATCATCATGAACTCAACGCCCTGATCGGCGAATTTGGCTTGCAGTGCGGCGAAAGCAGGCACAGCCGCTGCCGTATCCTGGCTGTCATTGGCTTGCACCAGCAGAGCGATGGTGACGTGATCGTCATACCAGCTCATATTGTGGAAATAGCCATCCTGATCCAGCAATGAGAAATCACCGACTCGGTCTACCGCGCCAGCTGCCACCGGCAACATGAGCACGGATAAAACCGCTACTTTCAAGAAATTCAATTTATTCACTGTATGCTCCTGATCTCTATTAGCTCTTGATCTCTATTAGCTCTTGATCTCTATTAAAAGATCGATGTACGAAATTTAACCGGGGTACTTTACGAACTCGGCCACGCAAGGTCAATTGCGATGCCGTCCACACCGCTAATTCTAGCGGCGAGCCGAAGCAGAGCAAGGCCTTATATAACAAGGAAAAATCAGCTGCCGGCGGGCGCCTGCAACAGGTCCAACAACTGGGGATACAACGCCGGATTGGCGACCAGGATATCCTGGCCCCAGAATTGCGGATTGGCGCCGACCGGGACGGCACTGAAATGACCGAATCTGGCACCGGCTTCGGTGGCCACCAATTGCGCCGCCGCGAAGTCCCAAACGCTCAGGCTCTCGTAATACCCATCCAGGCGCCCGGCTGCCAGCCAGCATATATCCAGTGCGGCCGATCCCAGGCGGCGGATATCCGCGCAATGGGCAAGAATCGCCTGCAAGCGCGCCACCAGCGGCGCAATATTCGACTTGTCATATGGAAATCCGGTCGCTATCAGGGCTCGACTCAGTTCGGTCTGCTGCGCCACATTGATCACTTTGCCATTAAGTGTCGCGCCTTTGCCCAACTCGGCTGCAAACATCTCGTCGGTGAAAGGATTGTAGACAACCCCTACCCGCACTTGCTGTTGATTCACGAATGCCACCGACACCGCTGACTGAATATGGCCATGGGCGAAATTCACCGTCCCATCGATAGGATCGATAATCCATAACGGACCCTTGATGTCTTCCACCCGGCCCAGATCCGGAGACGACTCTTCAGACAGGATTAAATGCGCAGGGAATCTTTGTGTGATGCGATCACACAGCAGCCGGTCCGCTTGCAGATCAGCATTCGTCACCAACTCATTGTCATGCTTGAAGGTGTGGGTGAGGTTGGCACGCTTGCGCTCCTCACGAATGTAAATGCCAGCTTCTCTGGCTATATCGAGCGTGAAACCCAATATTTCGGTGTGGTCAATTTCTGTCATCAGTCATCGGTCATCGGTCATATTTTTCGCAGTGAACCCCAGGCAGTAAACCCCATGCAGTAAATCAGAGTACAAGCCGATGCAATATACAGGGAACTGCATCGGTTTGGCATGCTGTTGTGTTATAAAGTATGCGCTCGATGAACGGCTTAATTTCGATTGAGTAAAATTGTTTAATGAATTTCGAATTGTGGAAATAGCGCCATGGAAATAACTGGCTGGGGTCGCTTTCCAATAGTCACTGCAGACGTGCATGAGCCGGTTGACTTTTCTTCCCTGCAAATGCTTTTGACCAGCAACAATCCGGCAACGAAACTGGTAGCCAGAGGCGCCGGTCGCAGTTATGGCGACAGCGCCCTTGCCCAGCGTGTTATCAGCAGTCGGTTTATGGACAATTTCTCAGCGCTTGATGAGAGCAATCTCACCATTCGTTGCGGCGCCGGTGTCACGCTCGATGCAATCCTGCGCGTCTGTGTCCCGCGCGGCTGGTTTCTGCCGGTTGTACCTGGCACCAGTCATGTAAGCGTCGGTGGCGCCATCGCCGCCGATGTGCACGGCAAGAACCACCATGTCGATGGCACCTTCTGCGATCACCTAACGGCGATTACACTCTTGCTCGCGAATGGTGACCTGCTCAGTTGCAGCCCAAGCAAGAATCAGGAAATATTTCATGCAACCTGCGGCGGCATGGGATTAACCGGGATTATTATCGATGCCACCATTCAACTGCGAGCGGTGCCCGGTGCGTTTATTCAAAGCCATTCGCTGGTGGCCAACAATCTGCAGGAATGTTTCGAGCTGTTTGAGAACAACCAGGGCAAACACTATTCTGTAGCCTGGCTCGACTGCCTCGCACGTGGCCCCGCATTGGGAAGGTCTATACTATTTCTTGGCGATCACATCGCGGACCGGCACAAGCGACCAGCTGCCTATCAAACTCGCCTCGGTATTACCGTGCCCTTCAACACTCCAGGTTTTTTGCTGAATCGTCAGAGCATGACCTTGTTCAACAACACGTACTTCAAATTGAAACGGCGCGCATCGAAGCCAGCAGCGGTGAAGTACAACTCTTTTTTCTTTCCGCTCGATAATATCGCCAACTGGAATCGCTTGTACGGCGCCAAAGGTTTTCTGCAGTATCAATTTTTGGTGCCTGAAGACAGTGCCTATGAAGCCATTGCCGCTGTGTTGCACAAGGTCGCGAAGTCGGGCAAGGGATCCTTCCTGTCGGTGCTCAAGAAAATGGGTCCGGCGAACAAGAATTACCTGTCGTTCCCCGCATCTGGTTTCACGCTCGCCCTGGATTTCAAATTTGAGCGTAGCCTGTTTCCCTTGCTGGAACAGCTGGACGAAATCGTGCTCGCCTATTCCGGCAGGCTATATCTGGCCAAGGATGCGCGCATGAATGAAAAAGTATTCAAGGCGGGTTATCCTCAGTGGGAAAAATTCGCCGAAATCAAACGTAAGGTGGACCCCAAGGGTCTCTTTGCCTCGCTACAATCAGACCGCATCGGGCTCACCGATGCGCTTTACCAAGCCGGGTCGCCTGAACAGGTTAAAATAACAAGATGAATATATTGATTGTTGGTGCTACTTCGGCAATTGCCACTGCCACGGCGCGACTGTTCGCGGAACGTCGCGATCACTTGTTCCTGATTGCACGCAATGGTGAACGTTTATCGGATCTGGCAGCTGACCTGAAAGTCAGGGGCGCTCAATCTATTGGCACCCTAACACTCGATCTCGACGATTTCAGCACACACTCCAGCGCAGTAACCGAGGCGGCCAATTTTTTGCAGCAAATTGACGTTGCACTTTTGTGCCATGGCGTATTGCCCGACCAGGCGGCTGGCGAGGGAAATTTCAAGTTGGCGCTAAATGCGATTAACACAAATGGCATTAGTGTCATTTCACTGTTGACCGCAATTGCCCAGCGCCTGCGCACACAGGGCACAGGCACCATCGCCGTAATCACTTCCGTAGCAGGAATGCGCGGACGACAACCGAATTTTATCTACGGTGCCGCCAAGGCGCTCGTCTCCACTTACTTGCAAGGCATGCGTGGCCGCTTGTATGAACACAATGTACACGTCATCGACATCAGACCAGGATTGGTTGATTCGCCCATGACTGCCCGCTTCGAGAAAGGCTTGCTGTGGACTACACCTGAAGTGGTCGCGGAAACCATTGTCAGCAGTATTATCAAAAAGAAACATACTGTGTATGTCCCGGGTTACTGGCGCTATATCATGCTGCTGGTAAATGCGATTCCCGAATTCATTTTCAAACGATTGAAGTTTTGATCACTGCAGGCGCACAGCTACCACTATTCGTTGATCTGGACGGCACACTGATCAAGACTGATGTGCTGCTGGAATCAATCCTGCTGCTGCTGCAGAAAAATCCGCTCTACCTCTGCCTGCTGCCATTCTGGTTACTGCGCGGTCGTGCCAATCTGAAATACCAGGTCGCGCAGCGAGTGACCATTCCCTGTGAGTTACTGCCGCTGAATCCGGAATTGCTCGCATACCTACACCAGCAGCGCGCACTGGGCCGATCGCTCACGTTAATTTCAGCATCAAACCATAAGCCGGTTGCGGCCATCGGAGCTTACCTGGCACTATTTGATGCCACTGTCGGCAGCGACCAGCAGACCAATCTTCGCGGTGACGCCAAACTTCGACGCATCTTGCAATTAAGTCCTGGCGCTGCTTTTGCATACGCCGGCAACTCCCACGTCGATCTACCGATTTGGGCCGAGGCACAGGAAATACTGCTGGTTAACTGCCCACCCTCGCTCAGTGCCAGGCTCGAGCACCGGGCAAGGAGTATTCTCCAACTTGACATGGTCTCCTCCCACATCCGGGATTTCATCACTGCGCTGCGCTTGCATCAGTGGCTGAAGAATGGCCTGCTTTTCTTGCCCCTGTTGTTGTCCCACGAACTCGCGAATTTCGATTTGGCAGTGCAGGCTGGAATTGGCTTTATCAGTTTCTCGCTGTGTGCTTCCAGCGTATATCTGATGAACGACCTGCTGGATCTGAATAGTGATCGCCAGCATCGCAGCAAGCGGCTGCGGCCGTTTGCCTCGGGGAATCTGCCATTGCCTTACGGATTCTTTGGGGCGCCAGCACTATTGCTAGCCGCCGCGTTGGTAGCGCTGCTGCTGCCTCTTGAGTTTTTCCTGGTACTTGCCGCGTACTGGATTATTACCTGCCTGTACAGTTTCTGGTTGAAGCGTTTGTTTCTCATCGACGTGGTTACGCTCGCGGTGTTGTACACGCTGCGAATCATCGCCGGTTCTGCCGCCATTGGTGTGATTACCACAAACTGGTTGTTAGCATTTTCACTATGCATATTTTTCGGTCTCGCGCTGCTGAAGCGATTTACTGAGCTCAGTAATTTGTTGGCTGAGGGAGGTTCCGAGATCAGCGGCCGCGCCTATACCACTGCGAGCCTGCGTGCAATTTCAATAGCAGGCGCGCTGAGCAGCCTGCTGGCAGTGGCGGTATTCGCCATGTATATCAATGCCCCGGATATCACCCGACTCTACAGCATGCCGGAATTATTGTGGCTGATCTGTCCACTGCTGCTCTATTTGCTGGCGCGCATCTGGTCCAAAGCCCATCGGGGTCAATTGCACGAAGACCCAATACTGTTTGCTATAACCGATCATCGCAGCCAGTTGGTGGTTCTGCTGTGCGCTGGCATTGTCTGGGTGGCGATATAGCTACACCGAAAAGAACATCTGTTGCTTCTTTCAATAGGTAATTACTGGCACCAAGAGATAATTGCAGTGATAATTCTGACATGTTGAATTTGTGGGTGACTGGCTTGCCGACAGTGTTATGGGGGAAAAGGTGAGGGGAAAAGGTGACGGAGGGATTAAAAATTAATCCCTCCGTCACCTTTAATCGGCGCGCGGCTCCAGATGGTGGCGCCACGATTGAAGACCCAACGCAATAATTTCAATGACACATTTTTACAATACAAAGTGAGAGCGGCGTCCTAAAATTGCTGTCACATCACACCACTACGGAGACACTTTATGCCACCCATCGACTGGATTGCTTCAATAGTTGCTGCTGCATCCGCCTTCATGCTCGGCGCTATCTGGTACTCACCGGTACTGTTTGCGAAGCCCTGGCAAATCGATACGGGCTTGTCTGACGAGCAACTCAATGCCGCCAGCAAAGCCAGGATATTCGGCATATCGTTTGTGTATTGCCTGCTGGCTGCTCTCACTTTTTCGCTGTTTCTCGGACCCGATGTATCAGTCGCTTTTGGCGTCGGGGCCGGTGCCTGTGCGGGTATCTTTTGGGTAGCCGGATCGTTTGGCGTCAACTACCAGTTTGAACTGAAGCCCACCCGCTTGCTGCTGATCAATGGCGGTGACCATGCAGTGCAATTTACTCTGTATGGACTGATTTTCGGATTGATGTGAGAAATCAAGGCCAAAGATGCCGGCCTGTTGCTTGTTTCTGTCAACAAAAATCACATTTTTCTGAACCATAAGGGGTACAGGTGCGTGATTTCCATAGGCATACTCTCGGGTCAGTTTATGTCTGATATCCAGAGTGCCTTGAATAATGACTATAAAATCCACAGCTTTAAAATCATGGCCATGCGCTACGCCAACAACGGCTCGGCGCACAGCCAGTAAAATCATCAGCGGGCTTTGCCTGCTCGCTGCCTCGGCTCTTGTTTCCACCCTGGTTTCGGCACAGCCTGCCGATCAGGAGCAACTGCCTGTCACCGGCGATAACGCCACCGTAACCTACCCCTCCGCCTACTTCGTAGAATTTGAACCTTATTCAGTGAATGACATGCTGGACCGGATACCGGGTATCAACGTGGCCCGTGGGGGTGGTGGTGGTGGCGGCAGCGGTGGCCCAGGCGGCGGTGGCGGACCGGGCAGTTCCGGCGGCTCTGATCGCCGCGGTCTCGGTTCCGGCGGTGACCAGATACTGATTAATGGCCGCCGTCTTGCTGGCAAGGAAAATGAAGGCAACGCACAGCTCAGCCGTATTGCTGCGACCCAGGTAGACTATATCGAAATTATTCGGGGCACCTCGGGGGAACTGGATGTGCGCGGTGGTGGCCAGGTCATCAACATCGTACTGCTGCAGGCCGAATCCAGCACCAGTGTGGCCTTCGAAATCAATGCCGACCGTTATCACGATGGGGACTATCAGCCGGGGGGCAAGCTTGCAGTCAACGGCCGCCGGGGCGCACTGAATTATTTACTCAGCGCTGAACAGGAACCCCGCCATGAGTTTCGGGACAGCCGCGAGAACAGCTATTTGCCAGGTGGCGCCATTAACGATCGCATCCGTCGCGAAGAAACCCGCGATGCCGCACCCAATACTTTAATTGCAAACTTCGGTTATGAATTCAGCACCCAGGATATGGCACACCTCAACCTGCAATGGGCAGACGATGATTCCGATGTTTTCCTGGACCGAACCATTGTGGATTACGCCACTATAAATCCGGTGGTCATACCTGAGGAAGAAGATCTGACAGACCGGGAAGATTCCTGGGAAGTAGGTGGTGACTACGAGCATGTTTTCGACAACGGGAATCGCTTCAAAACCCTGTTCATCGTCAATGACGACGACTCGTTGTTTCTGCGTGATCGCTTTAATTTTAACCGCGGTGATCGCATCAAGAATTTATTTCTGTCTTCGTTCGAGCGCTCCCGGGAACGGATTGTGCGTACTTCCTACAGCCTCGGCCTGAGTGATGCACAGGATCTGGAATTCGGTGTGGAGCGGGCGCAGACCATTCTGGATACTTCCTTGCAATTGGGCTTGCTTACCGGCCGCGTCGGCGCTGCCGCTTTCGGTGGACTCACCCCAATCAGCAATGCCAATGGCAGTGTGGAAGAAATACGCTATGAATATTTCGCCATTCACAACTGGCAATTGAATGCGCGCATGTCACTGGAAAGCACCTTGCTGTATGAAACGAGCGAGATATCCCAGAGTGGTGACGTCTCCCAGACCCGGGATTTCAATTTCGTGCGCCCGAAGCTTGACTACCGTTTTGACATCACGCCCGCACTGCAACTGCGCACCACCATAGAGAAAGACGTGGCGCAACTGAGCTTTGCCGACTTCACCGCCAGCGCGCAAAACAATGGTGGCACGGACGATGACCAAAACCAGTTGGAAGGAAACCCGAATCTGGTGCAGGAACAGTCCTGGCGCTATGACGCCAATCTGGAGTGGCGCCTGCCGAATGACGCCGGTGTCATTAACAGCAATGTGTTTTATCACGAGCTGGAAGACGTCATCGAAAGAATCGACATATCTACCCCCACAACCGTTCTTGGGGCCAATGGCAATATTGGCGATGGTGAGCGTTACGGTTTCTCGGTGAACAGCAGTCTGCGCCTGGGATTCCTCGGCCAGCCGAACATGTTGTTTACCGCACGCATCGACGTTGAGGATTCGAGCGTTACCGATCCTTTTACCGGTGCCGACCGCCGCCTTTCACGCCGGGGCCGCGGCAACACGAGCATCGGCCTGCGCCATGATATTCCGTCCCGCAATCTGAACTGGGGCTTCAATGTGAGCAAAGGCATTGATGGCGCCAACGTGTCCTACGACATCGACAAGACCGAGAGCTACGAGGGCGACCCGTTCTACTTCGCCTGGATAGAGACAGTGGGTTGGGCCAACTTGACCTATCGTTTCGAGCTGCGCGATGGCGGTACCCGTTGCCGACTCAGAACACGCTACGACAACCGCGCCGTCGATGACGCTGCCTTCAGGGAAGTCGAGAATTCCTGTTTTACCACTGGCGCGGTGCTGGCGCTCAAGGTGCGCGGGACGTTTTGATCGGCAGGTGAAGTAATAACGAAGCAAGGAAAAGGTGACGGAAGGATTAAAAATTAATCCACTCGTCACCTTTAATTGGCTTCAATTCAGTTTGATCTCGGGCATCTGGATTTTCAGTGCTTCCCGACTGGATCTGAGAATTGCCCATAGTTCACGGTTGTCACTAGATCTGTCCCAGGCAATGCCCTGGCCATTCAAGCCGGCTACCTGCACGGTAGCGACCCAGCTCAATACGGCAGAATCCAGGGGAGCTCGCATCACATAGATTTCCGGATGGTCATGGCCGGTTAAATAGAGGAAACCATCCTCACCCCAACTACCCCCTGAATTGCTCATCGGGGTAACGCGCGCAATAATTTCGTCCGGCAATCGCCACTGCTGCACAACATTGAACTGCTCATCAAATTTGACCACCACGGTATTGCGCGTCTCACCATAGGGTTTGAGCATGCCGACTTGAACGATGTCGTAATTGGCGAAAGCACCCCACCAGGTTTCTTCATACCGATCCAGCCAGGTCATCGATCCCAGCAAAACTCCAAACTCGTGACTGCGTATGTGCTGCCTCGTTGCCGTCTCCCAAAATTCAATCGAGCTGCGCATCGGCCAGCACGGGAAGTTCGAGTGGGCGGCTATTAATTTCCCGTCTGTCACGACGCCACTATCCAGATGGATCAGGGCAGCATTCATTTTGTCAGCTTCATCCCAGCGGGCAACCAACTCCCCGTTGCGCTTAAGATGTTGGCTGATCTGCGTATTATTGATGGTATAGAAATACTCAGCATCGACGGCTATGGCTTGATAGGCGTCAGCGCTTGGGAAGTTTTGCAGAATGCTGGCGTCAAACCGCGGCGGTTCGGCGAACAGTGAATGCTGTAGCAAGCTGACGATCAGCAGCAGCAGAAAGTGACGGCAATTCTTGGTCGCGCTCATTTACCGCTCCTGTTTGATACTTGGGGTGGAATAAATGGGGTCAGAGTAAAAATACAGTACTGTATTTTTACTCTGACCCCATTTATTATTACCCCATTTATTACCCCGCCACGCGCAGATGTTCGGCATGAAAGCGAAGATGCTCTTCGATGAAACTCTCGATAAAGAAATAACTATGATCATAGCCTTCACGAAATCGATAAATCAGTGGGTAATTGGCTTGAGTGCACGCTTCTATAAAACGCGTCGGTTGTAATTGCACCTCCAGAAACTGATCATTCGAACCCTGATCAACCAACATCGGCAACTTGCCTTTGGCTCGCTGCACCAGACTCACTGAATCATATTCTTCCCATGCTTTTTTATTCTCACCCAGATACAGCCGAAATGCCTTCTGCCCCCAGGGACAATTGACAGGCGCGACAATAGGGGCAAAGGCCGATACTGATCGATACAGCGACGGATTTTTCAGGGCAATACTGAGCGCACCATGACCGCCCATGGAATGTCCACTGATCGCCTGCCGTGTCGGGTCAATTGGAAAATTGGCATGTAGCAGTTGCGGCAACTCGCGGATGATGTAGTCATACATATGGTAGTGCCGGGACCAGGGTGACTCAGTCGCATTCAGGTAAAAACCGGCGCCCAGGCCGAAGTCGTACGCCGCCTCTGCATCGTCTGGCACTTCCGCTCCGCGCGGGCTGGTGTCGGGCGTGATCAGAATCATACCCAGTTCAGCGGCTATGCGCTGGGCTGCGGCCTTCTGCATGAAATTTTCGTCGGTCGCGGTGAGTCCGGACAACCAATACAGAACCGGAAATTTTTTCGTCGGTATCGCGGCGGCAAGCGCTACCGCGGGCGGCAGGTAGATAGAGAAGTGCATGTCACAGTGCAACACTGCTGACTGATGTTTGAAACGCAGTTGCTCGCCCCCAAAACATCTACTGCTCGCTACCTGCTCCATTTATTGGCCTTCCCCCAGTTCAATTTTTGCCAGCGCGATACCGCTCTCTCCACCCACTGCATAGAACAGGTAAATGGCATCGTCCTCGACGAAGATCGCGGGATCACGCAGCTGATTAACCAGACCATAGGCAGTGCTGCGCATGGAAGGTAGCAGAGGTGCGTTGGCACCTTCCCATTCGAATTCCGGTTTCAGCACAATTCTTTCACCGACATTTTTCCATTGTTGCCAATCGCCACTGATATCGATGGTGCTTACCATGATGCTCTCAGGAACGTCGCCGACCCTGGTCCAGAACACATACAACGTATTTCCGCGTTTCAGCAATCCCGCATGGCGCATGTTAGATTGAAACAGCGTCGGCCCAGTTTCGAAATCGGTAAACCCGTCCCGAGATCGGTAGAACTGACCGGGCATGGACATGACATAAGTCATGTCGTCATGGGCAAATGCCCGCATATAAGTGCGCCCCAGATTTTGCGGCTGCGCGTCGAAGTGAATGCCGTCAGTAGACGTTGCCACTCGTGAATGCTGGCTGCCGAGTCCTGCAAGACCATGGTAGTACATGACAATGCGCTGGTTGGCGTTATCGACGTGCACATCCGGTGAGGCGATATGCGTGGAGGTGATTTCGGTGCGCAGGTCATGAGTATATTGAACTGTACCCGAGCGCCGCTCTGCTTCCAGTTCGCGCATGCGCTCATCGGAGACTTCAGGCGGGGATGTCAGAAAATGCGATTGCTCGAGTTGCAAGGATCCCGGGGCATAAATTTGCCACGGGCCCGTAATCACATCGGCATAGGCAAGCCGGATGTAATCGCCCTTGTGATCCGCGAAATACAAGTAATAGGCGCCGAGTGGATTTTCCACCCACTCCGGCACCTTGATTACCGATGGCCCCTGGATATTGACGCCGATGCTGGGATCGATGCCAGGTGTGATTATTGGCTGATCCAGCAAACGCGTCACCCGTACTTGACTCAGGTCAGGATTTTGCGCGTGGGTGCTTGTAACTGGAGCAAGCACGCTCAGCAGCAACAGCACCAGCGTGGCCAACTTCTGCTTTGGCGGAATAACGAATTGAAAATTGATTCGAAAATTAAAAGGCGTGCTGCTCATGCTTCGGTCCTCAATGCTGAATACCTGTTTTTATTACGTGTGCTTAATACCTGTGTTTAATGCCTGCGCTATCTACCCAGACTATATATCAATACTACGTTACCTGATGCCTGACCGTAAATTCCGCTGACTCATAGCTTTTGCTCGCGAGGATTGCGGCGAGGATGGCGACGCTGTCCCACACGTCCCGGTAACGCACATATAAAGGTGCGAAGCCGAGCCGCAGGATGTCAGGCGCCCGGAAATCACAAATCACCCCCTGTGCAATCAGCGCCTGACAAATTGCATAGGCTTGTGGATGGGAGAAGGCGAGATGGCTGCCACGCTGTTCACCGGCGCGGGGTGAGACCAGTGGCAGTGCGGCCGTGTCCGTCGCCAAGGTCAGGAACAGTTCCGTGAGTGCGACAGACTTGCGCCGCACTGCGTGCATGTCCACAGCGTCGAATACATCCAGTGCGGCATCGAGCACACTCATGCTAATTATCGCTGGCGTGCCACACAGAAACTGTCGCACGCCATTGGATGGCACATATTCCGCAGCAAACTCAAACGGAGCTGTGTGTCCCATCCAGCCCGTCAGCGGTTGCCGAATTGACCCGTGATGGCGCGTCGCCGCATAGATGAAAGCCAGTGCGCCGGGCCCGCCATTCAAATATTTATAAGTACAACCAACAGCGAAATCCACCTGCCACGCATCCAGCTGTAGCGGCACCGCGCCTGCACTGTGGGACAGATCCCAGAGCACCAATATGCCCTGCTGGTGCGCGCGCGCAGTGAGCTGCTGCAGATCGTGCATGGCGGCAGACTTGTAATTCACGTGGGTCAACAACAACACCGCCACGCTCGAATCCAGGTGCTGCTCCAGTTCCGCAGCGGCCACGGCTTTTACCGTGCAATTTTCTGGTCCGCAGTGAGCGCCGAGGCCCTGGGCTATATACAGATCTGCTGGAAAATTATCGATTTGAGTTAGCACTACGCTACGACCCTGTTGCAGATGCAGCGCACAGCTGAGCAGCTTGAACAAATTTACTGAGGTGGAATCGCAGCAGATCGTCTGCCCCGGTGCCGCGCCTAACAACCGTGCTATTTTCTCTCCAACATTGACCGGCAGATTGATCCAGTCATGCTGATTTTAGCTCGAGATCAGATCCTGCCCCCACTCGCGCTCTACTACCTGCTGCGCGCGTCGCCGTGCGCTCAGCGGCAATGCGCCCAGCGAATTACCATCGAGGTAGATGATTTTTTCCGGCAGCTGAAATGCAGCGCGCCTCGGCGCCAGCGCATCTTGCCGATCCAGCTCGATAATTTCTGACAGGGTCGGCGCGGACTTCACGGTGAGAACACTGTAGCCAGCAATTGCAGAAGTTGTGCGAAGGCCGGTGTACCCGGGTGTACCCAGTCAAAGTGCCCCGCGTCGTTGGCCAGCAACTGGCTGGTTCCTGCGATTGGCGTGGCGGACATGGGCACAATCTCGTCTGCAGTACCTTCCAACGAATATGACTTGTTATGCAATTGCAACTGGGCAGGATTCGCTTGTGCGAACAATTCTGGATCCGAATCAGGGTCAGTTCCCATAAAGCTGTTCGCGGCGGCCTGACAAGTTCCCTCTGCCTGCGCATACTGCACTAGATCGGCAATATCGGCGAGACCGATAACGGCGCGCGCCTCACTGGCTCTGGTTCCAGCCAACAACGCCAGATGCCCACCGGCGGAATGTCCCATGATTACGTAGTTGTCAGTGGCAATTAGATAGTCTTGCAGATTCGCGCGCCACTGAATGCCCGCAAGCACATCATCGAAGGTGCCGGGCCAGCCACCGCCAGCATCGCCGGTGCGACGATATTCCAGTGACCACACGGCATAACCCGCCTGTGCCAATGCCGTGCTGAAGGCAAAGGTATGTGATACGTCGAAGGAATTCAGCCAGCAGCCGCCATGGATAAATATGAGCAGTGGCAACTTTTGCGCGGAATCGCGCTGCGCCGCGTTCGCAGTCGCGGGGAACCACAACAAACCGGATTGCAGCTCAGGCTGTTCGGAGCCGTAGGCTAGTTTCACATCTGCCTCGGCGTACTCCAATGCCAATACATCAGCGAATGTGACATTGGCACTCACCTGTGGATATTGAATTGACTCGGCCCCGGCTGCGCTCGCAATCAAGCCAACAAAAACCAGCTGGAGCAAAACTATTTGAGCATGTCGTTTTACAAATAAACTATTCATCTACTGTTCTGCTCTTATGCAATTTAATTTGAAAAATATTTATTAGTGATGATCAGTATGTAACCTGCTTTGTTGAATGCGCAGTCACGCCACGATCATAAAGCTTGCCTCAATCGGGTTCCATTTGCTTGGTTTATCGATGCGCGTGATCTTCATTGGCTTTTGCACTCTTGGCTGCAGCAGCTCTGCAAAATCCTCGACCGCGGTAAATTTTTGGTCCAGCCACTTGGCCACCAGCGCTGCATTCTCAAAGTCGATTATCAAAGGCATGGAGTCAGGATGAATATGCTCCCACTGCGGTAATAAAGGTGGCAATGTAATAATCGAAGCCGAGTACACGAGTTCTCCAGTCTCCCGCCTAAAATGTTCCTTGTACACGCCGCCAAAGGTGATTGCGGAATTCTCCAGTTCGATCTTGTGGTAGGTGTTCTTGTCACCGAGCCCTTCCACAAAAGCGCTGGCCGGTATCAGGCAACGGGACTCCCGATAGGGGTGATAGGCAAGTGATCGTTTCAGATCCAGCTTGTCGGAACGGGAATTGAAACTGGCATATTTGTAATTGGGCTTGAGCGTCTCACTGTCGAGAAACAACCACCAGGTCGCCGCCGACACTTTGCGCTCACCAGCGACATCGTGCACGATCGCAATGCTGCCGCCAGGAGCGATATCACCTTTGAATGAGTCCGGGAACAGACTGATTCCAAGGGTCTGGCACAGCCATTGGATCTCGGGGCTATCAATTATGTTGAAGCGTCCGCACATAGCAGGTTCTCTTGGGTTGACAGGATTACCGAAATCTAGCTGTGATTCGGCAGATTCTCAATCATTTGAAGAAAAAGTAATAAATGGGGTCAGAATTAATTACCAATTACGAAATTGGACAACCCATCGCTGCGGAGATACCTTTAATCCTTACCATACCCCCCATTTTCACATGGAGAATCATATGCGCGTTGCGATCATCCTTCTTCTTATATACATCGCTGGCTTGCAGACTGTCAGCTTGGGCCAGAATGCTGTCGATACTTTCGGCGGCGTCACCAACGAACCACGCCCTGCTGAGTACCTGCTCTGGAATGCCGAAACCGTCGCGCGCATCAAGAGTGAGCTGCAGCAGGGACTGGCCGACGGCAACGGCATCTGGGGTACTGACTTTATTTCTGAACGCGTGCTGGAAGAAGCCGACCACCGGCCACACAGCATGTCCATCGTACATCGCAGTGGTTATACGCAGCCGGAGATTCATGAGAGAAAGTGGGACATGTACGTGATCCTGGATGGCAGCGGCACCGTCCGCATTGGCGGCGAGCGGGTGAACTGGATCAGCGGCCTGCCGCCGGAGCAGCAGCGACCACAACTGGAAGGTTATGAGGAATTCAGCGTGACTAAGGGTGACATACTGCACGTACCAGCCAGGTCATGGCATCAGATACTGACGGCGCCGGAGGCGTCGATTACCTATGCGCTGATCAATATTTTTGAAGAAGAGTGACAAGTGAATAAATGGGATCAGGGTGTGGATCAGGGTGTGGATCAGGGTGACAGAGGGATTATTTTTTAATTCCTCCGTCACCTTTTCTCCTCCTATCTCGTTAGGTGTCATAGTGAGCACCTTACGCGTTGTTAGCGTATTTGCTAACCTGTCGTATGTCTTACCGGATTGAGTACTTCCATCCACGCGTTCTGGTATCGGCCGTGCCCTTTACTGCTTCCAGCTTGGAAAACGCAAGAGACTCCTGACAAGGAGCTCAAACTAGCTCGTAAACGAGTTAAGGAGTTGCAACATGGCTAATCTCAACTACAAGCCTGTGATACATGATCATCAGAGCTTTCTGGCTCGCGCGTCCAAGCGCAAGGGCTTCGCTGAGGCTTATGATGCTCTGGAGTTGGAGTATCAACTTGCCAGCCAAATGCTCAAGGCTCGCTCGCGGGCGGGTCTCACTCAGGATGTCGTCGCGGAGCGCATGGGCACTACAAAAAGCGCCATTTCCCGGCTTGAATCTGCCGGTAAAAAGCATGCCCCGTCCATCGCTACGCTGCAGCGTTATGCGCAGGCGGTCGGCTGCAATCTGCAGGTCAAGCTGGTTCCACAGAAGTGACGCCTAACAAGCAAATCAATTTGACCGCTGCCAGCTGTCACTTTTTTTGCAAGGCAAAATTAGGGGTGACGGAGGGATTATTTTTTAATCCCTCCGTCACCTTTTCTCTCGCCACCGCTAATTTGTGGATGTCCTATGCACTGCTAATTTGTGGATGTCCTATGCACTGCGGGGGCCTTCAGGGTTTATATAGCCCGATTTCGTAGCCGCCATCTCGCCCCAACCACAGCGAGTTATCGGCACCGCGCTCTACCATGTCACAAATGCTAGGGTTGTCCGGGGTCAATTCGCGAACACAGCTGGACAAGACCAACTCATTGGTGTCGACATTGCGTGAGTTTATCTTAGTGGGATGCGGTATCACCTCGAATGAAGCCATCTGTGCATCGAAGGATTCCCTGCGAGCATTGGCTGACGCGGTAGCAACCGTAGATGGCCACCGGCATGAAGCCGCCCCTGAATATTCCCGCACGAAATCGCGATAGCAGATGTTCGCCTTGTTATTTTGATTGACTGCAACACTGAAGCGCCCTTCACTCAGATTGGTAGATCCGAAGGGAACTGAGGATACGGCCAACGACCCGGTATCGAATTCATAAACGTTAGAACTGAGACAATCCCGCTCTGCCAACCAGATTCTGGTTGCCGCCAACCGATTTTTCGCACCGAGGCGCCAGCAACCTACCCTCCGATCCGGCCACATCTCATGTACGCCGCTGGTCAACCAGTAACGAGTACTGCGCGTGAGTGGGTTCAACCTGCCCAAAAATGCCACCTGCTCGCCTTGCGCGGCATTCGCCATGCAGGCAAACCAGACATTGCCGGCAGCATCCAGCACCAGGTCTCGCACTGATCCATGCTGCACTGGTCCAGCCAGTATCCAGTAGCTTATGCGTAGCGTCTCAGTATCGAGCAAGCCGATGACAGGATAGTCGAGGTCGTAGTCTTTTGCAGAAAACCAGATGTGGGTCGCGCTCTGCGGCAAGACCGCATGCAGTGCTGTCAGGGGGTAGCCCTGCCGTCCGGGTGCACCTGTTGCATTGAATACCCGTAACAAGTTTTTGCTGGGATCGAGTTCAACCAGCGCCTTCCAGTCCGGCACTGTGCACCAGACCCGGAGATTGGCGCGTCCCGGTGTCAGCGCAACCCGCGCGACTCCTGCATGATCGCCCTTGGTCGCCGACGGGGGGGGGTCATCGCTTCACTCAAGTTCCATTGCAAGACCTCGCGCTTGAGCGTATCGAGCTTGTGAATCCCGCCTATCGTGTACTTGGCGTAATACACGCATTGTTTGACGGGCCGGGTGAAGTCGCTGAGTGCGTGGTTGTAATCTTCAGCATTGCATGGCGGTAGCGTCCAGATTTGTGTGTTCGGCATATCAGCTCCTTGTAAGATTCGAAACCAGCCCGTTGTGCCCAACCGACGTAGAATACTCCATGCTAAACTGGACCGGCTACTCGCGGATGTTCACCGGCTTCCTATGTCCCCTCGTAATTAAATTAAAGGTGACGGAGGGATTATTTTTTAATCCCTCCGTCACCTTTAATTGCACTCAAGAAAAAGGCCCTGTCAGCATGCGCCGGCAGGGCCTTTCTCTTGAGTTGTGGTGATCAGAACGGAATTCTTATGCCTGCGCCCACGCGGTGTTCTGTGCCTTCCTCTTCACCAATCCGGGCACCAAGGTTCAGCCACCAGTTCCAATTTTCTGAAACCTGTCCGGTCAGTGTCAGGGATGGTTCAATGACTGCCTGAGAGAAGTGCTCAACGACGACCGCCTGGGTTCCCATGGCATGATTGGCGCTGGCCAGTCGCAATTGGGCAACTTTGCTGTCGACATCGCTCTCGCCGGCGTAAGTCAGGCGCAGGATCGAGCGCATGCTGCCCAGATCCATGGACGCCTCTCCGCCAAAATAGGCAGCACTCCCGTCGGACTTGAGCGACGGATACGCGATATTCCCGCCCGCCGCACCGGATTCGGTGTAATCGCCAATCGCTGTTTCCACCCAGCGCAGACCTGCCACGGGACCAAATTGCACATTGCCGCTACTCATCAGGTAGCCCAGCTCGCCTGTAAAGGCAAAGGTATTGATATTGGCGTCGCCGGAGGCGGTCAGGCCATAGGCAGCTGCGCGCGTGATGTTCTCGAAACGCATATCGCCATAGGAACCGATAGCATTGGCATACAGCCCGCCGCTGCGAAACGAACCGTACAAGGAGAACTGGTAGCTTTCCTGGTCGGCGTTGTAAGTGCCACTGGTTTTCGGTTCGCCTTCGTAATAACCCACGGATGCGCCAAGTACGATGTTTTCGTTCAAGTTGCTGTCGAAGCCGACGGTGGCTCCTGTCGAGCGCACGCCAGCCAAAGAGCCTGATTCGGATCTGGACAGCCAGTCGCCGGCAGCCCAAACGGCAATATTCCCATCCGTTTGCGCCGGAGCGGCGCCGCCATGCCTTTGGGTCAGTAAGTGCTGGCTGACGTTATCGGAATTCAACACAGACAAGTCGCGTGCAGCTTGTGCTGTCATGCCAATAGTTGTCGGCGCTACGACGTTCATGGCCTGCAGATATTGCGAATCCACGTACGTGGGCAGAGTCATCCGGTAAGACAGAACCAACGCATCGCTGTTCACGGGTTGCGCGCAATTCTGGCCGCCTACTGTGCAGGTGGATGACAGGAAGTCATTGTCGTTGGCGACCAGCAGGAAGAAATCCTGGGGTGCGTTTTCGTCAAGGGCAGGCAACAACGCCATGCCTTCCAGCTTCTCTGTCAGTGTCAGCCGCGTCGGTGCGGTGTTGTTGATATTGATGCCGAACTTGCCCAACTGCGTAGTGTTGAGGATGTTGATGACTTCCACCTGGCTCACCGGCGTAATCGTCGAATTGAGCACGCCACCCGGTGCCACGGGAGTTGTCGTGGTTTCGAAGGGGGTGCCGGCAATGTTTGTGGCACCGGTGGTGTCGATCAACAACACGCTCTTGTACACCGGATTCAGCAACGCCTGACCGAGGCCGTTACCATCGCGTGACAGGACAAGGAACTGGGTATCGTTCAGCGCCAGCAGTTCCGATTGGGCAGCAGTGCGATTGGCGGCAGCGCCGTTGCCGGCCGAGGTAAAAATCGGCAATTGCATCACATAGTGGCCGACCGGCGTGCTCGGCGTGGCACTCTGGGAGATGTCATAGATCATCAAACGCGTGTTGGTGCGGGTTTGCTGCGCACTCGTGCTGTCCTGCATGGGAGCGCTTTGCAGCAAGGTGGCCAACTTTTTGTTGTCTGGAGTCAGCGCGATGCCTTCAAGGCCCTGGTTGACTCGACGTCCTGTCGTTGCATCAGTGAGGGAGGTGAAGGACAGGCTGGTGGCTGTTCTGGGCATCACGGCGGCTGGCGGCTGGATAACGCCCTTCATGTTGCCAGTCTTGTCGAAATAATAGACGTTGGCACCATATTCGTCGGACACATAGAAAGAGCCGTTGTTGAGAAAGCGCAAACCCTCGGCATCAAGGCTGATCTTTCCTGCCGCAATACCGACAGTCGAGCCGGGCAGAGACTTGCCATCCTGGATGACGAAAGCGGTAGCGCCAGTGGCCGGATCCAGACCTGTGGTCAACTTGCCGTTGAAATCCTTGAACAAGAATCCACCGGTTTGCACAAGTCCCAGCTGCTGCTGCGAGTCGGCACTGACTGGCAGATTGGCAGTGGAGGTATAAGGGGTGAAGTTCATTGCAAAACTGTTGACGCGCCCGGGGTAATCGCTGAACGTGACACTGCCAACGCCATTGGGTCCGCGATCCGGGAGCCCGAACATTGTGCCTGAATAACCGGTTGCGGTTTTTCGCCATGCGCCTGGCAGAACGTCAAGTCCAGAAAATGCCCCTAAGGTGTCGCCATTGAAATCCAGTGTGCTTGCCGGCAGTCGCGCTACACCCTGCAAACCATGGTTGACAAATGTCTGGCCATTGAAAGTGGTGGATGTTGCCCCGGCAGCGGTTGTGACATTGGGTGTGGTGTAAACAGGGGGTGCGGCGAGAGCCTGGTTGGCGAGCATGACGCCGAGAGCTATGCTGGAAACAACGGGAAAATTCAAACGCAAACGACTAGTCAACATCATTGGGAACATCCTCTATTTGAACGCAAAAAAACCATTACACTTCCTGTTGCTCGTCTGCGTCCTCCAGCTGCGGATTGGCGTGTTATGTGCGACGGATCGCGTTCCCGGACCAGACAGCGATCGACCTCTTCGCAGGTCCGCCAGGTTTGCCCTGAAGCCTTACCGCCAGCACAGTTGTTTGTGCCTGAGATAATGGAATTGGTATCCGAAACATCGCCTGCAGCAAGCAACGGTGTTCTGGCACCATTCATCAGGAATGCTGCAAGGCTGAACGAGTCACATGCAATAAGAGTACGACGAGATTCGTTATGTTTATCTACTTTGCCAACGGGTTGCATGTGTCACGCAAATCTATAAAAAGCAGAGGAGTGCGGCACTTTTACCTGGTTTTTGCAACGGCAAGAAAATTAACGCGTCGAGTTCAACACACGAATGTGAAACCGGAATGACAGGCAATTGGCAATCTGATGACAGTAAGAAGACAAAAGCAAAGCGCTTGACTTGCACCGAAATTATCGCTGCATAGGCCAAAGCGGAACTCGCGGGTGCGAGTCTGAAAAAGAGCACTAACTGACGCAGTGCTGGAGTGGAGGCGGGGTTTGTTGTGGTCAACAAAAACCGGACAGGTTCTAGATCGAATTAAAAATTAAAGGTGTCAAAAATTAAAGGTGTCGGAGGGATTATTTTTTAATCCCTCCATCACCTTTTCTCTATTCTGCTAACGCAACGTCAACATCTGCTCCAACGGTGTCTCCCCATTTTCACGAAAAACATAATTCACAGTAATCGTCGCTGGAATCGGTACGCCCTGACGCAATGCCGGACGAAACGGCAGTGATTTGATTCTGGTCAGGATCGCTTGCAAGTCTTGCTCCGAAACTTTCGAGGAGCTTGCAACACGGATTGCAGAAGGAATCGCCTTGCTGCTCATGCTGTATCCCCGCTGACGGAACCTGGAATTTATTGCAGGATCAAATTCCAGCGACAGGGTTAGCAGATTCCAGTTGTTAGTTAAGTCAGTGCCGAGTTGCGCAACAGACAACTCGGAAACCACGCCAGGCAACCGGTCGGAATCTTCCCGGATGGATAACTGCCAGGTTGCAGCAGTGGCTGAAGCATTCGCCACCATAGTTTCCACGGTGACAAGCGCAGGCCCGCTCGCGTTTTCCACAGCCGCCAATGCTTCTGCAAAGTTGAGCGTGAATTCTTGGCGCGGAATCACCACTGGGTGCGCGAAGAAGCGTTCCAATTGTGCTTCAGCAATACCCGCATTGCGCAATAACCCAAGCGCTTTTGTGTATTGCCCGGCCTCGTCCCTGGAATTATTGAATGCAAGCTGCCAATCGGCAATATAGATTTCGGCCATGCCAAGGGCCTCGGCAGAAGGTGTTGGCGCAACGGCTATGCTGTCTCGCAGCATCACCAGTTTGTCCAGACCTGCAGCATAACGGCGCTCGAGAGCAGATGCTTTCTCTTCAACGACACGAACGTAAGGATCCAGTACGCGCAATTTATAACTGGACGCTTTATCACCCAGTACGCCGCGGGTTTCGACGTAGTATTTCTGACTCAAGCCATACAGGAGATCAGCGTAAACAGGACTCTGTGTATGGCGCGTCGCTTGTGCCAATTGCACTGCATACTCATTAATTTGTGTGGACTTGATGAGGTATGTTGCGCGATTTACATCAGTCGTTTCGAGCGCACATTGCAGATGCTTATTGGCAAGCCAATTCAAGGTATCAAGTTGCTTGATGCGATCACCATCAAATCGACTCGCAACCAGCCAGACAAAATGCGCCATTTGCTCCTCGGTATCCTCCCAATCGCCGCGACTGCGACTGATATCTATCTCCAGTTGCAACAGCGGGTATTGCGCACTGGTATACAAACCATGACTAATGCGCGCGATTTGAATGGCACGGTCTATCGTCTGCGCCGCATCTTCAAAGCGACTTGCTTCCAGTTGAATTTTGGCGAGTTGTTCCAGCGGTTCCAGCAACTGCTCATCATAACGACCGTGATCTGTCTCGAGCGCATCAATTGAGCTCTCACTATTTTGGATTGATTGCTGAATTGAGATGTAATCCGTGGCACTCGCCTTGCTGGCGCAGAGCATTAATGGAATCAGAAACGTAATTACATATTTTGAAGACGTACCAAATCTTAAAACGGGATAGATTTTCACGATATCAGCCTCGCAGATAAGAACAATGAATAGAAAGCAACAGCACCACTACATTGTTGTTATGTGCCTGGCGCGCCATTCCCCTGTAAGCGGAAACGAGCGTCGCAAATTCCATTTGCGCCAAGTGGGTTAGCGTAGAACTTTTTTGATACTGTTACGGATAGTAACTTGCAAGACTTATGCCACTCACCTTTGTCTGCAAGGAATCAAGCTGCACTGCCTGCTATTCCGCGTAATTCCATGCTGCGGAGTAAATCCGGCGTGGACTTGTTGCACCACAATCGAAATCGCTGCACTATTTGCGCTCACTCGTTACAACCGGTATTCGCAAAAATAAATGTCGCAGCACAGATGCAGGGTCTGCGAATAGCACGAACAAAAACCAAAACGATAACAATTAAAGGTGGCCACATGGTTTCAAGTCGACTTGTTCCAGGTCTCTGTCTGCTGGCGTTGCTGGTCTCGCTTCCCTCTGCGAATTACGCACAAAATACGTCCTCAGTCATGGCAGCGGATTGTGCAGCATTGCTGCAGCTTACAGATCTCACCATCACTGCCGCTGTCCTGCGTGAAAATGACCAGTCCGACAGTCCCTACTGTTATGTACGCGGCGTTATCGCACCGGCGATTCATTTTCACGCCCAGCTGCCGCTGCCGGAAAACTGGAATGGTCGCTACCTGCAGTGGGGTGACGGTGGCAAGGATGGCGATCTGGATTTCGCCAATCAACGTGTCGCTGAAGGCTATGCCGTAACCAACAGCAATACCGGACACGACAGTGCCACGGAGCCCGGCTCAGCTTTTGGTTTCAATAATCGCCAGTCGGAAATCGATTTTGGTTACCGCGCTGTGCATCTGAGCACCCTCGCTGGCAAGGCACTGGTGAACAACTATTACAGCCGCCCTCCGCAGTATTCATACTTTGAAGGTTGTTCCACCGGTGGTCGCCAGGGGCTGATGGAAGCGCAGCGTTATCCTGATGACTTCGATGGCATTGTGGCGGGCGCCCCGGTGAATTTTTATCAGGCGATGAATGCCGCCGGCGTCTGGCATCTGCAACAAATGGCACAGAACAATTATGCCGGCAATCTCGCCGTGGACGCCGACGGCGACGGCAGCCTTGAAAATGTCGAACTGGTAGGCATCCTCAACAAGGTTGTTATGCAGAAGTGCGATGCCACTGATGGCATCCGCGACGGCGTCATCGACGACGCCCTGGCCTGTCACATCGATCCAGCGGTGGAACTGGCGGATTACAAATGCCCGACGTCCGCAACAAACGGAGTGTGTTTCACTGATGCCCAACTCCAGACCATCGCCAATTTTTATCGCGGCCCCACCGACAGTGCCGGCAACAGCATCTATCCGGGCAAGTTGCCGGGCTCGGAACCGGATTGGGTAAACCTGTTTATGCCCACGGCGCGCAATGGCATGACTCCGAGTATGCTCAGCGGTCCTGCCGGCGATCACGTCAACTATCTGTTTTATGAACAGGACCCGGGCGTCACCATTCCCAATCTGGCGGAGATTGATTATCAGGCGCGCCGCACCGGCATGAACCCGGAATTTCATTGGCTCGAATTCGATGTGCAGGATGTCGCCGACGGCAAGGCCGCACTCATGAGTGAAATCATGGATGCCACCGATCCGGACCTCTCGGCTTTTTTACTGGATCGTGGTGGCAAACTCATCGTCTATCACGGCCTCACCGATGCGCTGTCGGTGGCCGCTGCCACGGTGGATTATTTCAACGACATGGTGGCGACGACATTTGCCGGCAGCTTTGCCGCAGCAGATGAGCATGCCCGCCTGTTCCTCGCCCCCGGCATGGGTCACTGTGGTGGCGGTGCTGGTCCCAATAGCTGGGATAAATTGCTGCCGCTGGTGGACTGGGTGGAAAACGGTGTGGCACCACAAGCGCTGACTGCGACCCATAGCAGCAATGGCGTCGTCGATAATGAGCGACCATTGTGTAGCTTTCCGCAACGGGCTCGTTACAGCGGACCCGCAGCTGGTGAGAATGATCGCGCCAACTGGATTGCCGGCAACTTTCAGTGTCAGTGATTTGACAGCATGCACGTGCTGATGTATATGACTGCACGCTATAGATGGCGTGCCAGCGCGGCTGGCTGCCAATTGCATTAACCCGGCATTTGCGGCATGTTAGCCAGCACGTTGTATATAACTAGAGGCCCTTATGAAACCCGGCTCAAAAGCATTACTTTTACTCTGCACTCTGTTGCTCACCACTGCTCTCCACGCCCAAACCGAAACTTACCGCGCGCGGCTGTCACCGATGCCGGTGTCTCCGCAGACCGTCGACACCATCACCGGCCAGGGCGAAGTTATCCTGACCCTCAGCGGTACTACCCTCACTGTGAGTGGCACTTATTCCGGCATGAGTTCTGCTGCCAGCCTGGCACATTTGCACAATGGACCTCCCGCGCAGCCCGGTCCGGTGGTACATAGTTTAGAGATCACCGCCGCTGCTGCGGGTGAAATTACTGGCACGCTGGAACTCACTGCCGAACAGGTTGCTGCCCTGCGCAATAACGAACTCTATGTGCAAGTACACAGTGCCAATAATCCTGATGGCGAATTGCGCGGCTGGATTTTCCTGCGCTGAGCTGACCAGGCTGCGTTAAAACCGACATGCACCAGTAGACCGCAGTTATAGGTAAACCAAGGTCATACATAAACCGAAGTTATAACCAAAACGAAGTCTTAACCAAACCGAAGTCATTAATAGACAGACACAAAATAATAAAGAGGCACGCGTAATGCAGTTCAGCTACGAGAGCAAAACAAGATTGGTCGGTCTGGGTCTGTTATTGAGCCTGGGTGTCAGCGCCTGTGGTAGCGACAACAGCTCCACGCCGGCAACTACTGCTTCCGCCATCAGCGATTTGGCTGGTTTCGAGACGCAGGCTGCTGCCGGCGCCACCGCCTTCGCGACCAACTGTGCCGCCTGCCATGGCGCTAACCTGGAAGGCACCACACTTGGACCGTTGTTGTCCGGGTTCGATTTTGTGCAGCGGTTTGGCAGCCAATCACCGAGCCTGTTACTCGGCAACATCCAGACCAATATGCCGCCGGGCGGCAATTCCAGCATCACTGCTACTGACTACCTGAACATCGTCGCCCATATCCTCAAGGTCAATGGCGTCGATACCGTGACCGCGGCGCTCACCGCCGAATCCAGTTTCACCATTAGCGATTCAATTTCCCGTGTGGTCGCCCAACGGCAACGCGCAGAGCCGCCTGCAACGGTCGGCGTTACTTTCAGTGGTAACGTCGCCAACTTCGTACCGGTTACCGATGCCATGCTGGAAGCTCCGGACCCTGGCGATTGGCCGATGATTCGGCGCACCTACGATGCCCACAGCTATAGCCCGTTGAGTGAGATCAATGTCGACAACGTTGGCAACCTGTCGCTGGCATGGGTGTGGAACATGCATGAAGGCGACTCCGAACCGGCACCGCTGGTGTACGGCGGCATCATGTACCTGATCAATCCGGGCAATGTCATCCAGGCGCTCGATGCGCAAACCGGAGAATTAATCTGGGAACGCTGGTCCGGTCCAGCCAATCGGCAGGACATGCGCAATATTGCGATTTACAACGACAAGATTATTCAAGCCACCACCGATGCGCGCCTGCTCGCCCTCGATGCCCGCACCGGCGAACTGGTGTGGGAAACCGTAGTAGCCGATGCCAGCAAGGGTTTCGCCAATTCCAGTGGACCGATCGTGGCTGACGGCAAGGTGATTCTCGGACTGGCGGGTTGCGCCCGTTACATACCTGAAGACTGTTACATCAGTGCCCATGATGCCAATACCGGCGAGCTCGAATGGCGCTTCAACACCATCGCCAAGGCCGGCGAACCCGGTGGCGATACCTGGGGCGAACTGGATGATATCTTCCGTGCCGGCGGCGAAACCTGGATTACCGGCAGCTATGACCCCGAACTTAAACTCACTTACTGGGGCACTGCGCAGCAGAAACCCTGGGTGCCGGTGAGCCGTCACCTCACTATTTTTGATGTGGGTCTATTTACCAATTCCACCGTTGCCGTGAACACGGATACTGGCGAACTCGACTGGTTTTTCCAGCACGTGCCGGCAGAGGCGCTGGACCTGGACGAAGTATTCGAGCGCGTACTGGTAAACCGCGGTGACGAGAAACTGGTGTTCTCGCTCGGTAAATACGGCATCTTGTGGAAGAACGATCGCGTCAGCGGTCAGTTCAAGGGCTTCAAGGAAACCGTGTTCCAGAATGCGTTTACCAACATTAATCCTGAAACCGGGGAAGTCACTTACCGCGAAGATATCCAGAACGCGAAATTGAACGAGTGGACTTCAGCCTGTCCCAGCAGCACCGGCGGCAAGGACTGGCATTCCATGACTTATCATGAGCCAACCGGCACCATGATTGCTCCGCTCAGCCAGACCTGTCTGGAAAATGCAGCGCGCGAAGTGGCGCTGGTGCAGGGCAGTGGTGGCACTGCAGCCAGTCGTCTATTCTTCGAGATGCCAGGCACGGACGGTAACATGGGCAAGCTCGGCGCTTATAACGTTGATACTATGGAAGAAGTGTGGAATTACCAGCAACGTGCCTCATTTCATACCGGCACCATATCTACGGCGGGCAATCTCGTGTTCGTCGGCGATCTCGACCGCCGCTTCATGGCCTTCGATGTGCGCACTGGCGAAAAAGTGTGGCAGACCAGACTCGGAACTTCCGTGCAGGGCCATCCGCTGGCATTCGCCGTTGATGGCAAGCAATACATCGCCGTGACCACAGCGCTGGGCGGTACCAGCCCACGTCAGGTACCGGCACTGGTAGCACCGGAAATCACCTACCCACAAACCGGCAATGCAGTCTACGTGTTCAGCTTGCCCGACTAGGGCAGTAGAAAAATACCATGGGACAACGAACGCTTTTCTTCTGCACGGCAACGGCTCTGATACTCGGCGCCTGTTCTGGCGAGAGCACCAATAACTCTTCGTCAGCGGTCGCGTCATTCAGTACCCAAGCGGACCTCGGCGCTGCCGCCTATGGGAATAATTGCGCTGCCTGCCATGGGGCCGCGCTGGAAGGCACTGCCCTTGCTCCAGTTTTAAGTGGTGACAGTTTTCTCGCCCGCTGGGGAACTGAATCGCCAGCTAATTTCTACAACACGATCAAGGCGAATATGCCGCCAGGTGGCACTGCTGAACTCAGCGATGCCGATTACCTGAATATCGTGGCGCATATCATGCGCAGCAATGGCATCGCCGACAGCAATCCGGCCTTGACCAGCACTGCCGCATATCCACTCGCTGCCAACCGGACTGCAAATGTAGCAACCCCGGTTGCGCAGCCTCAATCACCGCTCGGTTTGACAGTAGTCGGCACTGTGGAAAACTTTATCCCCGTAACGAACGCTATGCTAAGCAATCCTGCCGCTGGCGATTGGCCCATGCTCCGGCGCAACTACCAGGCCTGGAGCTACAGCCCGCTGGATGAGATCAATACCGAGAACGTGCAGGATCTGGAATTGGAATGGGTATGGAGCATGCATGACGGCGATTCCGAGCCGGCACCTCTGGTCTACAACGGCGTCATCTATCTGATCAACTCGGGCAATATCGTGCAGGCTCTGGATGCTGCCAGTGGCGAATTGATCTGGGAACATCGCGCCGGTCCAGCCAATGGCCAGGACATGCGCAATATCGCCATCTATAACGACAAGATTATTCATGCCACAACCGATGCGCGCCTGCTCGGCCTAGATGCCCGCACCGGGGTAAAAATCTGGGAAACGCAAATCGCGGACAACAGCAAAGGCTTCGAAAATTCCAGTGGACCCATCGTCGCTGACGGCAAGGTCATTCAGGGATTGGCCGGCTGTTCACGCTACATTGCCGAACCGTGTTTCATCAGCGCCTATGATGCCGACACAGGAGCACTGTTATGGCGCTTTAATACAGTCGCCGAATCAGGCGAGCCTGGTGGCGATACATGGGGAGACATAGCTGATCTGTTTCGCGCTGGTGGCGAAACCTGGATAACTGGTACCTATGACCCCGAATCGAAGCTGACATACTGGGGTACAGCACAGCAGAAACCCTGGATGCCAGCCAGTCGCGGCCTTAGCATTTATGATGCTGGTCTGTTTACCAACTCTACCGTCGCCATTAATGTGGACGACGGCACCCTCGACTGGTTCTTTCAGCACGTGCCAGCCGAGGCGCTGGATCTGGATGAAGTGTTCGAACGGGTGCTGATCGATCGCGATGACGACAAGCTGGTGTTCTCCATCGGCAAACACGGCATCCTCTGGAAACACAATCGCGAGACCGGACAATTCGTCTCCCACCTCGAAACCATTTTCCAGAATGCCTTTACCAACATTGATGCCAGCACCGGAGCGGTGACCTACCGCGATGACATCGCTAACGCTCAAGTAGACCAGTGGGTTTCCGTGTGCCCCAGCACGGCTGGCGGCAAAGACTGGCATTCCATGTCCTATCATCCACCATCTGGTCGACTGATCATCCCGCTCAGTCAGTCCTGTCTCGAGATTGCGGCACGGGAAGTGCCACTGACTGAAGGTGCCGGTGGTACGGCGGCGAATCGTCGCTGGTTCGAGATGCCGGGTTCGGATGGCAACATGGGCAAGCTCGCGGCATTTGATGTAGACACTATGCAGGAGGTGTGGAGTTACGAACAAAGAGCGGCGTTCCTGACTGGCACAATATCTACCGCGGGCAATCTGGTGTTCGTCGGTGATCTCGATCGCCGCTTTCGCGCGTTTGATGCGCGCACCGGTGCGATACTGTGGGAGACGCGTCTGGGCACTTCAGTGCAGGGTCACCCGGTGAGCTTCGCCATAAATGGCAAGCAATACATTGCGGTGACGACGGCAACAGGCGCAGCCGGAGTGAGTCCGCGCACCGTACCTCGAGTGGTAACGCCAGACATAAATCCTCCTGAAAATGGTAATGCGCTCTACGTCTTCAGCCTTGCGGACTAGTTTATACCCCGCTGTTCCTGCTCCAAAAGCAACCACGCCAGTTAACTGAGTAGCATTTGTTATGAATAACAATGAAAAACCTGCACTTGACGCTGCCAACGCGCAGGCAGTGGCACCAGAACCGCAGGAAAAACCCGCAAATGTCGGCCGCATCGAATGGATCGATCTGACGGTGGAGGATGCCAGTCGCTTGCGTAATTTTTACAAAGCAGTTGTAGGCTGGACCAGTTCCGATGTGCCGATGGGCTCCTATGATGACTTTAATATGAACGCGCCGGGAACCCAGGATGCCGTAGCGGGTGTGTGTCATGCCCGGGGCATGAATCGCAATGTACCCAGCCAATGGCTGATCTACGTGCGCGTAGCCAGTGCCGCTGAAAGTGCAGCGCAATGCACGAAAATGGGGGGCAAAGTTCTGGATGGCCCTCGCCGCATGGGTGGTCGCAGTTTTTGTGTTATTCAGGATCCTGCCGGTGCCGTCATGGCAGTAATGTCCGACAAATAAACCAGTACCCAATTGCAGCGTGATGTACCTAACGTTTTACCAAGCACAATGTGTAATGCTTTAGCGCAATGGGCTACACTGATTTCCTCTCTACGTTGCCCGCTTGCTTTACTTGCAACATGAGGCTGGAGATCAAACCAATTGCGATGTGAACACCACCCCGGCGCTGCCGCCACTGCCAAATGCGGAATTTGTGAGATTCCCATTTGCGGTGTTTGCTCAAACTACACGGCCACTGCGGTATTGTGTGATCGTTGCGTCAATTCAGTGGCTATGTCCGATTTGTTTGCGTCCCGGGCAGCAGCTACCAAAGCCAAAACCAAATCCGCAGCGGGCGGCTCTGCTGCGGCTTCATCCATGAGTAAATTGCTGGAAGAAGGCAAGTCTCTCAATTACGACGCCCCAACGCTGCAACGGCAACGCAAACCTCGCTCCAAGATTTGGGACATGATGCACGGAGTGGGCATCTTTGGCTGTTTCATTTTTATCGGCTTGCAGCTGTTCTCCAATTTCGGCGCCACCGCGGCCCTGTCCCCGTCGCAAGTCGTTGCGCAAGAACGCCAGCGTAGCCAGATTGATAGCTGCGTGCAGATTTTCTGGGAAATCGCCGAGATGCTTAAGCGTGGCCAGATGCCTGACGATGGCCTGCGCTGCGCGGACTCCGTCATACCAATCATCATCGCACATGTCGACAATGACATTGTTGCGCGCCATCCCAGCCCCCAACTGCTGGGCTATTCGGATATCTTCGTTACCAGTAGCAACCCGGTGCCGGTACTTGTGCAATAGTTGCTTTGAGACACAATCCCCTGCACTCTTTCATGTAACTATTTGCCACTGCAGCAAACTTCTCGTTCTCTGTTCTGGTCTAATACAGATACACGGCGTTTTTGTCCCTTCATCGACTATCAAAGGATCAACCCGGGATTGTTCGTGCTATTAATGCACAGCCAGTCTCCATCACGCGGCCCCAAGTGCATCGCTTTATCATGCAGAATATGTCCAGGTTACTTCTACTGATTTCCAGCTATTGCAGATCGCTATTGTTACCGGCAAGGGTGTTGAGCTGTCTGCTGCTGTCATTGCTGGCTATAGGGACCGTTAACGCGCAGCCAACTGTGCCTTTGCTGAATATCACCGGCGCTCCTGCAGAACTGGAGCGCAATATCCGCGCCCACATCTCTCTGGCCAGCCTTGGCTGTGATGCCTCGGCAGTTCGACTCAATCGTGCCTTGCCTGGCATACGGCAGAATCTGGTGCGCGCCAGCCGCGCACTGGGCTTTTATCATCTGACCAGCACACTGGCACTGGAGCGAACCGCAGACTGCTGGCAGCTCAATATTGCGGTAGTACCAGGCGCAGCAGTCACGATCGCCGCCGTTGAGATCAAAGTAGCTGAGTCCGAGGAGCTGTTCGCCGGACTGCTGGAGAATATGCCTCTGCAGAGCGGCGCCACCCTTAACCATGGGGTTTACGAACGCCTGAAATCAGATTTGAGTGCGGCTGCTGTCGAACAGGGCTTCTTCGGTGCGCGCTTCGCCAGTTCGCAGTTACTGCTCGACCTGGAACGCAATACCGCAAATATCCATATAGATTTTGCTCCAGGCGCGCGCCATCGCTTTGGCGACTTAAAGATCGCTCCCATCGAAGAACTGTCAGATGCGTTTATTCGCCGTTACATCGAATTCACTGCCGATTCCTGGTACTCCGCCGAGGCCCTGATCGAATTGCGCAATGCCCTCAACAATAGCCTCTATTTCAGCGAGGTGTCCGTAACACCGTCCCTGAGCGAGGTCGCGGATGAACGCGTTCCGATTGATATCTCGCTGCGCGCACGGCCACGTCGCGTCTATTCTGTGGGTGCCGGTGTTACGACTGACATCGGTCCACGGGTGCGCGTGGATTATGAGGACCGCTACCTGAACCAGAGCGGACACAAACTCGACCTGCGCGCCGGTGCTTCACCCATTCAGCAGAATCTGGATGCGACTTACCTGATACCCATGCAAAACCCGGCCACCGAACGCCTGCAAATATCCAGCGGGTTTCTGCGCGAGGACAATGATACCTACCAGAACTTGACCTCCAAGCTTGGTGTGTCTTACAGCTTCATCAATTTCTTCGATTGGCAGCAAAACTACTTTATCAATTTTCAGCATGATGATTACACGCTGAATGAGCAGGTCGAAGTCGCGGATATCCTGCTGCCTGGTGTCAACCTGAGTCGCACGAGCGCGGATGATGCGCTGTATCCCACTCGCGGTTGGCGCCTGTTCGGTCAGCTCAGCGGCGCCTCCAGTGATTTGCTGTCCACGACCACGTTTCTGCAGCTAAACCTGTCTGGCAAACTGATCCGAAGCATCGGCTCCAGTCGTTTCCTGTTCAAGTTTGATGTTGGCACTTCAATCGTGGATGACTTGTTCGAGCTGCCTGTGTCATTGAAATATTTCAGTGGTGGCGACCAGAGCGTGCGCGGTTATCGCTACCAGTCGCTCGGTCCCTTGAATGCCGCTGGTGAAGTCGAAGGCGGCAAGCATGTGCTGTCTGCTGGCGTGGAATTCGATTTTCCGATTGCCAACAACTGGAAACTGGCGGTCTTCACCGACGTCGGTAATGCCTTCAATGACTGGAAGGACTACAAGCTCAACCAGAGTGTGGGCATGGGCATCCGCTGGCTGTCCCCGATCGGACCGATTCGCTTCGATCTGGCCTCGGCGCTGGATGAAGACAACAATCTGCGGCTGCACGTAACCATGGGTCCAGACCTGTGAACAGCACAGCAGCACGCCTCTGGCGCTACAGCCTGGTCACGATCGGGGTAGTGGCGATACTGGTCCTGCTGCTGCTCTCCGGCGTGAGCCTCGCTATCTATACTGAAGCTGGCAGTCGGCGTCTGACCCAGGTCTTGCTGGCACGCCTGAATGCACTGGATGGAATCCATATACAAAGCAGCAATATCACCGGCAACCTGCTGCGCGGTTTGACCCTGACGGAGCTTGTCGTCGACATTCCCGCAGCGAAGATTGAGGCACAGTCCATCCGTGCCAGCTGGAATCCCTACTCCGTTCTCACCGGCAGCTTCTATTTATCTGCGCTCGATATCACCGCTTTGTCAGTATCGATGACGCCGCCGGACAGCGCTGCGAATGCTACAGAAGCTGTCGATGCAATTAGTCTGCTGCGCTTGCAACCATTGCCGGTAAACATTGCAATCGGTGCGCTTACCGTTTCAGATATGACTATTGTTATGCCAAACCAGACGCTGGGCATTACCGATCTGTCCCTGGCCGCAGAACTAATTGGGCAAGATCTGGAAATTCAGGATATGCATCTTGAATCTGCAGGGCTGGTGCTGGATCTGAGCCTTCAAGCAGGACTGCACGACAATATTCCCCTGCTCGCATCCCTGAACTGGGAATATCAGGGCCCCCTGTTCGCCAACTATGATCTCGCCGTGGGCTCGGCGGCGATCACCGGCGATCTCTCCAATCTGGTCATTCAGCACGAACTACTCGCGCCGGAGGCGATTCACAGCAGCGGCAATGTGGTCGCGCCATTGTCCGCAGCCGATCGCAGTCTGGCGTTTACCAATACCACTGCATCGCTGCGCTTGCCCTGGCCAGGCATTTCAGATTATTTATTTGAAAACCTGTCGCTGGTGACGCGTTGGGATGGCGGCGATCTCAACATGGATCTGCAAAGTGCTTTCAGCGGCACTCTGCTACCAGCATCCCAACTCAGCGCCAGCGGGTCCCTGTCCGCAACGTCGCTGGACTTGTCTGCAGCAAGCCTGCGCACCGCAACTGGTACCCTGGCGACGTCAGGTCAGCTGGATTGGTCAGGGCCGCTGCAAAGCGCATTCAATTTCAATCTGACGGAACAGTCACCTCTGCAATATTTACCGATGACAGTTCCAGTGGAGCTAAACGATGTGACCGCGAGCGGTAATGTAAATTTCGGCATTATGGATGAAGTGCCTAACATTCGTGTAGTGGTAGATGACTTTAACGGGATTACCAGTGGTTACGAGTTAACCGGCGAAACTGCAGTTACTGTGATCGGCAATGCTGTACAGCTTGAAAATCTGCGCCTGAACACCATCGCCAACGAGCTACGCGTCAGCGGCGAGTACAGGGACGAGATACATCTTAGCTGGGAACTGGTCGCCCCTGAACTCGAACAGCTGCTCGCCGGTATTTCCGGAGCCGCCAGCAGCAGTGGCCAGATTGATGGCGCGCTCGACAATCCTGCTATAAACGCCACGTTGCAGCTGCAGGGACTGGCGAGCGGATTGCTGTCGGCTGAAAACATTGCGATTTCCATGGCAGGCACCCGTAAACGACTGCGCGGCTCTCTGGTAGCAGAAGAAATGGTTCTTGCAGCGACGACAGAGCAACGCATAGAACTGTTGTCACTGCAGGTTATTGGCAATCTGGCGGCGCATGCCATCAATGCCGAGGTGGCATCAAGCTTTGGAGATGCCACGGTGTCCGTCGCCGGCGGAATCAGCGATCTTGCCGTACCGCAGTGGCAAGGCAATCTGAATGAAGCACGTCTGCGCAGTGACTTCGGCAACTGGGAAAAACAAGCGGGAGCCTCTGCAATCACATTATCACGCACTTCGACAAGTCTGGCCGAGACGTGCTGGCAATTGGATACCATCGATCTGTGTCTCAACATCAGTCAACCAACCACAGATCAATTGTCAGTATCGGCCACGCTGGCGAACTTCCCTCTGGCTGAGTTCGATGCCGGTAGCGCCAGTGGCACGGCTCTCATCAGGCACCCGGCCATGCCGCGTCTCCCCCAGGGTATTACTCTGCAAGGAGGCGTAGCTGCTACGGTCGCAGGGATAGTCAGTCTTGATGGTGCACCTCCGCAAATTGACTTCAGCCTGAATGCCAGCGATGCCGTGCTCAGTATCGCCAGCGCCGAACTGGTGGATGCGGCCATTGCCAACGAATTGCTGACAGTGGATGCCCAGCATTACAACTGGGATACGCTTGCCGTCAATGGTCAATGGGTGAATAACAGCTGGAATCTGTTTGGCAACGCTGCGCTGTCACAGGCAAATGTGGAAGGCGCCTTTCCTGGATTGAACGGAGTCGTAAATAGTTCGCTGGCAATAGGCCCCAACGGCAATCTGGCGGGCGCAGCCACCGCCAGCTTCGCGGAGCTCGGCTGGATTCAAGCTTTTCTGCCAGAGTTATCAGCAGTAAGTGGCAGCCTGTATGGAGCAATCGACATCAGCGGAACGCTAGCCGCCCCGCTGGTAGCCGGTGAATTGTCACTGGTTAATGGCACAGCGGCGATTTCCCGTCTGGGCATTACCCTGAACGGAATTCAGTCCACAATTGCCGCGCAGAGTTCGGGTGAGGTACTAATCAATGGTGCAGTTGCAGCTGGTAACGGCGCTATTTCCTTTTCGGGAAACATCACCGATCTCTACAGTAATTCACGCAGCTTGCAAGCGACCTTGCAGGGCACTGATTTTCAGCTCGCGAATATTGAAGACTTGCAGCTGGAGGTATCCCCTGAATTGTCCCTGACAGCAACCAGCGAAATGATTCAGCTAAATGGCAGCCTTGATATTCCGGTGCTGAACCTGACCTTGTTGGAATTGCCCGAGACTGCGGTGGATGAGTCGCGAGATACCGTGATTACCGACTATCCTGCTGACCAACCGGAACTGGCACGCTCGAGAGCTGCCGGCCAGAGCATGCTGTTCAACATCCCGGTTGCTGCCGAGATCAGGCTTACTTTGGGAGACGCCGTATCCTTTTCCGGTTTCGGCATGGCAGCCACACTCGATGGCGATCTCGCCATTCAACAACAGCTGGATGGGCGCAATCTGACCTATGGCGAGTTGAGCATCGTCGAGGGTAACTACCGCATTTATGGTCAGACACTCGATTTACGACAAGGCAAGCTGCTGTTTTTCGGCGCCATCGATAATCCGGCGTTGGACATTCGCGCAGTCCGTGTAGCTGAAGACGTAACCGTGGGCGTGTTGATGAATGGCACCTTGAAGAATATTCGCTCGCAACTTTATTCCACGCCAGTGTTACCAGATAACGACATAATCGCGGTGCTGGTAACCGGGCGTCCTGCGTCAGAGTTGCTTGAACAGGATGGCACCGCCGTGCTCGGCGCCATCGCCAGTCTTGGACTTGATCGTAGTGCAGGGCTCGCTGGCCAGATTCGTAACACTCTTGGCCTGGACACTCTTGGCCTGGAAACCCTGGGCGCTAGCAATGGCGACACGATCAACAGCAGTGCCCTGACGATCGGCAAGTACCTGACGCCGGATATTTTTGTGCGCTATGGGGTTGGACTATTTGATCGGCAGTCTAAAGTAGCAATCGATTACAGCCTGAGCGAACGCATCATCCTGCAGGCCGAATCCGGCCAGTACCAGAGCGTCGACCTCACCTATACCGTTGAACGCTGAGGCACAAGGCAAGACCTGACCCTCAATTTCCGAGAGCCAAATTCACTCTCATCATGAAAATGCCCATTTTCTATTTGACCAGTGTTTCCAATTTCTCTGCGGGTCTTCTGCTGGAAGCTATCTGGACGCAAAGCAATTCATTAGTCGTTCAGGCCTTAAGCCCAGTGTCATCGAAACCAGCAGCGGTAATAAGCTGGCGATGCCGTAGTGTGTTTTTGGGTTCCGTGTGGTTAACTTGGCTTTACCTTCTGGGTGGGGCGCAATCAATAGTTACGTCCCATCGATAATAAGGTCCCATCCATAATTAAGGTCCCATCCATAATTATGGTCTTATCGACAATCAAAGGAGACGCCAATTGAAACAGCGAACTCTGGTTTATTTCAGCGCCCTCATTCTCACCGCCTGTGGTGGTGAATCCGATACTGTGAATACGGGCAGTGCTACAGTCAGCGATGCAGTAGCTGACGCTGGCGCGGCAACAGCCGCCGCCCCTGCAGAAACTGCAGCAGCTCAACCTGCAGAGACAGTGCCGCCTCCGCCCCCGCTGAGCCAGATGACGATGCCGACCGACATTATCACCGCGCAGCCAGGAAAGAATGCGACGCGCACCGCCCTGTTTGGTGATTTACACGTACACACTTCCTATTCCTACGATGCCTTTGCTTTTGGCACCCTGGCGACGCCCTATGATGCCTATCGTTATGCTCTAGGCGAGACCATCAAGAATCCAGCCGGCTTCGATATGACCATTCGAGTGCCGCTGGATTTCTACGCGGTGACGGATCATGGCGAGTTTCTGGGTGTTTCCAGGCAGGTTGCTGACCCGACTACCGAGATCAGCAAGTTGTTGCAGCTCGAGTACATGACTAATCTGAATGCACCAGAAAAACAGGTCCCCGGGGGAACGCCGGTACGAACTCAAGCGTTCCGTGAGTTTGCTCCAGATACGCTGAGGATGATTGCCAATGGTACCGTTACCCAGGACTTCGTCGATGACATCACGCGCGATGCCTGGGCAGATACCATTGCTGCTGCCGAGCAATATAACAAGCCGGGCGAGTTCACGACCTTCGTCGGGTATGAGTTCACCGCGACAGCCGACGACCGCGGCAATTTGCATCGCAATGTGATCTTCCGTGATGCCGACAAGTTGCCTGCTGTACCTTTCTCTCGATTGCATAGCCGGAATCCAGAAGCACTGTGGGACTGGATGGATGGCTTGCGCGCCGAAGGCGTTGAGTCGTTAGCCATTCCTCACAATTCAAATGGCTCCAACGGGCAGATGTTCACGCTGGTGGACTGGGCAGGCAATCCTCTGGACGACGCCTATGCAGAGCAGCGCACCCGGAATGAGCCACTTATTGAAATCACCCAGATAAAGGGCACCTCAGAAACTCACCCGATGTTATCGGACACCGATGAGTGGGCGGATTTTGAAATCATGCCCTATCGCATTGCCACCAATTTGTTTTCTGAACCCTCTGGCAGCTATGCGCGCCAAGCATTGTTGAATGGCCTGTCGCAAGAAGACAAGGGCGTAAAGAATCCTTTTGAATTCGGCTTTGTTGGTGCGTCGGATACTCATATGGCAGCAATGCCCGATGACGAAACTGACTTCTACGGCAAGCGAGGTCTGCTCGATGCCAATCCGCAACTGCAGGGTGCGGTACCGTTAAGTCCTGAAGCTGGAGCGCAATTGCTCGAAACCTCACCAGAACTTGCCAAGGAATTTGAAGCCGGCATTTATAACAGCGCGGGGCCAATTACCTGGGCTGCCTCCGGAATTGCCGGAGTGTGGGCAGAAGAAAATACGCGGGAATCCATCTACAACGCGTTTCGCCGCAAGGAAACATTTGCCACCACTGGCACGCGCATCAAGCTGCGCTTTTTCGGTGGCTACGGATTCACTGACAGCACACTTGCTGCCCCCGATATGATTGAAACAGCCTATCGTGATGGTGTGCCAATGGGTTCCGACTTGTTGCCTGCCTCTGGCGGTGTCCCGAGCTTTATAGCCTGGGCCACGCAAGATGCACTGAGTGCCCCGTTGCAAAGACTGCAGATCGTCAAGGGTTGGACTGTTGCCGGTGAACCCCATGAGAAAGTATTCGACGTGGCGTGCTCAGATGGACTGGCTGTGGACCCGCAAACCCATCGCTGCCCTGACAACGGCGCCAGCGTGAATCTTCAGGACTGCGCCATCTCCGACGGCTCCGGTGCCGCCGAGTTGAAAACCGTATGGACTGATCCTGAATTCGACCCAGCCGTTCGCGCTTTTTATTACGTGCGTGTGCTCGAGAATCCGACTTGTCGGTGGTCAACCTGGGATGCGCTGAGAGCGGGATTTCCGCCGCGTCCAGACTTTCCGGCGACAATTCAGGAGCGTGCCTACACATCTCCCATATGGTTCAGACCTGCCACCGGCTGATTATGCAGCTCATGAAGAGCCATGTGTTCTGGTTCGTGGCGCTGGGCATTCTGATATTTGTAGTTGATGAGCAGGTATCTGATCCGCTTGATACGATCGTCGTGGACGCTGCTCTTGAGCGCAATGTGGCAGCGCTCTGGGCTGCTCAAATACAGCGTGAACCCACCGCGGCTGAACTCGCAAGCCTTGTGCAGGACTGGATAGCTGAAGAAATCTGGTATCGGGAATCCGTGCGGCTGAACCTGGCCGAAGGCGATGAAATCATTCGCCGGCGGATGATCCAGAAGATGCAGTTTATCGCCGAGCAGGAAGCCGCAAGCACACCGACAGACGCAGAACTGCGCGCGTATTACCAGGCCAATCAATCCCGATACGAACTGCCCTCTACTATCTCTTTCGAGCATCTGCAATTCCAGTCCCGTGATATCGCAATCGCTGCATTAGGTGCGGGTGAATCGCCAGAGACGATGGCGCAGTCATCGATGCTCAGCCGGGTCAATGTGCGCCAGTCCCCGCGCGAAATTGTCAGTGCATTTGGACCGGATTTTACCCGTTCGCTGGGAATACTGGAGGTAGCCGAAAACTGGCAGGGGGCGATCCAGAGCAACTTTGGCTGGCACCTGGTCAAGGTGCTGGAATTGAACGCACCTGCCATCGCGCCATTTGAAGATATTCGCACTGAGCTTGGTGCTGACTATCTCTACGACGCCAGAATGAAGGCACAGGAAGACTTCATTGACCAGGTTCGACCGAACTATGACATCGTGCGCTAGGATAACTAGAACGTCTGTTAGTCTTGTCGCGCTGCTGTGGCTCGGCACCGGGCAAAGTTTTGCGCATGAAATGCGGCCAGCGTTTGTCCAGCTTGTCGAAACGGCAACCGGGATCAACGCTACACTGCGACAACCCCTTATCGCCGGGTTTCGACCCGATCTGGCTCTGGATGTTGAAGGTTGCCGTGTAGCAGCCGAGACCATCAGTCAGCGCCAGGAAGGCACCCTGATCCAGATCTGGGAGGAAGTATGCGATCAGGAACTCGCGCAATCCTCCCTGTCAATTCGCAACATGTATCCAGGCGTCAGCGAAGTGCTGGTCAGCGTTACTCTGTTTGACAGTAGCGTGCAGCGTTTCGTTATTCGACCAGACAATCCGGTAGTGAATCTGGGTGGAGCCGATGCTCCGCTGCTGCCAGCGTATCTCGAGTTGGGAATAGAGCACTTGCTGAATGGGCTTGACCATGTGTTGTTTGTTATTGCGTTGATGGTATTGATTACCGACAAGAGGAGACTGGTTGCCACCATTACTGCATTCACCGTTGCCCATTCCATAACGCTTGCACTTTCAACTTATGATTTGCTGCAGATCTCCCAATCCGCAGTAGAGGCACTGATTGCGCTCAGTCTTCTCTTTATGGCAGTTGAGATGTTGAGCAAATCCCCCTCATTAACGTCCAGCTATCCCTGGGTAATTTCGTTCGGATTTGGACTCATCCATGGCCTCGGGTTCGCCGGTGTGCTGCGTGAAGTGGGTTTGCCGGATGATTCCGCGCTGTGGGCCTTATTATTGTTTAACCTTGGCCTGGAAGTGGGGCAACTCATGGTGGTTGGCGTATGCCTGCTCCTTGGTGTGTTGATGCGTTATTGGCAATTAAATGCATTCACTACAGCGGGTGTGAGATTGACTCATTTATTGCCAGCCTATTGCATCGGCCCAGTCTCCGTTTGGTGGCTGCTGCAAAGACTGCCCTTGCCAAGCCTGTAAGATCACCAGCCAGGTGCTGCTCTGGGAGAATTGCGGGTCAGGTCTTGCCTTGTGCCTCTGCGATCAACTGCTGGGGCAAAAGGCAAGACTTGACCCTCAATTTGCTCAATTTGGCTCAATTTGGTGACCCTCAATTTGGGCGAATAATTCGAACTACGGCGGGACTTTGCCCGATGGCGGTCGGGCAATATGGTTGGAACCAGCTTTCTGAAGGTCATCAAGAATCTACTCAATGACCACCAGATCTTCCGCTCCAGCAACTACCTACAAGCAAGCACAGAGGCCGCCGATCTAGCTGGTACCTCGCGCCCCCTCTCGGGCGGCCTATTAGGCCACAGTATTCAACTTCGATAAGACGTACGGCGCCTCATGGACCTCAGGTGCCTTGCGCTTGGAGATGATCATCCACCACTCGCGTACGGAGGCGACAATCACCACCAGGACGACCGCGATGAAGAACAGCGCGAGCGCGGCATTGATATGGTCATTCACGATCATTTGGGCCGCTCCCGGAATGGTGGAGCCCTCCAGGGACCGTGCATGGGAAAGAAAGCCAAGCGCAGGCAGAGGTGAGAAGACCTTCTGATAGGCGGCGGTCAATGTCGCGGTAGCGAGCCACGCCAGCGGCAGGAGCGTCACCCACGCGTGCTTCAGCTTGCCCATCTTGATGATGATAGTGGTCGCCACACACAGTGCCACCGAAGCCAAAAGTTGGTTGGAGATTCCGAACAGCGGCCACAGCGAATTAATGCCGCCGAGCGGATCCGTGATGCCCTGGTAGAGGAAGTAGCCCCACGCGAACACGACGAGTCCAGAGGTAAAGATGATGCCGGGGTACCATGATGGACGACCGAGCGGCTTGTACACCAGTCCGAACAACTCCTGCAGCATGAAGCGACCGACACGGGTACCCGCGTCGATCGTGGTCAGGATGAAAACCGCCTCGAACAGGATCGCGAAGTGATACCAGAGCGCCATACCGGCGCCCGTGAAGACGCCGCCGAGAATGCCCGCCATACCGACAGCGAGGCTAGGGGCGCCCCCGGTGCGGGACAGCAGTGAGGCCTCGCCCATCTGTTCCGCGAGTTCTGCCATCTGCTCCGGTCGCAGCATGAATCCCCATTGCTGGATCGCCAGCGCCGCGCTCTCGGCCGTATCCCCGATGATGGCGGGACCTACGTTCATGGCGAAGTAGATGCCAGGCTGGAGGGTCGCGGCAGCAATCAGCGCCAGCAGGCCGACCAGCGACTCGGCTAACATCGAGCCATAGCCAATGAGGGGGATGTCGCCTTCGCAGCGCACGATCTTGGGTGTCGTACCACTGGCGATCAGGGCGTGAAATCCGGACATGGCGCCGCAGGCAATGGTAATGAATGCAAAGGGGAACATCTTGCCGGCGAAGACTGGCCCGGTGCCGTCGATGAACTGCGTTACCGCTGGCATTTGCAGTGGTGGCAACAGAATCATGATCGCAACGCCGAGGACCACAATAGTGCCGATCTTCAGAACCGCCGAGAGGTATCCGCGCGGCGTAAGGAGCAGCCACACTGGAAGCACCGAGGCGATGAAGCCATAGGCGATCACGGCCCATGCCAGCTCGGTGCCGGACCATGTGAACGCCGGACCCCACGTAGGGCTCTCCGCTACCCACTGACCGCCGACCAACGCGGCCGCGAGTAGCGCAACGCCGATCACCGTGGCTTCGAGCACCTTGCCTGGACGGAAGTTGTTCATCCACACGCCCATGAGCAGAGCGATCGGAATGGTCGCAGCGATGGTGAACAGCCCCCACGGACTGTCGCGCAGCGCGTTGACCACGACCAGAGCGAGCACCGCCAGAAGGATGATCATGATCGCGAAAACGGCGATCATCGCCGCCATGCCCGCAACCGGGTTGACCTCTTCCTTTGCCATCTGCCCGAGCGACTTGCCGTCACGCCGCACCGACGCACACAGGATAATCATGTCCTGCACGGCACCGCCGAGGACTACGCCCGCGATCAGCCAGATGGTGCCAGGCAGATACCCGAACTGCACCGCGAGCGTCGGCCCTACGAGGGGGCCTGCGCCCGAAATCGCTGAAAAATGCTGGCCCGCAGCGACCCATTTGGAGGTCGGGACGAAGTCGCGGCCATTCTCGAGGCGCTCCGCAGGCGTGGCGCGCCGATTGTCGAGACCGAATACCGTGTTCGCCAGATAGCGCGAGTAGTAGCGATAACCCACCAGGTAAGTACAGACGCCGGCTACGATGAGCCATGCGGCACTGATGGTCTCCCCGCGCGACAGTGCCAAAACGCCAAAGCCCGCCGCGCCGAGCAACGCCACACCAACCCAGACCAATCTGGACATCATTTTATTCATGGAAGCCTCACCACCTGATTTTTTTTATACGGGGCAGTATCGGCCAACCGCAGTGTTTATGTCAATTGTTAGGCTGGTCAGTACCAGCGGAAGAGGGGCAGAATCGCGAGGATTGTTACCCTGCTCGCGAGCTTGATCAGAGGATTGAGCGCGGGCTCAGATCATCGCTCCATTGCGCTGGATTAACCAGTGTCACCAGATAACGACATAATCGCGCTGCTGGTAACCGGGCCTCCTGCGTCAGAGTTGCGTGAACAGGATGGCACCGCCTTTCAGGAATGCCCTTCGATCCGGTCGTTTCAAACTCATGGGTCTCTCCTTCTTATATATGAGGTTAGAAATATCGCTTTCAGTCTGTCGAAAGTATGTGTCAGGGATAGTTGAACCCAAAGCTCTTTGGCTGGTCGGTATGACGCCTGCTTCCTGAAAAGGCGGCGGATGGGGCTAAAAGGGACGAGTGACGTAATGGGCAGCGCAGGCCATAATGGCCGCCCACATAGCTAAAAGAAGAGTTCGTCATGGGTCAGCCGCTTTATAAGAATCTGTACTTCCAAGTGCTGATTGCCATCGCAATCGGCATCTCGCTCGGTGTGCTCAATCCTGATCTTGGCACGGCGATGAGGCCCCTGGGCGATGGCTTCATCAAACTCATCAAGATGATCATAGCACCGGTGATCTTTTGCACGGTGGTGACCGGTATCGCGGGCATGGAGGATTTGAAGGCAGTCGGTAAAACGGGCGGTTTCGCGCTGCTGTATTTCGAGGTCGTCAGCACCCTCGCGCTGATCATCGGCTTAGTGGTGGTCAATGTCGTGCAACCGGGCGTTGGACTTAACGCAGATCCAGCCACGCTGGATGCAGCTTCAGTGGCCACGTATGCCAATGCCGGGGAGCAACAGTCGAGTATCGACTTCCTGCTCAACGTCATTCCGACGACCGTGGTGGATGCCTTCGCCAAAGGCGAAATTCTGCAAGTGTTGTTGTTTGCGCTACTATTTGGGTTCGCGCTGCACACGCTCGGCGCACGCGGTCAAATAGTATTCGATTTCATCGAGCGTTTGTCGCAAGTGCTGTTCGGCGTCGTGGGCATCATCATGAAAGTGGCGCCGATCGGCGCGTTCGGCGCCATGGCGTTCACCATCGGCAGATACGGCGTTGGTTCGCTCGTGCAATTGGGCGCGTTGATGGCCTGCTTCTATGCCACCTGTTTAGTGTTCGTCTTCGTGGTGTTGGGATTGATCGCGCGCGTCCATGGATTTAGCCTGTGGCGCTACCTCAAATATATTCGCGAAGAACTTTTCATCGTGCTCGGCACCTCGTCGTCGGAAACTGTTCTGCCGCGCATGATGCTCAAGATGGAAGCCGTAGGATGTCGCAAATCGGTGGTTGGACTGGTGATTCCAGCCGGTTATTCGTTCAATCTCGATGGCACCTCCATCTATCTCACGATGGCTGCAGTGTTTATTGCACAGGCGACCAACACACATCTGCCACTATCAGAACAGCTTAGTTTGCTTTTCGTGTTGCTGCTCACTTCGAAGGGTGCGGCTGCCGTCACGGGTGGTGGATTCATCGTGCTCGCCGCTACCCTGTCCGCGGTGGGAACAATACCTGTTGCCGGTCTCGCTTTGATTCTCGGTGTCGACCGCTTTATGTCGGAAGCGCGCGCACTCACCAACTTGGTCGGTAATGGCGTCGCAACGATCGTGGTCGCGAAATGGTGTAGGCAGCTCGATGAGAAAAAAATGCGGGAATATCTTGCCTAAAGCAAAGTAAAATGGTCGCCAGCGGAAAGCATACAGCCGGAGAAAGTTTGAGTCGTAGTCGTGAGAGAGCAAGATCGCCTTACTTGATTGTGCCTTACTTGATTGTGCCTTCCCTGCAGCCTTCTGTCTCCCAC